>WNGR01004066.1_pt1 | contig 15841 bp, 14 predicted proteins | sample 5407581 | NCBI WGS metagenome assembly WNGR01 (sample SAMN13153383, study PRJNA577476) | soil metagenome | isolation source: 80 cm soil or saprolite under Garry oak tree replicate 2 | place: USA:California | collected 2016-06-15
CTACACCTCGGGCAGCGCGCGGATCAACGGCCTGGACGCGGTGACCGGCTCCATCCGCGAAGGCATGGACGCGGACTTCGCCATGGTCGACGCCGACCTCAGCGAGATCGGCGACCACGAGATCTGCCAGGCCACGGTCACCGCGACCTGGGTCCGGGGGCAGATCGCCTTTCAGAAGTGATGAACCCGCTCCGGCTTGATGCACTGGATGCAGCGCAGAACCAGGAGGAGAAATGGCCAGCAGACGAAGAATGTGGACGGCCATGGCCGTCGCAGCAGCATTCGTGCTCGTGGCCTCCGCCTGCGGCAGGTCGGCCGGGGGCAACGCCTCGACGGGCAACATCTCGGCCACCAAGGGCCTGGTGACGACCACAGCCGCGGGAACCAAGACGGTGCCGTCGATCACCTGGGCCGTCTACCGGGACGTGAACTCCCTCGACCCCATCTACGCCTTCGACTACCCGGAGAACACCGCGATCTCGCTGATGTGCGAGTCGCTGCTGCTGCAGGCGCCGGACGGCTCCCTGCAGCCCGGCCTGGCCACGATCTCGAACTCCTCCCCCACCACCATGGTCTTCACGCTCAAGCCCGGGGTGAAGTTCTGGGATGGCCACCCGGTCACCTCCGCCGACGTCGTGTACAGCCTGGACCGGAACACGGACGCCAAGCTCGGCGGGTTCTACGGCCTGGTGTTCAGCCGGGTCAAGTCGATCCAGGCGACCAGCCCCACGAAGGTGACGATCACGCTGAAGCAGGCCGACTACTGGCTCGAGGGTGAGCTCGCCTCGATGCCCGGGATCGTGATCGAGAAGAGCTACGCGCAGAAGCAGGGCAAGAACTACGGCACCCCGGCCGGCGGGATCATGTGCACCGGCGCCTACATGTTCAAGTCCTGGAAGCCAGGGGTCGGCGTGACCGCCGTGGCGAACCCGCACTACTGGAACACCAAGGTCAAGTCGCCGCTGGTCAAGCAGATCCTGCTCAAGGGTGCGCCGGACGTCTCCGCGTTCACCTCGGCCATGCTGACCAACGGGCTGCAGGGCTCCTTCTCGTTCGCGCTGCCCACCCTGGACCAGCTGAAGAGCAGCAAGAACATCAAGGTCTACCAGGGCCCGGGCTGGTCCACGGACGCGTTCATCGTGTCCAACTTCAAGGGTGTGCTGGGCGACGTGCGGGTGCGCCAGGCGCTGTCCCTGGCGCTGAACCGCCAGGGCATCATCGACCAGGTCTACAAGGGTGCGGCCCTGCTGCCGAAGTGGGAGTCGAACCCGGGCGCGTTCGGCTACGGCAAGTCCGTGTTCAACGCCGCCTACGCCAGCGCGCCGGTCATGAGCCAGAACCTGGCGAAGGCCAAGAAGCTCGTGCAGGAGGCGGGCGCGACCGGCAAGACGTTCACGATCGGCACGTCGAGCCAGCTGGCCAACATCTCCGCGGTGGCCGGCGCGTACCAGGCCGCGGCCCAGGCGATCGGGCTCAAGGCCAACCTCAAGTCGGTCTCGGCGCAGAACTACATCAACTTCTTCACCGACGCCACCGCCCGGCAGGGCATCGACGGGTTCCTCACCGTGAACTACGGGGACTACGCCGACCCGGCCGCGATGCTGTCCACCTTCGACATCCCCGGCGGGTCGCAGAACTACGACAACTTCAACGACCCCAAGCTCACCTCCCTGCTCAATCAGGCGCGCAGCACGGCCAACCCGGACAATCGGGCCCAGCTCATGGTGCAGGCCGAGAAGATCAACAACCAGCTGCTTCCCTGGATCCCGAATGCCCAGCCGACCAGCCTGCTGGTGCTGAACAAGAGCCTGACCGGCGCGACCGCGTCGTTCGCGTACATGTTCGCGCCCTGGGCCAACAGCCTGGGCGGGACCGGCTGAGCCGGTGAACTGGAGGTTCTTCGCCCGCAGGCTGGCCATGCTGGTGGCCAGCCTGCTGATCGCGAGTTTCGTGATCTTCGCGGCGGTGTACCTGGCGCCGGGCAACCCGATCTCGGCGCTGTCCGGCGGCCGGGCGCTGCCCGCCAGCAGCATCCGGGTCCTGGAGGCGCGCTATCACCTCAACGAGCCGTTCTTCGCCCAGTACTGGTACTGGCTCACCAACGTGCTGCACGGCAACCTCGGCATCTCGATCACGCTGCGGGAGAACGTGTCCACCCTGATCGCGTCCCGGGTCTGGACCACCGCCGGGCTGGTCCTGTACGCGTCCGTGCTGATCCTGCTGTTCGGGATCGGCATGGGCATCGTGTCCGGCCTGCGGCCCGGGTTCCTGGACACCAGCACGCTGGTGGTGACCGCGGTCTCGGCGGCGATCCCGGCGTTCGTCGCCGCGATCGTGCTGATCCTGCTGTTCTCGGTGAAGCTCGGCTGGTTCCCGGCCCTGGGCAACGGGACCGACTTCCTGAGCAACGTGCGGCACTTCACGCTGCCCGCTATTGCCCTGGCGTTCTCGGCGCTCGCGATCGTGGCCCGGGTCACCCGGGCGTCGATCCGGGAGGAGAGCGAGCGCGAGCACGTGCAGACCGCGGTGAGCCGCGGCATCCCGGGCCGCCAGCTGATCCGGCGGCACATCCTGCGCAACGCGGCGATACCGATCACCACGATCACCGGGATCACGATCGCGTCGCTGATCGCCGTGGCGGCCGTGGTGGAGACCGCGTTCAGCCTGAACGGGCTCGGCGCCTACCTGGTCCAGGCCGCGCAGTCCAAGGACCTCGCGGTGGTGCAGGGCATCTCGCTCGTGCTGGTCACCGCGTTCGTCGTGGTCAACCTGCTCGTGGACGTGATGTACGCGGTGCTGGACCCGCGCGTCTCGCTGGGGAGCCGGGCCCAGTGAGGGGGGCACAGTGACCGCTGGCGCGGGCCTCACCGTTACGGTGCCGGGCACCCGGCGCACCCGGCCGCTGTCCGGGCTGCGCGGCACCGGGGTCGCGGGCATGGTGTCGGCGGCGGTCATCGCGCTCGCCACACTTGCGGCGGTCTTCGGCCCGCTGATCGCCCCGTACAACCCCAACCTGCCGAACCTCTCGCTGGCCTGGGTGGCCCCGGGCGGCGGCCATTTGCTCGGGTATGACTTCCAGGGCCGGGACGTGTTCTCCCGGCTGCTGGCCGGCGCGCAGTCCTCGATGCTGGGGCCGCTGGCCGTGGTGGTCCTCAGCATGACCGCGGGCGCTCTGCTCGCCGTGGCCGCGGCCTGGCGGCGGGGCACGGTGGACGCCGTGATCTCCTCCGGGCTCGACATCCTGTTCGCGTTCCCCGGCATCCTGCTGGCCGTGCTCGCGACGGCGATCTTCGGCGCGGGCCTGACCGCCGCGTCGATCGCGCTGGCCATCGCGTACATGCCCTACGTCGCGCGGGTGCTGCGCGGGGTGGCGCTGCGCGAGCGCAGCCAGCCATACGTCGCCGCGCTCGAGGTGCAGGGCTCGTCGGCCGCCGCGATCTGCCTGCGGCACCTGATCCCGAACATGCTGCCGCTCATCGTGGCCCAGGCGACCATCATGTTCGGCTGGGCCATGGTCGACCTGGCCGCGATCTCGTTCCTCGGCCTCGGGGTGCAGCCGCCGGCCCCCAACTGGGGAGTGATGATCTCGGAGAACCAGACCGGCATCCTGCAGGGCTACCCGCTGCCGGCGCTGTCCGCCGGGGTGTGCATCGTCGCCGTCGTCATCGCGTTCAATGTGCTCGGCGAGCGGCTGTTCGCGCAGGCTCAGGCGGCGGGCCGATGACCGGCGCGCTGCTGCAGGTCGACGGGCTGACGGTGCGCCTGGACGTCCGCGGCGCGAAGCGGGCGGTGCTCCGCGACGTGGCGCTGACCGTGCGCGAGGGCGAGGCCCTCGGCCTGGTCGGCGAGTCGGGCTCGGGCAAGTCGATGACGGCCCGGGCCATCGACCGGCTGCTGCCGCGGCGGGCGGAGGTGGACGGCACGATCCGGTTCGGCGGCCGCGACGTCAACGCCCTGTCCGGGGCGGACCTGCGCCGGTACCGGAACCAGGTGGCGATGATCTTCCAGGATCCCCGCGCGCACGTGAACCCGGTCCGGCGGATCGGGGACTACATGACCGAGGCGCTGCGCACCAACCTCGGCGTGGCCGCCGCCGACGCCAGCCGCCGCGCCTCGGACATGCTCACCCAGGTCGGCATCGACGGCGGCGCGCGGCGGCTCCGGCAGTACCCGCACGAGCTGTCCGGGGGGATGCTGCAGCGGGTCATGATCGCCGCCGCGCTGCTCACCGAACCGCGGCTGCTGCTGGCCGACGAGCCGACGACGGCGCTGGACGTCACGACCCAGGCCGAGGTCATGGCCATCCTCGACGACCTGCGGCACGAGTTCGGCCTGGCCATGATGTTCATCACGCACGATCTGGAACTCGCCGCCGCCATCTGCGACCGCACCGCGGTGATGTACGCCGGGCAGATCGTCGAGATCCGCGAGTCCGCCCAGCTGCACGACGACCCGCTGCACCCGTACACCGGCGCGCTGGCCGCGGCCCGCCCGGACATCTCGCAGACGGCCGACCGGCTGCTGGCCATCCCCGGCCGGCCGCTCTCAGCGTTCGAGGCGCCGCCCGACCAGTGCGCGTTCGCGCCCCGGTGCCCGCATGCCCTCGACGCCTGCCGCGCGGGCCTGCCCGGGATCACCGAGCTGGACGGCGGGCTGTCCCGGTGCGTCCGCGCGCAGGATCTGCGCGGGAAGCTGGGGGCACCGGCCAATGCCTGAGCATGCCGTTACGCCAGTCCTCGAGGTGGCCTCGCTGCGCAAGGAGTTCGGTGACCTGGTGGCGGTCAGCGATGTGTCGTTCCGGGTGGCGGAAGCCGGGTCCGTGGCGATCGTGGGCGAGTCGGGCTCAGGCAAGACCACGATCGCGCGGATGATCGTCGGCCTGGAACGGCCCACCGCCGGGTCGATCACGGCCTGCGGGCGCGACCGGTCCCGGCCGGCCCGGTCGGCCCGGGACCGGCGGCGCCGCGGGCGCGAGGTGCAGATCGTGTTCCAGGATCCCTACACCAGCCTGGACCCGCGGCAGAGCGCCGAAGGCGCCATCGACGAGATCCTCCGGTTGCACCACGGCTGGCCCGCGGCCCGCCGCCGGGCCCGCGTGGCCGAGCTCACCGAGCTGGTCGGCCTGGACGAGCGCCAGTCCAAGGCGCTGCCGCGGGCGCTGTCGGGCGGCCAGCGGCAGCGGGTGGCGATCGCCCGCGCCCTGGCCGCCGAGCCGCGGATCCTGATCCTGGACGAGTCCGTGGCGGCCTTGGATGTGTCCATCCAGGCCCAGGTGCTGAATCTGCTCGCCGACATCCGCGACGAGACGGGCGTGTCCTACATCCTGATCAGCCACGACCTGGCGGTCGTCCGCCAGCTCACCGAGGAGGTAGTCGTGCTGTACCGCGGGCAGGTGGTGGAGCGCGGCCCGACGCCCCGGGTGCTGGACGACCCGCAGGAGGACTACACCAAGCGGCTGCGGGCCAGCGTCCCGCGGCCGGGCTGGAAGCCGGCCCGCCGGGCTCGGGCCGGCCCGGACGTCAAGGCACAGGAGGAGAGCGGGCCGTGAGCGATCTGCATTACCTGCCGGCGAAAGAGGCGCTGCGCCTGTTCCGGTCACGCGATCTGTCGCCAGTCGAACTGATGACCGCGGTGATCGCCCGCGCCGAGGCGGTCGAGCCGGCCATCAACGCGTTCGCCGAGACCCGCTTCGACGAGGCGATGGACGCCGCCCGCGCGGCGCAGGAGCGGTACGCGGGCACCGGGGATCCGCCCGGTCCGCTGGAGGGCCTGCCGGTCGCAGTCAAAGAGGAGGCGCCGATCGCGGGCCAGAAGAACACGCTCGGCTCGGTGCCACTGCGTGAGGTGGTCGCCGACCACACGGCCGCGTTCGTGCAGCGCATCATCGACGCCGGCGGCATCGTGCACGCCAGGTCCGCCACCCCTGAGTTCTGCTGCGCGCCGTTCACCTGGACCAAGCTGTGGGGTGTCTCCCGCAACCCGTGGAACACCGCGTACTCGCCGGGGGGCTCGAGCGGCGGCTCGGCCGCGTCGCTGGCCGCCGGGTCCGCGACGCTGGCCACCGGCTCGGACATCGGCGGCTCGATCAGGATCCCGTCCTCGTTCTGCGGCGTGACCGGGTTCAAGCCGCCCTACGGCCGGGTGCCGGAGATGGAGATCTTCAACCTCGACCACTACTGCCACGAGGGGCCGCTGGCCCGGTCGGTGGCCGACTGCGCGCTGCTGGAGAACGTCATCGCCGGGCCGCACCCGAGCGACGTGGTCTCGCTGCGGCCGAAGCTGGAGATCCCGGACCGGCTCGAGCCGGTGACCGGGATGCGGATCGCGCTCTCGGTCGACCTGGGCTGCTACGCGGTGGACGACGACGTGGCGGCGAACACCCGCGCGGCCGCGGACCGGCTGCGCGACGCGGGCGCCACGGTGCAGGAGGTCTTGCTGCCGTGGCAGCTGGAGATCATCAACCGGGCGGCCAGGATCCACTTCGGCATGATCTTTGGGCCGTCGGTGCGCGACATCTACGACAAGCACGCCGACGACCTCACCACGTACGCACGGCGCTTCATCACCGAGTCCGACGAGATCACCAAGGACGACTGGGTGGCCGGCCTGTCCCTCGAGGCGGGGATCTACGCGCCGCTCGGCGAGCTGCTTGAGGAGTACGACGCGCTGGTGTGCCCGACATTCGCGGTTCCCGCGCTGCCCGCGGAGTACGACACCGACCAGCCGGTGCGCGTGAACGGCCAGCCGCGCGAGGACTGGCTGGACGCGCTGATGACGCTGCCGTTCAACATCGCCAGCCGGTGCCCCGTGCTCAGCATCCCGTCCGGCCGGTCCCGCGACGGGGTGCCCACCGGGCTGTCGGTCGTCGGGAAGACCTACGACGATATAACGGTGTTCCGGATCGCCGCCGCCCACGAGGAGCGCTTCCCTTGGCTGGACACACCCGACCGCCGTCCGATGTGAACCCGACGGCGCCCGGCGCGCGCCTGATGGCGGGCGCTCCCCCGTTCGCCCCGCAGGCGCGGGTGACGCTGGCGAACTGGCAGGATCCGCCGTTCAACCGGTGGGCCTTCCAGCACGTCCGCGAGCTGATCCCGACCGCCCGGATTTCGCGCGGTGACGGGCAGGCCCGGCCGCTGCCCCGGGCCGAGCGCGACGTGCTGGCGCTGCGGTTCGGCTACGGCGACCGTGAGCTGAGCGTCGCCGAGCTGCTCGAGGAGACCTATACCGACGGCTTCCTCGTCCTGCACCAGGGCCAGGTCGTCGCCGAGCACTACCTCAACGGCATGGCGCCGGACATCCCTCACCTGCTGATGTCGGTCTCGAAGTCGGTGACGTCGACGGTGGCCGGGATCCTGGCCGGCCGGGGCGAACTGGACGTGTCGGCCCCGGTCGAGGACATCGTGCCGGACCTGGACGGCACGTCGTTCGCGGGCGCGACCGTGCAGCACCTGCTGGACATGCGGGCCGGCACCCGCTTCGACGAGAGCTACGACAACCTCGAGGCCGACGTGCGCACCTACGAGCGGGTGTACCTGTGGCGCCCCGACAAGGGCGACCCCCGGCCGCCGGACGCGCTGAGCTACTTCGGCACGCTGGCCAACGACGGGCCGCACGGCGGCCCGTTCCGCTACCGCTCGATCCTCACCGACGTGCTGGCCTGGGTGATCGAGCGGGCGGCCGGGGAACGGCTGCACCAGCTCATTGCCAGAGAGCTGTGGCAGCCGATGGGCGCGGAGTTCGACGCGGAGATCACCGTGGATGCGCGGGGCAACCCCATGGCCGACGGCGGCATCTGCGCGACCCTGCGCGACCTGGCCCGGTTCGGCCAGCTGTTCGCCGAGCGCGGCCGGGCCGGGGACCTGGCGATCGTGCCGGCGGCCTGGATCGACGACACAATCCGCGGCGCGCCGGACGGCGCGGAAGCGTTTGCCGGCGGCGACGACCCGCCCGGCTACCCGCGGGGAGCGCACTACCGGAACTGCTGGTGGGTGCGGGACCCGGGCGTGCCGTTCTACCACGGCTCGGGCATCAACGGGCAGAACGTCTTCGTGCACGTGCCCTCGCGGACCGTGGTGGCCAAGCTGTCCACCTGGCCGACCGCGCTGAGCCCGGCCGCGGGACCCACCGTCCAGGCCGTGCTCGCGATCAGCGCCGCCCTCCAGGAGGGCCGCCTGTGAGGTAGGCCGGCGGAACGCACCCCGGCTCGTCAGCAACCTCACGAAACTACTGGCTGGCACGTCTACGTACGTATGCACGTCAAGGGAGGCAGTACGTGACGGGTCAGGTCAGGTTCGGGGTGGTCAGCGAGTCCGTCATGGACGGCCGGGCGTGGGCCGATCACGCGCGCCGCGTCGAGGACGCGGGAGTGAGCTCGCTGCTCATCCGCGATCACTTCTCGGCGGGCGCGTTCGGCCAGCAGCTGGCCCCGTTCAGCGCGCTGGCGGCCGCGGCCGCGGTGACCGAGCGGCTGCGCGTGGGCACGATGGTGCTGTCGAACGACTTCCGGCACCCCGCGATCGTGGCCCACGAGGCCGCGAGCCTGCATCACCTGTCCGGCGGCCGCTTCGAGCTCGGCCTGGGCGCCGGCTGGTACCAGCCCGAGTACCGCGCGGCGGGTATCCCGTTCGACCCCGCGGGCCGGCGTATCGACCGGCTCGAGGAGTCGCTCGTGATCCTCACGGGGCTGCTGGACGGCCGCCCGGTGCACCACGCGGGCACCTGGTACCAGGTCGACGGGCTGGATCTGGACGTGATCCCCGGGCGCCACGGCCGCCCGCCGCTGCTGATCGGCGCCGGCGGGCCCCGCATGCTCCGGATCGCGGCCCGGCACGCCGACATCGTCAGCCTGCTGCCCGCCCCGATCAAGCAGTCCGACGACAGCGACGACCCGTCCGACCGGCTGCCGCCAGCGCTGGACCAGAAACTCGACGTGCTGCGCATGGCGGCCGGTGACCGGTTCGCGGAGCTGGAACTCAGCGCGTTCGCCACGTTCGGCATCACCGCGAGCCGGCGGTCCAGCACTGAGGAGCTCATCGCCCGGCGGGGCTGGGGCGGGATCGATGCCGAGGATGTGTGGCAGATGCCGACGATTTTCCTCGGCAGCGTGGCCCAGATCCGGGAGGACCTGCAAGCACGGCGCGAGCGGTTCGGCCTGTCCTATCTGGTCACCCCGGACCAGGACCTGCCCACGCTGGCCAGGATCATCGCTGGCCCGTGATGCTCCGCAGCTGCGCCACGTCATCCGGGCCCAGGCGCTCCAGCAGGCCGACCGCGGCGCAGTTGGCCTGGACCTGCTCGGCGCTGGTGGCCCCGAACAGCACACTGGCGACGGCCGGGTTGGTCAGCGGGAAGGCCAGTGCCAGCGCAGCCGCGGTCGTGCCCAGCCGGCCCGCCAGGCTGGCGAGGTCCCCCGCCGCGGCGACAGCCGCCGCGACCCGGGGGTCGTCCAGCGTCCCGGCCGCGCGGCCTGCGCCGGGACCGTCCAGGTACTTGCCGGTGAGCACGCCGCCGGCCAGGCTGAACGAGGCGATCAGCCCTGCGCCCGACGCCTCGAGGGCCTGGGCCATGACGGGATCCTCCACCCAGGACCGGTGTACCAGGCTGTAGGGCAGCTGGATCGCGCAGGGCGGCAGGACGCCGAGCCCGGCCGCCGCATTGACGGCCTGGACGGCGAGATCGGCGGGCCAGTTCACCAGGCCCCACGCGCGGGCTTTCCCGGCAGTGACGAGGCCGGCCGTGCCGGCGACCAGGGCGGCGACGGCCATGCCCTCCGGGGGCGCGTTCGCGTAAATCACGTCGACGTAGTCGAACCGCATCCGCTGCAGGGATGCGTCGAGCTCCGCCGCGGCGCTCTGCTCGGGCCAGAACTCCCACCACAGCTTGTTGGTCACCACCGCCTCGTCGCGGCGCACGCCCGCGCCGCGGAACAGCTCCCCGAACACCACCTCGGAGTACCCGGTCGGCATGGGAGCCGTGCCGGTCTCGTCGTCGTAACGGGCATCGTCGAAGAAGTTGACGCCCTCATCGCGGGCGGCACGCAAGATGGCCACCCCGGTCTCGGCGGGCAGCCGCTCATAGGTGCGCCACGAGCCGAGTGACAGCACCGACACCTCCAGCTCCGTCGAGCCCAGCGGCCGGGAACCCAGGACACCGGCTGGCATGCTGCCTCCCCTCGGCTATTCGCCATCGCCTGTGATGCTAGCCGCGTCGACCCAGGCCCTGGCAGGCCGGTCGCATCCGCGGGCTGGCCCGGGCAGTGCCAGTATGTAATCTGCCGTCAGCGGGGAAACCAGCTCACGATCTAGGTGGTTGACATCCTCCCGGCCATGAATGGCGGGGATTCCAGCCTCTACGCGGAACGGGGCAGAGGTTGAGGTTCGCGGTTCACCCGCCCGCCCACCGGCGAGCGTCCCCGCGCAGTCACCGCATGCCCTGCGGCGATGTTGCTGGCCGCGTTCACATCCGCGTTGCCGGCGTATCCGCAGGCCGTGCAGCGGAACAGCGCTTGGCTCTCGCGGCTGTCCGCTGCCGCATGCCCGCACGCCGAGCACCGCTGGCTGGTGAACGCGGGATGAATTTTCTCGACCCGGCCGGGGAGCCTTGTCCTCCAGGCGGCGCACCAGCACGCCCCAACCAGAGGCCAGGATGCCCCGGTTCAGTCCCGCCTTCTGCCGGATATTCCGGCCCGGCTGGGCGATGGTGCCGCGGGCCGAGCGGGTCATGGCGGTGATGCGCAGGTCTTCGACCCGGATCAGGTCGAACCGGCGGGCCAGGAAGTGGAGGTCTTCTCGGCCCAGTCTTTGCGCCGGTCGGTCTCACGGGCCTTGAGTTTGGCGATCGCGGTCTTGACCCGCCGGCGCCGGTGGGAGTCTTTGCGGGCGCGGGCCAGCTGGCGCTGCAGCAGGCGCAGCCGGGCCTGCTCGGCCGGGCCGGGGCAGGCAGCCGCTCGCCGGTGGACAAGGCCGCCGAGACGAAGCTGATGGTCGGCCAGGTGCAGCTCAGGCAGGGTCATCATGCTCATCACGCCAGTGCCTCCATCAAGGTAGCCGCATCGTAGCCGCCCCGGTGCAGCGGAACGCCGCTCAGAAGCCGACCGGCTGCCGGATGAGAACGACGTGGATGCGGCCGGGCAGCTCCTGGTGGATCTCTAGAATCTTCCCGACGGAGCTGTTCTGGCCGTAGGCGGCAATCGCGCGGGCGTCCTCGAGCTTCAGGCTGTGCTGGTAGATCCGCTGGTGTGCCGCCTCCAGGGTGGGGACGAGCTTCTGTGCGCCGACGACGAAGATGACGTTGGCGGCGCCCCAGGCGTAAGAGGCGAGCTGGCTGCCGGAGGCTGAGGCGATGACGAGAGTTCCCTCGCGGGTGACCGCGTGGACGCTGCCGAGGGCGTAATCGGCCTGGCCGCCGATCGCCTTCATCTCCTGCGCCTGGGTCGCGAAGTCGAGCGCGAACATCTTGTTGCGCGCCGATTCGTACGGGCCGCCGTCGTTGATGGCGTCCGCGATCCCGGTCTCCTGCAGCGTGACCGAGGTGTTGGTCATCACCGACGAGCCCCGGGGTATGCGGGCGAGGACCGCGGCCCGCGCGGCGTCGAGACCATCGACGACCTCGACGCTGAATCCGTGTTCTTCGAGCGCAACGACAGTGGCGGCGAGCGTCTGGTCGTCGGGCAGCGCGGTGAAGCGCTCAGATACGTCGGTCGTGCTCATCTGTGGTCCTCCTCGTGGGGATCGTGCCGCGCACATGACTTGAATCTTCAAGTTAAAGGTAGTGGCGATGACTTGAACCGTCAAGTGACGTGATAGCATCGGGCCGTGACCAGCACCCGCGGCCGAACCACCACGGCGGCTGAGTCTCCCCGTTGGCTGGATGATGAGCAGCAGGAGTCCTGGCGGGCCTTCAACGGGGCGATGCATAAGCTGCGCTGGGCGCTGGAATGCCAGCTGCAGCGCGACGCCGGGCTCAGCTTCACCGAGTACCACGCCCTGGCCAGGCTGTCGGAGAATCCGGGCCACACGATGCGGATGAGCGAGCTCGCCGAGGTCACCAACGCCTCGCTGTCCCGGCTGTCGCACCTGATCAAGCGCCTGGAACTGCGCAATCTGGTCAGGCGGGAGCCCGACCCGGGGGATGGCCGGTACACCAACGCGATCCTCACGCCGGCCGGGCTGCGCCTCCTGGTCGCCAGCGCACCCGGCCATGTCGCGAAGGTCCGCGAGCTGGTGATCGACGCGCTCAGCCCAGCGGAGCTGCGTCAGCTGCGCACGGCGTCCGAACGAATCCTCGGCCGGGTCGAAGCCGGCGAACAGTAACCGGCGGCGCCCGCCCGTGGCCTAGAGATCACAAGGATGCGTACAGCGCCTTCTCGAAGTCGTTGTACATCTTGACTGCCTCGGGCGTCACGAACGGCAGGAAGTTGCTGTAGATGGAGGCGCAGATGCCGGTGGCGCGGTCCACCCAGAAGTGGGTGTTACACAGGCCGGCCCAGGCTCCGGACCACGCGCGCCGCATGCCCGGGATGTCGGCGGTGTTGAGCAGCAGCCCGTAGCCCCACTTGAACCCGGGCCCCGCCTGGAAGCTGCAGGTCGACGCCGGGTCGGCAGTCGGGAGCTCGGCCGGGAAGTCCAGGCCGCCGATCTGGTTGGTGAAGGCCGCGTCCACCGTTGACTGCTGCAGGATCCGGGTGCCGTCGAGCTCGCCGCCGCGGAGCAGCGCCCGCTCGAACCTGATGTAGTCGCTCGGCGTCCCGTACATCCCGTGTCCGCCGGCCCAGTAGTCCGGCGACTGATTCAGGACCTCGCCGATCGATACCCAGCTGCCGTCCTCGTCCTTGACGTGGACCGGCGTCGAGTTCGGCCGCTGGTCGTCGTTCATCAGGAAGGTGGTCTGCTCCATGCCGAGCGGGCCGGTGACACCCTCCTTGACGGCGACGTCAAGGCCGACGCCGGTGACCGCCTCAACGACCTTGCCGAGCCAGTCGATGTTGATGCCGTAGATGAACGCCTCGCCCGGGTCGGCCAGCATCGGCGCCGTGAGGGATGCCCTTGACCCGGCCACGACATTCGGGACGCCGGTGACCGACTCCCACCGGACCAGCTCCTCGCTCCAGAACCAGTAGCCCAGGCCAGTGGTGTGCGTCACCAGGTTCTTGACCGTGGCCTGCCTGGCCGGGGCTCGCAGCTGCGGGGTATCCCCGTCGAAGCCGGTCAGCACCTGTATGTCGGCGAACTCGGGGCAGTAATCGGCGACGGGCGCGTCCAGGTCGAGGTTGCCCTGCTCCACCTGCTGGAGCGCGGCCACGGTGCACGGCATCTTGCTCATCGACATGATCCGGAACAGCGAGTCCACGGTGACCGGGTCGCTCTCGCCAGCTGATCGAGGGCCTGCCGAGCCCCGGTAGATGACGGCATCGCGGTCAGCGGCGATCGCGGCCACGTGGGGCACTCCGCCAGACTCCACCGCATCCCGCAGTACCTGGTCGATGGCGGTCCCGTCGATGTCAGCGCCCATGCGTGATCCCTCCCCTTGACTGATGCAGCTCAGGCGGTGGCCTGCCTCGGCGGCACTGCCTTGCCACCTGCCGGGCGGGCCTGCTGGTCTCATTCTGACCTCAGCCAGCCAGGCGGTCTACGCCGCCGGGCCGCTGTTTCACCCGGCAGCCGCACGTGTCCTGGCCGGACCTCACAAGGCCGGCCGGGCGAGCGTCTTCCTGGCATGGGAACCAGCGCAGATGCTCTCCGCTCCTTCCGCCGTCCGGCTGCCTCGCTGGCCGTGCTGCTCACGGCCCCGTTCCTGGCCTCGGCCGACGCGACGATCGCCAACGTGGCCACGCCGGCGATCCGGGACGGCCTCGGCGGCTCGGGTCAGGCGGCCCAGTTCGTGATCGGCGGCTATCTCATCGCCTACGCGGTGCTGCTCATCACCGGGGCCCGCCTGGGCCAGACGCACGGCTACCGGCGGCTGTTCCTGCTCGGCGTGGGCGTGTTCGGCGCGGCCTCGCTCGCCGCCGGGCTGGCCCCCGACATCCGGCTGCTGGTCGGCATGCGGGTCGTGCAGGGCGCGGGGGCCGCGCTGATGTTCCCGCAGGCTCTGACCGGCATCCAGCTGAACTTCACCGGGCCGCAGCGGGCCCGGGCGCTCAGCCTGTTCGCCGTGGCGCTGTCCGCCGGCGCGGTGTTCGGCCAGGTCCTCGGCGGCATCCTGGTCTCGGCTGACCTCGCGGGCACCGGCTGGCGGCCGATCTTCCTGGTCAACGTCCCTGTCTGCCTGGCCGTGGCCGTCTGCGCCCGCCGCGTCCTGCCCGCCGACGGGCCGCGCCGCCGGGCCCAGGTCGACCTGCCCGGGGTGGCGGCGCTGTCCGTGAGCGTCCTGCTCATCGTCGTCCCGCTGACGTTCGGCCCGGCCGCGGGCTGGCCCGGCTGGACCTGGGCCAGCCTGGCGGCCAGCTTGCCCGCCTTCGCCCTGTTCCTGGCCAGCCAGCGCCGCGCCGCCGCCACCGGCCGGTCCCCGCTGGTGCACATCGCGGTCCTGGCCCGCCCGGCGGTCGCCTGGGGCCTGGCCGCCATGATGGCCTCCACCGGCACCTACTTCGCGCTGCTGTTCACCGTGGCCCAGTACGTCCAGGTCGGGCTGGGCCGCAGCGCGCTCACCTCCGGGCTGATCCTCATCCCCTGGGTGACCGCGTTCGGCGCCGCCGGCCAGATCATCCGCCGCCTGCCCGCCCGGCCGGCCGCGATGCTGCCCGCCGCCGGGTTCCTGCTGCTCGGCGCGGCCTATGCGGCCATCGGCGCCGCGCAGCTCGGCGGCGCCCTGTCCGAGGGCATGCTGGCCGCCCTGTTCGTGACCGGCGGGCTCGGGCTCGGCACGGTCTTCACCACCCTGCTCGCTCACCTGACCAGTGCCGTGCCCGCCGGCCACGCCCCCGACATCAACGGTGTCTTCACCACCACCGCCCAGATCGGCGGCTCGATCGGGGTGGCTGGCTTCGGCAGCCTCTACCTGGCCACCGCCAGCGGGGGCGGCGGCGGGCGCGGGTTCGGCGTCACCGCGCTCGCCCTGGCCGTGACCGCGCTGCTCGGCACCGTCCCGGCCTGGCTGGCCACCCGGGCCGCGGCCCCGGTCCCGGCCACCCGCGCCCCTGACGGCCGGCCGCGGCCCGGCTCCGGCGGCCAGGAGGTTGCGGCAGGATGGGCGCATGGCCCGTCCCGCGCCGCGTCACGATCGTGATGCTGGCGGCCCGGCCGTGGTGCTGGCCGCGAAGGCCGCGTTGCGGGAGGAGGTGTGGTCCGCGATGCGCGCGGCCAAAGTGGCCAGGTTTCCCGGTGCAGCCGGGCGCATCCCGAACTTCACCGGCGCCGAGGCGGCCGCCGAGCGGCTGCGCGCCACGCCTGCCTGGCAGGCGGCCGGCACGCTGAAGGCCAACCCGGACTCCGCGCAGCTCCCGGTGCGCCAGCGCGCGCTGGAAGACGGCAAGACCGTGTACATGGCAGTGCCGAGGCTGGCCGGTCCTGAGCCGTTCTTCGCCCTGGATCCCGACCACCTGAGCGAGCCGCCTCGCAAGGCGGCCTCGATCAGCGGCGCGGCCCGTTCCGCCCGGCGGGTCACGCTAGCGGAACTGTCCCCGGTGGACCTGGTGGTGATGGGCTGCGTGGCGGCCGCCGAGGACGGTGCCCGGCTGGGCAAGGGCGGCGGGTTCGCCGACCTGGAATACGCGCTGGCGGCTGCAGCAGGCCTGATCGGGCCGGGCACCGTGTGCGTGACGACCGTGCACGAACTCCAGGTACGCGCGGCCGGGACGATCCCGCTGACCAGCCACGATGTGCCGGTGGACTACATCATC
>WNGR01004249.1_pt1 | contig 15837 bp, 12 predicted proteins | sample 5407581 | NCBI WGS metagenome assembly WNGR01 (sample SAMN13153383, study PRJNA577476) | soil metagenome | isolation source: 80 cm soil or saprolite under Garry oak tree replicate 2 | place: USA:California | collected 2016-06-15
CAACAACCAGGAGACCGTGCTCGGGGTGGTCACCATCGCCGCTGCGGTCATGACGATCATCGTCAACATCGTGGTCGGCGCGCTGTCGGACCGGACGCTGGCCACTCGCGGCCGGCGACAGGTCTGGGTGCTCGGCGGCGCCGTCATCGCCGGGATCTGCCTGGCCGGCCAGGGCCTGCAGACCACGGTGCTGGGCATGGTGCTGGTCTGGACGGTCGCGCAGATCGGCTTGTCCTCGATGAGCGCGGCGCTGAGCGCCGCGGTGCCCGACGAGGTCCCGGTGACCCAGCGCGCGTTCGTGTCCGCGTTCTACGGCGTCGGCACGTCGGCCGGGCCCTTGGTCGGCATCGCGATCGTCAGCCTGGTGTTCACCGGCGTGGTGTCCGGTTTCGCCGCGATGGCCGTACTGGCCGTCGCGCTGGCCGTGCCGTTCGCGTTGACGACCAGGGGAACGCCGCTGTTGCGCACCCAACGGCCGCCGTTCTCGCTGCGGTCGTTCCTGGTCGGCATCGTGACACCGCTGCGGCACGCCGACTTCGCGTGGGCGTGGAGCGGGCGGTTCTTCATCCAGCTGTCCAACGCGCTGCAACAGGTCTTCCTCTACTTCTTCCTGCGCGACCGTGTACACGTCGACCCGAACACGTGGACGTTCTACCTGGTCGCGATCTACACCGTGGCTGCGGTGGGCTGCGCGATCCCGGCCGGGCGCTACTCCGACCGCACGATGCGGCGCAAGCGGCTGGTGATCATCGCATCGGTGCTGCAAGGCTTGTCCAGTCTGCTGTTCGCCGTCTTCCCGACCATCACGGCCGGCATCATCGGCGCGGTCATCCTCGGTGCCGGCTGGGGCAGCTACGCCGCGGTGGACCAGGCATTGATCACGCAGGTGCTGCCCAATCCGGAGGACAGGGGCAAGGACCTCGGCATCATCAACATCGCGAACAACCTGCCGTACGTGCTGGCCGGCGGCCTGGGCGGCGTGGTCATCGACGGCTTCGGCCGCGACCGCCTCGGCTACCCGGTCCTCTTCGGACTCTCGCTGGTCACCGCGCTGCTCGCGGCGCTGACCGTGCGTCCGATCAAGAGCGTGCGGTGAAGATCCTCACGTTCAACGTGTGGCAGCTGCCCGTGGTGTCCAGCCGGCGCCGTGCCCGGCTGGCCCTGGAGCTGATCCTGCGGGTCGCACCGGACGTGGTCGTGTTGAACGAGGCGTTCCACCTGTCGCCGGCCGGTGGGCTGGTCGCGGGGCTGCGCGCGGCCGGCTATCACGCGACCGGCCAGGTCGGGCGGCCCGGCGGGGCGTGGACGAGCGTGTCCGGTCGGCGTGGCACGGTGGGCCGGCTGGTCGGCAGTGGGGTCTACGTGCTGAGCCTGCTGCCGATCGACGAGCGGCACCAGCACGTCTACCGCGCCCGTCGGCCCGGCACGACGGATGTGTTGGCCAACAAGGGAGCCGCGCTCGTGTCCGTGGGCGGGGTGTGGCTCGCGGCCACGCATCTCCAGGCCCACGGGCACGGCTCGGCGGTGCGGCTGGCGCAGCTGGCCGAACTACGGGCGCTCGTGGACCGCGTGGTGCCGGCCGGCGAGCCGGTGCTGCTGGCCGGCGACCTGAACATCCCCTACGACGGCGCCGGTCCCGAACGGACGGCGGCCAACAGCGTGCTGGGCGGCCGGATCGAACCGGACGGCCCGATCCACGCCAACACCTTCGACGGCGCCACGAATCCCCTGGTACGCAAGGGTTCCCGGCAGTATCGCGATGTACTCGACTACATCGGCCAGTTGCGCGGGCCGGGGTGGCGGATCACCACCGAGACGCTGAGCTACCCGCGTGGCGCGGAGATCTCCGACCACTACCCCGTGCTCGGGACCGCCACGCGACGCGATCGTTAGCCCCGGTCAGCACGCCCTGGCCACGGTGTCGAGCAACTCCTTGCACCTCGACAGTTCAGCGGCCGAACAGGGCGCACGGCGGCTGAACGGCGCACCGCCGGACAGCGGGCCAAGAAAAACGTTCCGGCCCGTGTCGTGGTTGAATCCGTAGACAATGGTAACGGTAGGACCACTATAACTGCTGCGGTGATAGCGGCCCGACTGCAAGGAATAGACGGTACCGGCGCAATGCTCGTGCATTGATCGCAGGGCATGCCGGACCAGTCGATCGGTCGGTCTCGTCTCGTCGAGATCGCCCCTGCTGAGCACCTCGTAAACACGGTCGTCCGGGGTGGTCCGGTCGTCGAACACATCGAACAGCTCGTTGCGAACCGTGCCCATGAGGACATAGCTCAGCAGGTCCCAACTGTGCGCGTGAATCGCCGTCGGCGCGGCCGGCCCAGTGTGGTTGTCCGCGTCCCACAGATGGACGCACAGGCCATCCGCACCGCTACGATATACCGGGATACAGACGAATTCAAGCGGATGGCTTATTGCTGGCATCTTTCGCTGCCCGGACACGAACTGGCCCAAGAGGACACGTGCCCAGTGGTGGAATGTTGCGGTATCGCCCTGCCGGAGAGCGGCGATCGCCATCTCGTCATTCATATGGATTTTCCGCGTCTATGGCCTTGCCGATTATCTCCTGGATATCCTTGTCGGTATAGTTCTCCGGAACATCGACCCCGACGGCACTGAACAGATCGCGTACCTCGGCGACCGTCGGCAACTCGCTCAGCAAGGGCGCCAGATCAATCTCCACCCGTCTGGCCTGGGTGAAACTCACATCCAGTTCACTACGCCAGTAATCGTAGTAGAAGCGCCCGCTTTCGATCAGCATCGCGGGGAATCGCGGGCCGCGCTCCGTGATGATGAGTGACTCCGACGTGAGATCCCAACGAAATGTGGTCATCGTCTTCGACAGTCCGATATTGATCTTCAGGAGGCGATATCGCTGCTGCCACCAACAGGACGCAAGAATGGTGGCGTACAGCTCATGCTGGGTCCCTACCGGTGTCCACGCCCGCTCGTCTTCGTTAGGCCCGTCCACCACGGATCGGAAGTAGCTCGCATATCGCTCACACAGCCCTGGCTCCAGGGGATCCAGGATTTCGATCTGAAAGTTCAGGGAACGTCGGTCCTGCCGTGCGAAATTGACGCATTCAGGCAGTGTGACAGCCCGCAAGAAAGTTGCGGTCCCACCCTTGAACACCCATAAATTGGCCCTCCTTCGGGCAGACTGCAAAGCGCTGGAGATCTCCGGGCCGATGAGTACCCTAATCATCGACGACTCCTCGACCGCTTGCCGAGCCCCGGTGACCACATGGCGGAGGTCGTTCAAGGAGTCGAGCTGCGACGGTACGGCCTGCAATGCCGAGGCGGCCCGCGCCAGCATATTCTTGATTTCTGGCTCTGTTGACTCCTGGCGCCAGTGATCACGCAGAATCGACAGTGCCAACGCGGCAAGAGTCACCAGAACAGCACTATTCACCACCGTACCGGATACGAAGCCACCCAGCCCGGCAACAGCTGCGAACACTGCGATGACGAGGGCGATGACAGCATCGGCGTTGGCCACAAGCCATTTGAGAAGGGCCTTCAAAACTGTCCTCTCGTATCCGGACAACGGACCGAGGGTAACAATACCGGGCGTCGGGCCGCCAAAGGGTGCACCCAGAAGGACCAGTCAATGCTTCGCGCCGGTGGCGGCCGGTACAGCCGCACCGCCGGCGCCTCAGATCAACGCGCCGCGCAGCGACCGGTACAGCAGGGCCGCGTCACCGAGGCGATGGCGCAACTGGCGTTCCAGACCGCCGATCGGGACCAGGTTCTGTGGGGCGCGGGAGTCCTTGTGCGGTGTGCTGGCCAGCGGCGGCAGCAACGCCGTGGTCACGTCGGCCAGCAGGACCACTTCATCGGTGGGCAGGTCCGGCGAGCACTCCAGCCGAACCACGGCCGACCACGGCGCCGCCGAGCCACCGGCCAGCCGGACATACCAGGAATGCCGCTGCCACGACGTGCCCATCGCGAACACCGGGCTGCGCTCGCCAGGACCGAGCGACGCGATGACCTGGGCCTGAGCCGGTGGCAGGTAGGCGGCGTGGTGGGTCTTCACGTAGCCGACCGTGCGGGCCAGGTGCGTGCGGCCGCGCAGCGGGCCATCCACGATGAGCAGGTCGTCGTCGGTGTCGTGGGTCTCGCGCCAGGAGGTCGCCAGTTCGACCTCCAGTTCGGACAGTCGGTTCTGCACGGCGTGCGACAGCGCCTCCATGCCGACCTTCGCCAGCCGGTGCGTGTAGGTGGCGTGGTTCGTGCGCAGGTCGTCGGCCTGTTCGGCGGCGGTGTAGAGGCTGCGGTCGACGCGGACGTCGGTGATGTGGGCCGCGCCGTTGCAGCACACCAGGCCCGCGGCCAGTGAGGCGACCAGGCCGGGTACGGGCTGCGGGTCGATGCCGTGCACCCATAGCCGGGCGTCGATTCGCCGCACGCCGTCCAGGAACAGCACGGACGACGGCAGCGTGACGTCGCGGTCCGGGGTCAGCGGACGCCATTCGTCGATGGGCAGTTCTAGGCCGAGTTCGAGCTTGGCGCTGGACTCACGGCCGTCGATCTCGTCGCCGACCGCGACCCCGTAGCTGGGATCCCACGGGTCGATCGTGTACGAAGTGGGCGTCAATACCGCTGTCACGGGAACACCATCACACGCCGACCCGCGCAACTCGCGACGACGCGCCATCGCGACGCACCGCGAACTGCACCGGCACCCGCTCGGCCAGTGCCGGCACGTGCGTCACGATGCCGACCATCCGGTTCGTGCCGGCCGCGAGTTGCTCCAGCGTGGTAGCCACCGTGTCCAGCGTGGCGTCGTCCAGGGTGCCGAAGCCCTCGTCCAGGAACATCGAGTTCAGGTCGCGCCGGCCACCGGACAGGGCGACGACCTGGCTGGACAGCGCGAGTGCCAACGCCAGCGACGCCTGGAACGTCTCGCCGCCGGACAGGGTGTTCACGGGTCGTTGCGTGCCGGCGTCGTTGTGGTCGATCACGGCGAGGTCGTTGCGGTCGCCGCGATGCAGTTCGTACTGGCCGTTGGAGAGCTGGAGCAGGGTCTGCGACGCCTCGAGCACCAGCGAGTCCAGCGCCTCCGTGCACAGCCACCGCTCGAAACGGTCGGAGCGCAGCAGGGTGCCGAGCATGTCGGCGACCTCCCGGTCCTGCCGGTGTTTCGCGACCTCGCCGGTCAGCTTTTCCGCGTCCTGCCGGCGTTTGCGCAGGTCGGCGGCTGCCCGGTCGGCGCGTTCGCGATGGGTGGCCAGGTCGATCGGTGCGCGGTCCGCCGTGGTCAGCTCGATGCCGTGCTGGGCAAGCAATGCCGTGAGGGCGGTCGCCGCCGCGGTGCCCTGTTCGCGGAGATCGGTTTCAGCGCGTTCCAGTTCGGCGGCTTGCCCGGTGAGCAAGTCGCGTTGCGCGGCGGCCCAGTCGACCAGGGTCTGCCAGGCGGCGGCCAGGTCCTTGCCCTCGACGGCGGGGGCGTTGGCCGCGACGAACAGGTCCCGGCTGGCACGCAGCTCCGACCAGGCGCGTTGTTCGGTTTCGACGAGCGCCACACGTTCGTCGGTCGCGGCCTTCGCGGCGGTGCGGGCCTGTCGGGCCGCGGCGCGGGTCGTGGTCAGCGCGCGGTCGGCGGCTTCGCGGCGTTGCAGGGTTTCGGCCAGTTCGGTGGGTTGTGGGGCGCCGTCGAGTTGCTGGGTGAGCAAGGTGAACTGCTGTTCCGCCGAGGTCACGGCGGCCGATGCGGCTGCGGCCGCGCGACCCGCCGCCGTGTGCTTCTTCGCGGCGGCGGCCACCGCCTTGCGTGCGGTTTCCGCTGTGGTGCGGGCCGCGCCGACGTCGGCCGACGTGTCGTGGTGCGGCAGGGTGCCGACGGGTTGGTGGCAGACCGGGCAGGATTCGCCGACATGCAGGTCAACGGCCAGTGCGGCGGCTCGGTGCTCTCGGTCGATCCGCTGGACGTCGTCTTCGGCGGTGGTCAGGGCCTGTTCGGCCGCTGCAAGCGCGTCGGCGAGCGCCGTTTCTTCGGCGTCGGCATGGGAACCGGCCGCGCGCTGCTTGTCCAGGTCCGTACGGAGGGCGTCCAAGCGGGTGTGGCTTTCTTGCCACCCCCGCAAGACGGCCAGCTCGGGGAGGCCGACGCAGGCCTGTTCCGCCGCCGCCTCCGCTGCCTCGGCCGTGGTCAGGGCGTCGGCGCTCGCGCGGATGAGGTCGTCGGCTTCGGTGAGGCGGGCGGCCAGCTTCGGCACGCCTTGCGGGGTGCGCAAGTCGCCCAGCGCGTTCAGCTGCTCCCGAGCGCGTTTCGCGTCCTCGTTCGCCTTGGTCCAGTGTTCCCGCAGGTCACGCATTCTGATGACGGCCTCGTCCACCTGTTCGACCAAAGCGGCCAGGTCGGTGACCCGCTGGTCGGCGGCGGTGATCTCCGCTTCGGTGACCTCGCCCAGGTCGGCCAACTGCTTCTCGGCAAGGGCATGCCGGGTCCCGGCTTCCTTGCCGCGTTCCCTGGCGCGCTGGCCGACCTGCTCGTAGACCGCGTAGGCGAGCAGTTCGATCAGCAAGTCCTGCCGGTCCCCCGGTTTGGCGTGCAGGAACTCGGCGAACCGGCCCTGCGGCAGCAGGACGCACTGGGTGAAGTGCTCGTAGCCGATGCCCAGCAGTTCCGTGACGCCGGCCGTGACCTCTTCGGGTCCTTCGGCGACCTGCTCGACGCTGACCTCCAGCAGCTTGGTCAGTTCCGTGTCGATGGGCACCGATTCGTCCAGCCGTTCCAGCCGGGCTTCCTTGGTGTGCACGGCACCGCGGGCGTCACGCCTGAGGTGCCGTGCCGCGACGTACCGGCCGCCGCCAGCCTCGAACACCAGGCACACCCTGGCCTCCGCGGTCGACGGCGCCAGCGCGTTGCGGATCGCGTTGCCCTTGCCCCACCGGGGAACCGTGCCGTAGAGCGCGAAGCACATCGCATCGATCACGGTGCTCTTGCCCGAACCGGTCGGGCCGGTGAGCACGAAGAAGTCCACATCGGACAGATCGATGTCGGTGTTCTCCCGGTAGCTGGCGAAACCCTCGAACATCAGCCGCAGCGGACGCATCAGACGGTACCTCCGATGATCTCAGGACCTCCGGTGACCTCGTCCAGCAGTTCCGCGAACAGGTTCCCGACCCGGCCATCCGCCACACCAGATTCTTCCAGGAAGTCCGCGAACAGGTCCGTCGGCGAGCGGCCCAGCCGGCTCGGGCGATGGGGCTGGCCGGTGGCGCGAGGCCGGAACTCCTCGTCGATCTGCACGTCGAGCACGTTCGGCAACTGCTCACGGACCAGTCCCGCGAGCCCGGCGGCCGCCTTCTGCGCCAGGATCACCCGCAGGAACGCGTCCTCGGCACGCTTTCCTTCCTCGACGACCTGGTCCAGGCTGCCGCGCAGGGTGCGCAGCGGTCGCCCGCCGGTCACCGGCACCGCCCGGACCTGCGCGCGGCTGCCGGGTGTCGCGTGCACGATCAGCGCGACCGGCTCGTTGGCCTCCTCGCCGAAGTCCAGCGCGAGCGGCGAGCCGGAGTACGCGATCGGGCACGGGCCGTCGATCTGCTGGTAGCGGTGCAGGTGCCCGAGCGCGGCGTAGTGCGCGCTGGCCGGGAACAGCGTCGCTGGCAGTTCGTAGCCGAGCAGCGTCTGGCCCTGCCGCTCGCCGCCGCCCCACCGGCCGCCCAGCAGCGTGGCGTGGGTGGTGACGATGTTGACGGTGTCGTCGGCGAAACCGGCGGTCAGCGCGTTGATGATCACGCCGACCTGGTTCGCGTAGGCCATGCTGTGCTCGGAAGTCTCGCGCAGCACGATCTCGGCCGCGCGGACCGCGTAACGGTAGGCCAGGAACGGGAGTACGGCGACCTTCGCGGTCTCGCCGGTGCGCATCGGCAGGGTGATCGTGCCGCCGTTGGCCGGGCTCTTGGGCATGCCGACCACGTGCAGGCCCAGCTCGCCGAGCACCGGCCGGTAGACCTCGTCCACGAGCCGCTGGTTGTCGTGGTTGCCGGCCAGGACCACCACGTGCCGACCATCGCCGCGCAGCCGCAGCAGCGTCCGCATCACCAGGCTCTGCGCCTGCGGATTCGGCGACGATGTCTCGAACAGGTCCCCCGCGACGATCACCAGATCGACGTCTTCGGCGTCGGCGATCCGGACCAGATCGCCCAGCACAGCCCGGTGTTCGTCGAACCGGGGCTGGTTCTTGAGCACCTTGCCGACGTGCCAGTCGGCGGTATGCAAGATCTTCATGCTGCTGCCTTCTAGAACGGGGCCGGGTCGTCGTCGTAGGCGCCAGGGATGGTCGCGAACGGGTCGGCGGGTGCGGCCGGGCCGGTGTCCACGCCGGTCCAGTCGCCCTTCTCCCCCGGCCGGGTGGCCCACGCCGGGAACGGGAACTCGACCACCAGCGGCACCGGGATGTCCGGCTGGGCAACGAACATCGTGCCCGGCTTGGCCAGCGTGGCACGCTGCCGCTGGGCGGGCGGCAGGTAGCCGTACTCGGGCCGGGCCGCCTCGGCGGAGTCCAGCCGGCCGGCCACCCGGATCGAGCAGTTCGCCACGATCCGCCGTTCCACCTCGCTCGCGGTCTGCTGGGCGCCGATCAGGATCACGCCCAACGATCGGCCGCGCTCGGCCACGTCGAGCAGGATCTGCTTGATCGGGCTGTCCCCCTCGCGCGGCGCGTACTTGTTCAGCTCGTCCAGGACGACGAACATCAGCGGCCGCGCGGTGCCCTGCAGTTCCTTGCTGCGGAACTCCTGCCGCAGCGCGACGCCGACCACGAACCGCTGCGCCCGGTCCGGCAGGTTGTGCAGGTCCACCACGGTGACCTGCGCCTTGGACGTGGTCACCGAGTGGTCGCCACGATGGCCGAGATCACCGCGCACGATCGCAGACAGGGGCCGCACCGCCGACCGCAGCCGCCGCAGGAAGGCGTTGACGCTGCCGATGGACGTGCTGCCGGCCACCCAGTCGCGGCGGGTGTCCTCGTCGGTCAGCTCGTCCTCGATCAGGCCGACGAGTTGCTCGAACGTCCGCAGTGGACCGCCGTTGCGGGCGTCGACGCCGCTGACCTTGATCGCGCCGTCGTCGCCGACACGCACCGCGTCACGCCGCAACCGCGCGGCGACCTGGCCGATCAGCATCGTGTACTGGCTGCGCTCGTCCTCGCCGTCGGCGAACACGAACACCAGCAGTTCCTGCTCGCAGAAGTCCCAGAGCGTCCAGTAGAACGGGCTCACGGCCTTGTCCCGCGCCCGCACGTCCGGCGTGCCGCTGGCATCGCCGGGACGCGGCGGCGCGAACACCTGCACGTTGCCGAACGAACTGGCCGGCAGGCCGAGCTGCGCGTACTTCGCGCGCTGTTCCGGTGTGAGGCGGCTGTTGGTGTAGTCCAGGAACAGCAGGTCCTCGCCCTTGACGCTGAAGATCAACGCCTTGGTGTTGTGCGCCTCGCCGCGCAGCACGCCGCAGTTGAAGATCGAGTGCAGCAGGAACGTGGCGAACGACGTCTTGGTCGCGATGCCGGACACGCCGGAGATCGACACGTGGCCGCCCCGGGTGCCGTCCACGAACTCGAAGTTCACGAACACCGGCTGCCCGTCCCGGCCAAGGCCCACCGGCACTTTGGCGTCGGCCATCGTGTCGAAGTACAGCGCGCTGTCCCGCTCGCCGCCGGTCGCCCTGCGGACCGCGGTGCCCGGCCGCGGCGGCACGTAGACCTCCGGCTCGACCCTGGTCACCGTGACCTCGGCGACCTCGCTGACCTCGGCCGGCAACGCGCCCTGGTCGATGAGGAACACGTCGGACGCGAACCGGGCACCCTCGTGGCCCGCCTCGACGTTGGTCACCACGCCGGCGATGCGGACCAGGGTGCCGTCGGGCAGCGGCCGGTCGGTCACGACGACGTCGTCGAGTTGGAGGAACTGGTCCGGCGCGACCGCGACGGAGAATTCGAGCGGGCTCGCGGCCACCGTGCCGACGACCAGTCCCACCGGTGCCATTCCGTTACGACCAGGCTCAGCCACGGACTCTCCCATCGGACGGACACGGCAGCATAGCTCTGGACAGGCACGCTCGAAGGCGCACGCCGCCGGCATGTCCGAAGTCACCTGATCGTGCTGCTACTCTTTCCGGGTAGCGCGAACACGGTAGGTAACCAGCGGGTCGATCGGAGATGACGGGTGCGCGCTGGTCAGTTGATCGCCGGCCGCTATCGGCTTGAAGAACAGATCGGCGCGGGCGGGATGGGCGCGGTCTGGCGCGCGACCGACCAGGAACTCGACCGGGTCGTCGCGATGAAACGGGCCCACTCGGCGGATGCCGACGACGCCGGCGGCGGTGGGCTGCGCTATGAGGCGCGGATCGCTGCCGGGTTTCAGCACCCCAACATCGTCACGGTCTTCGACTTGGTCACCGAGGCCGAGGACCGCTGGCTGGTGATGGAGTACGTCCCGTCGCGCAGCCTGGCCGAGATCCTGGCGGAACGGCATACGCTCCCGCCGACGCAGGTCGCCCACCTCGGGGAGCAGATCGCGGCCGCGCTGGCCGCCGTGCACGAGAAGGGCGTGGTCCACGGCGACGTCAAGCCCGGCAACATGCTGGTCACCACCAGCGGCATCGCGAAGCTGACCGACTTCGGCGTGTCGCGCACGGTGTGGGGCGAGATCACGCTGACCAGTACGTGTCCCGTCATGGGCACCCCCGCCTATCTGGCGCCAGAGGTGATGGACGGCCGGCAGCCGACCTCGGCGTCGGACGTGTTCTCCCTTGGCGCCACCCTGTTCGCCGCCGTCGAGGGCGACCCGCCGTTCGGGTCGGGCGAGAACCCGCTGGTCGCGTTGCGGCGGGCCGCTCTTGGTGACCTGGAACCGTTTCGGTTGGCCGGCCCGCTGCAGCCGTTGCTGGCCACGATGCTGGCCAGGGAACCGGACAGCCGGCCCGGCGCCGAACCGGTACGGCTGCAGTTGCACGAGATCGTCACCGATCGGCCAACGCCGCCGCCACCATCGGACCCGATTTCCCCACCACGCCGGTGGCCTTCGCGCCGAACGGCCGTGGTCGGCGCCGGCGTGCTGGTGGTCGCCGCGCTGGTGGTGGGTTTCCTGGTGCTCCGCCCGTCGGCCCAGCCGGCGGCGGCCCGGTCGGCGACGATCGGTGATCCGCGCATGGCGGACCCGTGTGGCCTGATGGATCCGTCGGCGCTGTCCCGATTCGGCAGTGACAGCGTCGATCCGGCGTACGGCAACTTCGACCGGTGCGACGTGCTGGTGCAGGCCGGCGGCGGCACGGTCGACGTGGAGGACCAGTTTCTCAGTTCGTCGTCGCCCGCGCCGCTACCCGGAACCGTCCAGCGGACCGGCTCGGTCGGCGTCGTGCGCGGGACGCTGGACACCGCCGACGCCGAGTGCCTGCGCACGATCGTGCTGACCGACCAGAACCGCATCCTGGTCCAGGCCCACGTCACGTCGGACAAGAGCACAGCCGACCTGTGCGCGATGGCCGAATCAGCGACCACGACAGCCGTCGGCGTGCTCAACAAATCAGGCGTACCGAGGCGAAAGACGGCACCCGACCCACACTCGTTGTCCACTGTGGACGCGTGCCACCTGCTGAACGCGAGCGACCTGGCCATCGTACCGGGCATCGACGCCAACCAGGCCGACGCCGGTTTCGGCGACTGGGAATGCAGCTGGACCAGCAACAGCACCAACACCACGGTGGACGTGCGCTTCGACCGCAACTCACCACTGACCGCGGCGGACGGCACCCAGATCCAGACCGGCATCCGCCCGGCATTCGTCATGCCCGCCGACGACGGCCCCGGCACCTGCGCCGTGGAAATAGAGCACCGCACATACACCAACACGAACCAGGACCAGATCTCCGAGATCGTCCGGATCACGGTCGCGGGCGGTTCCCAACTACAGAGCCAGTTGTGCGGCACGGCAACCCAACTGGCCAACTCGGCGGCGGCGAAACTCCCCGCCACCTGACCGTCCACAAAGGTCAGATCGCACCGCGGGCACAGAAGGTTGCGGGTGCAATCAGGTTGCCGTTTCGAGATTTCGCTCTCGGTGATATTGGCGATCTTCGGTGGGATGATCGGGTGACACAGGGAGGCATCCGCCGCACACCCTGCGAATCGGAATCGGATCAGAGTTTCTTGCGGGTAGCCATCCCGGCCGACCGGGTGCAGTGTGCTTGGTGGGACAGTCCCCGTCATCGGGGTGGTCATGCTCCGGGAGCGCCGACCGGCGAGATCCCAGGGGTGGCAGACATATCCGCTGTCCCGAAAGGAAGGAAAGAAGGAAATCTCTAATGTTGACCGATAGGTTGATACATCCCGACTACCGTGATCTGGTGTCAGCGCAGACCGAGCATGAGCAGCGACTGTTGGCGTTGCCCAACGTCGTCGGCGTGGGTCTGGGCACCAAGCACACCCAGGGCAAGGACACCGGCAAGAAGTGCCTGTCCGTTCTGGTGGACATGAAGCTGGACCAGGATCTGTTGGGCCGCAACGAACTCGTCCCGGCCACGGTCGGCCAGCTCCCGACCGACGTGTACGAGGTCGGTGTGCTCCAGGCCGGTGCCGGACCGGCCCTGGCCCCGACGCTGGTCCCCGAATGGGTGGAGACGACCGGCCGCGAGCGAGAGCCGTCCGGTTTCCAGACGATCCTGGACGAGTTGAGCCCGGCGCAACGCGAACAACTGGCAGCGACCGTGTGGGGCTCCCGTACACACGCCGGACTGACCGCCCCGACCCCGCACCCGGTGTCCGCGGCCCGAATGCGCCCGGCGATCGGCGGTGCGAGCATCGGACACTACCGCGGCACCGCCGGCACGCTCGGGATCTGCTGCTACGACGACGCCGCCGCCCAGGCCGGCGGCCTGCAGCGGTTCTACCTGCTGTCCAACAACCACGTGTTGGCCAACTGCAACGACGCCGCGATCGGCGACCCCATCCTGCAGCCGGCACCCGCCGACGGCGGGCAGGCCAACGGCGACACGATCGGCCGGCTCGCGAGGTTCGTGCCGATCAGGTTCACCCGCGACCCGGCCTCCTTCCCGGCCGAGGGAGCACACGTGCCGGTGAACTTCGTGGACGCGGCGATCGCTGAAGGCCGCTTCGACCAGTTGGATCGGCGGATCCACTGGATCGGCGACGTTCGAGCCGACAACCCGATGGCGGAGGTCGGCAGCGTCGTGCAGAAGTGCGGCCGCGCCAGCCACTACACCACCGGGACCATCGCGGCGGTGAACGCCACCGTGCACGTGAACTACCCCAACGGACGGGTGGCCCGGTTCGCCAAGCAGATCGTCTGCCACGGCCTGTCCAGCGGTGGCGACTCCGGTGCCGTCGTGACCGACCTGCAACAGCGCGCGGTCGGACTGCTGTTCGCGACTTCCCAGGTGGTGAGCGTGCTCAACCCGATGCCGCTGGTTGAACAGCTGTTGGGCGTCCGCATCACCCAACCTGCCGTCGACAGCCGCAACAGCCGCCACACCAACGGCCGATAGTGCCCTCGGACGTGAGATCGGATGGTGTCTACCGTTTCCTGCTGGTCACGGTAGGCACCATCCGGAAATAGGCATTCGACGCCGGCAGGTACAGCAGCACGATCGATGTTGTCGCAGTCTGTTCGGGGAGGGCTCCCGAAACCGGGTGGTTCACTGGAAGTCACGTGACGCGGTGAGGGAGGTACCGGGAATGGACGACGGCACGGCCATCGACGAACTGCCGATGCCGGCACGAGGCAGCCTGGCGCTGGGCGTGCCACCGTCCGCCCCCGGCACGCTGTTCGCGCTCACCGTGGTGGGTGGCATCGTGGTCGGCGCGCGGGAGGGCCGCACCGTCCTGTTCGGACGCAACCGCCCCGACGTGCACGTGTGCGTCGGCGAGGACGACCAGCGGGTCAGCAGGCGGCACGGCGTCCTGGCCCGGCAGGGCACGCAGTGGTGGGTCAGCAACACCGGCCAACTCCCGATGCGGCTGCCGGGTTCCCGGATGCTGTTCCGCGAGGAGGACCCGCTGCCGCTGCCGGATGGCTACACGCCGATCTTCATCCGTGGCGCGCGCGGCCGCGAGCACCTGATGGAACTGTACGTAACCGGCGCCGACGGCCTGCGGCCCGCGCTGCGTCACCAGGATCCGACGCAGCCGCCGAAGACGTGGCCGCTGACCGCCGAGGAACGGTTGGCCGTGATCGCGCTGGGTCAGCGGTACCTGCTGCACGACCTGCATCCGCAGCCGCTGTCCTGGCGGCAGGTCGCCGACCTGCTCTGCGAGGTGCAACCCGGCGGTGGCTGGACGGTCAAGCGGGTGGAGCACATCGTCAGTGGCGTCCGGTCGCGGCTGGCGCGGGACGGGGTGGCCGGATTGACGCGCGAGGAGGTCGGGGAGCCGGTCGGCAACGTGCTCAACGACAACCTGCTGCGTGAGCTGCTGCTGTCCACGACGCTGGTGCCGCCGGACCTGGCCGTGCTCGACCTATGAGACGGTGACATGGCGCGCTGGTGCGCGCGGTCCCAGCCGCCTGTTACACGGTGTCTTCCCTGCGCTCCACTCCGCGCCGCTGGCGCGTCGCTGCACTCCGCTCCGGGAAGACACCGCGGGCGGCCGGGACAAACGGCTTGAGAGCGCTTTATCGATCATTTGGCGTATTCGGGTGTTTTGTAAAAAGTGTTAGCCATGCTCGTTCTTGACGAACGCCGGGCGTTGCGGAACCGGAACCAGCTGCGCTGAATCGGTTGCACCGGCGCACGCCGTCGGCGTGTTGCGGAACAACGCCGCTGGTGAGGGGCCTTGACAGGGGTTTTCCGGGGCTATCATGCTGCGCTTGAGAGCGCTCTTAGTCAGCATCGGGAGAAACCAATGAAGGTTCCCTTGTCCGGGGCAGTGCCGCGCCGGATGACTCTGTATCGATTCCTGCCCGCCGCAGCCGCGGCCATCGCCGCGCTCACGCTCGCGGCCTATCTCGTCGTGGTGGGCGGCTCGGCCGCGCACGCGGCGTCCGCCCTGCTCTCCCAGGGCAAGCCGACCACGGCATCGTCCGCCGAGAACGCCACCTTCCCGGCGGCCAACGCGACCGACGGCAACACCGGCACCCGCTGGTCCAGCGCGTTCAGTGACCCGCAGTGGCTCCAGGTCGACCTCGGCGCCACCGCGAACATCACGTCGGTCACGCTGAACTGGGAAGCCGCGTTCGCCTCCGGATTCCAGATCCAGACCTCACCGGACGCCAGCACGTGGACCACGATCTTCTCGACCACCACCGGCACCGGCGGCGTCCAGAACCTCACGGTCACCGGCACCGGCCGCTTCGTCCGCATGAACGGCACCGCGCGGGCCACCCAGTTCGGCTACTCGCTGTTCGAGTTCCAGGTGTTCGGCAGCATCGGCGCCGCGAGCGGCTGCGGCACGACGAACGTCGCGCTCAACCGGCCGGCGACCGCGTCGTCCACCGAGAACGCCACCTTCCCGGCGTCCCCAGGTCGACCTGGGCTCGACACAGTCGATCTGCCAGGTCACGCTCAACTGGGAAGCCGCGTTCGCATCGGCGTTCCAGATCCAGACCTCACCGGACGCCGCAACGTGGACCACGATCTCCGCCACCACGACCGGCACCGGCGGCATCCAGAACCTCACCGTCACCGGCTCCGGCCGGTTCATCCGCATGAACGGCACCGCGCGGGGCACCCAGTTCGGCTACTCGCTGTTCGAGTTCCAGGTGTTCGGCAGCATCGGCGCCGCGAGCGGCTGCGGCACGACGAACGTCGCGCTCAACCGGCCGGCGACCGCGTCGTCCACCGAGAACGCCACCTTCCCGGCGTCC
>WNGR01007777.1_pt1 | contig 15833 bp, 10 predicted proteins | sample 5407581 | NCBI WGS metagenome assembly WNGR01 (sample SAMN13153383, study PRJNA577476) | soil metagenome | isolation source: 80 cm soil or saprolite under Garry oak tree replicate 2 | place: USA:California | collected 2016-06-15
CCGAGGGCGGCCAGGCGATCCTGGCAGAGCGGATGGGCGAACGGCACGATCTCCACGGGAAGGCGCCCGTGATGCCCGAGGGCGGGCACGAGCTTGTTCGCCTCCACGAGGATGATCTGGCGCCGGGAAGCCGCGGCCACGATGCGCTCGTAGAGCAGCGCGCCCCCGAAGCCCTTGACGAGATCGCAGACGGGATCCACTTCGTCCGCGCCATCCACCGTCAGGTCGAGGGTCCCGGCCTCGAGGCCGACCAGGGGCACGCCGACCTCGCGGGCGAGGGTCGCCGTGTCATGGGAGGTGGGCACGCCGCGCGCGCGAAAGCCCGCACGCACGCGCTCCCCGAGCGCGCGCACGAAGGCCGAAGCCGCGCGGCCCGATCCCAGACCCACCACCGCGCCGTCGCGCACCTCGGCGAGGGCGCGCTCGGCGAGCAAGGCCATGGCGGCGGGGTCGACCTCCTCGGTCATGGGCGCAAGGTGGCCTGGATCGTCGCCGGGATGGCTCACCCGGCTACTCCCCGCTCTGCGAGAGCAGCTTGGCGACCACGCCCGTCCAGCCCGTTTGGTGGCTGGCCCCGAGGCCCGCCCCGTTGTCACCGTGGAAATACTCGTAGAAGAGCGGCATGCCGCGCCAGTGTGGATCGCTCTGGAACTTCTCCGTGCCGCCGAAGACTGGTCGGCGGCCGTCGGCGCCGACGAGGAAGAGGCGACTCAGGCGTCGCGAGATGTCAGCAGCCACGCTCCACAGGCTCATGAGACGGCCGGAGCCGGTGGGGCAAGCGACCTTGAGATCGTCGCCGAAGAAGTGATGGTACTTCTGCAGCGACTCGACGATGAGGAAATTGACGGGAAACCACACGGGTCCGCGCCAATTGGAGTTTCCCCCAAAGACTCCGGTGGTGGACTCCGCCGGCTCATAGCCCACCCGGTATTCCTGACCGCCCACGGGGATCACGTAGGGATGATCCTTGTGATAGCGGGACAGGGAGCGGACGCCGTGCGGGGAGAGAAACTCCTCCTCGTCGAGCATGAGACGGAGGACTTTGGGAAGCTGCTCCGTGGTCACGATGGAGAGCATGACGCGCCGCCCGCCCCCCGGCTTGTCCTTGAAGGCGATGTGCTCGCGCAGCTCCGGGTTGTTGTCGATGAACCATTGGGCCCGCCGCCTGAAGCCGGGCAGCCGGTCGGCGTGCTCCGTATCGAACGTCTCGACGGCGAAGAGCGGGATGAGGCCGACGAGCGAGCGCACCTTCATCGGGCAGCGGCTGCCGTCGGGGACGTTGAGCACGTCGTAGAAGAAGCCGTCCTCGTCGTCCCACAGGCCCATGCCCTCCCCACCCAGGTGGTGGGTGGCGTGCGCGATGTAGACGAAGTGCTCGAAGAACTTGCTCGCCACGTCCTCGTAGGCCCGGTCGTCCTGCGCGAGCTCCAGGGCCATGGCCAGCATGTTGAGGCAGTACATGCCCATCCAGCTCGTGCCGTCCGACTGCTCGATGTAGCCGCCCGTGGGCAGGGGCGCCGACCGGTCGAAGACGCCGATGTTGTCCAGGCCGAGAAAGCCGCCCTGGAAGACGTTGCGGCCATCGGGATCCTTGCGATTCACCCACCACGTGAAGTTCAGCAGAAGCTTGTGGAAGACGCGCTCGAGGAATTCCCGGTCGGCCACGCCGCGGATGCGCCGGTCGATCTTGTAGACCCGCCAGGCCGCCCAGGCGTGCACGGGCGGGTTGACGTCGCCGAAGGCCCACTCGTAGGCAGGAATCTGCCCGTTCGGGTGCATGTACCACTCGCGCAGGAAGAGCACGAGCTGCGCCTTGGCGAACTCGGGATCCACGAGGGCCATCGGGATCATGTGGAAGGCGAGGTCCCAGGCGGCGTACCAGGGATACTCCCACTTGTCCGGCATGGAGACGATGTCCTCGTTGTACAGATGCGTCCACTCGCGATTCCGTCCCCGCCGGCGCCCGGGCGCTGGCGACGGCTGGGTGGGATCGCCGGCAAGCCATCGCTTGACGTCGTAGTGGTAGAACTGTCGGCTCCACAGCATGCCGGCCAGGGCCTGCCGCATGACCAGGCGGCCGTCGGCGGACAGCGTGGGCGGGATGACGAGGTCGTAGAACTCGTCGGCGTCGCGCATGCGGCGGCTGAAGATCTCCTCGAAGTCGAGACCGAAGGCTGCCCCCGCCCGGGCCGGATCGGCGTCGGTGAGTCGGAGTCTGAGCGCGATCTGCCCGCCCGCTGGCACACTCGCTCGGTACCAGGCCGCCGCCTTGGTGCCCACGCGGGCGGAGTTGACGGCATCTTCCTTGCCTCCAACCACGCGCTCGTTGATGCCGTCCTTGACATACGGCGAGCGGGCCGGCACGCCGAAGAGACGCGGAAAGTTGGTCTCGTTCTCCGTGAAGAGGAGCTCGGGCGCGCCCTCGGCGTGGAGCCATCGTGCGCCGAGCGTCTGATGTCGCGCGGCGATCACCACCTGGCCGGGCGCGGATGCCGTCGCCTGAAGCTGCGGCCGGGCCGCCCCCACGTCCCAGGACCACGTATTGCGAAACCAGAGCGTGGGCAGGAGATGGAGCTCGGCCGCCTCCGGTCCGCGGTTGACCGCGGTCACCCGGATCAGCAGATCGTCGACGTCCCCCTTGGCGTACTCCACGGTGATGTCGAAGTACCGGTCGCCGTCGAACACGCCGGTGTCGAGCAGCTCGTACTCGGGCTGCGGGCGCCCTCGGCGCGCGTTCTCCTCGACGAGGCGCCGATAGGGAAAGGCCGCCTGCGGGTACTTGTACAGGCATTTCATGTAGGAGTGCGTGGGCGTGGAATCGAGGTAGAAGTAGTATTCCTTCACGTCCTCGCCGTGATTGCCCTCGGGATTTCCCAGACCGAAGAGCCGCTCCTTGAGGATGGGGTCGCGTCCGTTCCAGACGGCGAGGGCGAAGCACAGCCGCTGGTGGTTGTCCGAGATGCCGCAGAGGCCGTCCTCGCCCCAGCGGTACGCGCGCGATCGGGCATGGTCGTGCGGGAAGTAGTCCCAGGCCGTGCCGTGCGGGCTATAGTCCTCGCGGACCGTACCCCATTGCCGCTCCGAGAGGTACGGGCCCCACCGACGCCAGTACGCGCGTCGCTCCTCGCTCTCGATGAGCCTGTTCTGCTCTTCGATCATTGTCCCTCCGACTCGGGGGTACGCCCTTGTCTGTGCCCTCGAAAGCGGCCGCCCCGCACGGCGCTCGATGCCGGGACGTCCCTCAGCATACTCCGACCCGCGTTACAGCAGTATTTCGAGCCGAGAGCCGAGTCAATTCCGCAGGCGTGGCTGCCGGCCGGCGAGGAATTGCCAGGTTCGCGGCGCGGCCTTCCCCCCGCTCCGGGCCAGCTCGGCCTCGAGCCTCGCCAAGGCCTCGGCGGTGTCCACGTCGTAGCACGGGGGGAGCAGGGCGACGCGAAGCTGGAGGCTTCGGCACCGCGCGATCGTCTCCTCGAAGACGCCCGCCGTGCTCCACGCCATGGATTCGAAGAGCTCGCGCTGCGGTCGCCGCAGGCCGATCAGATAGTAGCCGCCGTCCTCGCTCGGCCCGAGCGCCACGTCGTGGGCGCCTTCGCCGAGGAGCCTCACGGCGAGGCGGATGTGCTCGGCGGGGACGTGCGGCGCATCGGTTCCGATGAGGACGACCGCGGGCGCGCCTGCCGCGAGGCCGGCGGCGATACACTCGGCCATACGCGCGCCCAGATCGGGCCCATGCTGCGCCCGAAGGCCGAACTCCGGCGCGAGCGCCGCGAAGAGGGGGGCCGACTCAGGCGGGTCGTGAGCGATGACGGGAGCGACGTCGCGAACCTCTCGCACGCGCTCGATGGTGTCGAGAAGGAAGCAGCGCGAAAGCTCGGCCGCCTCGCTCGCGGAGAGCGGAGGAGTGAGGCGCGTCTTTGCTCGACCCGCCTCGGGCGCCTTGGCCATGATGACGAGAGCCACGCGCCCCTTCCGCGTCAGGTCCACGCTCAGGCTCTCGACCCTCCTGCCGCCGCGTCGATCTCCACCCAGGCTCGCAGCGTCTCGGCCACCGACCACGCCTGCGCCGGACAGCCACCGGGGCGGAAAGGCGGATCGCCGTCAAAGACCTCCCCGAGCGTTCCCAGTCCATAGGCGGCGAGCGCGCGCCCCATGGGCTCGAGAAAGCGCGCCGCCGCCGCGGCGTCTCCGTAGACCTTGAGATGCGCCAGCGCGAATGGTCCGAGCAGCCAGCTCCACACCGTGCCCTGGTGATAGGCCTCGTCGCGCTCGCGCGGGCCGCCCGCGTAGCGCCCGCGGTAGGCGGGATCGGCGGGGTCGAGGCTGCGGAGACCGAACGAGGTCAGCAGCCGGCGCGCACAGATGTCGACGATGGCGCGCTGCCGGTCCCGCGGCAAGGGCGAGGCGGCCAGCGAAACGGCGAAGATCTGGTTGGGCCTCACGGAGGGGTCGGCACCGGCCGGCCCGTCGATCACGTCATGGCAGCATGAGGCCGCCGGGTTCCAGAAGCGCTCGAACCCAGTCGCTTCGCAAAGCCCTCCCCCGCCCGGAGCGCATTGTGCCAGAGCGCATTGATCTCCACGGGCTTGCCGATCCGCGGCGTCACCACGACGTCGCCGACCTTCGCGTCCATCCAGGTCACCTGCACGCCGGCCTCTCCGGCGCGCAAGAGGCCGTCGGCGGCGTCCTCGCCGATGCCGAAGCGCGTCCCGCGCCGGTACCAGCCGACGATGTCCTCGACCACGGGGAAGAGCGTCGAGAGAAAAGTGTCGTCGCCGGTGGCGGCGTGGTACGCGCGAAGGGCCTCGATGTACCACAGGGCGGCATCGGCCGTGTTGTATTCGGGCGAGCCCGCGCCGTCGGGAATGCGATTGGGCAGCATGCCGCGATCCACGAAGCGGGAGTACGTCGTGAGAACCTGACGGGCGACGTCTGGGCGGCCCGTGGCGGTCGCGAGGCCCGTGACGGCGATCATGGCGTCGCGCCCCCATTCCGCGAACCACGGGTAGCCCGCGATGATCGAGCGCCCACCCGGCACCTCGTGCAGCGGTCGTCGAACGATGAACTGATCGGCGGCCAGGACGAGCTGATCGATCCACCCGGGAGGCGGTGCCGGCGTCGCCCTCGCCCGATCCCACCCCTGTCGGAGGGCGCGTACGACGCCCTCGCGACGGCCCCAGCCCGCCTCGCCGTCCGGGCTCGGGTCGGGCTCGATCGAGCAGACGACGGTGAGCGAGCGGCCCGCCTCGAGCCCGGCCCGAAAGGTGCCGGCATGAAAATGGTCATCGAGATGATCGAGCCCGCGCTCGTCCTCACGGGCGAGGTAGTAGCCGCGATACCACTCCTGGGCAGGCTCGGCCCGCGCGCCCGCGGACAGCAGGCGCAGAGTGGGAGCGCCCATGAGCGCGGTGACGGCCAGCCCGTCGGGAACCACGGTGACGGACATGGCGTGGCTCACGTCTCGAGTGGTCGCGTGGAAGTCTCGGCAATTGACCATGCACTTGAGGGTGAGCTCGACGATGCCGCTTCCCCGCAGCACCTGATACCGGACATAGGTGGTCGACTTTCCCTCCTCCATCCACACGCGTTTCTCGATGAGGGCATCAGCGCAGGCGAGGGGCCACCCCGGGGTCATGGCCTCCAATCGGAAGGCCTCGAGGAATCGGTGGCCCTCGGGAGCGATGGCGCCGCTGGCCCAGCGGTTGGTGCCCAGCTCGAAGGTCTCGCCGAGGTAGCCGACGACCTCCTCTATCTTGGCCACCATCAAATGACGGCCGAGCGGGGGCTGGAGAGCGGCCACCAGGAGGCCGTGGTAACGGCGCGTGAGCGTCCCCGCCACGGTGCCCGAGGCGAAGCTGCCTACCCCGTTGGCGCAGAGCCATTCCCTCGATTCCGCCGCTCGAAGGTCGCCTGTCACCTCCCGGCCGAAGCTAAGGAAGGACATCCTGTCGAACCTTCAATATGTTAGGCGTCACTTCCTGCCCGATCACTTGAGCTTGACCCCTGTTTCGGCCCGACATTTCAACCCGCTTCATGACTCGACCTCCCTCTGAAGTCCCCGCACTCTCCGGAAGTGGCCCGGGTCAGCCGATGACGAGGGTGGCACAGGACACACTAACGCGCACCAGGAGGCCTCGTGAATCAAGTCGGCGAATCTGGAGAGTGGTCAGGGGAGCCCAGGCTGGCGCTCTTCGCGCGGTCCCTCGAGGCCGAGGTCCGCGATCTCCGCGCGCAGCTCGCCGCCGAGCAGCGGGCTCTCGTCGCGTGCCACCGGATGATGATGCTGGGGCGACTCCTCTCGGATGTCGCCCATGAAGTCTCCAATCCGCTGACCACGCTGGTCGCGCGCAGCGCCATGATCCGGATGAGCTCGACGCTCGAGGACGCCCACCGCCACGCCGGCATCATCGAACAGCAGGGGCAGCGGGCGGCCCGGAGCATGCGCGCGCTCTCCATTTTCGGCCAGCGTCACGAGCCCGGACGCGTTCTCATCGACCTCAACGAGGTCGTCCGCGCCGCCCTCGAGCTCGAGCGCCATCAGCTGGCCGGCAGCAATATCACGGTGGCGGCCGAGCTCGAGCCCGGGCTGCCCCATGTCTCCGGCGAGGAGCAGGAGCTCCAGCAGATCGTCCTCAACCTCGTGCTCAACGCCTTCGAAGCCATTGCCGCCACACGGCCGGGAGGCGCCATCACCGTCTCCACGCACGCCGACGAGGAGAAGGTATGGGTCTCCATTCGTGATGACGGTCCCGGGATGCCGCCCGAGGTCGCCGACCGCGCGTTTCAGCCGTTCTTCACGACCAAGGAGGAGCGCCTCGGCCTGGGCCTGGGGATCGCGCGGGAGCTCGCCATCGCTCATGGCGGCGACATTGCCGCGCATTCGGTGGAAGGGGTGGGAACGATCGTGACCTTGAGCTTGCCTCGACCCGTCGCCGCCTCGCCGGCCGTGAGCGAGAGCGCCGCCCCTGAAGGCGCCCCCGCCGCCCGTCTGCTCGTCGTGGATGACGAGACCGATGTCGGCGAGCTTCTCTCGGATATTCTCCGGACCCGCGGCTACGAGACCCAGTACGTCGCGTCGCCCAAGGCCGCCCTCGAGCTGATGCGCGATCGTGACTTCCAGGGAGTCCTCATGGATCTCCGCATGCCCGAGATGAGCGGAACCGAGCTCTGGCGGGAACTGCAGCGTGAGCGGCCCGCCCTGGCGCTGAAGACCATCTTCATGACGGGCGACTATGCGAGCCCCGAGACGGCGGCCATGGTCGGGGCGACCGAGCGGCCGTTCCTCAGCAAGCCGTTCCGCCCCGACGAGCTCGACCTCGCGCTCGCCACCCTCAACCGTTCGACCAAGGACGCGTGATCGCGATGGCCAAGCCACGGGCGCTTCTCGTCGAGGATGATCCGGGCGTCCGGAGCACGCTCACCGAGCTACTCCAGCACGCCGGCTTCGAAGCCGATGCCGTGGGGAGCGCCGCGGAGGCGCGCCGACGCGTTGCTGACCAGGCTCCAGACCTCGCGGTGCTCGATCTCGTGCTCCCGGACGCCGACGGCGTCACGCTCCTCTCCGACCTCCGCACGGGCAGCCCCGAGCTCCGCGCCATCATGGTCACGGGCCACACGGACCCGCGCAGCATCGTGGCGGCCATGCGGGGTGGGGCGCTCGACTATCTGTCCAAGCCTGTCGACCCCGAAGTCTTCATGCGTCTGTGCCGCTCGGCGGTCGCGGACACCACCGCCTCCTTCGCCTCCGCGGCCACCGAGGCCCTCGTGGGCGGCTCGCCCTGGACGGTCCGCATGAAGGAGACGGTCGAGCGGCTGGCCCGGAGCCGCCCCACCGGCGCTCTGGTGAGCGGCGAGCCCGGCGTCGGCAAGACGCACCTGGCGCGCGTGCTGCACGCCACCACGGGCCGGGGCGCCCATCCGTGTCTCGTGTACGCCTGCGGCGACTCCGCCAATCCCTCCGTGGACCTCTTCGGGGCCGCGGCGTCTGCGGATGCCGGGTTGACCACGGCCGTTCAGGTCGGCACGCTCATCCTCGACGATGTCGAGAAGCTCGACGCACGCCTGCAAGAGCGCATGACGAACTGGATCGCCTCGCGCGCCGAGGCGTCCGGTGGCATGCCGCTTGTCGTCGGTCTCACCACGGGCATGCGCAGGGACGCCCCGCTCCTCGACTGGCTCGGGCGAGTGGCCCTCGGCATTCCTCTCCTGCGCGAGCGAAGCGCCGATATCGAGCCTCTCGCCCGGCACTTCCTGACCCAGAGCGCGGCCACGCTCGGCCGGCCCTTCGAAGGCTTTACGCGAGGGGCCGTCCACCGGCTCATGGGTCACGTGTGGCCGGGAAATGTCCGCGAGCTCGCCCTGGCCGTGGCGCAGGCGGCTCAGACGATGCCGGGCGGCGCCCTGCAAGCCGATCACTTCCTCGCGGCCGACCGTGGCGCTCCCGGGCCCGCCTGGGCTCCAGCCGGCGAGCCCCGCCCGCTTCGCGAGATAGAAGACGCATACATCGACCACGTGATCGGGCTCTGCGGGGGCAACAAGACGCGCGCCGCCAAGATCCTCGGCGTGGCGCGCGAGACCCTGCGCATCCGGCTGGCCGCTCGACGGACCCCCGCCTGATATCCGGTCCGAGCTCAGAGCCACTGCCCAGATTCTGGAATTCTTCCTGCCCTTCTTCGGCAACGTTTGCCGTGTTTTTGCGTGTCAGCAGGGAAACAGCTAATCGTATCCGCTAGTTAGCCTGCCTGGAATACGGCTTGCTCTATGGTTGGTGCATGAGACACCTAGAGCCAAGGAGCCGCCAATGAAAGCCGTGAGCCAGACCTATCGCTGGCCCTTCGAAACCGCTGGCAAGGCCGTGAGCCGCGAGGAGGTGGATGCGGCCTGGACCGCCTATCGGACCCGGCCCACGGCCGAGGCCAGAGACGTCATCGTCGAGCGCTACATCCACCTGGTGCGCTACATGGCGCGCCGGCTGGGACGAGCCCTGCCGCCTTCGGTGGACGCCGATGACCTCGTTGGGGCCGGCATCGAGGGCTTTCTGGGCGCCGTCGAGCGCTTCGACCCGGACCAGGGCACGGACTTCAGCGTCTACGCGCTCACGCGAATTCGCGGAGCCATGGTCGATTTCGTCCGCGAGATCGATCCGGTGGGACGTACCACGCGCCGGCGCCTCCGCGAGGCGGGACGCGCGGTCGCGGCCCTCGAGCAGGATCGCGGGCGCGAGATCTCCGATGCGGAGGCCGCCGAGCACCTCGGGCTGTCCATGGATCGCTTCCACGAGCTGATGACCTTCCAGGCCGCGGGGTCTCCCCTCTCGCTCGAGCGGCTCGAGGGCGGCGACGAAGACCATCGCGGCGCGGCCTCGCAGGGTCGCCTGGCCGACCGGTCGGAAGGGAATGCTCTGGGCCAGGTTCTCGAATCTGAGCGCGCCTACGAGGTCGCCACGCTCGTCAGCGGGCTGCCGCGGGGCCAGCAGCTCGTGCTTCAGCTCTACTACGTCGAGGATCTCAACTTCCGGGAGATCGCCATGATCATGGACATCTCGGAGTCGCGGGCTACCCAGCTCCACACCGCCGCCGTCCAGGCCCTGCGTTCGGACGGGGGCTGCCTCGAGGCGGCCGGGGCGCTGGCGATCGCCTAGCTGACTCTGACTCGCTGATCTCCATGCCCTTGCGAGCAGGAAACTTTAGCTGACGGGCGGGCTGTACGCTTTGAGCTTGTTGTAGAGCGTCTTGGGGTCCACGCCCAGGACCTTCGCGGCCTGCGTCCGATTTCCCCCCACGTGCTTCAGGACTTTCAAGATGTGTCGGCGCTCCACCTCGTCCAGGGGGGGCAGCGCTCCCTCCACGTCAGGAGCCGCGTTCGGCAGATGGAAGGCGACTTCTTCGGCGGTGATCTCCTCGCCCGCCGCCATCACGGCCAGGCGCTCGATCATGTTGCGGAGCTCCCGGACATTGCCCGGCCAGCGATGACTGGTGAGGACCTTGATCGCCTCGGGAGAGAAGCGGATCGCGCGCCCGCGGGGCTGCGCCACGCGCTGGGCGAAATAGCGGATGAGCATCGGAATGTCCTCGACGCGCTCGCGGAGCGGAGGCACCTCGATGACCACGACGCCCAGGCGGAAATAGAGATCGTGACGGAACTCGCCGGCCGCCACCGCCTGGTCGAGCCGCTTGTTGGTGGCGGCGACGATCCGCACGTCCACGTGAAGGGTGCGGTTGCCGCCCAGGCGCCTGATCTCGCCACTGTCCAGCGTGCGGAGGAGCTTGGCCTGCATCGCCTGGCTCATCTCGGCGACCTCGTCGAGGAAGAGCGTTCCGTCGTGGGCGAGCTCGAGGAGACCCTGGCGCTGGCCGACCGCGCCCGTGAAGGCGCCCTTCTCGTGCCCGAACAGCTCCGACTCGAGCAGCTCGTCCAGCAGCGCGGCGCAGTTGATGGCCAGAAACGGCTGATCGCGCCGCTCGCTGACCCGGTGCACGTAGCGCGCAGCCAGCTCCTTGCCGCTGCCGCTCTCGCCCTGGATGAGGACGTGCGAGTGCGAGTGGCCCGCGCGCGTCAGGAACTCCCGCAGCCGCTCTATGGCGCGGCTCTGGCCCTGCATGGCGGGCTCGGGCTCATGCTGGAGGACGACGCGCCGCAAGGCCCGGTTCTCGTGGCGGAGCCGCCGGTGCTCGGCGGCCCGGGCCACGACCTCGTAGAGCTCGCTCAGGCGGAAGGGCTTGGTGACATAGTCGAAGGCGCGGAGCTTGAGGGCCTCGATGGCGGTCTCGACCTCGGCATAGCCCGTGACGATGATGACCTCGGCGTCATAGCCCTCGGCCCGCATGGCCTGCAGGACCTGGATGCCGTCCTTGCGGGGCATGCGCAGGTCCATGAGGACGACGTCGAACTCCTCCCGGGCGAGGGTCCGGAGGGCGGCTTCACCGTCCCGGGCAGTGCTGACGAGGTACCCTTTCCGCTCGAGCCCGGTGACGACCGTGTCGGACAGAGCTGGGTCGTCCTCGACGACCAGCAGCCGAGTCGCCTTGACGGCACTTTCTACGACTTCGCTTTCCATGCGTCTCGGGCAGCCTTTCGGAGCCACAACGGGTACAGCATGCCGGGTTGTCCTCCCCGGAAAGAATCTCACCACGGCCCGGCAAGTATGCCGCAACCCACTGAAATGTCAAACGTACTGGCGGTCTCCGAGAGGAGACGCCCCCGGCCGATAACCCGAACATGGCCGAAGGATTGCCTGGACAGCAGGATCCTGACGGACAGGAGCCCGACATCCTTCCCGTGCGATTCTTGCGGGTGGTCGATGCCCGGCGGCGGCTGGCTCAGGGCTGGCTCACTCCTCAGCCCGAGCTCATCGCTCGCGCATTGATCCTCCGCGCCGCGCTCGACTGAGCTAGGCCTTTAGCCCTCGCTCAGCAAGCCAGGGAATCCCGGGGGTGAAGTCGCCTGTCCCTCCCGTCCCCGCCTGAGCTCGCCCAGAATCTGGCCATCGACCGACGCAACCTCGCCCTGGGAGACCCGCAAGAGCCAGCGCTGCCCGCACGAGCAATCGAAGACCACCGTGCACTGGCATCCGCCCCTCGCCCCGGTGGGCACGTGTATTCGGTGCAGACGGAGGCCGTGGGACCCGGCACAGTCGCGAAATCGGGTCGTGTGATCCTGCGCCTCCAGCGTCCCGCTCGAGGGCCGAGCTCGGCTCATGCCTCACAGGGGAGCAAGAGCTGTTCCACCCTCTATCTGGCTGATCTTACGGTACTAGATGCACAGGAAGCGAACGCCGCCCCGGAAAGGCTCCCAAAAATTGGCAGGAAAGCTGCCGAGGCCCGGCATGCCGGAGGCGCCTCAGGCGGGGCGGAGCTGGTAGATCGCCGTGTGCCGGATCGACGCCACGGGACGGGAGCCCTGAGCGACCAGGAGGAGATCGAGCTCGACGAACTGATGCCCCTTCTTCTCGAAGAGACTCTGGATCCGGGCCCGCATGGCGAGGTGCTCGCCCACGCGCGCGACACTCCAGTGGCTCCCCCGGCTCTCGACGTGGATCCAGGGGCTGACCCGCACGTTCCCACTGAGCGCGCGGTTGGCAAGATCGAGGTAGGTACCCGGATGCGCCGGAGGCTCCGCCCGGCGGTAGAGAGGCAGCGTCTCGCCGAAGCGAGTGAGATACCTGGCGGCGCTCTCAGGGGTGAGCTGAAGCTCGGGCGTGCCGAGGACGCGCAGCCCTTCGAGAAGCGCGCGGCTCACCTGCGGTCGCTCGACGGGCATGGCGGCCGTCGCGTAGGCGCCCGCATCGGGCGGCTGGGGACGAGGCGCTCGCGACAGGCTCATCTGGGCCGTGCCACAGACCTCGCCCGCCGCATTGTGCGCGGCGGCCTCGACGATCACGTCGTCACCGGTGCGCGCGGCGACACGCGCGCGGATCACGGCCGGCTCCTCGAAATAGATGGGCTTGGCGAAGCGCGCCCGGAAGCTTCCCTTCTCGAGCCATTCCGCGCCGAGCGCCTCGACGACGGGATGGGTGAGCCAGCCGTAGACGGTGACCCCGGGCACGAGCCCGCCCTTGAACCCGTACTGCCGAGCCACGTCGTCCTCGTGGATCTTGTTTTCGCGCGGCTCGGTCGGCGCGGCCGCGCTCACATGGAATTCGGGCAGCTCCGCGCCGGGAGACAGCGAGTCGAAGCTCATGGCACCCAGAGACTACCTGTCTGCTCACTCGAGGGCAAGGCAGAGAGCGAACGCGAGAGCGAGCCGCTGCTGCGCTGGAAGTCGCGGTGATGTACAGTCGCGGAGAGAGTCTCGATCCCCTGCGTCACCGGGAGGCGTCATGGCGCTCGATCGCATCACCGTCTCCGTCATCCAGCACCGTCTCGAATCCATCGTCCAGGAGATGGGCGAGGCCATGCTGCGGACGGCCTACTCGCAGATCCTGAACTCGAGCCGCGACTTCTCGACGGCGGTCTTCGACGGCCAGGGCCGCCTCGCCGCCCAGGCCGAGCACGTGCCCATTCATGTCGGAGCCCTCCCCTGGGCCGTCGCCGCCATCAGCAACGATTTCGCCGGGCGTATACGGCCCGGGGACATGTTCCTGCTCAATGATCCCTACCATGGCGGCAATCACCTGCCCGACCTGACCGTGCTCCTGCCCGTCTTCGTGGGCGATCGCCTGGCCTTCTGGTCCATCAACCGCGCGCACCAGAGCGACATCGGCGGGGCCACTCACGGCGCCTACAACCCGGGGGCGACCGAGATCTGGCAGGAGGGCATCCGCATCCCTCCTCTCAAGCTCTACGACGCGGGCACCCTGCGCGACGACGTCATGAACATGGTGGCGACCAACGTCCGGCACCCGCGCGACTTCCTGGGCGACCTCCGCGCCATGATGGGCTCCGCGCGCGTGGGCGAGCGACGGCTCCTCAAGCTGGTGGAGGAGTACGGCATCGAGACGTCGACGCTCGCGGTGGGGGAGGTGCTCGACTCGGCCGAGCGCCAGAGCCGCGCGTGCATCCGGCAGTGGAAGGACGGCGTCTACCGTGGGTTGTCCATCCTCGACGACGACGGCCACGGCATCGAAGACATCAAGCTCCGTGCCACCGTCACCAAGAGGGGCGACGGCCTCATCGTGGACCTGACGGAGTGCGACCCGCAGGTCATCGGCTTCGTCAACTCCTCCTACCCGAACACGATGTCGGCCGTCTACATGGCCCTGGCTTATCTCATCGACCCGCGCATCCCGAAGAACGAGGGCACGTTCCGGCCCGTGGAGGTCAAGGCGAAGCAGGGCACCATCGTCTGGCCGAACCCGCCGGCCCCGGTGACGCTCGCCACCAATCATTGCGCGCAGGAGGTGGCGGAAGCGGTGATCAAGGCGCTGGCGGGCGCGTGTCCCGAGCGCGCCCTCGCGGGCTGGTCGCGGCGCTTTCGCATCGCCATCTCCGGCAAGAATCCGCGGAGCGGGCGGCCCTTCATCTGGCACCTCTTTCACGCGCGCGGCGGCGGCGGCGCATCGTCCGCCGGCGATGGATGGGAGACGGCGGGGGAGGGGCAGGCGGCGGGCGGGATCAAGTTCGGCAGCGTGGAGGTGGCGGAGGCGCGCTTCCCCCTCTTCTTCAAGAACCACGAGTTCCGGCCGGACTCGGCGGGCGACGGCCGCTTTCGCGGCGGCGTCGGCTCGGTCCTCGAGCTCCGCATGGAGACGACGGAGCCGGCGCGCGGGAACACCGCGGGTGACGGCGTGCGCCACCCGTCCTACGGCCTCCTCGGCGGCAAGGACGGGCTTCCCCACCGCTACGTCATGGTCGCGGGCGGCACGAAGCGTGTGCTCAAGACCAAGGAAGCAGGCATCCCGATTCCGCCGGGCGCCGTCTTCGACATCGTCTCCGCCGGCGGCGGCGGATGGGGCAAGCCCGCCCGTCGCGATCCCAAGGCGCGAGCCAACGATCTCGAGAACGGCTTCGTGACGCGAAAGAACGGGTCCGCTCCCGCTCGGCGAGCGAAGCGCCGCCCCGGACGCTAGGCATGTATCGCATCGGGATAGACGTGGGCGGGACCTTCACCGACCTCGTCGCGGCGGACGTGGAGGGCCGCGTCACCATGGCCAAGGCCGCCTCGACGCCGGAGGACCAGTCGCTCGGCGTCATGGAGGGCCTGACCCTGCTCGCGCGCGAGCACGGCCTCGACCTTCGCGCCTTCCTGGAGGCCACGGACCTCGTCGTCCACGGCACGACCGTCGCGACCAATGCCCTCCTCGAGCGCAAGGGCGCCGCCGTCGGCATGCTGACCACCGAGGGACATCGCGACGTGATCGAGATGCGCGAAGGGCTCAAGGAGGACCGCTACAATCTGCGCATGCCGCCTCCCGTTCCTCTCGTGCCTCGCGCGCGCCGGCTCGGCGTGAAGGAGCGGGTCCGCTTCGACGGCAAGGTCGCCACGCCGCTCGACCCACGCTCGCTGGCTGCGGGCATCGAGAGGCTCAAGCGCGCCGGCTGCGCCTCGGTCGCGGTGTGCTACCTCCATTCCTATCGCAACGCCCGCCACGAGCAGGCGACGCGGCGCGCCCTCGAGCGGCTCATGCCGGGCGTCTACATCTCGCTCTCGTCCGAGGTCCTCCCCCAGATCAAGGAGTACGAGCGCTTCGGCACCACCGTGGTCAATGCCTATGTCGGGCCCGCCCTCGGGGTCTACCTCGGCCGACTCGAGCACAGGCTTCGTGAAGCCGGCTACACGCGCGACATCCTCATCATGCAATCGCACGGCGGCGTGGCGGGAGTCGCGGACTCCGTGCGGCTGGCCGCCGGAGCCGTGCTCTCGGGGCCCGCGGGAGGCATCGCGGGTGGCCGGCATGCCGCGCGACTGCTCTCGCACGGGGACCTCATCACCTTCGACATGGGCGGCACCTCCACGGACATCGCGCTGCTTCAGGGCGGCGAGCCGCAGCTGACGGGCGACAAGGCGGTGGGGCCGAGCAAGGTCGCCCTGCCCGCCATCGACATCCACACGCTCGGCGCGGGGGGCGGCTCCATCGCTCACGTCGACGAGGGTGGCATCCTCCACGTCGGTCCCGAGAGCGCGGGCGCCGTCCCCGGGCCCGCGTGCTATGGCCTGGGCGGCACCGCGGCCACGGTCACCGACGCCAACGTCGTGCTGGGCTTGCTCGATCCCGCCAATTTCCTCGGCGGCCGCACGCGCCTCGACGCCGCCCGCGCGGAGACCGCGGTGGCGGCCCTCGCAGAGCGACTCGGCACCCTGCCCGTCGCGGCCGCCGAGGGCATACAGCGCGTGGTCAACACCAACATGACCGAAGGCATCCGCATCGTCTCCGTGCGGCGCGGGGCCGATCCGAG
>WNGR01004074.1_pt1 | contig 15832 bp, 20 predicted proteins | sample 5407581 | NCBI WGS metagenome assembly WNGR01 (sample SAMN13153383, study PRJNA577476) | soil metagenome | isolation source: 80 cm soil or saprolite under Garry oak tree replicate 2 | place: USA:California | collected 2016-06-15
ATAAATAAAAGGCTTGTATGGCCATTCGACAAGCAAACATTCCCGAGCAGTTGCTGTGCCCCCGCTTTACCCCCTACTCCGAATGCAGGCAGGTTTGAGATTCCGCGGCAGCGTCCGGCATCGCCGGCAATATGAGTCGACCAGGAATCTTTGTGCGCATCGCCAATCCTGAGCGAAAACACTATTAATCCCGTTTTCTCCAGGATTGATTACAAGGGTCGGCTGGTTGGACATGGCACGCGGCATACCGCCAGCACCCTGCTCCGTGAAAGACGCAAACATCGCGAAAGACGCTTGCGCCCCGGCGCTAAAGCGCCTGCACTATCCGCTCGATGCGATGTTGTTGTGCTTGCGTGCCTATTGGTTCTGGTGTCGCAGTAAGGGGGCAGCGGCGAGAGGGAGCGAAGCTGATAGGACTACATGCGTTGAAAGACCGTAAAACTGCTCGACCACGTTATTCAGATACTTTGCTGCCCACCTCTGTTGATGGCGCGCTGTATTCCGCTTCGCGGCCCACACCGGTTTGTGCCGCCTGCCGGACGACGGGAACCGGAATTGCGCTGTGCGTCAGGACCTTCTGGGTTTCGCTGCCGATCAGCATGGCACGCGCGCCGCTGCGGCCGTGAGATGCCATGACAATCAGGTCGCAATTTCGCTGGACTGCAGTGCTGATAATCACTTCATACGGGTGAGCATAGGTCGTGGCAACCGTTTCGCACTCGACACCAACCTGCGCAGCTGCCGTCGTGACCGCGGCGAGAAAATCATCTGCACGCTGCCGGTTGACCTGAATGAATTGCTCCTTGGTATCTGCGAGCATTTCGGCTCCATACGCGAAGACATGGAATTCCGGGATGACGTGTAGTCCCGTGACTTTGGCGTCATTTTCTTTCGCGAGCGTCACCGCCATCTGGATCGCGGCTTCGGAGAGGGCCGACCCGTCAGTCGGCACCAGCAGATGCTTGAACATACGTTTCTCCCTGCGGCCAGGCCTGTTCGTCTTGACGTCCTACCGGAGCCCGCCGCTTTGACCCGATGCCCGCGCACTCACTGCCGCGTCACCGTGCGTCGCGAAAGCCGGCCAAGTATTTCGGAACGAATGTATCTTTGTGGTCGAAGTCGTCTTTGATGATTCTCCAGGCGTTTCAAATTGCCATAGATGCAGCAGTACGGCTGCCCGTGGACGCTCACAATACCGTTGGCCTACTCGGCAATTCACTGCGTCTGTCCTGCTCGACCGGAAAATGTCTCTTGAGCAAGTCGCTTACCTGCTCAATGCCCCGGAGTACTCCGGCCTCATACTTGCCGAGCCGGAAGTCCGCCTCCATGTTCCGACAGATGGTTTCCCATTCGGCAGCGGGCACCTTGGCGTGCACACCTCGGTCCGCGACTATTTCCACATCGTGGTCGGCGAGCAGGAGATAGATAAGGACCCCGTTGTTGTGCTCAGTGTCCCAGACGCGCAACTCCGAAAAGACGTTAATCGCCCGCTCTCTCGCTGACATGCCGTTCGCCAGCGCACCGATGTGAAGCGCGTCTTCAACCGCGAATCGGACTTGCCCGATATGTGCACGGTGGCTTTCCCGAACCGACTGTTCAATCGCGCGCAGCGTGTTCGGTGGAAAAGCATGGTTCACGTGCCAGCGGCTCATGAACAGGTGTCTGAGGATGCGTTTGAGGTCCATGGCTACCACCTGCCCGACGCGCCACCACCACCAAACCCGCCCCCACCACCCCGGAAGTTGTTACGGCCCGACCCACCGCCTAGCCCGCCGATAGCACGGCCGCCGACATAGGCGCCCAATCCCCCACCGAACAAGGTAAACGCGAGTGCAATTGCGCCTGCGACGACGGCGACAAAGAGCGTGCCTGACAACAGCCATGCGATGCCGGCCACGGCACCACCGGTCACGACTGAGCCGGGAAGCCGTCCCAGCAGGGAGCGAAGCACGCCACCGACTACCATGGTAAGCACGAAGATGATGGGTAAATAGCCTCCGAATTTCCCAGCAGCGCCGCCCGCATTTTTGTCTGGCGGTGGCAACGGCTCCCCACTGGTGACATTCATGATGCTGTCAACGCCCGCCGCAATGCCGCCATAAAAGTCGCCTTGCTTGAATCGCGGGACAATCACCTCGTTGATGATGCGATTGCTGGTGGCGTCGGAGAGAACACCCTCGAGGCCATAGCCCACTTCGATACGCAGCGTCCGGTCATCTTTTGCGACGATGAGCAGCACACCGTCGTCGACTTTCTGGCGTCCGAGCTTCCATTGCTCGAGGACGCGCATCGAATATTGCTCGATAGTTTCCGGCTGAGTGGTGGGAACAACAAGCACCGAGATTTGGCTACCCTTCTTCTCCTCGAACACCTGCAAGTTTTGCTCAAGTGCTGCGCGTTGTTCGCCGGTAAGGGTGCCTGTTGCGTCGGTGACGCGTGCGGTCAGCGCCGGAATTACAACATCGGCGCTGGCGCCAGTCGTGAAGAATGGAACGAATACGAGTAGCAGAACGCTCGCTACTTTCAGGATGTTCAATTGGCCGCTCCACTCGCCGGCATCGGGGCCGCGCCGAAATTGACTTGCGGAGGACGTGATATTTCCGCCTCATTCGAGACGGAGAAGTTCGGCTTCTCCTTGTATCCGAATGCGCTCGCAGTGAGATTGGCCGGGAACGACCGCACGGTGGTGTTGTAGTCCTGTACCGCCTTGATGTATCTGTTCCTGGCTACGGCGATGCGGTTCTCAGTTCCTTCGAGTTGCGCCTGAAGGTCACGGAAACTGGCGTCGGATTTTAGCTGCGGGTAATTTTCAGACACCACTAGGAGCCTCGACAACGACGACGTCAACTGCGCCTGGGCTGCTTCAAATTTCGCGAATGCTTGTGGGTCGTTGATTAGCTCCGGGGGCGCCTGGACCGAGCCCACCCGGGCACGCGCTTCCGTCACACGCGTGAGCACTTCTTTTTCCTGGCTTGCGTAGCCCTTGACCGTATTCACGAGATTTGGGACCAGGTCGGCACGGCGCTGGTACTGATTGAGCACTTCCGACCAGTTCGCCTTAACCTCCTCGTCCCGAGTCTGAATTGTGTTGTATCCGCAGCCAGAGATTCCCAGCACGACAACCGCCATCAACCACGTCAACATTGTGCGCATTGGAGCCTTCCTGGTTTTACTCTGGTCCCTCGTCATTTTTCCACCGCCAGGCGTCGGCTGAAGTGTCGGTGCCGGAAGTCACCAGACGCTAGCGACTTCACACGTAGCGTGAGACGGTGACTTAAGCCTACTCAGTGGCGGTCGGCAGCGCTTGACGCAGGTCAAGTAACTCCGGACCTGGCCCCCAGGATTCGAAACACCTGTTGTTCGCGCGTAAACTGGCTGATGCGGCGAGCGCGAGCGTTCGCGGCGTGACACCCGGTCGCTGCACAGTGGCGCCATTCAACGACGCGACCTCGACTCCTCGGACGAATAGGTGCTCGACGAACAGAGACGTTCTGGTTACGCATCAGTCAGTGCGTGCGGGCGTACGCACCTCCGCGTCTCTTCCTTGCGCCAGGTCAAACGGGTCCGCATGCAGGTCAGTACAGTCAGTCATATGTAATCAACAGTTCGGAGACAAATCATGGGTAGCCGAAGGACATCACTGCCGCTCACATCAATGGCCGCGTCGCTTGTTGTCATACTCCTTGCATTCGCTCCCGCCCTCTCACGAGGGGCTCCGCCCGCTGTCGATGAGCACGGCCACGGACAGGGGGCTTCGCAAGTCGCAAAATCTCCAACTGCGCAGCCAAAGGCGCTTCCCGACGTCGACGCTCAAATGAAGAAGATGCAGGAAATACACGAGCGAATGATGGCGGCAAAGACCCCTGAAGAAAGAGCGAAGCTGACGGATGAGCAAATGCAGGCCATGCAGCAAGGCATGGCCATGATGAATGGCCTGAAGAATCCTCACGGCGGCATGGGCTCAAACGGCATGCGTCATGACATGATGGAAAAGCGCATGGACATGATGCAGATGATGATGACCATGATGATGGACAGGCAGTCCATCGAAAACGCGCCAGCAGCCAAATGACGGCGCAGATGCCGAGGAGTTCAGCATGAAAACACCTGCTCAGGAAACGCAGCCGTTCTGGAAATCGCGTGGCGCCATCGCATTGGTGGGATTTGCGGCCGTGGCCACCTTCTTCATGTTCTCCGAACACCGCGCGCATTTTCTTGGCGTATTGCCATACCTCATCTTCCTCGCGTGCCCACTGATGCATCTCTTTATGCATCATGGACGTCACCATGGAACGCGCGTCGAGGCGCAACATTCAGACCCGCAGGGAGGTCATGATGAACGACCCAGCTAGTGGATATGGATTGTGGGGGCTGGTTGCCATCAACTCCCTCATCTTCATAATTTTCGCGTTCAGCTTCTTCAAGCCCAATACCGCACGCGACTGGCGAACGTTTGGCGGGTTCTCAGCTTTCGTGGTTGCGCTGTTCGCAGAAATGTACGGCTTTCCGCTCACCATCTATCTTTTATCCGGGTGGTTGCAGACCCGCTTTCCGAAAGTGAACCTGTTGAACCACGACTCCGGACATCTCTGGTGGACGATGACCGGTCAGCATGGCAACCCACACCTTGCGTTTCCGCATCTCGCCAGTTTCGCTCTCATCTTCGGCGGCTTCTACCTGCTCTCAACGTCCTGGCATGTTCTCTACGAAGCGCAGCGCAAAGGCCAATTGGCGACAACGGGTCCGTACGCCAAGGTTCGACACCCTCAGTATGTCGCCTTCGTCATCGTCATGACCGGATTCCTGCTGCAGTGGCCGACACTCGTGACGCTTGTCATGTTCCCGATTCTGGTTGCGATGTACATGCACCTTGCGCGGCAAGAAGAGCGCGATTCGGAATCACGTTTCGGTGAGGCGTGGCGGGATTACGCAGCACATACACCTCGGTACGTCCCGAAGCTAACCAGCAGCGATACTGCGCACGCCCAATAGCGCGTCGCGGAGGGCTTTCCATGTCTGAATCACACGCCCACGCTCCAGGCCCTGTCCGCCTCGCTTCCAATCAAGCCTCTGACGTCAGCCGCAAAGACGAGCCGGGAGTCGTCTACACGTGCCCAATGCACCCGCAAATACGGGCGTCGACACCGGGAAACTGCCCGATTTGCGGTATGACACTCGAGCCTGTGACTCCGCTCGCGGTCGAGGAGCGGAACGTCGAACTCGAGTCGATGACGCACCGCTTCTGGGTCGCGCTTGCGCTGTCAGTACCGCTACTGGTGATGACCATGGGTCCGATGGTTTCGTCTTACGACCTTGGCGCTCTCGTGAACCATATCGGAGACGGCCTGGCTCTGCCACACTGGATGCCCGCATCTTGGGCACAGTACGTCCAGGCGGTACTCGCCACGCCAGTCGTCCTGTGGGCCGGATGGCCTTTCCTCGAGCGCGGCTGGAAATCATTCAGGACATGGCAACTGAACATGTTCAGCCTGATTGGTCTCGGCGTGGCTGCCGCGTACGGCTTCAGCCTGTTCGCGTTGTTCTTTCCCGACACGTTGCCGCATGCGTTCCGGCGCGGGCATGAGCTACCGCTGTATTTCGAAGCTGCCTCCGTCATCGTCACGCTCATTCTTCTCGGGCAAGTGCTTGAGCTCCGCGCGCGTTCACGCACGTCGAGTGCTATCAGAGACTTGCTCAAACTCGCGCCACATACCGCGATTCGTGTGAGGCCTGACGGGACCGAAGAAGCCGTCCCACTGGAGGCAGTCGCTGTCGGCGACATACTCCGCGTAAAACCTGGCTCGAAGGTGCCGGTAGATGGCGTCGTCACCGGCGGCGATTCCAGCGTCGACGAATCCATGATTACCGGCGAGTCCATCCCATCAGAAAAGTCGGCCGGAAGCAAGGTGACCGGCGCGACGGTCAATCAGACCGGAACTTTTCTGATGCGAGCAGAAAAAGTCGGCGCGGACACGTTGCTGTCAAGAATCGTGCAGATGGTCGCCGACGCTGGCCGCTCCCGAGCTCCCATCCAGAAACTGGCTGACCAGGTGTCAGGATGGTTCGTGCTAGGCGTCATGGCCTGCGCGGCGGGCTCGTTCGTCGTCTGGGCTGCCATAGGGCCAGCGCCGGCGCTCGCGAATGCGTTGGTCGTCGCCATCAGCGTTCTCATCATCGCGTGCCCGTGTGCACTCGGCCTGGCAACGCCTGTCTCCATCATCGTAGGTGTCGGGCGCGGTGCTAAAGAGGGTGTTCTCATCAAGGACGCGGAGGCCCTCGAATTGATGGAGAAAGTGGATACGTTGGTGGTCGACAAGACCGGTACCCTCACTGAAGGAAAGCCTCGCGTGCAAACCGTTATGGCGCTGGCGGACCAGTCAGAGTTGTCCGTACTGAGTTATGCGGCCAGTCTTGAAGGGCCGAGTGAACATCCATTGGCGCAGGCGATTGTCACGCGGGCGCAGGAGAACAAGGCGCAGACAAAGCCAGTTGATGCATTCGAAGCAGTCGTGGGCAAAGGCGTGAGCGGCCGGATTGACGGTCGGGTCGCATTGCTGGGCAATACGGTGCTCATGGACGATGCGAAAGTCGATTGCACTGCGGTAGGAGCAGACGTGGACCGGCTGCGTCAAGCCGGCCAGACAATCATGTATCTAGCAATCGACGGAAAACTCGCGGGTTATATCGGCGTGGCCGACCCGGTCAAAGCCACAACACAGGAAGCAGTTCAGCTGCTGCGGGCTTCCGGCATCAAAATCATCATGCTGACCGGCGATAATCCGGTCACTGCCGATGCGGTGGCGAAGACTCTGGCGCTCGACGGCGTCAAAGCCGGCGTACTGCCTCAGGACAAATATAAACACGTCCAGGAATTGCAGCAGCAAGGTCATGTTGTCGCCATGGCGGGCGACGGTGTCAACGATGCGCCCGCTCTCGCTCAGGCCAACGTTGGAATTGCGATGGGCACCGGTACCGATGTGGCGATGAACAGCGCCCGTGTGGTACTCGTCAAGGGCGACCTGCGCGGCATCGCGCGGGCCCGGACCTTGAGCATCGCCACAATGAAGAATATCCGGCAGAACCTCTTCTTTGCGTTCGCGTATAACGTGATTGGAATTCCCGTCGCAGCGGGTGTCCTGTATCCGTGGCTGGGCATCCTCCTAAGCCCAATTATCGCGAGCGCGGCAATGGCACTAAGCTCGGTATCCGTGATTGGAAATGCGCTCCGTTTGCGGGGCGCCCGGACATAGCTGGCTCCGGTGCAAATTGGAGGAGCCGGTAGGTTACGCTCTGGTTTTGACGAGCGTGAGCAGGCTATGAGCAAGTTGATAGACATCGACAGACTGTTCAACGGTCGCCACTTTGACCGCGAAGTCATCGTCCTGTGTGTGCGTTGGTATCTACGTTACAAGCTCAGCCTTCGAGACCTCGTTGAAATAATGGCCGAGCGCGGGCTGTCGCTGGCGCACACTACGATCATGCGCTGGGTCAAACGCTTCACGCCGGAGTTCGTCAAGCGCTGGGATCGGTTTGCGAAATCCGCTGGTCATTCATGGAGAGTCGGCGAGACGTATGTGAAAGTCCGTGGCAAATGGGTCTATCTTTACCGTGCAGTTGACCGCACAGGAAAGACGGTCGACTTCCGGCTCAGCGTCAGCCGCGATGTCGCTGCGGCCAAGGCTTTCTTCGCAAAGGCGGTCGGGAGTCAAGGGCTCGCTCCGAAGACCATCACGCTGGACGGTTACGCGGCGCCTCATCCGCGAAATGAAGGCGGACCAGTCTCCGCCTGCGGACACGACGTTGCGATCGTCGAAGTATTTGAACAACTTGATAGAGCAGGATCATCGCAACATCAAGTCCAGGGTCAATGCAATGCTCGGCTTTAAGCGCTTCAGGAATGCGGCCATTACGATATTGGGCATCGAGTTGATGCATCGCATTCGCAAAGGTCAATTCAACCTCGCACGCTTGCGCCTCAAAGATATCACTGCGCCTGCTATGCTGTTTTTCGCTCGCGGCCGTAATTTGCACCACAGCCCTTTTCACACCCTTGACCGTCCGCCCGGCAGGTGGGTGCACGAAATAATCGGCCCGATGCCGATGCTGCAGATCGTGCCGAAGAAACTCTGTGGCGCTTCGTTGTGGCTCGGTGGAGTGAGGCGCCCCGGAAGACTCGATATCTCTGCAATGGCACAAATGGTGGGTGAGTATTCAGTGGAATTCAACACCGTGTATGAAACGCGAGATCCGTTCACTGTTGAATAGTATGCATGGATCGCGGCGGGATCGCCGTCAGTGAGAGATGGCCATTAACTAGACGGCGAGGTAGACGACGCGTTGCCGCCAGTTACTAGAGCTGAGTGTGCAGGTGGTTCACAAACGCTCACGGCACGGGGCAATAGGTGCAAGGTTGTGTGTCCGTACTTGTTTGAGATGATTCCCTTATCCTGAAACCAGCCCTTAGCGCCGCGAAGCCAAACAGAAAAAACCCGCTCAACCACCATGAGGGCGCTTCACACGCGCACGCAATGCATCGATCTCGTCGAGCAGATCAAGTGCGAGCGCGACGCCGGGAGGGTTAATCTGGAGGTCACGTGCCAACCGCTGCGCGGTACGCACGCGACGCAGGGACGTGCCACTGAAGCGCCACTCCTGTGGCCCCGCCCCTTTCGGCTCAAATACCCCTTCCGAAACCCAAAGCGTCAATTCTTCTTCCGATGCTCCGCTGACCCGGCTCAGTTCGATGAGCGTGAACTCGACAGCGTCATCGACAATCTGTCCTTGCAAATAGCTCGTCGTAGTAGATTCTTTCACGATGGTCACCCATAAAAGTGCGCGCGGGGATCGAAATTGAATGCCCGTCGCATCGCGTCGTAAGCAGCCTTCGCACTATCGTTGTCGGCCGGCGGCAGTACGATATTCAAAATCACGTACAGATCGCCCGGCGGGTTTGCTGGAATCCCCTTGCCTTTGAGCCGCAAGCGCCTGCCGCTCCCCGAACCCGGTGGCACCGTCATTTCGACGGTGCCGTCGGGCGTCGGGACCGTAATGCGGGCTCCTAATACCGCTTCCCACGGCGCCACGGGCAACTCGAACGAAACATCGCGCCCATCCACGCGAAAGCGCGGGTGTTCCCGAAAGCCGATTTCCAGGTAGAGATCGCCGGCGGTTCCGGGTGTCGCGCCCGCGGCTCCCTGATCGCTCAGACGAAGATGCTGCCCGGCGCGTATGCCCTTCGGAATCGAAACATCCAGTGTGCGCGATTCCAGCGTGACATGGCCTTGTGCATCGATCACCGGAACTTGCAGCGAAATCGAGCGTTGGGCTCCGCGATAGGCATCTTCCAGATCGATGAGCACCTTCGCGTGGTGATCCTCTCCCCGCGCACGGAAGGCGTGCCGCCGCGGATGCGCTTCACGTGCTCCGCCGAACATCGACTCGAAGAAATCATGAAAGTCGGCTTGCGCGCCGGTCCCATTGCCCGCCCCGCTAAATTCGAAGCCCTCGTCCCAGTTCGGTGGAGGCTGAAAATCCTGGCCGTTTCGCCATTCGTTGCCCATACGATCGTAGGCCACGCGTTTCTCCGGATCCTTGAGCACCTCATAAGCCTCGCCCAGTTCCTTGAAACGGTCTTCCGCATCGGTATGTTTGCTGACGTCCGGATGGTATTTGCGCGCAAGCTTGCGGTACGAGCGTTTGACATCCTCTTGAGACGCGCTGCGCTCAAGGCCCAGAATCTCGTAATAGTCTTTGTATTTCATCTGAAAGCAGACCCATGAGGAGCAGGGACGACAGTGCACATCAGAAAGCATCGCGTGCCCGTCACGGACGCACTTTATACGAATTTGCGTAAGCCGGCAGAGCAGCCGCCGCTATGCCATTTCAGCGCTCGAATGCCACGGCCGTCGTCCGATTCGGTGACGCTGTGCCAATGCAGTTATCGCCAGTCGGCTCAAACGGCGGCTATTCGACAGGAATTGCGCGTATTGCCCTCTTCCCTGATTTTCCGGCCGGCTGTTTGGTCGAGGCCGTAGTTGCAGATGCCGGCACTGGTGAAACCGCTGAAGAGGCGGCCAACGTGTCGTCCGGCACCAGCGCCTGGGTGCCGAGGCTGCCCAGCAGACCCGCCGCAAGATGCGGTTGTCCTTTCGATCGGTCCTGCTCGGGCTGAATGTATTCCCGCCGCATATCCGAGATGATTTCGTAGAACTGCCGGCTGTACGACAACGCTTGCGCGCCTCCGACGGGTGATAGTAGCGCCGGGAGCGAAAGCAGCTCTGGAAGGTTTTCTGCCGCAAGTGTCCGGGTCAGGATCTCCTGACTTTCAGCAAGGCCGAACCTCGCCGCTTGCAGGTTCAAGGCAACTAAGCGTTCGAATGCCTCGATGGACTTGATGGTGAGGGCGAACAACCTGTCGAAGCCGACGGTTTCCGCAGTGAGCCATTGCCTGGGAACGAGGTTAGTCATCAACTCCTCCATAGTCAGAGGCCACATTGGCGTGGCCCTGTCCGGATAGGCTAGAACTTGAAGTCGCCGTGGTCCTGTCATATATCAACAACTGGTCTGACTCGCCCGGCTCTTTCCTTCCGTCGATCGCGTCTGCCGTACGTCAGTGCCGCGGCTGCGGACCAGCATCACCGGGCACGTCGCCATGCGCAGGAACTGCTCCGCGACGCTGCCAAGCACCGCCCTGCCGACGCCCCGCCTGCCGTGCGTGCCCATCACGACAAGCTCGGCGCCATGGCGTTGTACAAACCGATGCAGGCAACTCGGGATATCGTCTGCCGGACTCTGTATTTCGTCGATTTCGGTATCGCCCGCCACCCCACGTTCGGCCATTGCCTGGCGCACAGCTTCCAGTGTGATTTGGCCGTCCTCACGGAGCACTTTGCGGAGCGCCTCCGGGTCGTAATAACCGGCGTACGGCGAAACGCACCATGGGCTGACAATATATACGGCATGAAGCCGCCCTTGAGCGAGCGCCGCGATGTCGAGCACTTCGTCCAACGCGCGCTTCGATGCGTCACTTCCGTCGACGGCCAATACAATCTTGCGATACATGATCTTATACCCCGAGAATCGTGCGCCCCGATCACGGGACTCCTGGACCGAGGCGCTTCGCGCTTGATCTCTTATATGCCTGGAATCACCGGGTAAGGTTCGGTGTGGTCTTCCACCCGCTTCACTCCGGGAATGCCTTCTGCCGCGATGCGAACCGCCTGGACGGCCTCCATCGAGTGAAAGGTGCCCCACAGGTGGACAACGCCATCGATCACGACGATGTTGCGCCCGGCAAATGCCCAATTGTGGCCAGTCATTTCACCCATCAGCGTTGCACGAATCTCCCGATCCGAGAGGGCCATGTCCGGCGCCGGCTCTTCGGGAATGCTGGCCAATGCCTGCACAAGATTCGCGCGGCTGACAATGCCCACAAGCTGACCCGCCCTTGTCACAGGAACACGTTTGATACGCCGCGTCTCCAGAATGCTGGCTACTTCGCTCAGAGGCGTGTCTTCATCAACAGAGATGACAGGAGTGGTCATCACGTCCTGAACTTTCAGCGCATGGGTCTTGATGTAGTCCCTGGCGTCATTGCTTGACGAAAAAAGATCAAGCCACCAGGAGCGTCGGCGTTGATCGGTGCCAAGCTCTTCCCGATGCAGCAGATCGCCTTCGCTGATCATGCCTGCGACATGCCCTTCCGTATCTATAACGGGCGCACCGCCGATTCCTTTATCGACAAAAATCCTGGCAACTTCGCGCACGGTCATGTCGGGCATGACGGATATCACGTTGCTGGTCATTACATCGGATGCACGCATGGCAAGTCTCCTGAGCTGTCTCATTCCCGGTTTCCCTACGAGGCCAGATTATCGCTATACGGCGCCGGCTAGCAGTGCAGTGCCTCCCGGACTGCCCAAACGCATCGACATCATAGGCACCGCGCGTTCGTGGGCGCCAGGCGCAAGCGACGTGACAATCGGCAAGCGATTTGGCTTCGTGTGTATTCAGGTTATGCGTGGAACGGGTCCTGCCATTTGACATGGATCATCCCCGCGACCGGCGGGCGAACCTTGCGCTAGGAGCGTGATTTCCAGGGCCACGTAGGATAGATCGGCACAGTGCCTTCAACGCTTTCCCGTCCAACCTCGGCTTGCCCCTCGTTACGTTCGACATCAACCGTCCGGCCAGGCTCGTCTGCCCGGACGCTGTCAAAATCGTTAGCGGCTGAATCCGCCGGATCCGCTGAAGCTTCATCTTGCGCGCGATCGGCATATGCGCGCTTTCCGAACCACGGTACTTCGGTCTGCATAGCTGCGACATAGGCCCGCCATCCGTCCGGGTGGTTAGCAAAAAGATTCCGTTGAACCGAAGTGGCGAGGCGCTCCCCGTCCAGATCGGCATCAAGTAACGCCTGCGGCCATATGGCGAACGCACGGACAGCCTGCGCGACAAACTCGCGCGAAGTTGTCCGCGGCGATATCTGCATCAGCAGCGGGCGGGCCGCCAAAGACTCGTTTTCTGCCGCCAGTTCTTGCACCGACGTGCGGTCTTTGCCCCGCTCCAGCAGAGCGTTCATTGCGTCAAGTACGTCTCCGAGGTGAATCAACAGCGCTCGGCGTTCAAATGCGTCATTCATGTGTCGTGTCCCGCAAAATCTGGTCATCCCATCCCCGTTCTTCACCGTAGAGGTCGGAACGTATGATGGGACTATACCCGGATGCTTCGGGAGCGGGCGTGGGATGCGCAGCTGTGCCAGGCTCCGCGGCGTGGTTGCACGCCATTCACGCGGCTAAAGCGACAACGTCTTCGCGATCTTGAGCTGCACCCAGGCCATGCCTTCGCGCAAACCGGCGAACACCGCTTCGCGTTCGGTCGGGAAAATACTGTTGTGCATGAACTCGTGTTTGAAGACGCCATCCGGCGCATTGTGGCTGAGCTGGATCGAGCAATTAAAGCCGCCGGCCGTCTGATGCGTCACCACCGACACCGACCAATCTCTGTCGCAGACGTTACCCGAAAGTGCCAAGAGTCACTCCTGATCTTTCAGGCCGCGCGAAGCCGAACCGCTTCAAGGAAGCGATCCTGGCCCCTCGCGGCAAGTTAGCCAACCGTTAGATTGTCGACGACCGCGTGCACGCCAGGCGCCGACCAGGCCGCTCCCCGCGCGGCCGAACGCTCGGCATAGGAGTCGACCTTACCCGTAAGCGTAACCGTGCCTTCATGTACCTTGATAGCGATGTGTTTCGCTTCGCGGTCGGCATGGCGCTGCAGCGCCTGGCTAATCTGATTGCCGATATCCTCCGCGGCAGCGTCACCGCCTATGCGGATCATGTTCGACACGCCCGTCACACCGCGCATGTGCGAAATGGTGCGCGTGGCGACATGGCTCTGATAAGCCCAATCCACCTCGCCTCGCAAAGTCACCCAGCCCTTCTCGACCTGAACCTTGACAGCGTCTTCGTACAGGCCGACGGTCCAGCGCAGGATCGTACGAACGGCATTAGCGATGTCCTCATCGGTCCGTACGTCCGTATGCAGCAGGCGGATGTCCATCTCCACGACTACCGCCTTTACGCCTGCCACCCGCTGCGCCGCTTTTTCCGCCGCGAGTTTTTCGGCGTAGCTGGTGGGGTGTCCGGACAGCGTCACCACACGGTCGCGCACTTCAACGCCGATATCCGTGATGTCGACTGCCGGATCCCACACCAGTTCGTCCTCGACCTGCCGTTTCAATTCCATGTCCGACTTCATTGCCTGCTCCTTGATGGCATGCAAAGATGCAGCCGCGCCGGGACGTGCAGCCATCGGCCCGGTGCTGCGCCAATCGGCTGATCGGCAGACGCTTGCGCCCGGAAGCCGCCTTCTTGGGCAGCGTCAACGAAAGGACGCCATCTTTGTACTGTGCCGCCGCCGTGGCTTCGTCGATCTCGCTCGCGAGCGAAAATGACCGGCTGACCGCGCCCGAATAGCGCTCGCGCCGAACCACCCGCTCGCCTTCCTTCAGTTCCTGATTGCGTTCGACCCTGGCGCTGATCGATACGAGGTTGCCGTCGATTTTCACGTCGATGCCGTTCTTTTCGACACCCGGCAGTTCGGCCTTCACTGTGTACGCGGTATCGCTTTCCGTTACATCGACCTTGATGTCGGCCAGCGGCGCATCGCCGCCCGCGCCGCGAAGCGGACGGAACAATCCCTGAAAAAGTTCCGACATGGGTTCCAGCGGAAACGGGTCGAAACGAGTCAAGTTGCTCATCGTGTAACCCCTCGATTTATCCATGAACGTCATGGACATTGGACTGCGTTGAGTGACTCGACCGCACTGCTCGCCCGGCTCGCTACTCTCCTGAACAGGCCGTGCGGATCTGCCCACGCAAGCGGCGATGCCTACGCGACCTCGATGATTACCTTCAGCGCGTGCGTCTCGGCCGCGCGGCCGAATGTGTCGTAAGCGCCGGCAACATCCTCGAGCTGGAAGCGGTGTGTAATGAGTTTCGCCGGATCGATGCGGCCAGCGCGAACGGTCTTTAGCAGCATCGGTGTGCTGACGGTGTCGACGAGACGCGTCGTAATCGCGATGTTGCGATCCCAAAGCTTTTCGAGGTGCAGATCGGCCTTTACCCCGTGCACGCCGACATTCGCGATCACGCCGCCGGGCGCAACTATCGCCTCGCACAACTCGAACGTTGCTGGTATGCCGACCGCCTCGATCGCACAATCGACGCCCGTCTGCCCGGTCAGCTTCATCACTTCGACGACCGGATCGACGCGGCCGATATCGATACACGCGGTCGCGCCGAATCGGCTCGCGACTTCAAGACGGTTCGGATCGCGATCGATCATCACGATCTGCGCCGGCGAATAGAACTCGGCGGTCAGCAGCGCCGCAAGGCCGATCGGCCCGGCCCCGACGATCGCCACGGTGCTGCCGGGCTGCACCTTGCCGTTCAGCACGCCACATTCGAAGCCGGTCGGCAGGATGTCCGACAGCATCACAAGCGCCTCTTCGTCGGCGCCGGCGGGAATCGGGTACAGGCTCGTCTCGGCGTGAGGAATGCGCACATATTCGGCCTGGGTGCCGTCGATCTTGTTGCCGAGAATCCAGCCCCCGGTAGTGCAGTGCGAATACATGCCGCGCCGGCAATAATCGCATTTGCCGCAAGACGAAATGCATGAGATCAACACCCGGTCGCCAGGCTTGAACGACGACACCGCCGAGCCAACCTGCTCAACGATTCCAACCCCCTCATGACCGAGGATGCGCCCCGGCTCACAGGTCGGCACATCGCCTTTCAGAATGTGCAGATCGGTGCCGCAAATCGTCGTGCGCGTCATCTTGACGATCGCATCGGTGGGCGCGACGAGTTGCGGAATGGGCCGTTCGTCGAGTGATTTCTTGCCAGGACCGTGATACACAAGCGCTTTCATGTGCTGCCTCCGTTGATCGAAACGAGCATGCTGTATGACAGACTTTAGGATGGTGGACGCCGCGACGATTGATATGTATCAAGCGATACGCATCGTCCGAAGCGCGCCGCACTGGCGGTTTCGTGCGCGAATGTCACGGCGATCTGCGCGCGCCGGCGTGGGACGACCGCACCGCAAGCTGCCATCACATATGCATGCCGCCGTTGATCGCGAAGTCCGCACCCGTGACGAAACCCGCGTCGTCCGAACAGAGAAACGCGACGAGCGCCGCGATCTCATCAGGTTGACCGAGCCGGCCAACTGGAATTTGCGGCAGGATTCTGGCGTCCATCACGTCCTTGGGAATCGCGGCGGTCATCGCTGTCGCCAGGTAACCGGGCGACACCGTGTTGACCGTCACACC
>WNGR01004077.1_pt1 | contig 15829 bp, 8 predicted proteins | sample 5407581 | NCBI WGS metagenome assembly WNGR01 (sample SAMN13153383, study PRJNA577476) | soil metagenome | isolation source: 80 cm soil or saprolite under Garry oak tree replicate 2 | place: USA:California | collected 2016-06-15
ATCCGAGAGGAAGAGTGTTCAAGCAGTGGACCTTCGCGCAACGCATTAATCGCTTAGCGTACGACCGTGAAATACGAGATGCGAATGGAAAACTGTTCCGTTTTCAAGCCCATCAGTTCCGCCACACGGTCGGAACGCGCATGATCAATCTGGGTGTGCCGCACAACATTATCCAACGCTATCTGGGCCATCTGGGGCCGGAGATGACAAGTCGTTATGCGCACATCCATGACGCCACCATGAAAGAGAAACTCTCCGAGTATCTGCAAGGAACGTTAGTCGACGTGACCGGGAAGGCCGTGCCGGAAAATGGACCGCTCGACTCTGGCGATCTGCAATGGTTCACCCGCAACGTTCTCGCGCAAGCACTTCCAAACGGCTACTGCGCCATACCTGTCGTCGCGGGTCCTTGTCCTCATCCGAATGCATGTCTGAGCTGCGCTCACTTTCGCACGGATATCAGCTTTCTTGAGGTGCACAAGGTGGAACTTCGAGAGACAGAGCGCGTGATCGCCAAGGCAAACGAAAACGGATGGGTTCGGCAAATCGAGATGAACGAACGAAAACGAAAAAATCTCGGCAACATCATCACGTCCCTGGAGCAAATCCATGCGTAGAAATATAACTGGCCTCAAGCAAAGCGCGCGACTGCGCAGCGAACAAACAATGGAACGCGCTCTAGCAGCGTTTCACCGGATGGATGCCTCTGACCGGGACATCAACTTTCGAGCTGTGGCTGCCGAAGCAAAGGTCTCGACGGCGTGGCTATATCGCCAGGAGGAGTTGCGTGTTCGTATCATGCGCTCACGTAGGACCACGAATCACGGAGTGGTACCTTCCGCATCAGCCTCACAGGACCGCGAGCGCCTGTCCAGGCAAAATATCGTCACGACGTTACGGTTGCGAATCAAGACTCTTGAAGAGAGGAACCGCGAACTGACTGATCTGCTGGAGCGCGCCTATGGTGTGATCGCCCAGACCTGAGCCTGCACTTGCAACATAAGTTCCCAGTCCACGTCGCTCGGGCCGAATTCTCAACGGGTCTTGAGCCAACGATAAAGACTACGCCACATTTGGGCGCGGCGAGTGCCGATCGGATAATTCGCTCGCGGTCTAGGTGCTCACCGAGTGCCGGTCTGTTCAGGACATCCCAATGTTAAGCTCCACAGCTTTCTTAGGGTGGCCCCAGGATCAGTTTTCACTTGACACTGCGGGAAAGCGGAGCATAACGTGTCGCGCATCGCCTGCCTAGACGAGCAAAGTTTTTGAATTCGGCTATCGCATGCCGCCTTTCCCGCCTCATCCAGGCGGTTTCCGCTCAACACGTCAGCCTTTTGGTTCCCCAGGCCGAAAGAACCTAAGGGGAAGAATTCAACGGCGCCAGCAAGTCTCGCGTGAGCGCATGGAGGTCGGCCCTGTCCCCAAGACGGCTTCTCTCGTTGCCCGTTCTCGCACTGATTAGCACTCTCGCGATTGCGGTGTCAGCACAAGCTCCGCCAGCCATCGCATCCGACAGCGCTAGCGACCCGAACGTCTTGACCGATCAATGCATCATCGAGATGGGCGCCGCCAGGCCGCCGGAAGAAATCATCATCACGAAAAACCAAACCTCGAAGAGGAAGTTCGACCTGTCAACTCCCGCGCTGGTTGAACTGAACAACAGCAGGGTGTCTGCAAACGTCGTCAAGGCGATGATGACGCCCAAGAACGCCCCGCCACGGCGCGGGAGTCACAAGTCTCTGAAGAAGGAGGGAACATGAAAAGACCACTAGGAAAGATTGTTGGGACATTCCTCGTGTTTGTGCTAGCCACGGGCGCGGCCACGCGAGCGCAGGCGCAGACTTTCACCGTACTTCATAGCTTCACGAACTCACCCGATGGGGCATTTCCGTTTGCGGGACTGCTCAGGGACGCCGCGGGCAACCTTTACGGCACGACCTTGCGTGGAGGCTCTCTCGGCTCCGGAACTGTGTTTAAGCTAGACCCCGCCGGTAATGAGACCGTACTTTACAGCTTCACGGACACGGGCTCGCCCGCCGATGGGTTGGATCCGTACGCAGCTCCGGTAATGGACACCGCGGGCAACCTCTACGGAACCACCCGCGATGGCGGCTTTTTCGGAATCGGAATCGTTTTCCGGCTCGATCCCTCCGGACACGAGACGGTGCTGCACACCTTCGCGCCGGCCGAAGGAGGAGATCCCTATGCAGGTGTGGTGATGGACGCCGCGGGCAACCTTTACGGCACGACGTCCGCGGCCTTGGCTCTAGGCGTCTTAGGGACAGTGTTCAAGATCGACACCGCCGGCAACTTTACGGTGCTGCACTTCTTCACGGGAAGCGATGGGTGCAGTCCCAGTGGGGGTGTAATCATTGCCGAGGGCAACTTCTATGGCACTGCCAGCGGGTGCGGCTCTTTCGGCTTCGGAACTGTGTTCAAGCTTGACCCCCTCGGCAACGTGACCGTCCTGTACAGCTTCAAGGGGGGCAGCACGGGGGGCAGCGATGGGGCAGCTCCCACTGGGGGTCTAATCATGGACGCCGCGGGCAACCTCTACGGCACCACGATCGCGGGCGGCTCTTCCAACGCTGGGACCGTGTTCAAGCTTGACCCCTCTGGAAACGAGACTGTCCTGTATAGCTTCAAGGGGGGCAGCGATGGGGCAAGTCCCTATCTCGGATCTTTAATTACGGACGCAGCGGGCAACCTCTACGGCACGACCAACGTGGGCGGCTCTGGCCCCTGCACCGGCGCCAACCAAGTCCTGGTAGGCTGCGGCATCGTGTTCAAACTTGACCCCGTCGGCAATGAGACCGTCCTCCATAGCTTCACGGGGGGCAACGATGGGGCGTTTCCGTACGCAGGTCTGGTAATGGACGCAGCAGGCAACCTCTACGGCACCGCGTCCTCCTTCTTGGCTTTAGGGGGCTTCGGGACAGTGTTCAAACTTACTGTCCAGACGCCGGCACCCACAATTAACAGCATCTCGCCCACGAGCGCCATCGCGGGCGGGGCGGGGTTCACCTTGACGGTGAACGGCACGAACTTCGTCAGCGGCGCGGGGGTCAGCTTCAACGGAAACGCCCGCACGACCACCTTCGTCGGCGCCACGCAACTAACGGCGGCCATTCTGGCCTCGGACATCGCCAGCGCCGGCACCTTCAACGTGACGGTGACTAACCCGGGCGGCCAAACGTCGAACGCCGTTACCTTCACGGTTGTGACTCCGGAGCAGGCGACCCAGACCATCATCAACTCCGTGAATGCGCTGTTCTCCCAGGGAGTGCTGAATGGGGGCCAGGACAACTCACTGGTTGTACAGCTTCAACACGCGATAGGCATGATGAACGCGGGAAAGAATAATGGTGCGATTGGGAACCTCGATTCCTTCATCAGTGAGGTGAACGACTTGCTCAGTTCGGGCGTATTATCCGCCTCCCAAGCGGCGTCCCTGATCGGCGCCGCTGAGAGTGTGATCGCGGCGCTCTAGTAGCGAAGATACGAACATTGCTGTCTCATTGGCCCTAGGGCTAGAGTTTGCTTAAATACCTCGGAAATGACGCCGCAGAGGTGATACGACTTATGTTGAATGCAGACCGTTTGCGCGTGCTGCGGGGGGAAAAGCAGCTCTCTCAGAGGTTCTAACAAAACCAAGTGTCAGCTTTCCCTGCAATGCTTTGACTTGCCGCAGCTTGGCTCACTAATATGGTCACGCACCGAGCGGCACTTCTTCAGTGATCGGGCAGACCATATCGCACTACCGCATCGTCGAGAAGCTAGGCGGTGGCGGGATGGGTGTGGTCTATAAGACTGAGGATGTGAAGCTCGGACGGTTTGTTGCCCTCAAGTTCCTGCCCGACGAAATAGCCAAAGACCCGCAAGCATTGGCCCGTTTCCGGCGTGAAGCGAAAGCCGCCTCTGCACTGAATCATCCGAACATCTGCACCATCTATGAAATCGACGACCAACACGGCGAAGCCTTCATCGCCATGGAATTTCTGGACGGGGTGACGCTGAAGCATCGCATCGGCGGGCGTCCCATGGAGACCGAGCTAATTGTGTCGTTGGGCATCGAGATCGCCGACGCACTCGATGCAGCGCACGCCGAAGGCATCGTCCACCGCGACATCAAGCCCGCGAACATTTTCGTGACCAAGCGCGGACACGCCAAAATTCTGGATTTTGGGTTGGCGAAGATCGCGCCCAAGGACAGTTCTCCCAGCCAGATTGCATTGGCTAACACGGTGACGGCCACGACGGATGAGGAGCACCTTACCAGTCCGGGCGCAGCCCTCGGGACAGTGGCGTACATGTCACCCGAGCAGGCCAAAGGTAAAGAACTGGATGCCCGCACTGATCTGTTTTCCTTCGGTGCGGTCCTGTACGAGATGGCCACGGGCACATTGCCATTTCGGGGTGATACTTCGGCCCTGATCTTCAATGCCATTCTGGAACGCGCTCCGCTACCACCTTTGAGGCTGAATCCCGACCTGCCGCCCAAGCTGGAAGACATCATCAACAAGGCGCTGGAGAAAGACCGCAATCTTCGCTATCAGAGTGCGGCGGAGATGCGAGCCGACCTGCAACGGCTGAAGCGGGACTCGGAATCACGTACTCCGCCCGCCGGAAGTGATTCCAGCAGCCTTCGTGGACGGGTAGCCATGGTGGGCACACTTATAGTTCTGCTCGCTCTGGTTCTGGGTAGTTTCTTTCTGCTTCGCCGCAGCAAGGACAAAGACAGAGACAGGGAATCGACCGCATCTCCCGCCATCAAGCATCGCCGCTCGGTTGCCGTGCTTGGATTCAAGAATCTGGCTGGCAAGCCCGATGAGGCATGGCTCTCCACCGCAATCTCAGAAATGTTGACGACAAATCTGGCAGCCGGTGAAGAATTGCGCCTTGTACCGGGCGAAACCATCGCCCAGATGAAGAATAACCTTTCCCTCGCTGAGGCGGAGAGTTATGCCCAGGAAACTCTTGACAAGATCCGTCGGCAGACTAGCGCCGATGACGTTGTGATCGGCTCCTATCTGGCTCTGGGATCGGCGACCGAAGGCAAGGTGACCCTCGACCTCAAATTGCAGGAAGCGCAGGCAGGCGAAACCATTGTTGCGTTCAGCGAGGAAGGTAAAGAAGCAGAATTGATGGATCTGGTGTCACGGGCTGGAGCCAGATTGCGGGAGAAACTCGGGGCGGGCGACATAGCGCCGAACGATCTCGCGGCCGTCAAAGCTGCGTCCCCTGCTACCACTGACGCCATTCGATTTTATTCGGAGGGACTGGCTAAGCAGCGATCCTACGACTACCGGGCGGCGTTAGCACTGCTTCAACAGGCCGTAGCCGCCGACCCCAATTATGCCCTGGCTCATTCCGCTCTCTCTCAGGCCTGGAACGACAGTGGGCATCTTGATCAAGCGAAAGAAGAAGCTAAGCGGGCATTCGACCTCTCGGCCAACCTTTCGAAGGAAGATCGCTTGTGGATCGAAGGTCATTACCGGGAAACGACGCAAGAAGAGGAAAAGTCGCTGGCGGTCTATAGGACGCTGTTCGCTCTCCACCCTGACAATTTGGAATACGGGCTGCGCCTCGCTGGGAGTCAAGTCCGGCTCGGCAAATCTCAGGAAGCTTTGGCCACTCTAGAACTCTTGCGCAAGCTTCCTCCCCCAGAACGGGACGACCCTAGAATCGACCTGGACGAGGCGAAAGCTGCTTCCTCGATTTCGAATTGGCAAAGGGAGCAAGACGCTACTCAGCGAGCGATCAAGAAGGGAAATGAATCCGGCGCGCGGCTGATTGTCGCTGCGGCGCTCTCGTTGGAGGCATATTGGTACTGGATGCAGGGCAAGACGGACCAGGCCATGGCCGCTTCGGAGCAAGCTGCAGACATATACGCTAGCGTTGGCGATCTAGACTCGCGTGCGTTAGTCCTTAACCTCATCGCAATCTTGTTGTCGGAAAGAGGTGACATTGTGGGTGCAGAGAAAATATATCGGGAAGATCGAGATATACACGCCAAAACGGGCAATGAAGATGCGCTGTGGATTGACTTGATCAACCTTGCCGGTGCAAACAACGAGCAGGGGAATCTAAAGGAAGCGATGGAAAGCCTCCAACAGGCGCTTACCTTATCTCGAAAACAGGAAGACAAATACGCGGAAAGTTTGTCGCTTCTAAGCATCGGCGGCACATTGGTACGCCAGGGCGATCCTCGCGGCGCTCGACAGTTTTACGAGAAGTCTTTGGAAGTATGCCGTGAGAGCAAGAAGTCCAGAAAGTCTAATAACTGTCTGAGTTGGTTCGCAAGGCTGTTTGCCGATCAAGGGGATCTGCCGAGAGCCCAAAGCTCACTTCAGGAGAACCTCGAACTTTCGCGAAAGAGCGAGAGTAAGGGTGATATGGCAAGCGCTTTAAGGGATTTTAGTGAGCTGCTCGTCAAAAAGTCACAGCTCACCGAAGCAAGAGCGAGATACGAACAGGCGCTTTCAATCCACACACAACTGGGCGAGGCGAATGGCGTCGCGTGGGATCGCCTCGGTCTCGCCGCCTTATCCATCGAAGAAGGTCGGCCCGGAGATGTGGAGGCGACTGCGCGGGCGGCCATGGAAGCATTCCAAAAACAAAAATCGGTTTATGCGGAGGTGTTCGCACATACCTTGCTGGCACGTGCGCTCCTTATGGAAGGGAAGCTCAAAGAAGCCACGACTGAAATCGACCAGGCAAAAGCACTCTGGGAAAAGCACCGGGATTTTGATCAACACTTCGACGTTGGCATCGTAAGCGCACGGATTCTTGCTCAGAGTCACGATCCAGCGGAGGCTGAAAAACAACTCAACCTTCTACTCGATGAGTCAACGCGGGACGGCCTCGTGAACTACCAGCTTGAGATCCGCCTCGCTCTCGGCGAAATCGAGATGAAGTCGGGCAAGACAGCGTCCGGCATGGCGCGCCTTAAATCCCTTGGAAGAGACGCCAGCACCAAAGGCTTCCTGCTTATTGCCCGCAAGGCAAAAGCTGCGGCTAGCGGGACTGCATAGGGTTAAGGGTCAACAATTACGAACAATTACCTGTCGTCAGCCGGACAGGGCAACGCTGCCGCCGAGTTTCAGAAGATCATCGACCACAGCGGCATTGTTTGGAACTGCTGGACGGGAGCGTTGGCGCATCTGGGCGTGGCGCGTGCCAATGCCTTGGAGTCGTGAACCTCGCAGGGAGCGAATGCCGATGCCGCCCGCGTCCGGGCACTCGCCGCCTACAAAGATGATTTCCTCACCCTCTGGAAAGACGCCGACCCGACATCCCCATCCTAAAAGAAGCCAAGGCGAGTACGCGAAGCTGCAGTGAGCGCACCCAAGCTGCCGGGGTAGAGGTTTTGTTAGGCGCTCTTAGACGTTATTGGCACCGTGCGCGGGTTTGTGGCGAGTCCAAGCACGTAAAATAACAAGATTCCGGACGAGCAATACGGAAATAAGCTTTCGATGATGACAATGCAAAATCTGGGCATGTCGTTTACATGTGAATGACGTGCCGAGCCGCTGCCCAACAAAGAAAACTGTTGCGAACTGCAGATAACTCGATGACCTGTAGCTCCAAGGCTTGCGCGTCGGTTAATTCCCGCACGGTTGCAGGGATGCTCTCGCGCTTTGCGAGTTTTGAGGCACGATAGCGGCGCGTTCCGGCCACAAGCTCATACGTGGCCGCTTCCCCTTCTGGAAGCGGACGCAAGAGAATCGGTTGGAGGACTCCGTGCTGTCTGATGTTGTCCGCGAGTTCCGCCAGCTTCCCTTCATCAAAAAAACGTCGCGGATTGGTTTTGGATTCGCGGATTCTTACGAGCGGTATGTCCTGAATGGATGAAACCACAGGGGGTACTGATTTCGTTCCACTTGCTACCATCGTTGCGTTCATTTTTTCTGGTCTCCTTTTTCTAAGAAATTTGTTTGGGCCTAATATTCTTCGGGTAGCAAAAGCGTGGTCACAGAACGGTCCGATTCCGTGATAATCCACAACTTGTCGCCAGCGTGTGTGCGGTAGCTGCTCAAGAGCCGGAACCCGTGCTCTAGGCTGTAGTCGTTTTCTTTGCGGTCCTCGTCGGACAAATCGCCCCACTCGCGGTTGACATGGCGCGTGAGGAACTCGCCCGGCTGCTGTGCCGCCTTCTGAAGCGCGGCCAAAGCGCCCGGTGTTGCGACGATCTGGCCGAGTTCGAAAGCAGGTTGTTTGTTGAGTTGTTGCATTGGAAAGACTCCTTTCGTTGGTTTTCGTTTTTTGCTTCTTAGAGGCACCGCAGAGAGCGGTGCATTAAAAGCAAATGCCCTTCCTGGCGGGGGAAAGCGCTTGGCCGTCCGCGCTGTCAAGGGCGCGCAGTTTGCGTTTATCGGAGCGAAGCGGGAGACCCTTGACAGGAGGAGCGGACGGATCGGGCGCAGGTTTTCAGCAGGAAGGGCAGTTAGGAAGAAATGAGTGTTGCAGAGATTCGCGTGTTCTTACGACGCTACAGGGCTGACACGAAAGCACGAAAGGATGGTGGCAAGCTTTGATGTAGGTCGTGATTCTTAAAAGCCGGGATAGAGTCACTCGGAGCAGATTATTGAGAACGAGTAATTTTTCGCCAAACTGTCAAAACCCTGGATTTGAACTGTAGCCAGGAATTGATCAGCTGTTGGCGCAAATCTACGGAAGGCGTTGCCTGTTGCCGTTGTGAGCGAGCAGATCCACGGGCAGGGGTGGCAGTCGATGCGATGGCAAACGCTGCCTCAGGAACTCGTGTAAGTCCTGGACGCTGTAGGTACGACGAGTAGCGCTGTTGCAGTCGGGTCAAAAATGGAGGAACAAGTCGTCCGATCCTCATCGCCTTCAATTCGCCCCAAGTCTTGATTCGAAGATTTTTGAAGCGGAATGAAACGCTTGCCCCCTCGTCCATGGGAAAGATAATTGTCTCAGTGTCACGTTCGCGGATTTCCCCATATTCGGGGTCGAAATGGACTTGGCCGGAACTCAACTTGCTCCCCTCAAGTAGGTAGAGCTCGATAGAATCCTGAGGCGCATCTGGGCGGGCAATGCAGTCGCAGTCTGGACGGACGTTCACCAGATAGTGTTTGCCGTCCTTGAACACATCTCCTGGAGCTACGGAGTCCTCGTGCAATTGATCTGCTTGGATGAATCTCTCGCCCTCAAGGACCTTTCTCAGTATCTTGGTATAGTCAGGACTCTTTTCCAGCGCCTTAAGCGGTTCGTGATCGAAGGAGGTCAGGTCAAACTGAAACGGAGTCATTCGAGACAGCAGGTTACGACCGATCAGATTTCCTAATTCCGCGGAGGGAGGCACACCGTCCTGCTCAAAGGTGTTCCATAGGATGAGCGGCCAAAGGACGCTCTTGCCGTAGAAGTCCAAGAACAGTTGGTTTTTTGCGTTCTCATATTGGCGTTCCCACACCTTCAAAACATACGCGGAAGGGGCTTGGCGCAGGGAATCACTCAAAACATTGAAGACCCCCGTTGCTTTCACTTCGTCCTTAGTCCTGATAAAGATGTAAGAAGGATCGTACAAGTCGGGATGTTTTTTAAGGAGGTCTGTCACTTCGGTGACGGGACCCGCGGTAAAAATAAAAACGGGGGCGAAGCGTATCTGCCTGAGCGTCTTCAGGAAATCTACTAGTCGTCTGGTATTCTCCCTCATCAGTCCCTGAGGAATGGCGCTAGTCCCGGCGCCTAGGGCGTCTCCCAGAGGCGTGGCGTAGAGGTACCAGTCCAATACGAAGAAGGAAACAGATCTGAAGTTGGCCAAGGTCGCGACACTCGGCAGGTCCGGCATCGCTATGACCGAGCAGCCGCCCTGTTCAATTTGCGTCTGGATCGCCCCAATTACAGAGTTTTTATCCGCGATTTCGTCGTCGATGACGACTGCGATGCCGTGAAACAAGCTGGGGTCGGGCATGTGCTAGGCCTTTGCGAAAGAAACTACGAAATTGGCTCCTGGCAAGAGCTTGTAGCGTTTCAGATCTGCCAAATCTATCGAATAGTCGTGCCGCTCCAGTAGTTGACGGGCAATGTAGAGACCCAGTCCTCGACCTTCCTCTCCTCGACCGGAGTAGAACGGTTCGAAAATGTAGGGGGCATCATCCGGTTTTATTCCTGGTCCATTGTCGGAGAAAACCAAGGTATTCTCGTCGCCATCTAACAGCACCTCGATTCGTTTCTTGGTGATCCGGGCTCCTTGGAGCCAGTAGACAGAGTTGTCAAAGAGATTCAGAAACAGTTGTAGTAGGACTGCGTCGGTGGTCTTGGCGATGAGGGGGTGGCCTTTTTCGATTAGATTGAACTCGATGTGGTCTCGGCTGAGCGACGAAGAGAACAGTCTATGTACTTTCTCCAACACCTCGCGGACTTTGAGGTCCTTTCTTCGCTGTTTGGTTGATTTAAATAGTAGCTGAACGTCCTTCAACTGCGTCTCGATGAATGAGAGCATTCCGCGAAGCGTCGCGAGCTCGCGGTTCATAAGATCCTTGCTAAGCTCTCCTTGCCGCTGCGTCTCTCGAATCAAATTGTCGAGTGCTATGAGCGCGCGGCCCATAACGGCCATGATGTCATGAGAAGCAGTTTCGACTGATAGGCCGACGCCAGCTAAATGTTCGGTGGTTTCTGCTCGTTGAACTAGGTAATTGCGCTCGATCGTGTAGAGCTTGGAGGCGGATTCTAATGCCTCCTGAGCGGGCTTATTCCCGGCGACCCTTTGTCGGATGTTCTCGAAAGCCTGCTTAACTTGCTCTTCTTTGAAAATCTTGAGGTCTTGCTTCCGCTTGTCTTCGAGCCTCTTTCGATATTGAGCGTATGGTGTTTTGCGGACCCAGGCGAGAAATACCTGAATGAGCGTAACAAAGTCGTGTGTTGGGTTGCCGGCGTCAATTAGGCCTTCGCGGCTCGTCTTGTCAACGAGGCGTGGATTATCCCTTTGGGTGATGTTTACGAAGCCCACTACCTGGTCGTTGCTTAGGAACCATCCAGCAGCAATTGTTCCCCTGTAAGCATCGATGCGAAGCCAATCGTCGTCGGGGTCACCATACGGATAGACGCGGATGTTATCTCGATAGAGATATATCCGGTGTTGTTTTATGATTTTCTTATCTTCGCTGTCGAGTTGATGTTTGCCGCGCGCATCGTCACTAAAATCGAAGACATAAAATCCAAACGAAAACGAGCCGCATTGTGTCCCTCGATTTCTAAGAATCTCTCCCGCTTTCCCGAAGTAATCCCTAAAGATTTTTAGGCTGGTTATATCCGGATCAGTTAAACTCAGTTTCTTCTCTTTATCATTAAGCAAGAATTCGAAGTCACCAGAGGACTCGTTGTACTGCCCCTGCTCGATGCGTAGTACCGAATTGTCGGCGATTAAGTTCTTGAGTTTTTCGAGGTATTGATCGGAGTAAGCTTGGTAGAGGTCGTCTTTGTAGATTAGGACTTCGAAGTCGTCGGGTCGCGTCTTGCCATCGCGGTTATTCTCTGGGTCGTCGAAAATGGATTGCAATCGTATGAGGTCGTCGTAAACGTCCCGTACTCTTTGCGGATTCCATCCGCCGCGAAGGCTATTCACGACTATTTTGGTTCCATGGGGCGCTCGGCGAATCTTTCTTTGGCCGAGCGTGATGTCCACAGCAACAATTTGTGTCGGCTTATCTGCGATCTGCAATTTGATTGGTAGGTCCTTAAGAAATAAGTCTTTCTGCTTGCCGTTTTCGGCTAAAAAGTCATCATCGTAGGGTGAAAAATCGAACTGCAGCGTGTATTCGGAACCTGAATTTTTTGGGCGAGTCGTGATTGAAACATTCTTGCCGAGCTTCAGAATTGCGAACCGTCCTATCCCTTTTTCTCCTTGAATCTTACGCCCCTTGGGCGTAGTGTCTTTGGTCTGCTTAAGCAATTTCTTGATCGGCGTTGCGGGACTGACCCAATCTTCTTCGAGAACGTCCTGAGGCATACCGGTTCCATCATCCTCAATAATAATTTGAGCCGATGGAGCAAGTTCGAAAGAATCGCCGAATCCTGAGAATGTCACTTTGACCCAAGATGCGTCGGCGTCGTAGGCGTTTTTTATGATCTCTACCAGGGCTATGCGCTCGTTTTTGATTAGCTGGTCGCCCAGCATCGTTAGCAAGCGCGCATAGGGTGTAAAGGAAAGTTCTTTCGTCTCTGTCATTTGTTTGCGATTAGCACGAATTCTTCAGCGTAGACGTGGCGACCTGTGCTTTTCCCTGAAAATTGGCCTATTGAGTCGCGATAAGGCGTAAGGATTTTGCCGGACATGCGACGCTTGGCGACCCTAACACGCGAGAAGCCACTCGCTAGGAGGGATTCCGCGAGGTGAGTGGCATTATCAATGCGAACTCCTTTGTACTCGGTATTGCCGATTATGAAGAGTGCGAGTGCTGATGGCTTTAGAAAATGGAAGCATCGGTTAGCTACGGCCTGCATATCCAGGAAATATTTTGCTGTATCGCGTGCAATCGATTTGTCTCTGTCAAACAAACTAAATACGACTTGTGAGCCGACTTTGTTCAGTCGTTTTATCTCGCGGTTGAAGTCGAGATTATGTTGCGTGCTGCCAATTGAACCGTCCCGGAGGTCGCGGTAATCGGAGGCGTAGCCCAACCAAAGCGAGGAAAGCTGATGCAGGTCAGCGTACTCGTACGAGGTGACGTAAGGAGGGCTCGTAATGATGATATCGAGTTTGCGTGGGATGGTGAGTTCGAGGATATTTCCAGTAAGGATTGTCACTTGGTTCTTTGCGGGGAGCTTGCACTGCTTCATGGCGTCCAGCATGTGGTCAACCTGATTCTGGAAGGCCTGGCGGACGTCCGCAGGCTCTTTATTCGGGTCGAGCTGCGGCTTGATTGACTTGGTCAACCATCGTGATGTGGGTTTGAGAATGTTGGAGAAGGCGCATTGAAAAAGTTTTCTGTAGTGGCTACTCGAAGGGATGCTGTAGTTGACGGCATTCAGAAGTTTAGCTAAATGCCGAAATTGTAATGTCGGATACCAATATTGTAGGCGGTCGATCGCAGTAGCCGAAAGATTCACATCAGCTGCCTGCCGCGGGAAAGCTCTCACTATTTTTTGGTAGTAGTGGCGAAGCTTGGATTCCTGGTAAGAATTGCTTTTGACGGTGGCGATCAACGTCGCAACGGGGTTGATATCGCAACCCCAGAAATCGATACCACTCCGGCGGGCTTCGAACGAGACAGTTCCGCAGCCACAAAAAATATCTCCTACCATTTTGACGCGAATGCCGTTTGATTTAGCAAATGCTAACGCTTTACTAGTAATGAAGGCGGGAAATTTTGCGGGGTAGGCATGGATTCGATGAATTCGGAACTCTGGATCGCTGTCCTTGCTCCAAAACGGGTTCTCTTTAAGTTTTGGCAATTGTGCCTGGAGGCAATCTCCGACCGTGCGTAACTCCAAGTATTCACAGGACATTTAGAGGGCATCCCCCTGCACGGATGTTATAACGAGATGAAAAAAAAGCACTTAAAATATTCATGTCTTAGGTTCCGGCGTTGCACCACGGGGATCTGGCTCCAGACCAGCTCTACTTTCAGGCGAACGCCCGTTGGCCTTGTAGCTTGGTTCAAGGGCCACCCAGACCCGATACCGCCAAGGCGGAGAATAGAGGAAAACGCTTCAAATCATGTTCGGAAATGGAATCGCTGAGAAGTACCTGTCCCGCACGCTTTGGAATGCAAAGCACAAACGGTTCAAATGCTTCGCGCAAGATTGCGGCGTATTTCTTTCGGTCGTAGCCAAACCATCCCTCCCAGAGCGCGAAGGCCCGTACCCGATCATTTGGCACAGCGGATTCAGTATCGGTGATGATGTACTCGATGTTCTGACCCGGACGTAGCTTCACGCCACTTCCAAAGAGTTGCTGCGCGGCTATGGCCGTGGCACCTGCTTTTTGGTAGTCGCGGGGCTCGCGCGTGATGCGCTTGCTGACGACAAGTTCCCGGATGTCCGCTTCGCCATTCGCCAGAACGTCTTCGTAGTTCGCAAACACCGCGCGCGCCATCTCGAGTTTTTGCAAGTACGAGTCGTAATCGCGTGCTTCCGCGAAGATGGCGAGCACTTCGTGCTGCATTCGACCGATTAGTGGAGGAGTGTCGTGGCGCCGGCATTCAAGGCCTCGGACCTTTAGCTCCCCATCTTCCGCGACCGCAAAGAAGCGATTCGGCACGGGCACATCCGCGTATTGCTTGGAGGGGAGAAACACGACATAGCGGTAGACCGACTCAATGGCCAGGGGGAGGCGGGTTCTATTCTCGATCTCCTGGGAGAGGCGCTCGTAGTCCTCGCGGGTCGCTCCTTCTTTCCAGACATATAAAGAGTCCACCAAGGCGTGTATCAGTTCAAAGCCATCGGCCTCTGCAATTTCTTTCGCAACGAGAAGCGTTTCCCGCGCGACCGCGTTGATAGCTTCATGGGCTTCGATTTTTCCGAAGCGTGCGTTCTTGTAGCCGGTATAGCCAAAGCAGCACACAAGAAGCCACTTCATCGAATCACGCTGCAATTTGAACCTGCGCGCAGTATCGGGCGGCGTTGTCTTTAGGAGCTTCTTGAGTTCACATCGCTTGGCGATAAGCCGTTCGACCACGCGGCTCGTGATCCCTCTTCGCTTCTGGCAAATGCGGTAGCCGAGTTCGGGAATGCGCGGAGCGTCGGGGCAGCACGGGCAATTTACGGTTTCGGGGGAGATATTGAATCGTGCCATGATGCTTGGGAACTGGCTCACGAAATCCAGTTCCGCGACGTTGGGTGTGAAGCCGAGTTTCGGTACGAAGACAAGGCCGCCGCGGTCCGCTACCAATAGCTCGTCGGGCCGCTTGGGATCTTCCGGTTCCGCTTTCTGCTCGGGAATGAGCACGCCATCGCGGTGGGCGAGTTCCATCTGCATGTAGGAAATGCCAGTACCGGTCGTCGTCCGCGCTGCGTATTGAATGGGAAGCTTGGTGAGCCGGGCCAGTTCCCAGAGGCCGGCGAAGTCGCACTTCTCCGAAATGAACGAGTTCTGCTTGTCCACGTGGATGCGGCCAAAGAGCGTGATGGAGCTGGCTTTGAAGAGAATCCTTCCGTAACTCGTGTAGCTGCGCCCGCGCGATTGCTGGACGGCCGCCGATTCGTCGCGATTGAGCGGCAAAGAAGATCGCAGGCGTTCGGCCTGCTGGCGAAGCAACGGAAGAATAGTCGAGTCGCCCCACTCGGAAAGAATCACGTCGGGGTCGTGGCGTTTTAGCAATCCCGCAAATTGAATCGCCGGAGGCTCTCCCGTTTCGTCAAGCTCCCAGCAAGTGCCGTCCATTTCGATTTCGAGCGCGGCGCGGCGACCGTGCGTGGGATCGATCCGCGCAAGGCCGGATAACCGAATCTGCATGATCTTGAGTGGCGGCATTTCATAGTCGAGGGCCCATTCGTCGTCACGACACGCGATGGAGAGAACTTTCCCGTCGTCGTCGGCTTCGACTTCCACAAATGAAAGCGGAAACAGTCGCCTCTCCCAGCAATACAGCGACGCCACCATAAGGTCGCTGTTGTAGAGTTGCAATTTCGAGTCGACCTTGTGCACCCATCGTCCCCAGCCGATGAAATTCGATGGACGGAGAACGGAGACTTCGAGGACCTGGCGGGCGGCGTTCAGCCAGAGGTCGGTGCGCTCGGTAAATCGCGTGCGAAGCTCTGTGGTTTTGCGTTGTGCGGCGTCCCGCAACTGAATGAGACGCTCCTCCGGGCCCGAAACATAGAAGGCCGGCGCGAAGCTATCGGTCAAACGGTAGTGCGACTGGTT
>WNGR01009628.1_pt1 | contig 15818 bp, 15 predicted proteins | sample 5407581 | NCBI WGS metagenome assembly WNGR01 (sample SAMN13153383, study PRJNA577476) | soil metagenome | isolation source: 80 cm soil or saprolite under Garry oak tree replicate 2 | place: USA:California | collected 2016-06-15
CTGTCGGAGGGACGCTATGAGGCTCGATCGCCACGACGCGCGCAACGTGGAGGAAGAGCCCATGAACGCAAGAACCCAGGCCGCGAGCGAAAGCATGCGGGGCGACGGCACTGATGGGCCGGAGCATGGCGATGAGCGAAGTCAACGCCGAGCGCATCGCGCGGCTCAACGATTTCGTCCGGCGCATGAATGAGGTCGAGCGCGACCTCTCGCACCCGACGGTTCGGCCGAGGGACGCGGCGACCTTGATCCTCATCGACCGGGCCGATCGCGTGTCGAAGGTGCTGCTCGGCAAGCGCCATCAGCGCCACAAGTTCATGCCCGGCAAGTTCGTCTTCCCCGGTGGCGGGGTAGACCCGTCCGACAGGCGCATGCCGGTGGCGCGGCCGCTCGACGCTGCTGCCGAGGCCCGCCTGATCCGTCGCTTCCATCATGGCAGCCCGGCGCGAGCGCGGGCACTCGCGCTCGCGGCGATCCGCGAGACGTTCGAGGAGACTGGCCTTCTCGTCGGCATTCCGAGGACCGAGGCCGCCCCTGTCCCGGACGGCCCGTGGGCGGCCTTTGTCCGGAACAAAGTTCTCCCCGATCTCGGCGCCATGCATTTCATCGGTCGCGCCATCACCCCGCCCGGACGGCCGCGGCGGTTCGACGCCCGCTTCTTCACCATAGACGCGAGCGCGATCGCCCACCGGATCGAGGGTGTGACCGGTCCAGATGCGGAACTGGTCGAGCTCGTCTGGATGCCGCTCACGGAAGCGAAAGAGCTCGACATGCCAGCTGTCACCGGCGTGATGCTTGAAGAACTCGACGCCCGGATCGCCGAGGGATTGCGCCACGATCTGCCGGTCCCGTACTACCGGATGATCCGCGGCAGTTTCCTGCGTGAACTGCTGTGATGTCGATGTCGTTCGTTCCTTGACATTGCTGGCTGGGCGGCTAGTTTCGCTTCGACCCGCGCCGGTGAAGTCGCCAGCGCCATGGATCTGAGGTTTGTCATGGCCAAGGCCACCACGATCAAAGTCAAGCTTGTGTCGAGCGCCGATACCGGCTTCTATTACGTGACCAAGAAGAATTCGCGCACCATGACCGAAAAACTCACGAAGAAGAAATACGATCCGGTCGCCAAAAAGCATGTCGAATTCCGCGAAGCCAAAATCAAGTGAACGGCGCGCGAAACTATTCCGAGACGCCAATCCGAAGCCCTTCGTTTCTGACGCGAACTGCTTATGGGCCGATCTTGTGCCCCTGAGCGGGGATGCATCGTTTTGCACCTCCCGCCGACCTGTGAAAAACACAGAAAACCCGGTGGAAAAGGCTCCAAAATAGGTGGCCGGCCGGGAGCGGCGTCATGAGGAGGCCACTCGTGCCGCTCCCGAACCGGCCGAACCCCACGGACCCAGGAGATGCGGCGGACCTGAGCATTCCGTAGGGTTATCAAAGCCTTAGGCGATGGTCAATGGCTGGCGCCCGTCCCCCGCCCATAAGGCTGAGCTTATGTTCCATCGGCCGCTGCCAAGGCTAGCGCATTTGCATCGGGAATCCAACAATTTAGGCTGTGGATAGCGGAGAGAATTCGGTCAACCTAAAACATTAGGGTTGACCGTGGCCTGGGCGCCTCAGGCGGCGTCTGGCACCACCCGGTTGCGGCCGTCGCGTTTGGCCCGGTAGAGCGCCTGGTCGGCACGTTTGAGTACGCTGGCGGCGGAGTCGTCGCGGCCGAGCGCGGCGAGGCCGATCGAGATGGTGACTTCGATCAGGCGTCCGCCCTGCTGGATCGGGAATGGCTCGGTCGCAATCCGCCGGCGCAGGCGCTCCGCAACCATGGTGGCGACCGCCATGTCCGTCTCGGGCATGACCACGACGAACTCCTCGCCGCCATAGCGGCAGGCGAGATCGATGCCCCGTATGGACTTCTTGATGCGGATCGCGAATTCGCGCAGCACATCGTCGCCCGCATCGTGGCCGTAGCTGTCGTTGATCGTCTTGAAGAAGTCGATGTCGAGGACGAGCACCGTGAGCGGTTTGCCGCGCGCGACGGCCTGCTCCACCAGCGTGCCGACATGGCTTTCCATGTAACGGCGGTTGTAGAGGCCGGTCAATGCGTCGGTGATCGCCATTTCGATCGACATCTGCACGTTGTCGCGCAGCCGCTCGGTGTAGCGCTTCTTGCGGATCTGGGTGCGCACGCGCGCCATCAGCTCGTTCTTGTCGATCGGTCGAGTCAGGTAGTCGTTGACGCCGATCTCGAGCCCGCGCACGAGCTTTGTATTGTTCTCGGCGTCTGCGATCGCGAGGATTGGCACGTTGCGCGTCCGTTCGAGCGAACGCACTTGGCTACACAGACGCAGGCCGTCGAAATTGTCGAGCGCGAGCGACACGATCAACAGGTCGTAGTTGCCCTCGGCGGCGTGAAAGAGTGCTTCGTTCGGGTCCGCCTCGATCTCCACCCGATGTTCGCCGTTGAGCATCCCGAGGAGGCGCTCCGACGAGGCGGTCCTGTCGTCAACCACCAGGATCGAGCCACCTCGGCCGGCATCAGTCAGCGCCTCCCGCTCCGGACTCTCGATCCCGATCTCGCGTGAGGTTACCGCGCGCATGCGCAGCTCGTCCGTCATTAACTTGAGGCGCGCAAGCGAACGCACGCGTGCGATCAGCGCCACATCGGACACCGGCTTGGTGAGGAAATCGTCCGCGCCGGCTTCGAGCCCCCTCACTCGGTCGGACGGCTGGTCGAGCGCGGTCACCATGACCACCGGAATGTGGTGGGTCGAGATTCCGCCCTTGAGGCGGCGGCAGACCTCGAAGCCGTCCATGTCGGGCATCATGACGTCGAGCAGCACCACGTCGCACTCCGCGCGTTCGCAGATCGCGAGCGCATCGGCGCCGCTCACGGCGGTGAGAACGTCGAAATATTCCGCCGAGAGCCGCGCCTCGAGCAGCTTCACATTGGCTGGAACGTCATCGACGACGAGAACGCGGGCGGTCATCAACAGTCTCCTCAGGCGCTGCCCAGGAAATGGCGGATGGTCTCGATGAACTTGCCGACCGAGATCGGCTTCGAGAGATAGGCCTCGCAGCCGCCCTCCCGGATGCGCTCCTCGTCGCCCTTCATCGCAAAGGCGGTCACCGCCACGACTGGAATGGTGTGCAGCTCCGGATCTTCCTTCAGCCACTTGGTTACTTCGAGACCGGAGACTTCGGGAAGTTGGATGTCCATGAGGATCAGGTCGGGACGATGCCTGCGGGCAAGGTCGAGGGCCTCGATGCCGTTGCGCGTGCCCACGGTCTGGTAGCCATGGGCCTCCAACAGGTCGTGGAAGAGCTTCATGTTGAGCTCGTTGTCCTCCACGATCATGACGGTCTTGGCCATACCCCCCAACTTTCAAGAGTCCCTGCGTCCGAAGCCAAATACGTCAGGGGACCGTTGGCCGCTTGTCCCCGGCGCGCCCTCGGACATGGTAGAAAAACCCTAGTTCCCATTTGTTACGGAACGCCTAACTTAATGCTTTATCAACGGGGTCGACAGCGCTTTAACCCTAATACGTTTCGGGGTTTGCCAGTCAGCAGCGCTCCCCTGCCCTTCCGCGTCGACGGGCAAGCGGTGTAGGAATGATCGCTACGATCTGCCTGAAGTCGAGACCGAAAACCTGAAAGGGCCCGTGTTGCGGATCCGCAACGGCAAGCTATGACGCGACCGGCCGAAATGACGCGGGAATGGGCTGAATCGGTGGCGATCGAGGCGCTGAGTTTCATTGCCAGCGAACCCGAGCGGCTCGGTCGCTTTCTGGCGCTGACCGGGATCGGTCCCGAATCGCTGCGGGCAGCCGCGCGTGAGTCCGATTTCCTCGCCGGCGTGCTCGACCATGTTGCCAACGACGAGCCGCTATTGCTTGCCTTCGCCGAAGACGCCCGGATCGATCCGGAAACCGTCGCCCGCGCCCGCGCCGCGCTCACTGCGGGTTCCACCGACGGTTGACGTTTCTCTGCGCCGGAGACCGATCACTCATGCCGGGCTTCTGCCGCGATTGCCGCTGCGATGTTTCGGAAGCGGTTGTCCGCTGCCCGGATTGTGGCTCGCCGCGACTCAAGCGCCATGCAGAACTCCCGACGCTGGCGATCGCGCACGTGGATTGCGACGCCTTCTATGCCACGATCGAGAAGCGCGACGACCCGACGCTTGCGGACAAGCCGGTGATCGTGGGCGGCGGCCGACGCGGCGTCGTGCTCACCGCGTGCTATGTCGCGCGCACGTTCGGCATCCGTTCGGCAATGCCCATGTTCGAGGCCAAGAGACTGTGCCCGTTCGCGACCGTGGTGCAGCCGGATATGGACAAATATGCCCGCGTCGGTCGTGAGGTACGCGGCCTCATGCGCGAGTTCACGCCGCTGGTCGAGCCGGTCTCGATCGACGAAGCGTTCATGGACCTCGCAGGCACCGAGCGCCTGCACTGCATGTCGCCAGCGAAGTCGCTCGCGGGCTTCGCCGAGCGGGTTGAACGCGACCTCGGCATCACGGTGTCGATCGGACTCTCCTGCAACAAATTCCTGGCCAAGATCGCCTCCGATCTCGACAAGCCGCGCGGGTTCGCCATCCTCGGCGGCGGCGAGGCGGCCGCGTTCCTGGCGCCGCGGCCGGTGACACAGATATTCGGCGTCGGCAAGGCGGCGCAGGCGCGCCTGGCGCGGGACGGAATAGCCACGGTCGGCGACCTGCAGCGCCTGGGCGAGATCGCGCTGGCGCGCTATGGCGCCGAGGGCGCGCGGCTGGCGCGGCTTGCCCGCGGCATCGACGACCGGCCGGTGCGGGCGGAGCGCGAGGCCAAAAGCGTCTCGGCCGAGACGACCTTCGAGCGCGATATATCCGAGTTCCGACCGCTTGAACTGCGCCTTTGGCGGCTCGCCGAACGCGTCTCCGCTCGCCTCAAGGAGAGCGAAATTGCTGGCACGACGGTGACGCTCAAGCTCAAGACCGCAGACTTCCGCATCAGGACCCGCGCCCAGTCGCTCGGTCGCCCGACCCAGCTCGCCGCCATCATCTTCGCGACCGGCCGCGACCTTCTCGCCGGCGAGACCGATGGCACCAAATTCCGCCTGATTGGCATTGCCGTGTCGGCGCTCGCAGCCGTCGATAAGGCCGATCTCACCGACCTCCTCGACCGCCGAACGGCGGAGGCTGAACATGCGATCGACCGGCTGCGCAAAAAATTCGGCGACGAAGCCGTGATCAAGGGCCTTGCGCTTGACAACGACGATGAGGCCCAGGACTCATAGGTTTGTCACGGACACGGCTTGCTGTCCTTGATCTCCAGCGTCTTGAGCTCGCCGCTGATGGCAAAGTCGTTGTAGTCGAGCATCAGCGCACGCGAGATGCCGTTCTCGTAGAGCTCGAAGGCGATCGAGTAGACCGGGATCTGCTCGCCGGCCTTCGCCGACTTCTCGAAATAACTCACCGTGATCGGCCAGCGCTTGAGACCCGCGAGCAGGGCCTGCCCGGCCGCGGCATCGGTCGGCGCGCGCCCGTCCGCCGCAATCGCATGGCCGATGACGGTGAGCGTGTTGTAGACCTTCTCGCCATTCTCCGAGCCGTCGAAGACGGGCAGGTCCAGGATGGTCTTTCCCTCCCGCGCGGCCTCGATGATGCGGCGCACATGCTCGGTCGGGAAAACGATCTTCACGTCGAGGTCGACCTTGCGGTCGCTCGGCTTGGTAAGCGTGACCGAAATTGCGCTCTGCTGGCGTTCGGCGCGGCCGTCGACTGCATCGACCAGCCGCTGGTTGAGGTAATTCTGCGAATTGAAACGATAGGCCTTGCCGGAACCGTCTTCCCAGGTGTTCGAACGCAGGTCGCTGAGCGTGACCTTGCCTTCGCCGTTATCGAGCTCGGATACCTGCCGAAATTCCAGCGCATAGCCCTCGCAGGCGCTGCCCGAGAAGTTGTAGAGGATACGCCCGCGCGCGGAGACCGCCGTCGACTTGCCGCGCGCCTGGGCGAGCTTGAGCTCGTAGACCGCGCGGTGGGCCGCGAACTCGCCGTCCGGAGTCAAGGCCTTCGCCGACCAGGCGCCGAGGCCGGCCAACAGCACCGTAGCCGCCGCCAAGCCGGCAGAGGCCACACCGACGCGATTGTCAAGGATTGCCATCGGAATCAGTCTCCAAGTCGCCCGCTTGTGGCCGAACATAGGGCCCCCAGGGGCTTGCCGCAACCGTGCCGACTGGCGGAACCCTGCTTGCATGTGGACACCCGATCGGCGAAGACAGGGTTCGCCGGCAAAGCCAGCGTCACACGACGATGTGAAAGCAAGCTTGCTGCCGAATGAGGGCAAGGAGAACGTCATGGCCCAGTTGGAAAAGAAACTCGCCGATCTCGGTATCGTTCTCCCGACGCCGGCCGCGCCGATTGCCAATTACGTCGGCTTCGTGCGCGTAGGTGCGCTGCTCTTCGTCTCGGGCCAGATCTGCCTCGGCGCGGATGGCAAGCTCGTCGCCAAGGGCAAGCTCGGAGCCGGGGTCTCGGTCGAGGATGGCCAAAGGGCGGCGCGCGCTTGCGCGGTCAACCTTTTGTCCCAGGTCAAGGCCGCGCTTGGCGACCTGGACAAGGTCGTTCGGGTCGTGCGGCTCGGTGGATTCATCAATTCCGCGCCCAGCTTTCTCGATGGTCCCAAGGTGATGAACGGCGCCTCCGACCTCATGGTCGAGGTCTTTGCCGATAAGGGCAGGCATGCGCGCACCACCGTGGGCGTCGCAGCGCTGCCGGTCGACGCGGCGGTGGAGGTCGAGGGCCTGTTCGAGGTCGCCTGAGCGGGCGATGTCATGTCCGGCCTCGACTGGCTGATCGCGCGCCCGGTCGCCCACCGCGGGCTGCACGATGCGGCGAGGAGCGTCATCGAGAACACCCCCTCGGCCTTCGCTGCGGCGGTGGCGGCGAATTATGCGATCGAGTGCGATCTCCAGATCAGCGCCGACGGGGAGGCGATGGTGCATCACGACGGGGAGCTGGGCCGCCTGAGCGAGGGGAGCGGCCGGCTCGACGCAATGACGGCCGCCGACCTCAAGCGTGTCCGCTTCCGCGGAACTGCCGACGGCATGATCACCGCGGGCGATTTGTGCGACCTCGTCGCCGGCCGCGTGACGCTCGTGATCGAGTTGAAAAGCCGTTTCAACGGTGATTTACGGATCGCCAGCCGGGCCGCCACGGTCTTCTCCGCCTATCCGGGGCCGGCGGCGCTGATGTCCTTCGATCCGGCCCAGATTGCCGCGCTGCGAACGATCGCGCCAGCGCTGCCGCGCGGCATCGTGGCCGAGAGCCGCCACCGCGACTGGGATCAATTGTCGGCCGGCGCCAAGCGCGCGCTCGCCTATCTCCGGTATGCGCTCGACGCGCGGCCTCGATTCATCGCCTATTCCATCAAGGATCTGCCGGCGGCGATCCCGGTCGCCGCCCGCAAGGTCTTCGGCCTGCCGCTGCTGACCTGGACGGTGCGCACCGAAGCGGATCGGCAGCGCGCGGAGCGCTGGGCCGACCAGATGATCTTCGAGGGATTTCGGCCCTAAAGTTTGCACGAAAAGACGTCCATCAAGACCCTTGCACCAATGAACTTGCAGCAAGACCCAATGGCCACAGCCTCACCCTCCCCGATGCCAGCGATCGACATCACCCTGCGGGTCGCAAGCGCGATCGGCGAAGTGGCGGCCGAGGGATGGGACGCCTGCGCCAACCCGCAGTCCGCCCAGCAAAGCGAAGGCTCTCCGGAGGGCCTCACCGGCGCTGCTCAACCAATGTCTCAAGGCTGGGCGGCAAGCTCGCGCAGCCAGGCCCAGTTATCCACATTAAAAGAGCGATATAACCCATTTATTTCCCATGATTTTTTGTCTTCTCTCGAGCGTTCCGGATCGGTCCGCAGCAGAGCCGGCTGGCAGCCCATGCATCTCCTCGCCGAAGAGGCCGGCGGGCGGCTGATCGGGGCGGTCCCCTGCTATGTCAAATCCCATTCGCAAGGCGAATACGTCTTCGATCACGGCTGGGCCGACGCCTACGAGCGCGCCGGCGGCAGCTATTATCCCAAGCTGCAGGTCTCGGTGCCCTTCACGCCAGCCGCCGGACGCCGGCTGCTGGTGCGGCCCGGGCCGCAGGCCGCCGCCGTGCAGGCCGCCCTCGCCGAGGGGCTCGCCGAGATTTGCCGCCGCTCGAATGCGTCCTCGGTCCATGTCACCTTCCTGCCCGAGCCCGAATGGCAGCTCCTCGGCGCCCATGGCTACCTGCAGCGCACCCATCGCCAGTTCCACTGGGAGAATGCCGGCTACCCCTCGTTCGACGCCTTCCTCGCCGCGCTTGCCTCCCGCAAGCGAAAAACCATTCGCCGCGAGCGCGCCGAGGCGCTTGCGCCAGGCATCAGCGTGCACTGGCTCACGGGCTCGGATCTCACCGAAAGCATTTGGGACGCCTTCTTCGACTTCTACATGGAGACCGGCTCGCGCAAATGGGGCCGACCCTATCTCACGCGCTCGTTCTATTCGATCGTCGGCGAGAAGATGCGCGACCGCATCCTCCTGGTGATGGCCAAGCGCAACGGGCGCTGGATCGCGGGCGCCATCAATTTCATCGGCTCGGACACCCTGTTCGGCCGCCACTGGGGCGCGGTCGAGCAGCATCCGTTCCTGCACTTCGAGCTCTGCTACTATCAGGCGATCGACTACGCGATTGCGCATGGCCTCGCGCGGGTCGAGGCCGGCGCCCAAGGTCAGCACAAGATCGCCCGCGGCTACCTGCCGACGACCACCTATTCCGCGCATTTCATCGTCGATCCGGCGCTGCGACGGGCAGTGGCCGATTTCCTCAGGCACGAGCGCGCCCATGTCGCGGCCGAGGTGGAGGAACTCGCGGAAACGGCGCCCTTCCGCAAGGCCTGATGGCGAGCCATGGTTCCCGATCCGCATGGATATCCACGGTCAGGCCATGTCCTCGTGGCGATGGTCGTGAGCATCGCGCTCTGGGCGGTCATGGTATTGGGGCCGCTCGCCTACCTGCGCCGGATTGCAGGCGGCCTCGAACCCTTCGACCTGCGGCCCTTCGGCTACGATGTCGGCGAGGCGCGGGCGCTGCTCGGCGCGCTGAGCCAAATCGGCCGCGATTATTACGCCAATGTCCAGCTCTCGCTCGATACCGCCTACCCGGCGACCTACGCCTTCTCGCGCGGACTTCTGTTGTGGTGGCTCACCATGCCCGGAAGGCTCACGGACCATGCGCTGGCGCTCCGCGCCCGGGCGGCGCTGCTGGTCCTCCCGGTCCTGACCGCCACCTTCGATTATGTCGAGAACGACGGCATCAGGGCGATGCTCGCCGCCGGACCGCGGGTCGAGGCTGATCTCGTCGAGTGGGCAAGCTTTTGGACCCAGGCGAAATCGATCACCGGCCTGTTGAGTGAAGCGATGACCGTGATGCTCTCGGTGATCGTGTTTCATCGCTGGTGGCAGCGGAGGCAGCGAGTGTAGCCTGGATGAAGTAGAGCAAAATCCGGGACCGACGGCGTGCCCGCCCTGGTGCCACGGCACGCGGAGCGGGGGATCCCGGATTTCGCTGACGCTTCATCCGGGCTACGGTTGGGGCCAGCCGACGGGAGGAGACCATGCCCGCCTACGACCCCGGCAACATTTTTGCCAAAATCCTGCGCGGCGAGCTGCCGTGCCACAAGGTTTACGAGGACGACAAGGCCTTGGCCTTCCTCGATATCATGCCGCGCGCACCCGGCCATGCGCTGGTGCTGCCGAAGGCGCCGGCGCGCAATATCCTCGATGTCGCGCCCGACGATTTTGCCCACGTCATGAAGGTCGCGCAGAAGATCGCCAAGGTCAGCGTCAATGTCTTCGGCGCCGATGGCGTCACCCTCCAGCAGTTCAACGAGAGCGCGGGCGGCCAAGTGGTCTTCCATCTCCACGTCCACGTGATTCCGCGCCAGCAGGGTGTGGCTCTCAAGCCGCCGGCAACCTTCAAGGAGACGCCGGAGGTGCTCAAGGATCAGGCGGCGAAGCTCGCAGCGGCGCTTGGCTAGCATTGCACATCCACGTTCGTCACCCCCGGGCTTGACCCGGGGGTCCATCGTATAAAAGGTTTCATGCAAAGAAGATGGATCGCCGGGTCAAGCCGCGATCGAACTCCTCGGCCGCGCCATCGCCGCGAACGCGCGCAGCCCGGAATGCCATTTCAACCTCGGACTGGTCCTGCGCATGGTCGGTCGCCTGGACGAGGCCGCCGCCTATCTCACCCAGGCCACTGTCCTCAAGCGCGATGACGCGGCGGCCAATCTCGGCCTCGCCGATGTGCTCGCGGCGCAAGGCAAGCTCGACGAGGCGCGCTCGCGCTACGAGCGGGCGCTCGTGCTCGACCCCCGCCTCGCCGATGCGCATCACGGCCTTGCCTATGTGCTGATGCAGCAGGGCCACCTGGACCAGTCCGTGGCGCACTACCGGCGCACGCTGGCGCTCAAGCCGGATTATGCCGAAGCCTGCAGCAATCTCGGCATCGCGCTCGCGTCCCAGGGCAGCTGGGACGAGGCCGCAGCGCTTTATCGGCGCGCGCTTGCGCTCAAGCCCGAGCTCATCGACGTCTACCGCAGCCTCGCCCGGCTGATGCTCATGCAAGGCGAGGCGGCTGAGGCGCTGGCGATCGTCGGGCGCGCGCTCGCAGTGGGGAAAACCGAAGAGGCCAAATTGCTCTTCGTCGAGTGCGTCAAGAACCTGCGGACGCTGCCCGGCGACGATGATCTGCGCGGGCTCATCGCCCGTGCGCTGGCGGAAGGGTGGAGCCGCCCGAGCGAGCTGTCGGCGGTGGCGGGGAAACTCGTCAAGCGCGGCGTTGCTGGCGGGACCTGCGTGGAGCGCGCCGCGAAAGCCTGGCCGAGACGGCTCGCGGCGCAAGACTTGTGGGGGCCGGATGGCCTCGCCGCCCTCGCCGCCGACCGGCTGTTGCGCGCCTTGCTCGAATCCGCCCCCGCGCGCGACATCGAGCTCGAGCGCTTCCTGACCCAGGCGCGGACCGCGCTGCTCGAGCTTGCCATGGGCTCCGACGCAACGAGCGCGGTGGAGGAGGACGCGCTCGGCTTCTTCTGTGCCCTGGCGCGGCAATGCTTCATCAACGAGTACGTCTTTGCCGCCACCGAGGACGAGGTCCGGCAAGCGGCCGAGTTGGAGGCCGCGCTCGCGGCGGCAATTGAATCGAGTGCGCCCGTTCCCGCTCTTCGGCTGGTCGCCGTGGCAGCCTATCGTCCGCTTCATGCGCTCGGGCGGGCGGTCGAACTCCTGGAGCGGAGCTGGCCGCCGCCGATCGGCGCGCTCCTCGATCAGCAGGTGCGGGAGCCTCTGGCGGAACGGCAGATCAGCGGCTCGATCCCCGCGCTGACCTCGATCGACGACGAGATTTCGCTCCTGGTCCGGCGCCAGTACGAGGACATGCCGTATCCGCGTTGGGTCAAGGCCGCGCCCACGGGCAAGCCGATCGCCGTCGACTGGTATCTGCGCAATCAATTTCCCATGGCGCCGATCCGCAACCTTGGCCGGCTCGGCAGCCTCGATATGCTGATCGCCGGCTGCGGCACCGGCCAGCACGCGATCGAATCGGCGCAGCGCTTCTTGGGCGCACGGGTGCTCGCCATCGACTTGAGCCGCACGAGTCTCGGCTACGCCAAGCGCAAGACGCGCGAGCTTTCGCTGCGAAACATCGATTACGCGCAGGCCGACATCCTCAAGCTCGGCTCGCTCGGCCGCAGCTTCGATGTCATCGAGGCGAGCGGCGTCCTGCACCACCTCGGCGACCCCGCCGCCGGCTGGCGCGTGCTCGCCGCGCTGCTGCGGCCTGGCGGATTCATGCATGTCGGGCTCTACAGCGCGCTGGCGCGGGCGGACATCCGCGCCGCGCGCGCCTTCATCGCCGAGCGCGGCTATGGACGAACCGCCAGCGACATCCGGCAATGCCGGCAGGACCTGATGAGCTTCGAGGACGGCACGCCGCTCAAGAACGTCACGAAATATCCCGACTTCTTCACCACCAGCGAGTGCCGCGACCTCCTGTTCCACGTGCAGGAGCACCAATTCACGATTGCGGACATTAAGGCATTCCTGATCGACAACGACCTCGCCTTCCTCGGTTTCACCGGTCCTGCGGTCCAGGACTACCGCAGGCGCCATCCGGGCGAGGAGGCCATGACCGACCTCGATCAGTGGCATGTCTTCGAGACCGAGAACCCGATGGCCTTCACGGGCATGTATCAGTTCTGGGTACAGAAACGCGGGTAGGATGGCCGTCCTGACACATGGAATGGCGGCGAGCACTGATTGCTATGAAGGTCACATAGCAATCTTGCTTGACCTATTGAAATTGGTTCTACTCGGCCAATTCTGGATAGAACTCGCCTGTAGCAGGACGCAGACGAGACCAGAAGCAGTCATCGAGCGTAGCTTGGGGAGGCTAAGGCAATGAGGGCCGTAAAACTCATACTAGCATTCGTTTTCATTTTGATCTGCTCGAATTCGTCGAATAGCCAGCAGGGCCTTGGCAAAATCAAGACGATTGTCGTCATCTATGCGGAGAACCGGAGCTTCGACCACCTTTACGGGTTCTTCCCAGGCGCGAACGGCATCAGCAACGCCAATACGGAGCAGAAGACACAGCTGGATCACGACGGCACGCCGCTGCCTTACCTGACGGTCTTCGACCACCACGGAACGCCTGATCCGCGGTTTCCGCGGATGCCCAATGGTCCATTCCGGATCGATGCCCCGCCTATCAATATGGCGTTCGACAAGATCGTTCCGAGCCCGATCCATGCATTTTATCACAACCGGGAACAGATCAACGGTGGGAAGAACAACATGTTCGCTGCCATGTCCAACTTGGGCGGCTGGGTCATGGGCTATTTCGACGGCAGTCAGCTCCGCATGTGGCAATGGGCGAAGGAATACACCCTCGCCGATAATTTCTTTATGGGAGCCTTTGGCGGCTCGTATCTCAATCATCACTGGCTCATCTGCGCCTGCACGCCGCAGCACCAGGAGCCGTCTGATACGATGCGCGCGCGTCTCGATCCAAATGGCAAGTTGACCAAGAAACCCCAGTCTCCCTCGGCCAAGGACGGCGCTGTCCAGGTTTATAGCGAGGGTGGCGGCCAAGTTTCGCCCGATGGCTATTCGGTCAACACCACGCAGCCGCCCTATCAGCCCAGCGGTGTGCCGCCGGACCAAGAGGGTAACCGCGATTTTGCGAATCCCAAGGGCAGCCAACAGCGGGGCGCACCGCTGCCCGCCCAGACTACCAAGACCGTTGGGGATACCTTGTCCGCCAAGGGCGTGAGCTGGGCCTGGTACGCTGGCGGCTGGAACCTGGCGCTCGCCGACGGCCGTCAGCCGCCGCAGGAAAAGCGCAAGATCATTTATACATCCGAAAACGACAGCCCCTATTTCGTGCCTCACCATCAGCCCTTCAATTATTTCGCGCGGTTTGCCCCGGGTACCGCCGACCGTGCCACTCATCTCAAAGACGGAGAGGATTTGTTCCGCGATATCGACGCCGGCACGCTGCCGCAGGTTTCGTTCTACAAGCCGGTCGGGCGCTTGACTCAGCATCCCTCCTATACCGATCTGTTCAGCGGGGATCAGCATATCGCCGACTTGCTGGAACGGCTCCGCAAGAGCCCGCAGTGGAGCGATATGGCTGTCATCGTGACCTATGACGAGAACGGCGGCTTCTGGGACCACGTCGCGCCGCCTGCTGGAGTGGGCTGGGGCGACCGTTGGGGGCCCGGGACGCGTATCCCTACGCTCATCGTCTCGCCCTACGCCAAGCGCGGTTACGTCGACAAGACATCGTACGACACAACGTCAATCCTAAAGCTCATCACTAAGCGCTTCGAGCTGGAGTCGCTTCCCGGTGTGCGGGAAAAAGCCGGCGATCTGACGGGTGCGTTCGCATTCGGACCATAGGTGACTGCTCCGTCCATGAGGGAGCGGCTGGCGCAATGGTTTGCCCACCCCACGCTTTCGAGAACGCTAGGGTTTCAATGTGATCTTACTTCCTTCGGGACCGGTTATCTCTCGCAAGTTCTATAAGATGCCCGCTTGCTCCGCTCCCAATGGTCATCGCCTGCTGGTCCAGTGACCGCACCAATAAGCGCTCGCACGAACGCCGAAGCAGGGCTCTCCCGAAGTGAGCAACAAATCTCGCCCCGCGCCGCATTCGCCAGGGTAACCCGGCATCGATTGAAAGGGAGCGCAGATGATAGGCTTTGGCGGTAGAGCGCGAGTCGCAAGTTTTCTTCACCGCATCATTGTAGAACGTGGTGATCTTCTCCTCACTCATGCCCGGCGTAGCGAGCCAAAGAGGGATGTGAACGCTGCAAAGGCGTTCCACGTCCGTGAAAACCTTGCTGACGCCCGTTCCGGCGGCGGGACAGGACGTCGAGAAAGCGTCACCGACCAAAACAATCCCGGGCTGCTGATAGCCGGTGGTGACATACAGATCGACGGGCCGGATCTTGATGAAGTCGGTAACTTCGATGTCGCCCGTCAGCTTCTGGAGACCAGGCATAGCTGCGAACAAGGTTCTTTCGGGAGAGTCACGCAACGCTCGCAGCCATGGGTCTTTCATGTCGCGGTAGACAAAGAAATTGGCGCGCATCGTGGAGCCGATCGGAAACAGCGCCAAATAGGCCATCCGATCGGCGACGCGCTCCGGGTAATAGGTCAAGGCACGGAAATCGAAGTTGCTCCGGCCGGCTGGCTTGAGGTCGAATCCGATGCTGACCGAATGACAGGCGCTTAGAATATTGCGTTCCATGCCGAGATTCTGGCGCAAGCCGATGTTCAGTCCGTTCGCCAGCACGATCAGACGTGCGGAAACTTCCTCGCCGTGCGACACAGTGATCGTCTGTGGGTCGGGGCTGGTTGATATAGCGGTAGCTTTGCCATGTATGAACGTGACGGCCGGCGGAATTTCAGTGCGGATCGTGTTGACGAGCGTGTCGTATAGAAGATCGAGTTGATCGTTCGGCCTCTTCTCGATCAGACGCCCAAAGCGCGCGATCCATACATTACCGTCTGGGGTCGAGGCACGAAGGACCGCCTCGGCAAGGCCGGTCTTGCGGAGGAGGCGAACCTGCGACCCATCCAGTTTTTCACACCGAAAATCTTGCGGATAGAGCTGGTGGGGATCAATCAGAACGACACGGAAACCAGCGCGCCCCAGCATGGCGGCGGCGGCGGAGCCCGCGAGTCCGCCACCGGCGATGGCAATCTCCGTGTGCCGCATCTGCGCGTCCTTTTCGGCCACGCCATCATTGCAGCCAGAAAACTTAATGAACTTTGAAGGCAACCGTTCATTGCAGCGGGCCGTCACCAAAAACAGTTTTCGCCACCTGCGGTTCCGGTCAAATCGAAAATCAATATCGAGTTCCGAATTCTCCATCTGCCTGAAACGGGACGCTCACAGGTCGCCTCCTCAAGTGATGGGATCGCGATCGTCGGCGGCAAGGAAACCATCGAGGTGCGACGAGATTATAGGTTGGCCGCGAGTGCCCCTCCAACAGCAGACATGACCACGACGAGCCATGGAGGCGTCCGCCACCTGAAGAGCAGCAGAAACGCGACGATCCCGAGCGCGAAATCCGCTGCGCTCGTGATTCCTGCCGTCCATACTGGATTATAGAGCGCGGCAAGGAGAAGGCCGACCACGGCCGCGTTGATGCCGGCAAGCGCCGCCTGGGCACCGGGACGTCGCCGGAATTCATCCCAGAACGGAAGCGCGCCGATGACCAGCAGGAATGAGGGCAGGAACA
>WNGR01004082.1_pt1 | contig 15817 bp, 9 predicted proteins | sample 5407581 | NCBI WGS metagenome assembly WNGR01 (sample SAMN13153383, study PRJNA577476) | soil metagenome | isolation source: 80 cm soil or saprolite under Garry oak tree replicate 2 | place: USA:California | collected 2016-06-15
ACATCAAAAGCGCCATTCGTTTAGCCTGCCTTGGAATCGAGTCCAGAAACACCGTCTCACCCTCAGCATGTGCACCTTCCCCCATCGCTCCGGTTCCCACCAGCCCCGGAACATAAGGCGCTACGAATGCGATATCTCCGGCCCCGCGCAGCATCGGGTCCATCTCCTCCATCGCCGGCAGCCCAAGCGTCGCATTCACCTCGTTCAATTGTTTGACCAACGCGTGTCCGGCGTCCGTAGTCGCCATCGCCGGATATCCCTCGTCAAACGTGATCGTCGCTCCCGTCTTCGGAAGATGATCGGCCACGATCGCTCGCATCTTCGCCTGCACCCGCGCTGTCTGGTCATTGTCCAGCGTGCGCATATCGCCAAGCGCCAAAGCCACCGGAGGAACCACATTCGTCTTTCCCGTGGCCTCGCCTCCGGTTCCATTCGCGTTCATCGCCGCCGTCGCCCCGCCAAGCACCAGTCCAACGTTGTACGTAAGCCCCGGCTCCCTCAGCTCTTTCCGGAATGCATCCAGAATCCGCGCCAGCTCATACACTGCCCCGTCCCCCATCCGCTCCCCGAACACCTGCGACGAGTGCCCCGTCCTCCCCGACGTCTCCAGCCGCCAGCTTCCCGCACTTCTCCGGCTGATGCTCTGCACCTCTTTGCCGCTGACCATCCCGCCCGACTCGAACTCCAGCGCCACGTCGCTCTGCTTCGCCGCATCGATCATGTCTCTCCGCGATACGCTTACTGGCACTCCGTGGTGCTCCTCATCGCCGCTCAGCACAATCCTGATCTCAGCGTTCTCCAGCACGCCGGCCGCTTTCATCGCCTGCAGGGCAGTCAACATCACCACCAGGCCACCCTTCATATCATTCACACCCGGCCCCGTAGCGACATTCCCGTTGGTCCCCGGAACGATCGAATACTTTTGAAAGCTGCTGTTCGGCTCGAACACCGTGTCCATATGGCCAATCAGCAGGATCCGCTTGCCGCACTTCCGTGTCCCGGCGGGACACGCATGCTCCGCCACCAGGTCACCGGCGCGCCCATCCAGGCTCTCCATCGGCTCCCACCGCACCTTGAACCCAAGCGCCTCAATCCGCGGCACCAACACATCCTTCACCGCCACCACGCCGGCAAGATTCATCGTCCCGCTGTTGATGTTCACCAGCTTCTCCAGCAGCGCTGTTGCCGCTGGCGTCTCCGCATCGACCGCCTTCACCATCGCACCTTCCACGGGAGCGATCGTCGCAGTCTGCGCCGAAGCCATCGCCACACAACACACGCCCGCCATAGCGAGCAGAGAATTCCCCAAAATCTTTTTCATAATGGCCGGAGAATATCACGAGCCTTCTACATCCCAGCACTCTGCATCAGCTCAGCCGCGGTCCGCTCCAGCACTCCAGCCTGTCGCTCCATTCGCCTCATCTGCTGCTCGGCCACACCCTCTGGTGTTAGTTCTACGCTGCCCGTAACTCCATCGCGTTCCGCAGCACGGACCATGTCGCCTTCGAGCAGGGAGGCGCTCACACCGTCCAGCCGCTCGGCCACTGCCTCCATCCGCCCGATGGCCGATCGATCCCCTTTGACTACCACGGCGAGGGTGGTGACGCTGCGCGTAAGCCGCCGCAGATAGGTAACAAAGGTGAGAGCCTCTTCCCACGGAGTGCCCCGTCCCACGCGCGGCTCAAGCATCAGCCGGTCCAGTGTCTCCTCGGCATCGTTGATGGTCAATCCGCAACTCCGGCGGGCCGGAGCAAGCAACTCGCGCTCAGCGACAGCGCGTTCCCCGGCAGCCGTCTGCCAGAACCGCACCATCGCACGCACGTAAGCTGCATCGGCAGCAGCGCCGCGCCCAAGCAGGCGGCCCAACTCAATCTGCTCGCGCTCCGGCCACAACAGGCGCATCGCGATAACTGCGACCAGCGCGCCGAGCAGGGTGGTTCCCATGCGCACACCAGCGAAGTGCCAGTCGCGCAGATGCGGCAGGCTCATCAGCACGAACGTAGGCGTTAGAAAGAAGCAATACCACGCATAATCCACCGCATAGGTTGCCAGCGTAAACACCGAGGTCACAGTGATGACCGCAATGATGCCGCCCTCCGTATGCACTGTCGCAGCCAGCACCGCCGCAAGCAATCCACCCGCAATGGTTCCGCCTACACGTTGAACGCCCCGCCGCAACGTCCCCGAACCATAAGGCTGCAAGACAATAATCGATGTCATCGCCAGCCAGAAGCCATGTGGCAATTTGAAGATGTGAAGCAAAAGAACATCGACGCCGCCCACAATGCCCATACGCAGCGCATGCCGCATCATCACTGATTTCGGAGTCCAGTTGGCCCGCAAAGCCTCCATCCACCCAAGCTCCGGCGATGCTCCATCGCTGCGCTTTGAAAGCAGCGTCCACCGGTCTGCGGCCCCCCGGAACTCCACCCCGCTCCACACCGCGCGGACCGACTCGAAGGCGATCTCGATGTTCTGCAGCGTATCGCTCTCTTCGGCGGCAAGGTGCGCCAGCAGGGAACCGGGAACGATCTCCTGGCGATCAAGAGCCGCAGGCCGTCTGCGACCCCGCACATGCTCGAGAGAGTGCGACCCTTCCGGCGCAAAAGAAGCTCCACCATCCCTGGGCCGCTGCCGTAGACCTTCAGCCGCAGCCCTTTCAGCTCCGCTTAACCATCGCAACGCTCCAGTAAGCTCAGCACGCGAGCGCTCATCGAGTTCTAGTTCAGACAGCTCCGTCCAGCGAATCGTAGTCGCGAAGAGCATATCCACCGTCTCAAGCAGCACGGTAAGGCTGCGCGCACGAACAGTCCTCGCCGTAGTCCGCGCGCCCGTTGTGCCAACAGCAGTCCTCGCTGCCTCCATCTGCAGCCGCATCGCCCGCTGCAGCTCATGCATTCTATGCCGCTGAGCATCGCGCTCCTCACCATGAGGAATGGCTACGTGGACTCCGGCAGTGAACTGCGCAAGCATGGCATAGCACTCAGCCACCGCGAGACGCGCCGGACGAAACGGGTCGACCGGCCACAGCACGAGACTCAGCGCCGCAGCCCAGGCGCCCCCAAGCAGAAAATCCAGCGCGTTCCCAAGCGCACCCGCAACATCGTGAGTCGACCCGCCAAGACCCGCAAAGTAGATCACCAGAATAATGACGCTGGTAGATGCCAGCGGCTGCGACGCGACCCGCCCAAAGGTAAACGCGAAGCAGACCAACGCTGTAACCAAGACAGCCATCCACAGAGCACTCGACACCAGCGCTCCCACCACACCAGCCAAAGCCCCGCCAAGCAGAACAGTCAGCATGGTAGTCAACCGGCTGCGGTAGGGACCGCCATTGTCGACCAGAATCGCCTCGAAGCCTCCCAGAGCCGCCCAGCCCATAGGCTTGCCGAGCATATAGCAGACTCCCATCGCCGCTGCCACGGCGACTCCCGCGCGCAGTCCACGCGCCCACTGCAGCGATCGCAGCGCCTTAATCCATCCTGTCGGCAACAGCATTGCTCCAGTCTAGCGAAGGCTAAGTCACCGGCAGTTGCTCCCGCACACGAGTCTTCGATCGCGTCGTCAGCGTCACCGCCGCCGTAAGAATCAGCCCTCCGCCAACCCACGCACTTGGGCCCAGCCGCTCCCCCAGAACGAGCACGCCCAGCAGGCTCCCGATCAGCGGCTCCATATTCAGCAGCACGCCCGCCTGCGACGCCGGAACCTGCGTCATCCCCCAGTTCCACAGCAGCGTCGTCGTCGCCGTGCAGAGTAGCCCGCTAGCCGCCAGCGCCAGCCACGCCTTCAGCGACACCCCGGCAACCGGTGGCATCCCATACTGCGCCGGCACCCACACCATCAGCATCATCGTCCCCAGCAGCAGCCCATACGCCGTCACAACAACGTGCGAGTGCCGCTCCATCAACTGCTTGTTGAGCAGGATCCAGAACAGCGCAATCCCCAGCGACAGCACTACCAGCAAATCCCCCGCCAGCGTAGCCTCTCCCGCCCCGGCATGATGCTTGCCCCCCAGCGCAATCAACGCCGCTCCCGTGGTCGAGCCGGCAAGCGCCGCCCATCCCACCGCATCCATCCGCTCATGCGCGAACAGCGTAGCCCCCACCGCCAGGATCACCGGCATCGTCCCCACCATCAGCGCCGCATGGCTCACTGTCGTAATCGACAGCCCATAAAACTGAAGCAGGAACTGCAGCGGAACCCCCAGAAACGAAGCTGCCAGCAGCACGCCCCACTCCCTGAGGTTCAGTCCAGGCCGATGCATCACCAGCAGCGGCACCAGCCCCACCATCGCGAACAGGAACCGGTACAGCACCATATGCGCGAAGTTCATCTCAGCCAGCGCAATCTTGCCGAAGAAGAACCCGCACCCCCACAGCGAACTAGCCAGCGCACACGCGCCGAAGCCCAGCATCCGTCTCTTCTCCAAAACAGCCATACCTCCACTCTCGCACAAAACAAAGCGGGTGCAGCCGAAGCCGCACCCGCTCGCCCTGCAACCGATGTCGTTACCAGACCCGGCAGCTATCCACCGGCACCATCGGCGAGCCCTTCTTGCATCCGAACGCCGCGGCAAACCCCGGCTGGTTCACAATCGCGCCATTCGCGCGGAAGTGGTCCGGCGAGTGAGGATCCTGCAGCACCTGCGCCCGCACGCTCTCCGGTCGCGAGTTCTCGCACCAGTTCTGCGCGTATCCGATGTAGAACCGCTGCGGCGAGGTATATCCATCCATCTTCGCCGACAGGTCGACCTTGTTCGCCTTCGCGCGCTCGAGATAAGCCATGTAAGCCAACACCAGGCCGCCGTTGTCCGCCGTGTTCTCCCCCAGCGTCAGCTTGCCGTTCACCTTCACGTCGTCGACGGCAGTAAACGAGCCATACTGCTTCACCAGGCAGTCCGTCCGGCCCTCGAACTTCTTCGTATCCTCGGCCGTCCACCAGTCGCTCAGGTTGCCCTTTGCGTCGAACTTCTTGCCTTCGTCGTCGAAGCCATGCGTCAGCTCATGCCCAATCACGGCGCCGATATGGCCATAGTTCACCGCGTCGTCCTGCTTCGGGTCATAGAACGACGGCTGCAGAATCCCGGCAGGGAAGTTGATGTCATTCATGCTCGGGTCGTAGTACGCATTCACCGTCGGCGGCGTCATGCCCCACTCGCTGTGGTCCACCGGCTTGCCGATCTTATTCAACTGCCGATCGTTCTCAAAGCCATTCGCCCGCAGCGTGTTGCCCAGCGCATCGTCCGCCTTCACCTCCAGCTTCGAGTAGTCCCGCCACTTCTCTGGATAGCCGATCTTGTTGGCCACGGCGCTTAGCTTCTCCTTGGCCCGCACCTTCGTCTCCGCGGACATCCAGTCCAGCTGGTCGATGTCGCGCCCCATCGCCGCCTCGATGTCGTGCACCATCTCCAGCATCTTCGCCTTGCTGTCCCCGGCAAAGTATTGCTCGACGTACACCTTTCCCAGCGCCTCGCCCAGCGCGCCGTTCACCGCGTTCGAGCACCGCTTCCAGCGCGCCGCCTGCTCCGGCTGCCCGTACAGCTTGCGCCCGTAGAAGTCGAAGTTCTCGGCATCGAACCGCTTCGGCAGCCGGCCTGCCGCCGATGTTAGGACGTGGTAGCGCATGTAAGCCTTCAGCGTGGCTAGATCGGTCGCCTTAATCTCTTTCATCAAAGCAGGGAAGAACGCCGGATTGGTATTGTTCAACTCCGTCACGCGCGGCGAGTGCATCGCCTCCTGAAAATCACCGAACGAAACCCCAGGCAGATCCGCCTCGAACGTGGCGATCGGCTGCAGGTGGTAGACCTTCTCCGGATCGCGCCGCTCCGTCACCGGCATCGAAGCCTTCGCCAGCGCCGTCTCGAAGGTCATGATCCCGTTCGCCTCCTTCAACCCCTGCTGCGGAGTGCTTCCCCCCAGCGTCAGCATCTTCGTCACATGCTCGATGTACTGCTGGCGCAGCGTCTCATCCTTCGCGCCCGTCCGCAGGTAGTAGTCCCGCTCCGGCATTCCCAGCCCGCCCTGGTCGACGAAGGCGATCTGTTTGCTCGCATCCTTGAAGTCCTGCTGCTCTCCATACCCGAAGAACACATCCACGCCCATACGCTGCAGCTTCCCGATCAGCGCCGGAAGCTCCGACCTGCTCTTCACCGCGTCGATCTCATCCAGCAGCGGCTGCACCGGAGCCAGACCCTTCGCCTCAATCCCGTCCAGGTCCATGCAAGCCTTGTAGTAGTCGCCGATCTTCTGCTCATCGGCGGCGCGTCCCGCGCCGCCCGCAGCCGCCTTGTCCAGAATTCCGTTCAGCGACTGCGTATTCACGTTGTACAGCGCATAGAACTGGTCCACCCCAGCCTGGTCCGCTGGAATCGGATGGTTCCCCGCGAACTTCCCGCACGCAAACTTGTAGAAGTCGTTGCAGGGGTCCACCGTCGTGTCCAGAGAAGTCTTATCAAATCCAGGAATTGGCAGATAGACCTGCTTCGTTTTGCTGGCCTCTCCCTGCTGCGCGAAGCCAACACCCGTCGCTATCAACGCAACCGCCACGCCAAACTCAGCTATACGCCCGAACCGGGCCATCCTCATTCCTATGCTCAACATGCGAATCTCCTCAGAACCATCATCTTCCTGTCATTGATTCAGCCTTTGTATCACCGGCCAGACGCAAACGACTACTGAGTAGTGTCTGACGAATCCTTTGCCTTAGCTTCTAGGTACGCCAAGGCTTTAGCCTTGGCCCTCTCCAGCCCATAATCATTGGGGCTTTAGCCCCTGGGGATATGCTCTCCTCTCCCCCTGCACTCCCTCTATGGGAGGCCAATTCGATTCGTCAGACACTACTAACCTCAGACGCACAGTGCACCCATTGGCGAGCCTCATCCGTCTGTGAAACAGTATTACTACGCTCTGTCAGAGAGTACAGATACGTGTACGCAGCCATGCTGGTTCCCGTCAACATCGTCGCGACTCCTCGGCTCCGCCATTGCTTCAGCCTCCTTGTGCTCTTCCTGCTGACCGCTGCCCCGCTTATGGCCGCCCGGGGCCCCGACCCTGCGCTTCGCATCCCTCTTGAGCCGCTCGGCTTCCAGCCCCTCTCCACCCAGTTCCTGCTGGCCGGCAGCTCCATGTTGACGCTCCACTATGTGGACGACCAGCACCTGCTCCTCACCTTCAGCACCCGTCGCCTCCTGAAGCGCCTGCCCGACGACCCCCCGGACGATCAGGACCGTCACGTCGACGCCGTCCTCCTCGAACTTCCCTCCGGCCGCATCCTGGGCCGAACCGAGTGGAGGCTCCACGACCACGGCCAATATCTCTGGAACCTCGGCCGCGGCCGCTTTCTCCTGCGCATCCGCGACACCCTCACCAACTTCGCCCCGCTCGCCAACCTTCCCTCAGGGCAACCCTTCCGCGAGCGTCCTTTTATCTCCACCGATCGCCGCATCGGCGGCGTCCTCCTCTCGCCCGACTCCGACCTGCTCATCCTTGAGACCATCGAGCGCCCACCCGTCCCCTCTCCCACCCCGGCCAGCTTCGGCTCCACCCCGGCTCCCGCCACTGCGCCGCCTGCGACCCGGCAAACTCCAGACCCCACCCCCGTTCAGATCAACCTCTTTCGCCTCTCCATCCCCTCCACCTCCGGCGACCAGGTAAGCCTGCGCCCTGCCGGCTCCGTCCGCTCCCGCGTCCCGGGTAGAATTCCCGCCACCGCCGACGGCTATCTCGCCATCATCGACCAGGGGCGTCAGCATTGGGCCTTCGACTTCAACTCCTACGCTGGCAAGACCAACGAGCTTTCGCCCTTCGACTCCTCCTGTCGCCCGTCCCCCCTGTTCGTCAGCCGCAGCGAGTTCATTGCCTTCGGCTGTCACGGCGGCAATGCCATGCAGGTCATCGGAGCCTTCAACATGCGCGGAGAGGAGATGTGGGAGCAGACCTTCCTCGAGTCCTACACCGCCCCCTCCTTCGTCTTTGCTCCCTCCAGCGGCCGGTTCGCGCTCAGCCGCATCATCGCTCATTCGACCGTTGGCAACACAGAGTCTCTGATTCCTGAGCTGCTCGGCGGCCAGAGCGTGGTCGTCTACCAGACTGACAGCGGCAGGCAGCTCCTGCATGTCGAGTCCCTGCCGATCCAGCGCGCCGGTCAGAACTTCGCCCTCTCGCCCGATGGAATGAGCCTCGCCATCGTCCACGGCGACGCCATCGAGGTCTACCGGCTTCCGCCCCTGACAGCCAAAGAGCAGGACGCCGTCAAACAGGCCCAGGCGGCAGCGCCGGAGGCGAACGACGCCCCCATCCACTTCTCCACCCCCACATCCAACGCGTCACCAGCCACAGAATCCGCCTCCCAGCCACCTGAACGGGGTTCAGCCCCAGCCCAGTCCCCAGCCCAACCCGCTGCCCAGCCCGCCGCCCAGCCCGGCAACGCCAATGCCAGCTCCGGAGCCGCCGATACACCGCAACCCAGCCCGGCTCAAGACACCCCAGCCAACCCATCCCCCAGCGCCACCAAACCGGCCCCCTCCGAAGCATCGGACCCGCCGCCGGAGGAGCGCCGCAAACCACCCACCCTCTACAACTCGCCCTCAGACACTCCACCCACCCAGCCAACCGCCCCGCCCAAATAGGAAGAGGACCCAGCGATTCAACCGGTCCTCGCCGTTGCCGTTGTCGTTGCTTGTTCTCCTCCGTTGCTTGTCCTCCTCTTTTGCTTGTCCTCCTCTTTTGCTTGTTCTCCTCTGTTGCGTGTTCTCCTCTCGTGACCGCCCCCAAAAGTGTCATCCTGAGCGAAGTAACTCGCGCACTTTGCGAGTTACGGAGTCGAAGGACCTGCGGTGCTGTTTTGTCTTTGCCGTTGCCGTTGCTCGTTCTCCTCAACCCACCCCTAACAAACGTCATCTCGACCGAAGGCGGCGCACTTTGCCGCCGCAGTGGAGAGATCCCTGTATTTCGTCTTTTGCTGTTGTCTTTCGCTCTTGCTGTTGTCTTTTGTTCTTGCTGTTGTCTTTTGTTCTTGTTCTTGCTCTTGCTCTTGCTGTTGCCGTTGTTGTTGTTCTTGCCGTTGTCAGTTTTACGTCGTCATTCTGAGCGCAGCGAATAATCCCCGCGTTTCCGAGGGGAGCGTAGCGACCCGAGTGCCTTTTCTTCCACCCACCCCAAACGCCGCCATGAAGCGGCTCACAGCTTTACCTGAGCCGCGCAGCGGGGAAAGCCGCTTTCCCCCATGCCGCCGCCGAACCAAAACCGCCGTTTTGCCTTTGCTCGTTATTCCTTACACCCTGTTTTCCTTGTCAAGCCCCCAAACACCCTAAACCCATGCCAACAAACGAGATCCACGTGGCGTACTAGTTTCACCCAACCTGCTAAACTAGTTAAAGAATCAAAGAAAGCCCCGGCCACAAGCCGGGGCTTTTCCCATTTAGAATGAATATTATACCTATAAAGTATCTGGAATGAATTCTTTGCAGGTTGAAAACCCACATTTTAATCCGTAACCAGTTTATTTAGAATACTTTGCGTGTAAACCATTTAGATGGAAGACTTTGTAGGCAACACCCGATCGCAGATCAAACAAAAGAAAGACTTTACACAAAACTACCGGGGGAGGGGGAGGAGACGATCACAACAAGAAAAGGGCCAGCCTCGGTCTCCCGAAGGCCAGCCCTGTTCTTGATTCCGATTGAGATCAGCCGCTAAAAACTAAGCAACCTTCTTCGCAGCCACAGCCTTCACGCGGGCATTCAGACGAGCCTTGTAGCGGCTCGCGGTGTTCTTGTGCAGAACGCCCTTCTGGACGCTCTTGTCGAGCACCGAGACGGTCGCGCTGTAAGCTGCGCCGAGGGTCTTCGCATCGCCCTGGGCAATCGCCTCGCGCAGCGTACGCAGCGTTCCGCGGAGCTTGCTCTTGTTGGCGCGGTTCACCGCGGTTTTGGTCTCGGTCTGACGTGCGCGCTTCAACGAGGAAACATGATTTGCCATAAACTCTCTTCTCTAAACCCGCATCAATGTGTCGGGGGAAATGGGGATGCAGGCTACAGGCCAGCCAAGTCACAGCCTGCCGCACTCCCTGCAGTGTCTAAGTCTACGGAACTCCAGCCCGTAGGTCAACCATCTTCAGGTCCTCCAATTGGGTCAATTCATCAATTCATCATTTGACCCTTGACGAGCCTCTTCACAAGTTCTAGTCTGTGCCCATCTTCGACACTAGATTGGCACCTTCAGCCATCCCGGTCGCAGTCACCAAGCGCATCCCACGCGCTGCACGCCGCGCTCAGCCCTCAGCATCCCTTCGGTACTCTCCCGTGTCTAATAGAACAGCGGTTAACCCAGCTTCCCCTGACGGAGGTCAGCACATTACTTGATCAAAAAATCCCTGGAAATTACCCCCGGTATTGAGCCCCTGTACGGGACCCGCGACGAAAACCTCCGCCTCCTCGAAGACGGCCTCCACGTCACGATCGACCTCCGCTCCGACGCCATCCAGGTCACCGGAGACGCCGACAGCGTAGCCCGAGTGGAACGCGTCTTCACCGACTTCGACTACCTCCGAAAATCCGGCGTCACCCTCAACAACGGCGAGCTCAACGGCATGTTGAAGCTGGTCGTTGCCGACTCAGCCGTGAGCCTCCGTTCGCTGGTCGAGTCCGGCAAGCAGCGATCCAACGGAGTCAAGCGCATGGTTCAGCCGCGCTCGCCCAACCAGCGCAAATACGTCGAAGCCATCGAGCAGGCCGACATGGTCTTCGGCCTCGGCCCCGCCGGAACCGGAAAGACCTACTTAGCCGTAGCCATGGGCGTCTCCGCCCTGATGGCCAAGAAGGTGAGCCGCATCATCCTCGTCCGCCCCGCGGTAGAGGCCGGCGAACGCCTCGGCTTCCTGCCCGGCAGCCTGCAGGAGAAGGTGGACCCCTACCTCCGCCCCCTCTACGACGCCCTCTACGACCTCCTCGACCCACAGAAGGTCGACAAGATGCTCGAGAGCAACGTCATCGAGGTCGCGCCGCTTGCGTTCATGCGCGGCCGTACTCTCTCCGACGCCTTCATCATCATGGACGAGGCCCAGAACACCACCACCGAGCAGATGAAGATGTTCGTCACCCGCCTCGGCAACAACTCCAAGGCCGTTATCACAGGCGACCTCACCCAGACCGACCTCCCCAACCCGAAGAAGTCCGGCCTGCTCGAGGCTCTCCATGTCCTCGATGGCGTAGAAGGCATCCGCTTCTGCCACTTCGAAGACGTCGACGTAGTCCGCCACCACCTCGTCCAGCGCATCGTCCGCGCCTACGAGAGCTACGGCCGCGCGCAGCAGCAGCTTCCGCTGACGCTCGGCGATGCCGCTCTACCCGACCCTGCCATCGCACACGTAGCGCCGGTCAAAACCATTCCCAAAACTCAGTAATCCGATCAACATGCGATACCATCATCAACAGAGGGCGCTTCCAGCCCTCTGTTTGATGTTTTGCCGCTGCTTCTTCACCGATGATCACCATCGAACCCCCAGGTAGCCCCACAGCACCCGCGCTCTCAAAGTCCAGCCTGACGCGCTTCCTCAACCGCGCCCGCACTGCAGTAGGCCTCGAGGGCGAAGTGGATGTTCTTCTGGCCGATGATCCCACCCTGCGCCGCCTGAACAAGACCTTCCGCGGCAAGAACAAAGCTACCGACGTCCTCAGCTTTCCCGCCCCCGATGAGATAGCCCACGACCACGCCGGCGACCTGGCCATCTCCCTCGAAACCGCCGCCCGTCAGGCCGCGACCTACGGCCACAGTCTGCGCGACGAGGTTCGCATCCTCCTCCTGCACGGCCTCCTTCATCTCTCTGGCCTCGACCACGAGACGGATGACGGCGAGATGGCTATGCGCGAGGCTGACCTTCGCCGCGAACTCGGCCTGGCCACAACCCTGATCGAGCGCGTTACCAAAAGCGCAAAGCCAGCCAAACGCAGGAGGACCGCATGACTCCTGCCTACTTCCTCATCCTCTTTGCGCTCCTCGCGATACTGGCGCTGGCCGCCTATGTCGACCGCGTCTACTCCGAGATGGGCAAGTTCCTGGCCCGCGAGTATCAGGACAACATCGACGCGTGGGAGGAGGTCGTCGAGCCTCGTCTACGGCTCGGTCGCGAGTCGATTGCCCTCTCCGCCTCCGTTCTTCGTCAGCTCACCCTGGCGGCTATTGCGCTCTTCTTCGGCCTGCGCCTCTACACCCACACCACCCTCCTCCCGTCGCTCGCCCGCACCCCCAGCACCTCGGAGATCGTCCGTGCCGCGTGCGAACTGATCCTTCTGATACTCATCTTCGACCGGTTGCTGCCCCAGATTCTTTTTACCCGCACCCGGGGGGTCTGGATCGCCCGCATCCGCCTGCTGATTCAGGTGCTTTTCTACCTCATCCTTCCCATCACAATGCTTCTCCAACTCCTCCTCTCGATTGCCGCGCTGGCCGAACCCGAGGACACCAAAGAGGAAGAGCACCCTTCCGAGGCCATGGAGGCTCTGCTCGAAGCTGGCGAGGAGGAGGGAATTCTTGAAGAATCCGACCGCGAACTTGTTCGCTCTGTAGTGGAGTTCGGCGACAAGGTGGTTCGCGAGGTGATGACGCCGCGCCCCGAGATCTTCGCGGTTCCGGGCTCGCTGAGCCTGCGCGAGTTCACCGCTCAGATCAACAAACACGCCTTTTCACGGGTGCCTGTGTACTCGACTTCGCTCGACCATATTACTGGCATCGCCTTTGCGCATGACCTATTGCAGGTGCTTGATTCTGATGCAAATACGCGTACTGTCGCTCAGATACAGCGTCCTGTGGCATTTGTGCCCGAGATCAAGAAAGTGGCTGAGTTGCTGCGCGAGATGCAGCGTGAAAAGCAGCATATGCGCATCGTTATCGATGAGTATGGAAGCGTCGCAGGCCTTGTCACCATTGAGGATTTGCTCGAGGCCATCGTGGGGAACATCGCTGATGAGCATGAAGAGGCTGAGGCGGATGATGCGCCGATTCGTGAGGCGGATGGGGCTTTTGTTGTTTCGGGTGGGTTTGAAATTTCGCGTTTGCGGGATTTATTTGAGGAGGCGCTGGAGGGGCGGCGATTGGCGGAGGAGGGGGAGCCCCATCCGGCTGATTCGGCTGAGGAGTATGACATGCGGGAGGATTCTGCGGCGCTGCGGTTGCCGGAAGGCTATGAATCTACGACACTTGGGGGGCTGGTATCGGAGATTGCGGGGCATATTCCGCTGCCGGGTGAGGTGGTCGAGGAGGACGGGCTGCGGCTGGAGGTTTTGGCCAGCACGGACCGGCGCATCGACCGCATCCGAGTGAGCCTGGTGCATCCGCCGGTTGCGGGTTAAATTGCGATTTTAATTTGGCTGGTCTGGCGGAGCGAAAAGGGCCAAAAATAAGGGTATTTTGGGAAAAACGGTGCGTAGACGTGGTGTTTTTGTGGTCACAACGTGGTGAAATGTGTGGCAAACGTGGACACGGGACAGCCCTTATTCGAAGACGAAAAGTACGACACGAATTTGAACTATTTTTCTTGGTGAGTTTTCGGGGCTCGGATCAACGCCGAAGGCCCCGGCGGTTGCCGGGGCCTTCGGTCTAACGGAGAAAGAACCAGACTGGCCTACGTAGAACGGCTGATACTGGCGGAGCCGCCGGAATCAGTCAATGGAGATCTTGCGCAGCAGCTTGAAGTCGGAGAGCATCTTTCCGGTTCCAAGCACCACACTGGCCAGCGGATCGTCTGCGATAGAGACGGGCAGGCCTGTCTCTTCCCGGATACGCTTGTCCAGATTCTTGATCAACGCGCCTCCGCCGGTGAGCACGATGCCGCGGTCGGAGATGTCGGCGGAGAGCTCGGGCGGGGTTCGCTCGAGGGCTACGCGGATGGCGTTGATGATGGTTGCGATGCACTCGCCGAGGGCCTCGCGGATCTCGGAGTCGTCGATGGTGATGGTCTTGGGCACGCCCTCGATCAGGTTGCGGCCCTTGACCTCCATCTGCATCGGCTTGTCGAGCGGATAGGCAGATCCGAGCTGGATCTTGATCTGTTCGCCGGTGCGCTCGCCGATGAGGAGGTTGTACTTGCGCTTGAGGTAGGTGATGACGGCCTCATCCATCTGGTTGCCGGCCATGCGGACGGAGCGCGAGTAGACGATGCCGGCGAGGGAGATGACCGCAATGTCTGTCGTCCCGCCACCGATGTCGACCACCATGTTTCCGCCGGGCTCCGTGATCGGCAAACCGGCGCCGATGGCGGCGACCATGGCCTGCTCGACGAGGTGAACCTCGGAGGCCTTGGCGCGATAGGCGGAGTCCATGACGGCGCGCTTCTCAACCTGGGTGATCTCAGAGGGGACGCCGATGACGATGCGCGGATGCACCATCATCTTGCGGTTGTGCGCCTTCTGGATGAAGTAGTTGAGCATCTTCTCGGTGTGGCGGAAGTCCGCGATGACGCCGTCCTTCATGGGCTTGATGGCGACGATGTTGCCGGGGGTGCGGCCGAGCATCTCCTTGGCTTCCCTGCCGACGGCCTCGACCTCGTTGGTGATCTTGTTGACGGCGATGATCGATGGCTCGTTGACGATGATGCCCTTGCCATGCGCGAAGACGAGGGTGTTCGCCGTGCCCAGGTCTATCGCCAGGTCGCTGGAGAACAAACTGAAGAGTGACCGCATGTTGTGAATGCGGGAATAACGCATCTGAAAGGAGTTCGAAGACATTCGGTTGATTCGTTCCTCGGGAAGAGAATGAAACCTATTGTACGGCTTAGCGGCGGACTGTGCGGAAACCGACAGACCACAAGGATTTGTCTCCATAGATAGATACAATCAAAATCGGAATTAGTGGAGAGAAAAATGATTATTGGAGTGCCGAAGGAAGTAAAAGACCACGAGAGCCGAGTAGGCGTAACCCCGGCAGGCGTGAAAGCCCTGGTGGAGGCGGGCCACAAGGTTCTGGTGGAGCAGAAGGCCGGAGCCCTGTCGGCGATGCCGGACGACGAGTACCAGGCCGCCGGCGCCGAGATCGTCGGCTCTGCCCACGATGTGTGGCGGCTCTCCGAGATGGTCGTGAAGGTGAAGGAACCGGTCGAGAAGGAGTACAAGCACTTCCGCGAGGGGCTGGTGCTGTTCACGTACCTCCACCTGGCTCCGCTGACGGAGCTTACTGACGCCCTGCTTACCAATAAGGTGACGGGCATTGCCTATGAGACGGTGCGGGATCGGGCGGGCACTCTGCCACTGCTGACTCCAATGAGCGAGGTTGCGGGCCGCATGAGCGTGCAAGTGGGCGCGGCTTACCTGGAGAAGGAGCATGGCGGGCGCGGGGTGCTGCTGGGCGGCGTTCCGGGTGTGCCTCCGGGCAATGTGTGCATCATCGGCGGCGGTATCGTTGGTACGAACGCTGCGAAGATTGCCCTGGGCATGGGGGCGAAGGTCACGTTGGTGGACCTGAATCTGAACCGGCTGCGCGAGCTGGATGACATCTTCAACGGGCGTGTTTTTACCGTTGCCTCGAACAGCTACAACATCGAACGCGCGGTGCGCGAGGCGGACCTGGTGATCGGCGGCGTGTTGATTCCCGGCGCGGCGGCGCCGAAGATCGTTACCCGAGTCATGGTCGAGAAGATGAAGAAGGGCGCGGTGATCGTAGATGTGGCGATCGACCAGGGCGGCTGCATCGAGACTGCGCATCCGACGACGCACAGCAACCCGTCGTACGAGGTGAACGGCGTGGTGCACTACTGCGTGACCAACATGCCGGCGGCGGTGCCCAACACGTCTACCCTGGCCCTGACGAATGCGACGTTCCCCTATGTG
>WNGR01006078.1_pt1 | contig 15812 bp, 13 predicted proteins | sample 5407581 | NCBI WGS metagenome assembly WNGR01 (sample SAMN13153383, study PRJNA577476) | soil metagenome | isolation source: 80 cm soil or saprolite under Garry oak tree replicate 2 | place: USA:California | collected 2016-06-15
AGAGGGGCGTTGAGAAAGGCTTGAGCCGGATGACTGAGAAATCGTCTTGTCCGGTTCTTAGAGGGCGGGATGATGGCAACATCATCCTGCTACTCGACGGCAAGACGCAGACGGCGGTCGAGTATGCCTATCGCTACCGGGAGGAATACCAGTTCATCCTGTGGGTGCAGGCCAACACCGCTGAAACCCTGCTCGCGAACTTCGTCACCCTGGCAAAGCTGCTCAAGCTCCCGGAGAAAGACGCACGGGAGCAGCAGATCACCGTCCAGGCGGTCAAACACTGGTTGGAGGCGCACAGCGGCTGGCTGCTGATCTTTGACAATGCCGACGAGCTAGGCATGCTCCGTGACTATCTGCCAGAAGGGAACAAGGGGCACGTTCTGTTGACTACGCGCGCTCAGGCGATGGGTGGTCTTGCTCGCAAGATCGAGCTCGACACAATGGAAGTAGAAGAGGGTGCTGAACTACTCCTCAGGCGAGCAGAGAAAATCGCGCACGATGCCGCTCTCGGCAGCGCCTCAATGACCGAACGTGCAGCGGCTCTCGACATCGTGCAGGCCATGGATGGCCTGCCGCTAGCCCTTGACCAGGCAGGAGCTTACCTTGAGGAAACCGGGGAGAGCCTGTCCAACTACCTCCGCATCTACCAGAAACAGCAGGCAGAACTGCTCAAACGGCGGGGCGGGCTAGTTCCCGACCATCCCTCCGTTGCTACCACCTGGTCGCTGGCGTTTGAGAACGTCGAACGAGCTAACCCGGCGGCCATTGAACTGATGAACCTGTGCGCATTCCTGGCGCCAGATGGCATTCCTGAAGAGCTGATCATGGAGAGCGCTCCTTATCTTGGTCCCGTCTTGGAGCCCGTAGCAGCCGACCGTGCCAGATTAAACGCAGCTCTTGCCGAATTGCTCAAATATTCACTCGTCCGCCGCAATACCACTGCCCAGACGCTCAGCATCCATCGCCTGGTGCAGGCTGTCATCAAGGACGAGATGGACGAGGAGACGCAACGCCAATGGGCAGAACGGGTTGTCAGAGCAGCCGGGCACGTTTTTCCTTTCGATGAACCGGCCCCCTGGCCGCGCAGTCAACGTTATCTTCCTCATGCGCTCGTGTGTGAAGAACTCATCAAACAGTGGGACACTACGCTTGATGAAGCGGCAGCATTGCTGAATAATGCAGGATTTTACCTGAAAAATCGTGGACAGTATCGAGAAGCTGAGCCACTCCTAGAATACGCGCTCAGTATTGGGGAAAAAATGCACGGGCGCGATCATCCCAGCACCCTTTTCCTGCTGAACAACCTGGCAATTCTCTACCGTAATCAGGGCAAGCACGAGCAGGCCGAGCCCCTCTACCTGCGGGCCCTGGCCATTAGAGAAAAGGTGCTGGGCCCTGATCACCCCGATACAGCACGAACCCTCGCCAACCTCGCAGTCCTCTACAGTGACCAGGGCAAGCACGAGCAGGCCGAACCCCTCCACCAGCAGGCCCTGGCTATCTATGAAAAGGTGTTTGGTCTTGATCATCCCTACACGAAAAGTGTAAGAGAGAACTACAGCGAGCTACTAAAGAAACGGGATAGAAAACAGGAGAAGTAGATCAACAGAATTGAGAGCGACGGCAAAAATACGATGTACAGGTACCCCGAAAGAAGAGTTATGGTCATCTTGGCCGAGAATGAACATAAACGAATGAATTGCCACACGATGGAGATCACTTCATGCCACCATTGGCCTGCCCTCTCATGCCTGGATCAGAAGATGGTCCCGAAAAAGTTTACCTTCATCATCGGCGGTGAGGTGCATCCCCAAAGTGGTTGAAGCGTGTCATTCCTTTGTTCCACTGATAGCAGGCTCTGAGCGAAGGGTCAGCGCAGAGATCCTTCGCTTCGCTCAGGATGACAGACCCTTCCCCTTCGGTTACTCAGGGCTTCGGTTCACTTCGCGGAGGCATGACCATCGGGGGCAACAGCCAGACCCTTCGCTTCGCTCAGGGTGACATGGTTCGGTCACTTCGGTTGTTGATGCTTATTGGATCACTCCCTACGGTTTCCGGGGGAATTAGCGAATGCATCACTTAGAGAAGGATGAGATGTCATTTCAAAGATATCGTGCACTTCATCAAGCATGCGGCGTAGGTCGGTGAGGATGGCGCCACGAATGGCAAGGCGATAGCCTGCGCTGATGGACGGGCTATCAGGGTTCTCTGTGTAGGATGGGATTTGCTGGGCATCTTGGGCGAGTTGTGCCTGCCAGGTACGGAGTTGCTGTTGTGCGTGCTCTATGCGGGTACGGAGGGCTTCTCTACTGGGGAGGTCACTGCTTTGGGGTGTAGTGGGCAAGCGTATGTATCCTACGGCCGATACCAGGATGCTCCCTATCTCTTCCAGCAGCCGGGCGTAGTCGAGTGCCCACTCTTGTTGCTGCACAATCTCTGACCAGGAGGGGTCAGGCTCATTGATGGTATAGGCGATGCGGCGCATTTGTCGCACGAGCCGGTCGAGGGCCAGCAGCATGTCGGGATAGTCAACGAGGAGGCGGCGCGCGCGGCGTGCCCACGGATTCAGGCGCGCGCTGTCAATGCCCAGTGAATATGCCTGTTCTGTCGCACGCACCCGCTGCTCTAATTGCCGAATATGGGTGTAGATCTCGCGGCTTTCTGCTTCGCTCAGGTGACCGGCCAGAGCAGCGGCGAGTCTGGGTATTGCTTCTGCCAGCTGGGTGGTCAACTCTGCTACTGCATCCCGTGCTCTGAAGACGTAGATGGGAGGCGAGAGGAGCAGGCTGATGACGGTCCCTACGAGGCCGCCAACGAGAGCCCCCAGCATGCGCAAGAGGGGGTAGTTGCCCGCGGTAGCTCCCAGGACGAGTACGAGCGCGGCACTAATGGGAATCTGCGTGGCAAGGTACTGGCCGCGGTTCTGGAGAAACATGCCGATGATTTGAGCGAAGAAGATTATGAGTGTAATCGTCCAGATGTTGAGGCCGAAAAAGTGAGCTACAAGTACTGCCAGGATCACGCCGATGATCACACCCACAATACGTTCTATGCTCTTGCGCACGGTTTGCCAACCGGTGACCTGGACAACAATGACTGCGGATGCCACGGCAAGCGCTGCCGCCTCTACTCCGAGCAGAGAAGAGACGATTTCCCACGAGAGGCCTGCTGCGAGTGCGCTCTTGATGGCAAACAGGAGCAGGGGCGATCTTGAAGACCATAGATCGCGTAATCTCTTGAGAGGAGGATGTGGAGGCGGCGTGATAGTTGTCTCCTTTGCTCTGATGCTGACGATATGCTCTTTATGATTATATCTTATGCCTTGGCTGCTTGATTTTTCTTGATCCAATGATCAAAAGGTCACAGCTCGTGACTCTTGCTTTGTGTAGACTCTTTCTCTTTTCCTATGCTGAAAGCATTGCTTTTCCCTTGTGCGCAGTATGTGACAGCATATATAGTTTCTCCTATCTCATTGGAGAAGCAGAAAGGAGAAAGAGCGTTATGCGCATTCTTGTGATTGGTGGCACTGGATTTGTTGGCTCGCAGGTGGTCCAGCAATTGCAACAGCTTGGTCCGGGGCTATGTGACAAATGTCGCTGCGGCTATCGCCTTAGCTGTAACAGATGCGCGTGCCACTGGTCGTATCTACAACGTTGGCGATGAACCCACATTCACTCTCCACGAGTGGGTGCAGGCGATTGGCAAGGTGGCAGGATGGCAAGGAACCATCATCTCTCTGCCAGAAGAGCGTCTTCCCGAGCGTCTGGAGGTCAAGCTGAATACCAATCAGGATCTTTTCTTCGATACCACGCGTATCCGTCAGGAATTCGGATATCGTGAACCAGTCTCGCTCGATGAGGCACTCAGACAGACGATTGCCTGGCAAAGAGCCAATCCTCCAAGCGAGGTTGACGCTCGTCTGTTTGATTACACATTGGAGGATACTGTTCTCGCTGAGGCTCAAAGGAAACCCGGAACAACTTCCTGAGAAACGTCTGTTTTGTCTATGACCTATCCTCACTCTGAGAGCCTGTAAAAACTGATTATGCCCAATCCATACACGAGAGATTCTTCGCTGCGCTCAGAGCCTGCCCTGAGTGGAACGAAGGGATGACAGCGCAGGGGATTTGTCATCCTGAGCGCAGCGAAGAATCTGAGGCGCATGCGCCCAGCAGTTCTGACTCACGTAGTTTTGCGGACTTGTGAGAAATCACCAGTAAGAGGTATGCGACAAGCCGTGTCGCTCGCCGAGTTAGCTTGTGCCGCGCAGGATCAGCTCCAATCGCAGTGCCACCTCGCGGACCGTTGTGGGCTTGTCAAGCTGTTGGAGAAGCCGCTCCATTGCTGCCCTGCCTGACTCTTCCAGAGGCTGGCGCACGGTCGTGAGATCCAGGGCCTCGGCCAGATCCCCGTCGTCGAAGCCGACTACGGAGATGTCGCCTGGGACGGCGAGTCCGAGGTCATGTGCGGCCCTGAGCGCCCCCGCTGCAAGGAGGTCGGAACTGGCAAAAACGGCTGTCGGGCGGTCCTCCACCGACAACAGCTCCTTTGTGGCGGCACGGGCCGATTCGACTCCATGCCCGGCCAGCCGCAAGTCGCGGTCGGTGAGGGGATAGCCAGCTTCCGCGAGCGCCGCACGGTAGCCCGCGAGCCGCCGTTGCGACGGTGAGACGTACAAATAAGACTGCTGTGCCTCGCCCAGGAAGCCGAAACGGCGATGCCCGTGGGCCAACAGATGCTCTGCGACGAGCCGGCCGCCTGTAGTGTCGTCGGCAAGGACGGAGTCAAAGAGGGGATGGCGGACGTCAACCAGCACCGTGGGGAGCCGCAGGCCGGTGAGGCGTTTGGCCACCGTCTCATCCAGCGGCAGGCTCACGACGATGAGTCCGTCCAGTCGTCCGGTGATGGGCAGGCTGGCCAGCAACGGTGAGGAGCTCTCCGCGGCCGACTCCTGGTCGAACAAGACGATTTCCAGCGGCAGGTGGCCGGCCGCTTGCAGGATACCGTTCAGGCGCCGTGCAACTGCCGGGTACGAGGTATACGGCGCGATGACGCCGACCCGTCCTACCCCCCGGCGCGCCCTGGCGACCGCGTCCGTCTTGGGGACGAAGCCGAGCGCGTCCACGGCCGCGAGGACCTTGCGCCTCGTCTCCGCTCTGACCCGAGCCGGGGAATTGAGAGCCAGCGACACCGTGGAGATGCTGACACCGGCCTCTTTGGCTACGTCATAGATGGTCTTCTGACTGGACACGTTACACTCCTCTCCGGGACCGCGGTCCTCGTTCTCTGCGACCGCTGCCAGCAGGTTGAACGACTCAACATTCTACGACTCGGGATCGCGTGCGAGCACCGTTCGCCCACCATCAACGGGCACGGTCGCGCCGTTGATGAAGCTCGCCTCATCCGAGAGCAGGTGAACGATGGCGGCTGCGACCTCCTGGGGACGCCCGACCCGACCGATTGGATGCAGCAGGCGCATCTCCTGTTCGATCCGTGCGACGGCCTCGGGCTCCTGCCGACCCAGGAACTCCTTGTAGCGCTCGGTGGCGACCGAGCCTGGCGCAACTGCGTTGACGCGAATACCGCGCGGCCCGTACTCGACAGCCAGCGCGCGAGTCAGTCCTTCAATGGCCGCCTTGGCGGTCACGTACGGTGTGCAGCCGGGAACCGCCTGCCGTGCCTGGTGTGAGGAGACGTTGACGATCGCTCCCTGCGTTCCCGCCGCGAGGAAACGGCGGATCGCGGTCGCGCACCCGACGACGGCAGGGTTGAGGTTCATCGCTACGAGGTCGAGCACCGTGCGTGTAGAGGCCGAGTGGATCGAGGCGTCCCGGAACACAGCGGCGTTGTTGACCCAGCCGGTGAGCGTGCCCGCAGCCTGCGCCAGGTCCGCAGCCCGCTCCGCGACGTCCTCGTCGGAAGCATCACCGACTACAGCGATCACCCGCGGACCAGCGGGATAGTCGCCTACCCAGCTCAGCGCGGCCGGGTCGAGCTCGATCGCGACCACGGTGCCGCCGTCGCCCAGGAGTCGCTCGACCACCGCTCTGCCGATACCACGGCCCCCTCCTGTCACCACATAGGAACGGCTCATGACCGTCCCCGTTTGATGTGTGCTAGCTAGTCTCTCCATGATGTGTGTCCTTTCTGCTGGGAATGTGACCGGCGGTCTCACCGTCATGGCCGAAACGATCCACTTGACTGCTCACGTCGGCCAGTTCTGGCGGCTCCGCCTCCCTCCTCTGGTATGATACATGAGCGCTCACGGTCTGTCAAGTACTTCGATCGAAGCGCTTCGACAAGCTCGTAGCCGTGCAGGCCTATCGGTGCGATTTTGAAATATTCTCTGCACAAGCTACATATCGCACTGCCGTATGGAAACGGTCAAAAAAGAGAGGGTTGGAATAGCGGATGCTACTCCAACCCTCTTATACTCTACAAGGTAGATGGCTCGTGAGTACTCAGTCAGATCCCGGTTTAACTGATGCCGTTCGCCTCAAAGGGCTGCGGAAAGCCAAGCCGCCCGTCGGACCAGGCTACGTAGAGCGTGTCGTTGTAGTAGGGGGCCTGCGAGATGGCCTGCACGTAGTTGTCCGTGTAGTCACCGAAGTTCGGAATGATATCCGAGGAGGTGTCGATCCAGGCCGAAGGCACGTTGGTCACCCGCGTCCTGCTGCCGGGGCCGGTAGTGCGGGGATTGAGATTGAGCACCGCATCCACGTTGGTAGAGTCCGTGTTGGCTGAGTCGCGCTGGTAGTACGAAACGTCGATCAGCCCGGAGGCCTGTGCCTGGCGCAGCGCAGGCAGGAAGTGCAGACCGCCCGTATCGGGATTGATGCGCGTCGGCGTGATCTGCACGCTCGAGAGGCTCACGAGATTGAAGCTCTGGAGCAGAATATCGCCCAGGCCATGGGAGCGCGTGTCATTCCAGACGATCGTGACCGTCCCGTAGGGATCGCTCACGGCGATGCGCGGAAAGTCGCTCGGGGGAAAGCGGTTGTAGCCCGGGATAAACGCCAGGTCGATCGAGACAATATTGACTGACGCTGTGCGTGGTGTGGTCGTACAAGGTGAGGTGGAAGTCAGCGTCAGGCAGCTGAAAGGCACGTACGCAACCCTGTTCTGTACGTGTTCAGTGGTGTTACAGGGGGCCGGTCCCAGGTAGTTGGTGGCCCAGTTGTACTCCCATGCCACGTAGACGGCACCGCTGTGGATGTCCACTGCCGGATACGCGCCCTCGTTCTCACAGGCCTGGCCCGAACGCGCAACGAAGTAAGGTGCGGTCGAGGTGCCGGGGTAGCAGACCGGGTGAGCCGGATTTGCTTTGAGGTTGCACACGGCCAGCTCGACCTGACCCTGGAAATAGGGGCTGGTAGGAAAGAAGCCAAACCTGGTATAGGACATGTACAGGCGTCCCCGCTGCGGATCGATCGAGAAGAACTCTTTATCGAGGAAATCACCTTTGGTGGTGGTAGGGATGATACCGGCAGCGACGATGATTGGCAAACTGCAGCTTAACGTCGCCGATGATCCCGTTCCGCTGGCCTTGCAAGCGTCCATTGCCAGATCGGATTGCCCGGTGATGACGTTGATGTACAGGCTGGCGATATAGAAGTAGGTTGTCCCGCCCGATTGCCAGGTCTCGACGGTCGGATCACCAAAGTAGAAAAACCCAGTTTTGCAGTTGTTGCGCAGTCCACCAAGATCCTTGAAAGTGCTGCCGCCATTTGCTGAGAAGCCAAGCCCGGTCAGCTCTTCTTTGAACATGGGCGAGGGGCAGGGGGCGAAGAAACCGGTCGCGTCGTTCCATGCTTCAACAGCATAGGTGGCGTTGCCGGCGAGGGAAGTTTCCGATTGCCCATAGGCACGAGTCCCATTGGGAGTGATATCCTCCTTTGGATTCGCTGCATCGACGTTCGGGCCGAACGTGTTGCCGCTGACAGTCTTCGCAGAGGAACTGCTGGTCTGCGGACCGAAGCAGTATGTCCTCGCGCCTGCCGATGCTTCGATGCCATGGTCAATTCTGTTACAGAAAGCGTTGTTGCTTGCGCCCGTTCTAGGGCTGGCAGCATGCGACGGCGTTGTTGCATTGCGCAACAAGAAACTCCCCGCGAATGCCGCTACGAGCGTCAGAGCAATGATCAATGAGATGATGCTCTTGCGATTGACAATGTGATTCATTAAAAAATCTCCTCAAATATTTATCCGCTCTTGAGCCAGTCGCTTTTATCAAGAATGACAGTGCACCTGACAGTCGCAACATCATGAAGAGGCTCCAATGGCCCGGCGAGCTGCACTCACGCAAAAGCGCCCTCAGCAGGAGGTCCTTCATAGTTACAAGAATACTCTATAATTTTACACCTGTCAAGGAAAAAACTCGTGAAGATATTCGCATTAAGAATATAAATAATGAAACTATCTAATATGATATAACGCAAGAATATATACAATGACACAAAAGTGTTTGCTACTTTTGTGGATAGCTTTCCAAATTTGCGAACTATGGACTTGCTGTAAGGTAATGCGCTATAATGGGTTTGACCTCCCTGGACAGCATGTGTGGGTGAGGTGAGACCCTGTTAAGGGGTCAAGCAATTGAGAACAAGGAGGGTACAGAAAAGTGCCCTGGTGTAAGTTTTTCATAGCGAAGATGGCTGCCCCTGGAATTAAACCGGATGATCCGGATTTAAATGAGCATATCATGTATGCTAAATGCATTAAGGGACATGTCCTTAAAAATGGTGATGATTGGGTCCTCTGCGAGAACTTACCGGCACCGGATGCAAGGTGCTGGCAAGAAGGCGGCGACACTCTCTTTTCTCTGGAGGCGCGCAAACGCAGCGAGGCGGTGACCAAAGAAGATGAGATGGAAACGCCAGGCAAAACGGCAGCTCAACGTACCACATCCTGATCTGAGCTTGCATGAGTAAGCAATCGCCGTCCTCACGTATTCCATTTGAGCCCGCACCTGAACTAGTCGTGCGGGTACATTCTTCCTTGTTGCGGTGGTATGCTGCCGAGCAGCGCAACTTACCCTGGCGCTCTACGGATGATGCATATGCCATCCTTGTTTCAGAAATTATGCTCCAGCAGACACAGGTAGAGCGTGTGCTGCCGAAGTACCAGCAATTCCTGGCAGCCTTTCCCACACTGGCCGATCTCGCTGCTGCCTCCACCGCTGAGGTCATCTCGGTATGGGTGCCACTTGGTTATAACCGGCGAGCAGTAAGCCTGCAGTCAATTGCGCGCCAGGTTATGGCTGAATATGAGGGGCGCATACCAGAAAGCATCGATGAGTTGCTCAAACTTAAAGGCGTGGGTCGCTATACGGCCGGAGCTATTGCCTGCTTCGCTTACCACAAGCAGGTAGCCACCGTTGACACAAACATACGTCGTGTACTGCAGCGCATTTTCCTTGGCCTGGAACACTCAGAACCAAAGCTGAATGATGTGCAGGCGCTCGCACTGGCAGAACAGGTACTGCCCGTGGGAGAAGCATACAACTGGAACCAGGCCCTCATGGACCTGGGGGCGACCGTGTGTACCAGCAGTAACCCGCAATGCGTGCGCTGCCCATTACAGGAAAACTGCTGCGCTTTCGCAGAGATGAGCCAGCATAGCCTCTTTCCATCGGGCATGGTACTGCGCCAGTTGCGTAAGGTTGCCGAGAAGGAAGCAAATTACCAGGGTAAAAACCAGGCTCAGCCTTTCACGAGCACAAATCGCTATTTCCGAGGGCGCATCGTGGATTTTTTGCGTACCCTGCCCGCCAGTGAGCGCATTCCCCTGGCAGATTTGGGGCGGCAGATCAAGCCTACTTTTTGCGACGATGATCTGCCCTGGCTGCAAAAAATTGTTGATGGGCTGGTAAAAGATGGGCTGCTTGATTGCGCTGGGAATGGGGTTCGATTACCTTAAGTAACTTGATAGTCTTTCTTCTTGTTGCTTCTATCGTGTATACTGGGGCAGGTATTTTCCTTATTACAGCAGTGAAATTCAAGCTTTTGATAAAGGAGCAGGGCATTGCAACTTAGAAGTTTCGAAAATATTACAACAACTTCGCGGCATATTTTCCTCTCGCCGCATTTTGATGATGTTGTTTTCTCGTGTGGTGGTACGGTGGCTGTGCAGGTAAGTAATGGGCTACACCCGCTGGTGATTACCGTCTTTGGTGGTATACCGCCTCAAGGGTGGGAAACCAGTTCTTATGCTTACCAGGTACAGCGAGAGATGGGAACCACTATTGCTGATTCAGGAGGTTTCGTAGCGAAACGGCGTAGAGAAGACGCGGCTGCGATGGATTATTTGCAAGCTGATTATATGTGGCTCGACTATTTTGACGCCATCTACCGCGGTAATCCGTCGTACTACAAAAGCCGGGATGAGTTGATAGGTGGCGAGGTTCATCCCGGCGACACAAGTATTGAAAGACAACTGGCGCAAGACCTGGTAGCTCTACACTCAAGGCTCCCTGATACTGTCTGGTATGCCCCTCTTAGTATAGGACGGCATGTCGATCACCAGATAGTTGCTTCTGCTGCTGATCACCTGATCCAGCGCGGGGCAAATGTCAAATTCTATGAAGACTTCCCATACGTTTTACAACAAGGAGCATTGGAAGCGCGCATCAAGGATCTAGGGGGAGCGATGGAACCGGCCTATGTCGAAATGTCGGAAATGCTTCCCATACGTCTAGAGGCAGCGGACTTCTATACATCGCAAATACAGGTAAATTTTGGTGACCGGGTCAGGATGCACAGAATTATGGAAGATTACACCCATGGGATTCGTCCCGTACAGACCGTACATTTAGAGCGCTATTGGACCACCCGGTGATTTTAGCACCTGAAAGCAGAAAATCGAGGCAGGTGATTATACGCACCTGCCTCGTTCGTCTCTAAAAGTGTGTTCTTGGATATATGGAAAAGTATCATTTGAAACAACTGCCATAATAAGAATGTGGATATAGGTGGGAATTGGCGAGGAATGTTAGTGGAGGTTTGATGAAGGGGATCGAAGGTTTAACACTGGGACGATATGAACTGAGGCGACGCGTGGCCCAGGGAGGGATGGCGGAGGTCTATCTGGGATATGATCGCCGCGTGCGACGACGGGTAGCTATTAAAGTGCTCTATGGGCGAGACGAATCTTTTGTTCGACGCTTCGAGCGCGAGGCTCTGGCTGTTGGTACCCTCTCTCACGATCACATCCTGCCACTCTACGACTTTGGTGAACAACGGCCCTGGTACTACCTGGTAATGCCCTACATCGAGGGTGGCACGCTGCGCGAATATCTGCTCCAACGTAAACGACTCAGCCTGGAAGAGGCGGCCAGTTTTATCGACCAGGTAGCCTCAGCCTTACAGTATGCCCACGATCACGGAGTTGTCCACCGCGATGTAAAACCTTCTAACATCCTGCTGCGCCCTGATGGCTATGCCTATCTCGTAGATTTTGGGCTGGCAAAAGCTATGATGGGCGCCGAGTCACTTACTACTGATGGAGCCATGGTCGGCACCCCAGAATACATGGCTCCTGAGCAATCCAACGGCTTGAATGACTACCGCAGCGATATCTACTCCCTGGGAGTCATCTTATATCAAATGTTGACCGGGCGCGTACCCTTCACGGCCGAGACACCTGTAGCAATCTCCCTGAAACACATTCAGATCGAGCCTATCCCACCTCGCGCAATCAATAGCGAGATTCCCGAGGGCGTTGAAGAGATTATCCTCAAAGCCATGGCCAAAGACCCCACTGAACGCTACCAGGAAGCTCAAGCCCTATCCGCTGCTTACTGGCAAGCGCTGCAACCCGAACCGATCTGTTCAAATGCCAACGGAGCTGCTCCCAGTTCCACATTAGAAGTGGATAGCAAGCCCAGTAGCGAAAATGCACAAAAAAATGCCGCATCATCCGCCACAATAAAGGTCTTACCTGAAAAGGAACGAGAGCTAATGCAGCGCCACCTCACACCTATGCTTTTTCCTCTGCTTGAGAAATCACAGCCTTCCCAACCTTCCCCGGCTTCCAATCCATCCATCCTGCGTAAGCGACACCGCCCCGGGGCCATAGCCCTATCATGCCTGCTTGCCTTGATGCTACTGATAACACTGGGGCTGGCATGGACTATTCAACCAGCAAGCCCGGGCAACCTGAAACATAGAACGCAATCACTTAATACTCAGCAAGAAGTCACAAATCTGACAGCGACAGCCCAGGCACAACTGCAAGTGCAGGCAACCATGGCAGCGCAGTCACGCGTCCAAGCCACAGCGGGCATCACTTCATCCATTGGTGCAGGTAAAGTACTGTATGGAGATACGCTCACCAATCCTGATGCGGACCCTTCGACCGATACCACTGGGGGCTGGGTTGATGATGGTCTTCAATGTTCATTCAAGGCAGACGGCTATCACGTGCAAACATACTCGCCACACACTGCCGCGTGGTGTTACTCTAACCAGCAGCAATTTTCCGACGTCGTCATTACCGCACAAGCACAATTACTGCGAGGGGAAATCTACGGCCTCGTTTTTCGTCTCAGTCCGGTCAAGCGGGAGTTTTACGTGTTAGAGCTAAACAGCCTGGGTGAATATCGTTTCGTGCGAGCAACCGGCACTGACCCTTCGCAATGGCTAACCCTGATCGATTGGACCCACTCCAACGCCATCCTCAGCGGCTACCGCCACGTCAACACCTTTTTGATCGTGGCCAAAGGGTCACAATTCCGCTTCTACATTAACCAACAACTCATCGTCACGAACTTCTCAGATTCTCTCTACTCCTCGGGGCTGATCGGTTTCCTTGTAGGCGGAGATAGCGCCGGGGGGAGTGAGGCTGTTTTCAGCAATGTGTGGGTTTTCCAGAAGTGAAGATTCTCAGTTTTCCCTGGTACCTGGTTCTGGGCGAAGAAATGCAGCAGGACACGGTTCAAAAGGACGGGTGATCACGAGGTCCTACCAATGAAACAAAATGAAGGCGCTGCTTGTTATCATATTATGGTGAGACCGAGAAGAAATGAGGTTAATTATATATGAGTCTTGATACTACTGAGGCCAACGCTTCGCCTTTGTTTCCGCACAACGGGCATACACCGGTTGCGACACATACAGTTTACCTGGCACTGGGTTCTAATATGGGGGACCGGCGTGGCAATCTCGCGGCCGCATTACAGCAATTGCGGGAGATGATGGAGATCTCTGCTATCTCATCTATCTATGAAACCGAGCCGGTTGGCTATCTTGAGCAGGCACGCTTTTTGAATATGGTGTGCAGTGGCAAGACCGGGCTTTCTGCGCAAGAATTGCTCAGGCGAATCAAAGAGGTTGAGAAGTCTCTCGGTCGCCAGCCAACGTTTCGCAATGGTCCGCGGCCGATCGATATCGATATTCTTTTTTATGATGATCTGCGCATTGCGCAGGATGGTTTGACTATTCCGCATCCGCGCATGGCAGAGCGTGCATTTGTGCTGGTTCCCCTGGCAGAAATTGCAGCAGATAAAGTTGATCCCGCAAGTGGACGTAGTGTGCAGGAGCTGCTGGAGGGTGTTTCGCAAGACGGTGTGCAAAAGCTGGCTGCAAATTTGGGTATCGCACTTGATCGAGATATCCAGAATGGCCATCCCAAAGTACATGTCCGGCTGGGCCGCGCCGGCGTTACCGGTGTCAGGAAAGCACTGTTGATTGGCAACGAGGAGCACCAGCAATGGTTCGATGCGACCTTCGACCTGTATGCCGACCTTGGTCCAACGCAGGCAGGAGTGCATATGTCGCGCTTCAGCGAGGCGCTGGAAGAGGTTATCGAGGATTGTGCGGAGAGCACGTGGCCGCAGATTGAACTGCTGGCCGAACACATGGCGAAAACCATTGTCGAGAAGCAGAAGGTTTCTCGCGCCGAAGTGTCTATTCGCACAGCGTTGCCACTGCAAAAGTGGACACCTGTATCTGGCCGCCGGACACAAGAGGTCTACGGTTTGATAGCGCAGGCTGTGGCTACAAAAGCGGGCTGCCGGCGCATGGTGGGCGTCGAGGTTGAGGGTATGGTTGCCTGCCCATGCGCCCAGGACATGGTACACTCGTTTGCCCGTATGCGTTTGCAGGAAGAGGGCTTTAATGACGAAGCGATTAAGAAGATGCTTAATGTGACCCCGCTGGCAACGCATAACCAGCGTGGACGAGCTACGCTGCTTCTTGGCACAGATCACAGCGTGGAGGCCAGGGATCTCGTTGCGCTCGTGGAAAGCGCAATGAGTTCTGAGAACTATGCACTACTCAAACGACCCGACGAACTGTATATTGTCAACAAGGCTCACGCTAATCCGCGTTTCGTTGAAGACGTAGTTCGTGAGGTTCTGGGGGCGGTTGTTGAGAAGTACGGCGATCTGCCAGACGATGCCTTTGTGTGGGTGCATCAACGCAACGAAGAAACCATTCATAAGTACGATGTGGAGGCTGAAGGTTGGGGTACTTTGGGTGAGTTGCGTTCAGAGATTTTGGAAAATGTAAGTGTCGAACGTCATACTAGTAAAGAGGAGTGGTTGGGGCTGACGGGTTCGGTGAGATAATTTCGACTAAAGGTCGTAGTAATTTTGTAGAAGAGGAAGTTGGGGATACCCCAAACCCCGGCAAGGGGACTGCGTCCCCCCTGCACCCCCTGCTGAAGAGTTATCCTTTCTCTTAACAGGTATTGTTTAGTTATGATATAATGCGGGTACAACGACTTATACGTAGTGCCTTAGGCAAGTAGTGTTATAGGATATAGTACAGGGGTTTATGAACCCAGGGAGAGTTTGTGGAGGGAGTTCTGCTAGATTCAGCTCAGTTAGCGAAGGCTGCAGTAGATACTGCATATGACAAAAAAGCCGCGGATATTATCTTATTGGATATCCGGGATGTAACGACGATTGCTGACTACTTTGTTATCTGTAGTGGTAACAACCCACGCCAGATCCAGGCCATCGCCGAAGCTATTGACGAAGAATTGAGAAAACAAGGAGCCAATTTGTTTCAACGCGAAGGTGTCGCCGAGACAGGGTGGATGCTGCTAGACTTTGGTGACATCGTCGTGCACATCTTTGGGGCCAAAGAACGGGAATACTACCGTCTGGAACGCCTCTGGAGTGAAGCAAAGGCAGTGGTATACCTGCAATAACTCAATTCAATGAAACAAAAGGACAGAAAGACAGAAAAGGTGACGACGATGACATTTTTTCGCAATCGCAATTTTCTCGAGGGTATGGCCCTCGGTGGTATCTGCGGTATCATCATCGGCTCAGTTATTGCTTTTACTCTTGGCGAAAGCGGCCTGATCGCAATGCGCCGCTTCATTGATAATCGCTTCCCACGTAACCGTGGCATAGAATACAAATACCTTTACTGAGTTAAAAAAGAAACTGAATATTAACGCATCACGAGGTAGTAATGTGCGGGTGGCAGCATTTTTTGTAATTCTCCTCTGTAGCATAACCACTCTATCAGTTGCTGCCAGCAGTGGAACCGGCGGGCATGGATGCGCCCCATTAGTTCCGCCAGGAATACCAGGTTCGCCCTCGCCCGCACCGGCCGCCCCAGGCATTATTGTCATTAACGAAGTACTTCTGGTCCCTCATTCTACCTGGAATTGCTCTGAAACTGGCAGTTACTTTTCCACTGCTGACGCCTGGATCGAACTTTACAACACACAAAATCAAGCGTTCAACTGGGACGGTGTGGAGTCTCCCTGGCTTTAGACATGGTGGTAATTTCCCCGAACCATCGAACAGAAATGAGCGTGAAAAATAAGTATGTTCGATGGCCCGGATCAAAAAAGGG
>WNGR01004085.1_pt1 | contig 15809 bp, 12 predicted proteins | sample 5407581 | NCBI WGS metagenome assembly WNGR01 (sample SAMN13153383, study PRJNA577476) | soil metagenome | isolation source: 80 cm soil or saprolite under Garry oak tree replicate 2 | place: USA:California | collected 2016-06-15
CGCCCCGATACCAGCCCGTAGTTCGCCGACAACACGCTCTTCGGCCCCAGCGGCTCCCAGGTAGCCGTGGCTGCCGATGTTTGCGGCCCCACGTCCGCGGCATGCGCACTCCCCCGCCTCGATCCCGCAATCCTTTGTCCCGGCAGCAACCCTCTCTGCGCGACGAACCGCTGGGCCTGCATGACCCTTGGAGGCTTATCCGCCCCTCGCATCGAGGCAGTTCCCTGCGGCCCCACACCTTGCGCCAAGGCCGACAGACCCAGCACTGCCAGCAGGCCCGCCACACTCGCAAGCTTCACCACATCCCAGCTGCGCGTCGCCGCCCTCAACTCACCGGCAAAGCCTCTCCCCCGTTCGGCCCTGGCGACAACTACATGAGCGATCCCCGCAACGGCACACACCACCACACGCATTCGGAGTCCGAATCCGGCCTCTCGTTCGCCCCATCAAGACGGCTTGAGCGCAAATTTACAAATCGCGCCCGCGGAGGCACTTGGGTTTCCAGAAATGAAAATTGTGGCTCATTTTAGGGCACAGCCAATCGCGCACTGTGTGACCGCCGGTACACAAGCGCGAATCCGGCTCCCAGCCAAGCAAAAGGGCCACCCGCAGGCGGCCCTCTCGCATCGACTGATCACTGTCCACTACTCACTGTCCACTGTCTCTCTTACCACCGTCCCCACGCCCTGCTGATGTAGTCAGATAGTGTCATTCCCACCAACGCCATAAACGTGAAGAGTCCCGCGATGACCGTAAGCTTGGTCAGTTTTGAACTGTACTTCACATGCATGAAGAACAGCACCACGATCGTGGCCTTGAGGCAAGCGATGAATAACGCGACAATCGGGTTCCACACTCCCAATTCAAAGTAGGAAGCCAACACAGTTAGTGCCGTCCCCGCCAGCAACGAGGCGAAGACCACCAGGTAGATCTTGGGGCTGACGACATGAAAATCGACATCGTGTGAGTCGTGTGGGTCTTGCACGTAATCTTCGTGATGTGCGTGATGTGCGTGATGCGCGCTCATGATTTTCCCTTTATCCATGCCTGCTGATCAAATAGAGCAGCGGGAATAGGAAGATCCAGATAATATCGACAAAGTGCCAGTAAAGCCCGAAGTTCTCCACGAACGTAAGATGGCCGTTGGTATACGCTCCTGCCCATGCACGAAAGATCATGAAACCCAGAATTCCGATGCCGATGATCATGTGCAGAGCGTGCATCCCGGTCATGGCGAAGTAGAGAAAAAAGTAAAGCTCGGTGTGGCGAGCCATGTCCAGCGCCAGGGGCTTGTCGTGGTACTGCGCAATATCCGCATCCGACGCCGGATTGACGAACGACTGGACGCTGAAGTGCTGGCCCGGCACGTGGTGCTTCTCGAACTTCTCGTTGTATTCGATAGCCTTGATGCCCAGAAAGCCGACGCCCAGAATGAACGTAAGCACGAGGCACAGCACCAGTCCGCTCTGGCGCCGCATCTGTGCACACCACACGCCCATGGCCATGGTGAAGCTGGAGCTGATAAGGACCAGCGTGTTGACACTACCCCACATGATGTTCAGCTGATGAGACCCGACCACAAACGCCGGGAAATACCAGTTGCGGAGAATCAGATAGGCGGTGAACAGCCCGCCAAAGAACATGATTTCCGTCAGCAGGAAAAGCCACATGGCAAAGCCCGTAGCATCCACCTGCTGGTCCATGGACTCAAAGTGGTGGCGCTGATAGGGCGGGTGCTCGTGCCTTCCGTGCGGGGATTGGGCGATCGCCTGGCTATCCGACACTGGTTACCTCTTCTTCTTCTTCTTCCTGGGTTTTGCGCTCGAGCCATTCGTAGTCGTAGGCATCGTGGTCCATCACTGGTATCTCGACATAGTTCTCGGTCAACGGCGGCGATTGAATCTGCCACTCCAGCCCCGTTGCCTGCCAGGGATTATTGCCCGCGATCTCGCCGTACTTCAACGACCACGTCAGATACAGAATCGGCAGCAGGTAGCCGACGCCCAGAATTGTGGCGCCGGCAGTGGAGAACACATTCAAAATTTGAAACTCCGCCGGGTATGCGGCGTAGCGGCGCGGCATGCCCAGCGTGCCCAGAATGAACTGCGGGAAGAACGTGAAGTTGAACCCGATGAACGTCACCAACGCTGCCAGCTGCGAGATCTTTTCCGGATACATGCGCCCGGTCATCTTCGGCCACCAGAAATGAATGCCTGCGAGAAACGCCATCAACATGCCGCCCACCATTACGAAGTGGAAGTGCGCCACGATGAAGTAGGTCTCGGTCAGGTGAATATCTGTGCCCGACGTCCCAAGAAAGACTCCCGTCAATCCGCCGATCGTGAACAACCCCATGAATCCGAAGGCGTACAGCATCGGCGTTTCAAACGTGATGGAGCCCTTGTATAGCGTAAAGGTCCAATTGAAAATCTTGATCGCCGATGGCACTGCCACCAGCATGGTCAGCAGCGAGAACACCAGCATCGAGTAGCTGGAGACACCCATGATGAACATGTGATGCTCCCAGACAAAGAAGCCGAAGACCGCAATCGCAACCGACGAGAACGCCACCGCCGTATAGCCGAATACGCGCTTGCGGCTGAAGGTGGAGATCACTTCAGAGATCACTCCCATACCCGGTAAAATCATGATGTACACGGCCGGGTGCGAGTAGAACCAGAACAGATGCTGGAACAGCAGCGGATCGCCGCCCTTCGTCGGGTCAAACACGCCGATGCCGACCGTGCGCTCCAACCCCACCAGCACAATGGCGATCGCCAGCACCGGTGTGCCAAGCACCATCAGGATGCTGGCGGCGTAATGCGCCCAGACAAACAGCGGCATCCTGAACCACGTCATACCCGGCGCGCGCATCTTGTGAATGGTCACGATGAAGTTCAAGCCCGTAAAGATCGAACTGAACCCGGCAATGAACACCGCCAGCCCCGTACTCAGCACGTTGGTATTCAAGTAGTGCGTCGACAGAGGTGTCGTGAACGTCCAGCCCGTGTCCACGCCGCCGGTGATCATGGTGTAGAGCACCAGGATCCCGCCAACTACGTAGAGATACCAGCTCAGCAGGTTGATCTTCGGCAGTGCCAGGTCCTTCGCGCCGATCATCAGCGGAATAAGAAAATTCCCCAGCGTGGCCGGCACTGAAGGCACCAGGAACAGGAAGATCATCACCACGCCGTGCATGGTGAACACCTTGTTGTAGGTGTCCGTCGCCATCAGGTCAGACTGCGGCGTAAGCAGCTCCAACCGGATCAGTCCAGCCAATGCCCCGCCGATAGCGAAGAAGAATGTGATCGAAATCAAATAGAGAATTGCGATCCGCTTATGATCGCCAGTCAGCAGCCAGCTCATTAGTCCGTTTTCCTTGGTAAGAAAATTGACTCGCGGAATCCTGGCCGTCGATTGGTCGGGAAGACTGACAACAGTGCTCATTGTTTCACCGTCCCTTGTGAGTCGGTAGCTCGCCCAGGGCGAGACTGGCCTGCGGGCTGTTGCCTCGCGCTTGCCGCCTTACCCTCGCCCTCCGGCAAAAGACCGGTGGCGTTCAGCGTCTGTTCAATGCGGTAATTTGAGTTCAGGTTCTTGATATATTCCACCAGCGCGATCACGCCGTCTTCACTGATCTGTCCCTGGTACGTGGGCATGATCGGTGCAAAACCTTGTGTCACATGTTCTGACGGATTCAGAATCGCCTCGCGAAGATAAGCCTCGTCCGCCGTTGCTGTCTGTCCGCTCGTCAGCGTCAGCTTTGATCCGTACACGTTTGCCAGGCTCGGACCGCGTGCGTCGGCACGTCCGTTATGGCATGCATTGCAGCTAAGGCTTGCGAATAGCCTCTCGCCGTTCTGCGCCATCGACATTCCGCTGGTCGATGCCGCCAGCCACTTCTTGAAGTCGTCAGGCGTCATCACCACGATGTCGCCAACCATCGCCGAGTGGCTCGTTCCACAATACTGCGTGCAGAACAAGTGATATGTTCCCGGCGTCGTGGCCTCAAACCACACCGAGGTGTACCGGCCCGGAATCGCCTCGCGCTTCACGCGAAAAGCCGGAATCGAAAAGCTGTGAAACACATCCTGCGAAATCAGCGTCAATTGCACCGGCCTGCCCGTGGGCACATGCAGAGCGTTGATCTCGTGCTGGCCGCCCGGATGCTCCGCCTTCCACATCCACTGCTTGCCCACCACGTAAATATTCATCGCGTTCGCCGGCGGCGTGTACACGCGGAAATAAATCAGCGCGCCCCACACAAACATGATCAGGAACAGACCCAGTGGAATAATCGTCCACGTCGCCTCGAGCAGCGTGGAGCCTTCAATCTGCACCGCTACCGGGTGGCGGTTCTTCCTGTAGAGAATCGAGAAGCTGACGACCAGCAGAATCACGATGGTCAACCCGATCATGCTCACCAGGACCATGAAGAAATACAGCGCATCCATCTGCGGCGCAATCTTCGACGCCTCCGGCGGATAGAGCTGGAAGTTGGTCATCCACTTGATGAGAAACTGCCACATTACTTGGCTGATGTGATCCATTCCGTTATCCGTTCACCTTTGTTCCCGTCCTCTGCGTTTCCATTCCAGCCTGGTGCAGTTGCCGGGCGTCCCGGCGAAACATCACCAGCATGAATCCACCCAGCGAGATCACCGTGACCAGCCCACCCATCTGCACCACGCGCGCCACGATCAGCGAGTGCTTGTTCGTCCCCGGATCGTAGTGATAGCAGTAAGTCAAAATGTTATCCACCGGCGATCCAATATGGTTCGTCGATGCTTCCACCAGCCCAAGCCGCAGATCCTTGGGCGAATACTCCACCCCCATGTAGTACTGCGCCAGCTTGCCCGATGGCGTCACAATCTGGATCGAACTCGCATGCGCAAACTGCGTCAGCTTTCCATCCGGCCCCGGAATCTTCACGTAGCCGAATCCAACCGCCTTCGTCAGCGCATCGATGTTCGGCTGCGTCCCCGTCATGAAGTGCCAGCCATCCGCGGTCTGCGGATGCCCATAGCGCTTCAGATAGCTGCGCTTCTTCGATGCCGCAAGGTCCGTTCCCTCGCTCGGATCGATGCTCACGACAATGACATTGAATTCCCTGCCGGGAGCAAAACTCACCATCTGCAAAGCGCCGGTCAAGCCATTCAACTCTTCCGAGCACAACATCGGACATTGGTAATACACCAGCGCAACAATCGCAGGCTTGCTGCCGAAATAGCTTCCCAGTTGCACCTGCTTGCCCGCATCGTCTGTGAACGTCAAATTAAGTGGTAATTGCTGGTTCAAGTGCTGCGCAATGCCAACGCCATTCAGTATCTGCGACTTCTCGTTGGCACGTCCCATCTGCTTATCGCCGTAACCCGCCACCTGCGCCATCAGCGACGTTGGGCTGAACGCCGAGACCAGCACAATCCCAGCCGCCGCGCTCAACGCCGCCGTGCGCCACCATCTCCGGATTGTGTCTCTGCTCCGCACTGCCATCACACTTTCTCTTTCAAATCCACCATCGATATCGGTGCCCCATCCTTTGCGCAGCTTTATCGCGCAAAGGATGGGAGAGTCCATCACCCTTACCTACTGTTGCGGCCGCCGTGCCTCGGCATCCCGCTGTGCCTTCACATCCAACTCGTACGCCGTGCGCGCAAACCCGCCGGTCAAAGGAGTGGTTACCGTTGGCTCTTCATCACCCTTCATCGCGGTCGCCTTCTGAACCGCGGGCGCCACCGGCAATCCACGCTGCGCGATCAATTCCATCGCGCGATCGATCGGAATCCTCACCTTGCCCGGCTGCCCGTCCACGCGCGTGTAGTTATCCAGCAACAGATCCTCGCGCAAATGCAGATCGGCCACATCCTGGTTGCCATCATCGGTCTGCACTCGCGGCGTCGGAAACTCCTGCGTCAGCGCAGCCATCTTGTTTTGCAGCTCTGGATTGTTGGGCAAGTTCCCGGCTTGCCGCACGTCCACCGTCTTGGTCCACTTGTTGTTCGGCCCGTCTTCCTTGTTCAGCTCCGCGTTGATGACCTTACCGATGCCGTAGGAAAGAATCCCCACCACCGCCACAAGAATGGCGAGCGCCGTGAGAAACACCACGATCCCAGTAACGCGAACGTCGGTCTGCTCGTACCCTTGTGAGGTATCGATCTCTTCTGGCTCCGGACCGTGAGAGCTGAGTATATCGTCGCTATCATCCCTATGCTGTGGCATGTTCAGGCTCCAGAATCTCCATCAGGTGCGGATCGTTGACTTGCACCAGCGGACGCGTCTTCAACTGCATGCAGAAGTAGGCCACCCAAAATCCCACCATCGCCACCGGCACAGCCACATATTCAAAAATTCCCCAGCTCGCATGCAGGTTGCGCGCCGCGTCCCTGAAGTTCGGCTCGATCAGCCAGAACAGATCGAATGCCTTCGCGAACACCATCCACTGGCACACCCTCACCAGCCGCTTCTTGTTCCGCTTGATGTCGCGCGACAGCAACATCGTGAACGGAATCAGCCAGTGAAACAGGAAGTCCAGCGTGACGATGATGCCCCAGTGTCCGCGAATACGATCCAGGTACCAGTTAATCTCTTCCGGCAAATTCCCCGACCAGATAATCAGAAACTGCGAGAACGCGAGATAGATATTCAGCATCACGAAGGCAAACGTGAACTTGCCCATATCGTGCTGCTCTGTCTGGCGCAGAATCGTACGGTACGGCTCGCCCTTCGAAAGCCCGATCGAAATAATGATCGACATTGCCAGCACCGAGTATGCCTGGCCCACCAGGAACAGCAGTCCGTACACCGACGAATACCAGGTCGGATCCAGCGACATTACCCATAAAATTACGGCTGCCGTCATGGTCAGCGAATACACCACGATGCCCGGGCCGCTGATGTTTTCAAACTTCTTGATCCAGTAAGGTGTGTTCAACAGCGAGTCGCTTTCGCGCTTCAGCGCCAGCGAATTCAACCGCCACGTGTAGTATCCCCAGATCAGAAAACAAAGCACGCTAATCACGACGAAGGCTCCCGAATTCAGCATCGGCGCTTTCCACTTGATCGCATGCTCGATCACTTCGAGTTGATCGGGGTTGATCAAGCCCTTCCTCACGCCATCGTCGATCAGCCCATGATTGGCCCATAGGTAAAGCCTCTTGTGCGTCAGCGCAATCACAGCCCAGTAGATAAACACCAACGGCAGGGTGCGGCTCATGGCTTCGAGTGGCCGTCTCAGCAGCAGGCCCCACTTGCCTCCCGAGCAGTACTGCACCATCAGCAGCGCCAGGCCTCCGACACACCATCCAAACGTGAGCACCAGGCCAAGCAGCCACGCGCGCAGCACATGATCGATCGACCCATCCAGAAGAGCCAGGCCCGCTGCAATAATGGAAAAGACTCCTCCGACAATCAGCGCGCGCGTCTTCCACACGTCCACAAATGCGGGGGCGCCCAGATCGGCGGGTAGCGTCTTGGCGTGAGTTTCGTGAGCCATTCCTTAAGTCCTTACTTGGCGGCGCCTGAGGCCGGTTTGCTTGCGGGAATCTTGATCGCCGGGTCTGCCGGATTGGCCGGAGCCATCGCCGGTGTACCCTCTTTCACGATGTGCGGATAAGCCTGAACCGCCGTTGCCGGCAACGACCATGGCGAGGCATACGATGCAGGCAGATTCTCGCTGGCTGCCACGTCCTTCAGGTTTTTCACCTGCGTCCCTGCCGGAACATCGCCCTCGTTGGCAGCCTGACTCAACTGCAGCGCGCGGATGTAAGCGGCCACAGCCCAGCGATCTGCCGGAGCCAATTGCGCCGAATAATCCGGCATGGCTCCATAGCCGTTCGTCATCACGTAGAAGTAGTGCGAGATTGGCTGTGCCAGCCGCACCTGGTCGTGCAGATTGGCTGCCGGCTTGTAGCCCCGCTGCACAATCTCACCCAGGCCGTTGCCGACTCGCGAGTGACAAGGAGTGCAGTAGATGTTAAACCGCTCCTGCCCGCGCTTCAGCACGTCGAGCGTCACAGGGAACGGCATCATGTTCTGCTCTTCGCGATAGCCGTTCGCGCCTTGCACCACACCCGTATAGTAATAACTGTCTTCGCGCAACTGCCCGCGCGCTACCGTGTTCACCACCTGCGGCCGCGCCCCGCGATGATCGGCAAATATCTCCGATCCGCGCTGCGGAATGATCTTCGGCTGGTCGTGCATATCCTGCCTGCACCCCGCAACCAGCAGCAACGCCGCCATGCACGCGAGCGGCAGCGATTTCACACTCTTTCCACAGAAAGCGCGAAACTGATCCCTGATCACTGCCGGGGTCCCCTGCGAGCGGTCTGTGCTCGATGGGGTGGCTGATCCCTGTTCGCTGTTTTTGAGGCGGTTCGCTTGCATCAGTACTCCACCTCCACAATCGAAACCGGCCCAAAGCTCTCCAGATACGACCTCGCTTCAATCAAATCGAACTTCGGATCCAGCGCTTCAAGACACAGGAAGAACTTGTCGGTCGTCGCGCCATCGCGGAAGTTCGGCGCATTGAACAGCGGGTGATACAACGACGGAAGTCCATTCAGCGCCAGCATTCCAAACGCCGCCGAAAGCCCGGCCCACAAAATCGTCCACTCGTAGGCGGGCACAATAAACGCCGGCCACGAATAGGTGGGGCGACCCCCAATATTCAACGGATATGCGATGGTCGAAATCCATGTCTCCAGCGAGAACATCGCAGCCAGTCCCATCAGTGCACCGACAAGCGTGACGAGCGGAACCTTGTTGCGATGAAAACCAATCGCCTCCGCCGCTTCTTCCACCGGATAAGGCGTGTAGCAGTCCATGCGGCGCCAGCCATCTTTGCGCGCCTGCTGCGCAGCTCTCACCAGGTCGCTCGGCGTATCAAATTCGGCCAGCAGGCCGTAAGTTCCTTCGCGTGGGGGCATTAGTCACCAACCTCCGCAGCCTTTTTAGGGGTGATCTTCGCTCCCGGCAGCATCATGCGAATCTCCGACATGGGAATCATGGGTAGAAAGCGCACGAACAGCAGGAACAGGAACGTGAACAATCCCAGAGTTCCCACATAGGTCATGTAGTCCCACTTGGTCGCGCGGTAGGTGCCCCACGACGACGGCAAAAAGTCGCGATAGAGGCTGGTTACAACAATCACGAATCGCTCGAACCACATGCCCGTATTGACCACGATTGAAATGAAGAACATGAACCCAATCGATGTGCGCAGCTTGCGTGACCACAGCGTGGTCAGCGGTATCGCCAGGTTGCAAAGGACCAGCACTCCGTACGACCAGCCCATCGGGCCGAACATGCGGTTCCACATCATGAAGAATTCCCAGTGCGATGCCGAGTACCACGCCATGAACACTTCCATGCCGTACCCGTAAGCCACGATGAATCCCGTCGCCAGCATCACCTTGCCCATGTTGTCGATGTGCCGCTCCGTCACCAGGGCTTCAAGGTGATAAACCTTGCGCAGCGGAATCGCCAGCGTCATTACCATTGCAAAACCGGAGTAGATAGCGCCGGCGACAAAGTACGGCGGGAAGATCGTCGTGTGCCAGCCCGGCAGTACCGCCACCGCGAAGTCGAAGCTGATGACCGTGTGTACCGAGAGCACAAGAGGCGTTGCCAGTCCTGCCAGCAACAGCGACGCGGTCTCATACCGCATCCAGTGCCGCACCGAACCGCGCCAGCCCAGCGAAATCAATCCGTACGTATACTGCGCAAACCGTGACTTCGCGCGATCCCTCATGGTGCCAAAGTCGGGAACCATGCCGATATACCAGAACACCACCGAGATCGTCGCGTACGTCGAAACTGCGAACACGTCCCACAGCAGCGGCGAGCGGAACTGCGGCCACACCGTCATCGTGTTCGGATAAGGCAGAAGCCAGTAACCGAGCCACGGACGTCCAACGTGAATCAGCGGAAACGTGCCGGCGCAGACCACGGCAAAAATCGTCATGGCCTCCGCAAACCGGTTGATCGAGTTGCGCCATCCCTGCTTGAACAGCAGCAGAATCGCCGAGATCAGCGTCCCTGCATGGCCGATGCCGATCCACCACACAAAGTTGATGATCGCAAAGCCCCACGCCACAGGCTGCGTGATCGCCCAGATGCCGACGCCTTTCAGGAACAGCCACAACACCGCCACCAGCAGCACTGTCGCCACTGCCCCGGCAATTCCAAGAAAAGCGAAAAAGCCCAGCGGCGTGTGTGGAGTCAGAACAATCCGCGAGATCTTGTCGGTGACCGACCTGAAGGTCTGGCCCGGCGCAATGACCCGGTATTCACCAGTGGCAGGGTCTACCCACCGCTCGTAATCGGGGTCCTTCGGTTTCAGGTCGCTCGTTGCCATCGTGGCTTTAACCCTTTGCCGGCGTGTGCTCCACCGGCGCTTCTGCGAGTTCGCTGTTCGGATTGATCACCGCGGCCATGTAAGTCGTCCGCGGACGGGTATTGAGATCGGCCAACACCTGGTACGTGCGCTCATCCGCACGCAACTTGGCCGCTCGGCTGCCATGATCGTTGATGTTGCCAAACGTGATCGCCGATGCCGGGCAGGCTTGCTGGCACGCGGTCACAACTTCGCCATCGCGAACCGGGCGATTCTCCTTGTCGGCTTCGATCTTGGCCGCCGTGATGCGCTGCACGCAGTAGCTGCACTTCTCCATCACGCCGCGCGAGCGCACCGACACATCTGGATTGCGCAACAGCTTTAAGCTCTCCGTCTCATAGTCCGAGTACAAGAGGAAATTGAAACGCCGCACCTTGTAGGGGCAGTTGTTCGAGCAATACCTCGTCCCCACGCAGCGGTTATAGACCATCATGTTCAGGCCCTCCGGCGTGTGCACCGTCGCGCCCACCGGGCAAACCTGCTCGCAGGGAGCATTCTCGCAATGCTGGCACGTCATCGGCTGGAAGTGCGCCCGCGGCGCAGCCAGGTCGCCTTCGAAATACGTATCGATGCGCAGCCACTGCATGTTACGTCCGACACGCACCTGCTGCTTGCCCACCACCGGAATGTTGTTCTCGGCATAACAGCTCAGGATGCAGGCGTTGCAGCCCACGCAGCTGTTCATGTCGATCGACATACCCCACGCGTTATCCTTGTACGTCCAGTTGGGGAAGAGCGAAGTCCCCATATTGGTCTTCTCATGGTTCTCGCCCTCGTTGGCAAATCCAGGGTTGGCCCTGTACTCGTCCAGCGTGGCGTAGCGAATAATGCCGCGATCCCCCAGCGCCTCGTTGGTCTCCATCGAGCTGTTGCCGTTCCCTTCACCGCCAAACATCTTCGAGCGGTGATCCTGGTAATGGCTCTTGGTAATCGCCAGGCCCCACTTGCCTTCGACCTTCTTGATCGAACCGGTCGCATAAAACGGCGCCCAGGTAGGCCGAATCGAATACGCACTGAAGCCGTATCCCGAACCCACGCGTCCCGCAAATTCGCGCCCGTACCCCAGGTACACCGTCACGGAGTTGTCCGGATGTCCCGGCGCAACAATCACCGGCGCCTTCACCTTCTTGTCGCCAACCGTCAGCTCGACGATATCGTCTTCTTCAAGACCCAGCTTCGTGAGCGTGGCGCCTGAAATAATCGCGGCGTTATCCCAGCTCAGGTTCGTAATCGGCTTCGGCAGTTCCTGCAGCCAGCCCACGTTTGCCCAGCGTCCGTCATAGAGATTCGGATCGGGCCTGAAGATAATCTCGATTGCATCCTTCGGCGCAGGCGTCGGAACCTTGGCCTGCGCTGTCCCGCCTCCACTCTTGCCTGTTTCGAAAGCCGTGTTCTCAATCCAGCCCGCATGCAGCGCCTTGCGCCAGCCCGTCTCGAAGTCGCCCTTGATCGTAGACTTCCACGTCTCCCGAACCGCCTCGTAAGCGCTCTGTCTCGGCTCATTCAGCAGCGTCTGAAACACGTCATGCGCTGTCCGGCCGCCATAGAGCGGCTCGATCAGCGGCTGCACAATCGACACCGTCCCGTCGTAGGACCGCGCATCCGACCACGTCTCAAACGGGTGCGCCGCCGGAATGTGCCAGTGCGCAATCTGACCCGTTTCGTCGAGATTGTTGCCCAGGTGCGCAACCACCTTGACCTTGTTGAACGCCGTCGCAAAATCCGTGTCCGAAGGCGAAGAATAGATCGGGTTGGCATTCAAAATTACCAGCCATTCGACCTTGCCCGCGTTCATCTCCGCGACCAGCGCTTTGAAATCACCAATCTGATCGCTGGGCAGCGGATTTACCGGCTCGCCTGAAACCGTCACCGTCTTGCCCACGTTCCCCAAAGCGGTATTGATTGCCAGCGCCAGTGAAGCAACCGAGGGGTCCTGATAAATTCCCGCAATCACCGCGCTCTTGCCCGCGTGCGCCTTCAGGTCCTTCGCCAGCGCAGCAAGAAACTTCTGCTGCTCCGCGGTCCAGCTATAACTCGGCGCCGATACACCCGAGGCGCCCACAGCCTGCGCCAGGGCCGCGGCAAACGCCGGAATCTCGCTCGCACGCAGCCCCAGCCGATGCTCGGCCTTCATGCCCGTAGTCGTCGGAGTGCTTTCGATCGTATACAGCCGGTTCAGCGTCTCCGGCTTCTTGCGCCGCAGTGCATACTCGCGCGTCAGCTTGTGAAATCCCGGAAAAGCCGCGCCCGAAAGAAAATCCGCATCGAGCGAAACAATCACGTCCACGTCGCTCAGCGCATACTGCACACTGGTTCCGCCCGCCAGCGAAGTCCCCGCCACCGCCGGGTCATACTGCACCAGCTTCGCCTTGGGATATGCCGCCTGAACCGCCTTCCACTGCCTCGCCAAAGTCGGCGAAGTAATGGTAGTGCTCAAAAGGTAAATCCCAGTGCCATCCTTCGACTCACCCGCTTTTACCCGCAGCCCCTGCGCAAACTCCGCCCACTCGCGCGGTTCGCCCATATAGGTCACATGCTGCGAGCGGTCCGGATCGTAAAGATCGAGCAACGTGCCCTGCGTGAATACATCCGACGAGCCCCGGTTGTACGCATGCTCCGGATTGCCGTCCACCTTGATCGGGCGATACTGATCGCTCTTCACCAGCACCGGCACGGCCCCGCTCACGAACGGATGCGCGGTGGCGAAGTAGTTCGGCTTGCCCAGCACCAGGTCTTCGGGCTGCTTCACGTAGGGATAAATCGGCTCATCCGGCTGCTTCGCGCAACCGGCCAGTCCAGCCAGCGCCATCGACGCGCCCATCAGCTTCATGAATCCGCGCCGCGACACCGGATCGACCCATTCCTGCGCGGCTGCGGGAAACTCCCTCTCCACCGCCTCTTGAAATTCCGCCGTCCCGGCAAGCTCGTCGATCGAGCGCCAATATTTTTTGCCCTTCGTGCCTTTCAGCTCCTCGCGCACGGCGGCCAGCGTCATCGGAGCGCCCTGCTCAGCCGCCGCCTCCGCCTTGTTCCTGTCGTTGTCCACGCCGCTCCCTGTAGGTTTCGTGCTGTTCATCCCGAAATCACCGCGCCCCTCTTCGTGTCCGCTCATCTGTGGCAGACCTCGCAGCTGGTCAGCTCTCTCGGCGTCCGAATCTTGTATTGCGCCAGCAGGAAATGACCGAGCTCATCCTGGCTGGTGAACTTCTTGTACGCGCCCGCCGCCGGAACTCCCGCCGCAGCCGCTTCGCCCATCGCTGCATGCCCGCCAATCGACGGCATGCGCAGCGAAGCCACCTCAGGCCCAGCGCCCGTCGGATCCTTCATCACGCAATCCACACTCTGCGCCGTCGGCTTGCCTTCCTTCGCATCTCCCACCGAGCACCACACCGGCCTCTCCTCCGCCGGATTCTCCCAGGCCATGTTGTAAATCTGCCCCGTCGGCCGCAGGTTCTTCGCAGGATTGCGATGGCAGTCCAAACACCACTCCATCTGCAGCGTGTTCTGCGCATACATCAGCGGCATCTGATCCACGCGCCCATGGCAGGTCGAGCAGCCCAGACCCTTGTTCACGTGAATCTCGTGGCTGAAATAAACAAAATCAGGCAGGTCGTGCACCTTGGTCCATACCAGCGACTGGTTCGTTGCCCAGCTCTGCCGTACCGGCTCCAGCAGTTGCGCGTTGGTCCAGATCTGCGCATGGCAATTGATACAAGTCTTGGTCGGCGGAATTCCCGCGTAGCTCGACTTCTCCACCGTCGTGTGACAGTACTGGCACTGCAACCCCAGTCCCTGCACGTGGTGCTTGTGGCTGAAAGGCACCGGCTGGTCCGGGCGCTGCCCCTGGCGAGTCACCCAGGGAGATCGCTGCAGTTGGTCCAGCGTGACCCCCAGGGCGATCACGATCAGCCCCGTCAATACAAGGCTCATGCGAGCCAAAGCATTGGAGCTGCGGTCAAATATCTGCGCCATGAATACTTTCCCTAGTCTTATGCTGCGTTTTTTTGTATGGGCTCTGGGTTCTTTGAGATGTGTCCGTTGTGCTGGCGGTCACATAGTTTGTGTGCAAACTTATTTTAGAGTCGTAAAGCACCTTGAGGCGCTTGACCCCGAAAATTCAATATAGCAGTGCTAACCCCTTTGCAACCGTCCCCTGACTTGGTTTTTGCAAAAAAACCTCACCTGCCCAGCCTTTTGTAAGCTGCTGAAAAGAAAACAGATGTGATAAGGTCGATCAAAGGTAAAATACCGGCTTCTCTGGGAGGCGAGCGTCCCAGACACTGGTACATTTGATCCAAAAAATAGCACGCCCGGCCTGTCGACAGTCAAATTCACATCCGGGAAGCCAGCATTCAACCCGCCTCTGTACCCTCGGCCGAAAACCATCCGCCTGTCGATTCCGCGTAGCCGACGAAGTCCGCGTCCTTTACCGCTTCGCCAGCACCAGCATCAGGGCAAACAACACGACAGGAACCAGCACCAGCCCGGCGTACAGCAAAAGCTTCTTGTTGATCTTCGCCCCTCCGCGCTTCGCGGGCCGCGTGCCGTGCTCTTCCACGCCCACCTGCTCCTGGTTTTCCAGGTCCCACTCCATCTCGTGGGCATTGGCATACCGGTGCCGCGGATCGCGCTCCAGCGCTCGATACACGATCTCCTCCAGCTCCGGCGCGATCTCCTTGTTCAGTTCGCGCGGCGGAGACGGGTCTTTCATCAGCCGCTCGTTCATCACCGCCAGCGGATTGGGCCCGCTGAACGGCACCTGCCCCGTCAGCATCTCGTAAAACATGATCCCCAGCGCATAGATATCGCTGCGCTGGTCGCCCCTCTGGCCCTTTACCTGCTCCGGCGAAATGTAGTCCGGAGTGCCCAGCATCGACGACATGTTCACGTGCGTCAATCGCCGTGCATCTTCCTTCATCGCGATCCCGAAATCGATCAGTTTCACGTGATCGTCCGCATCCACCATCACGTTCTCGGGCTTCAGGTCGCGGTGCACGATGCCGCGCTTGTGCATGTAGTCCAGGGCGCCGCAGATACCCAGGATGATCCTCACCGCACGTTCGACGGGCAGTTTTCTCTTCTCGTTGAGAATGCTGCGCAGCAGCCGCCCTTCTACCCACTCGATCACCATATACAGCCGGCTTCGTTCTTCGCTGTTGTAGGTCTTTACGATGCCGGGATGGTCGAGCAGCTGGCCGATCTCGTGCTCCCGCTTGAACCGCTCCAGCAAAACCGGGTCGGCCTCCATCTCCGGATGGGGTACCTTCACCGCCACCTGCTCGCCGTTCTTCACGTCCGTCGCCCGAAAGAGCGTACCCATCCCGCTACGCGCCACGGTGGCGTCGATGCGGTAGTGATCGAGAGTATCTCCCGGCTCAAGCAGCTTCATTGGTGTGGCTTTGATTCTTTCATGCCA
>WNGR01004091.1_pt1 | contig 15804 bp, 9 predicted proteins | sample 5407581 | NCBI WGS metagenome assembly WNGR01 (sample SAMN13153383, study PRJNA577476) | soil metagenome | isolation source: 80 cm soil or saprolite under Garry oak tree replicate 2 | place: USA:California | collected 2016-06-15
CAGGAGAGCAAGCTGGCGCGGCCACGACGCCAAGGCTGCACGACGTCCCCGCCTGTGTCCAGCACCAGCGCACCTGGCCCGCGCACGTGTCGCGCCCGGGCTCGCACCGCTCAGGCCGACGGGATCACCGAATACTTACCGGCGATGACTCCATTGTTTATCTATAGGCCGCGCTCGGTCCAGAGATAAACAATGGATATGTATATCTTGCTTCGAGAGGTGCTTGCTTCGAGAGGTGCTTGTGTGAGTTTCAGCGGATGCAGCGCTGGCATCACTTGGCATAGACCGACTGGTTCTCGCGGACAATAGTGGCTAAGTACAAAGAATGTCGCTGCTGGCCATTATGTGCCGCCGGGTGTGGCGGTTTTCCTGCCAGCCGCGGTTACCCGCGCTGACCAGCGAGCTTGCGGATCACCGTCATCTGACGAAGGATTCCTTCTTCAGCCGACTGCCCAGCTTCGCCGCAGCCTGCGCGGCCTGCGCTTCAGCCGCGCGGCGAAGTTCCTGCCAGTCGCAGTTGGGGTCGTGTGTGCCGAGCGCCAGCACGCTCGCTCGCGCTGCGGACAGCGCATCCCCGTCTCCGAGCGCCAAACCGCTATCTCGCAATCTGAGCAGCGCAGTCATCACACGTGCCCGCGCCTGGGCCGGTGTCGCCCGTGCTTGCTGGATCCCAGCCTTGCGGCACACAACAATGACATCGATCCGATTCGGCGCCAAGGCCGCTGCCTTGGTCAGGCTTGTGGTCACCTCTGCCACGACGGGGCGGACCGCGGTCACGACGAAGTCGGCGTCGGCCAATGACCGCATGACCGCCTCCCAGCCGGGGGTCCGCGACTGGTGGAAGCTGAACGCCAGCAGCCCGTCGTCCGACAGCACCCGCGCGCATTCGCGCCACACGTCGGCTGCCATCATGCGGAAGTCTTCCGCGCCGGTGTTCTGGACCTCGCGCTGGTCTCGCGTGGTGAGGCCGGTGGGGTATCCCGGGTACGGGCCGATGCCGCGCAGCCATGCGTGGAAGAAGTCGGCGAGTTCGGAGTAGTGGACGTTATCTACGTACGGCGGGTCGGTTACGACGAGTGTGACAGCACCGTTCGGGACGTCGGTTCGGCCGCCGTCGCCGGTCACGACATATGCGCTGTCCGGTTTGGCGGCGAAGTCGTCCCAGCAGGACGCGACCATCTGCCCGACCGGAGCCGATAGGCCGCGTTCGGCGATGACGGTCCCGGCGCGTTCGATCAGGTCCGTCGGGTCCAGCTTGTACTCGTGTGCGCGGCGCAGACGCGCGAGCGTGTCGGCATACCCGCCGGATCCGCCGTGCGCACCCCACGGGTTCCCCTCGACAGAGCAGCGTTCGGGACGCAGCACATGGTTGTGGAAGATGGAACGAACCGGACCGGTGCCCTCGCCTTTGAACGAGCAGAAGCCGTTGTGGTGCTCGACGGTCTTGCCGAACGCGGCAACGAGCGCCTCGCGTTCCGGGCTGCGGCCGGGCAGGTCACGCAGCGCCGCTGCGATACGACCCAGGCAGTACAGCTGGCGGTCGTTGAAGAAGCTCGCCCAGGTCCGGTACCCCCACCGCAGGGCTTGGATCGTGTTCGTCCCGTCGGTAAGGTCGCCCTCTGGGGTCACGACGTCGCCGACGGTTGCACCGGCGAGCAGCTTGCTCGCCCGGTCATACAGGTCAAGGTCGAACTCGTCGATCTCGCGGTACTCGCGGGCTCCGCCGGCGGTCTTGACCATCTTCGCGTACATGCGCCGCTGCGGCTTCTGCCGGGCGAGAGCCGCGGTGATGTGGTTGCGGTGCCCCGCCAGGCACGTCATCGTCCGCCCACGGACCGGGCCCGCCAACCCGAAAACGGTACGGCAGCGGGAGCAGCGGCCTTCGGTGTCGACGGTGACGTCCATCGGACAGACCGCGTGACAGTGCGGGCATGTCGCCTGCCCTTTCGGATGTCGGCTCGGGTAGGCGTGCTTGGCGAACACGTAGGTCGAGAACAGCTCGACGGGCTCGCCGCAATCCGGGCAGTCGGCGATGGCAACCCAGAAGTAATGCAGAACCGGTTCGCCCTCGGCGGTGACGTACAGTGCGTCGATGTCGGCGCGGCAGGATGCCTCGACAACGGCGAACAGCCGTTCGACTGTCTCGAAGTCCCACGCCTGCAGCGCCTGCCGCTGCGTCAGCGTCGCCACCGGGTTGATGTCGCGGGCCACGACCCGCGCGCCGAGCTTCACTGCTTCCACGAGCGTTGTGCCCGCCCCGCTGAACGGGTCGTACACAACCGCACCGTCGAGCGCGCGGGCTGATTGCTTCTCGCCCGCGCTGGCGGCGGCGATCAGAACGGACCGGATTACGGAGCCGAGCCGGCGCGCCCACCACTTGTGTACGTAGGTCGCCGGCCGGTGCAACTCCTTGCGCCACGACTCGTGCTCGGCGACGCGGCTGACAGCCACCGGCAGGTGGCGGCGTTCCAGCGAGCAGGCAACGGGTACCCCGCTGTTGCTGCGGCCACGCTGCTCAGCGTTCACGCCATCTCCTCCGCCGTGAGGGACCGTATCCGCTGCCGTATTCTGGGTCATCCTGGGCCCAGCCGACCATGCGGTCACCTCCCCGCAGCAGCGTAGGCCTCCCGCATCGCCCTCCGGTAAACGACAGGCGGAACGCCCAAAAATATCGCGCCCCGTGCGCAGCTAACTGGTGTTTCTGTCCGGTGCCGTTGCTAGCGTGGCCGCGGCAGCAGCGTCAGGCCACGATCAGGAGCATCGGAAACGATCCAGGAGGTGCGATGGTTTATCTTGACGACCTCGTACCCGTCGACCCCGATCCGAGCGAGCTTCTTGAGCGGCTTCGGCAGCGGCGCCTGACCGACGACGGGCAGACGGTCGATCTCGGCCCGCTCGACGAGGCGACACTGAACCTGGTGCGGCGCGTCATTGCGACGACGACCAGTGACCTGTCCCTCGAACTGCCGCGCGGCCGGCACGACATCGCAGTCCTCCTCGGCGTGTACGTCCAGCTCATGCGTCTCGGGGCGTGCATGAGGCACGAGTGCGGACCCGAAGCGTTCGAAGGCCCGGTCGTTGTCATCGGGCGCAACACGAACATGACCGACCGGCTGCACCGGATCAAGATCGGGGCGGAGAACCTGTCCGATGCCCTCCGGGCGCAGCGGGTACGGGCCGACGGAACTGTCATCGACCTTCACGGGCTTGTCACCGTCGCGAAAGCATGGGACGACGGGCTGTTCTACCTCAACACGTCACTCGGCTGGCCGAGGCTGGGCCGGATCCAGCCGGGCGTTGTCATCATAGATCGCACCAGCTTCAGCAACCCGGAGGCGCTCGACCGTGCGCTCGCATGGAGCGAGATCCACGCCGCTCGGCGTGTCATGGTGGTGAACAACCTCGGCGACCCGCGCCCGAACGCTCTGGAGCCACAACGTTGGATCCGGTGGAGTTGGACGCCAGGTTTGCAGTCCGACGTTCTGCGTGAGCTCGGCAGTCGGCCAGCGTGTGGGCCGTTGTCTACGAACGCGCTGCTCACCGTCCCTCCGCGCCGTACCGGCGTAGCCGAATACCGGGCACCGGAGATGACACGGCTGCGGCGGGCATGTCTGCGGGGTGTCGCAGCAGCCAGGAGGATGAACCAGCCGTTCCCCAAGGTCATTGCTGACACGGTCCAGCTCGTCAACATGCTCAACGGGCTGTGGGGCTCAACGAAAACCGCGAACGAGCATTCAGTGCACTACGCGCGCGGGGTCAGCACCGCGACGCTGCGCCGGACTGTCCAGGATCGTGGCGACGATGAGCTGCGCGGCCCGTGGAGTGTGTTCCGCGACACTGACTGGCCGGATCTGCGGCGCGACGCGCTGGCCCTTGCCGACCTTCTCGACGAGTTCAACCCTCGCTTCGAGATGCTGTGCGAACTGCTGAACTGGGCTCGGGCCAACCGGCCAGACTCCCGGGTTGTCGTCCGCACCCATACCCGCTACGCGGCAAGCGCCTTGCTGGCAGAGCTGTCGGACGCCCGCCCCGACCTTGACAATCTGCTCAGCGACGGCGACCCAGCAACCGCACTCATCGCCGTCGTGCCCTATAGCTACCGGCTTCCGTGGGCGGTCGGCCCGGCCGTGCAGCTGCATCCCGGGGTACCCGCGCCCTGGATGCGCAGCTCTCTCGTATCCGGCGAATCGAACGAGGAAGTCGTTGTCGTCGATGCCGACGAGAAGCGCTGGCTGGACGCCGTGATCAGGGTGCTCGACCAGGAGTGGACGTCGGTATTGGGTTCGGCAGCAGGACGCCTGTGCCTCGGACAGCTACCGGCGCCGCACCTGCGGTCGGCGCACACGGTATTCGGGCCCGTCCAGGCTGACAGTCGCGGCGACGAAGATGGACAGTCCGATATCCCTGCTTCAACCATCGACATTTCCGACCTGTTCACTGCCTACTCTGCCGCGGTGGACGGCATCGAGTCCGACGACGACCCGGGCTACCACGCGAAGGAAGGCGGGCGGCCAGTGGCGTCCCGCCCGGTCACCCTTGAGCCTGGTGACAGCCTGTACTGGCTGCCATCCGACGCCCGCGTCGAGACCCTTGTCGGCACCCACTACAGCTCGGTGCAGGCCACCGCGCTCACGGTCGGAATGTCTTTGCTCATCCCTCGTGGCGAGACCCGTGACGAGCTGTACGCACGGCTGCTACAGGCTGCCTACCGCGACGCGGACGTGCTCGCCGTCACCATCCTGCTGCGCCGCTTCCGGGCCGCGGTGTGGACGCTTCACGCGCAGTGCGGCACGTGGGAGGATGTCGCTAGGGGTCTGCGGCACAGGGGAAGCAGCGTGCAGACTGGCCAGACGTGCCAGAACTGGGCAACAGGTGCCGTGATCGCCCCTGACGACATCATGGACATTCGGCGCGTGGCGTGGCTGACCGACGACAGTAGCCTCATCCTCAACCGCACTTGGGAACGCCTGGGCGCGGTTGCGCGGGAGTTGCGGCGACTGCACCGTGGCCTCGGCCGCATCTTGTCAGGTGCTATCGGTGAGGTCGCGTCCGGCCGCCCCGGCGACAACACGCGCCAACTGTCCGACCTGTGTGGCGGGATAGACCCAACCGAAATCCTCGAAGAGTTCGAGGTACGCCGCATCCACTCCATCGGGCCCACCGCAGTGGTTCCCAGTGGTCAACTACGCCGCATTGTCGCTGTGACGGCCGGCACCAGCCAGGCATCGTAGAAGGAGTTCCTCTTGTCCGGAGCAGCGCGCCGCCGACCGTCGGCACCCGACAACGCGTCCCTACGCAACCGACGCGAGTCCGCCGTTGTCGATCTGCTAATCGACCGTCTTGCGGAGCGTCTCGCTGACCGCAGCGGCGTTCGGCACGCGCCGCCCTGGGAGCCGAAGCAGAACGTCTTGCTCGGCGTGCTCGAACCGATCTGGGTTCGCCCACCGGCGGTGACCACCGGCGAGGACGCCGCGGGTGCCGACGACGATGGCGATGCTGGTGAAACAAGCAAGACCGCGGAAACCGAGCACGCGACGACCCCGATCGGGGAGATCCCGTCACTCGGCATTGACTTCCGGGTCCGTGCCGACGGTGCGGAGAAGGTGAGGCTCAATGTCGATGTCGCGTTCGCGCTGTATCTGGAGGAAATCGCGACGCTTGACGAGCAGCGTACCTACCTTGGCGCGCCCGTTCAGGAGAAGACCACTACAGGCACAGGTGACGACACGGGCGGCGATACTGACCCGTCCGCGGCTCAATCCGCAGACGGAGACACCGGGCAGGGCGACGCACAGCCCACGGATGTGGCAGCAACCCGGTCAACGGGCGCGGGCGGTTCCGACGTGGCGAGTGGCAGCGGCCAGGGCACGACACGTAGCCGACGGGAGAGGAAAACCAGGCTGCTCGGGGCGTGGCGCCGCCGCGACATCAGCGTGCCCAAATTCAGCATCGAAGTGAGCCTCGACGGCAGTGTAGAGACTGTCAGCGACCCCATCGACGGACCGGTGCGGTCGGTCATCGACGGGCATTACGCGCAACCGAACGCCATGCGGCCGTTCACGACCAAGCGCAACGAGCTCCCCCGAGCCGCACTCGCCGACGAGGGCGCGTTCCGCGCCGCCGTCGCCGCTGCGCTCGACATGACTTGGCAGCCGGCCTACCCAGACCTCGAACTCACAGCGTTCGCCCAACCGCTCGGCGACCACGAGTACCTGGTCAGCGTGTCGCTGCGCAACGCCACACAGCTGACCGACCGCACGTTGCAGGACCTGTCGGCCTACGACTGCCAGCTGGCCGTGCTCCCAGACGTGATGACACCGCTTGCCGCACAGCGCTTCGACTTGGCGCCAGACGACTACCGGCTCGCCGATCTGGCCGACGTCGTCGGGCACGGTACTGGGTGCGTCGCCGTCCCCACCGAGGGGGGTGGGATCCGCAGCGAGACGCTGCCCACCTTCACGCAGCCGGTCATCGAGCCGCGCGACGATCACGTTATCGCGCCGCGCTGGATGGACCTTGCCCGCGACCCGGCGCCCATTCTCGCCAGCATCCAGGTCGCGATGGAGGATTTCGAGCGCGACTTCATGAAGTTCGTCGATCAGGCTGCCGGGCAGCCGCACTACCGCGACGCGCAGAAAGACCTCGAACAGTTCTCCGATGAGCTTCGCCGCTTTCGCCTGGGCCGTAGCGTGATGCGTGATGACCCTCGCCTCGAACATGCATTCAAGCTGGCCAACGAGGTATTCGCCCGGGCGAACGCCGGAGCGTCGTTCGACACCTGGCGACTGTTCCAGATCGTCTACATCGTCTCGCACCTGCCGGCGCTCGCCGCGCGCGAGCACACGGACGCTGAGCTGCGCCGCGAACTCGACCACGTCGATGTGTTGTGGTTCCCGGCCGGCGGCGGAAAGACCGAGGCGTATCTGGGCCTCATCATCGGCGCCTTGTTCTATGACCGGCTGCGCGGCAAGCACGCTGGGGTCACCTCATGGCTGCGCTTCCCCCTGCGGATGCTGTCCGTCCAGCAACTATTCCGCATGCTGCGCGTCCTCGTAATCGCCGAAGACCTGCGCGCCGAACGCAGCATCGGGTCCAGGGACGACGACCCGTTCGCACTCGGCTACCTAGTCGGAGCCGGTGGAACACCGAACTCACTCAAATGGCCGCGCGGTTGGTGGAAAGGCTGGGATGCAGAATCCCGGCTCGCCGCGAAAGACACTTTCCCCCAGGACCACGAGGATCACCGCCTCGTCACCCAATGCCCATACCCAGACTGTGGGCAGAAGAAGGTGAACCTGGTTCTGGACACCCAGGCCGTGCGGCTGGAACACCATTGTGCCGCGTGTGACCGGGCGCTGCCGCTGTACATGACCGACGAGGAGGTATACCGGTACCTCCCGTCGGTGCTCATCTCGACGGTGGACAAACTCACCGGATACACGTGGTTCCCCGAGTTCACCGCGTTCAGCCGCGGCCCGCGATTCCGCTGTCCCCAGCACGGCTACTTCAGCGTTCCCACTCAGGGGACGTGCACGGTCGGGTCCGACCTCTGCCCGGCGGCTAAGCAGGGGCACCCGCAGGCGCACCAGGTGAAGGACCCGGCGCCGGCACTCACCGTGCAGGACGAGATGCACCTGCTCAAAGAGGAACTCGGAGCGTTCGGCGGTCAGTATGAGGGCCTCATCGCCGAGCTGCAGCGCGGCGGGCCGTCCGGGCTGCCAACCAAAGTTCTGGCGGCCTCGGCCACTATCGAGCAGTACGAGGACCAATTGCGGCAGGTGTACGGGCGCATCCCGCGCGCGTTCCCGTCTGCCGGGTACGAGCGGGAACGCACCTTCTACACCCGCACTCTTCCGGATGTTCGGCGCGCCTTCGTCGGCATCCTGCCCCACTATCGCCGCAAGGCGGACGTTGCTGCGATCGTGCAGGCCGAACTGCTGCGCGCGGTGGCCGAACTCGAGGACGCGGGCAAACCCCTCGACGAGCTCGGCATCGACCGAGGCTTGTGGGACCCCGAGCCGACCGACGACGCGCTCGACCTGCTGTTCAACTACGAGGTGTCACTCGGCTACGTCAACAGCAAGGCGCACGGTGCGAAGCTGGACGAGGAACTGCGGTTGCTGTCCGACGAGCTCCAGGCCGAGGGCCGCGGCCCAGTCGACCGGGTGGTGCTGACCGGGCAAGTCCCCATTCCCGACCTGGCTCACGCCATAGGCCGCGTCCAGGGCGAGCAACGCAACATGGACCGTGCGAAGCGGCTGCGGGCGCTCGTCGGCACGTCAGTCGTTAGCCACGGCGTCGACCTCGACCGGCTCAATGTCCTTGTCCTGGCCGGCATGCCGACGACGGCCGCCGACTACATCCAGGTCACCGCACGCTCGGGACGCACCCATGCCGGCCTGGTCGTCACCGTGTACGACTCGTTCAGCCGCCGGGAACGGTCGCTGTTCAGCAACTTCGCCAGCTACCACCGCTTCCTCGACCAGATGGTCACCCCTGTCCCGGTGAACAAGTACGCATTTTTCGTGGCGGACCGTACCGTGCCCGGCATCGCCCTGGCGCTGCTCCACGACCTGGCCCGCGAGCCCTCCCTGAACGGTCCGGTCCAGGGAGTGAAGTATGCGAAGGACTTCCAGAACTGGTGGAACACCAACCGCAGCGCCATCAACGCTGCGATCCAGAGCCGGCTGCGCCGCTGCTACGAGACACCGGTCGCCTGGGTAAACGACCCCGCGATGGAACGCGAGCTCGGCGACCGCGCAATGCGGCGCTGGACGGATACTGAATACCAGTCCCTCAGCATTCCGGCCCAGGAGTCGCAGACCGCGCGGCTGTTCAACATCTCGCCGCTGTCGAACTTCCGCGACATCGACGAGCCCGCGCGGTTCCCTGTCTGGTACCCCAGCAAGGATGCGTTCGAGCGCCTCACTGGAGGGGTCACCGACGATGACGCCAGCATCGACACCGACGCGACGGAGGAGTAGCGCATGCTGCGCAGTCACAGCCAGATCCTGTACAGCTACTTGCCCGGGGCCGTGTTCCGTCACGAGGAACGCGTGTACGGCAAGGTGGTCTCCGTCGACGGTGACCGGCTGACCGGCCTCAACGAGGCTGTCATCTACGAAGAGATCGCCAGCTACCTCGAGCGCTGGCCGGACGACCAGCGGCACGACCTGCCCTTGCCAAAAGACCTGCGGGTCAACGAATACCGCATCATCCGGCCTGACCTAGTCCGGTGGGAACTGTTCCCGCTCGTATTCGAGTGCAGCCGCCGCTCGTGCGCGCGGGTCCGCAGCTTCCGCACCTTCGACGACTTGGCCCAGTCCTCGGCATGCATGCGGTGCGGCGGGCCCCTCCAGCAGTTGCGGTTCTACAACGCGCACAACTGCGGCCAGATCCGGGCCATTTACGTTCCTAAGTGCACCTCGCACGGATACGACGAGCTGTCCTTTGACAACACGGGCAGCTTCCTCACTGCAACCTGGCGATGCCACGGCCCTGGCTGCAACGGCGGTGTCGCGCACCGGACGAACATGTCGCCGTGCAACTGCCGCTCTTTCCCCGGTCGCGACAACGTCGTGCGCATGCGGGCCCACACACTCGATGACTCACGCGCCTACCAGGCCCACTCCATAGACCTGGTCAACATCGACTCATCGGTGTTCCAGACCTACCAGCGGCACCCTGCCCGCGCGCAGATAGCTGTCGCCCACTTCCTCGGCCTCATCGACGGCATCAAGGACGGGATGCGTGACGTCGACACCGGCTCAGATGGTGAGCGGATGAGCGCTGAGCAGTGGACGGCGAAAGAAGCGCAGTACCGCGAGATGGGACTCGACGACGACGAGATCGCCGCTCTGAAGAAGATGAAGGGCCCGGCAGACAGCGGTGTAGCCGCGATCGCCGGCATCCCGCCGACGGTGCTTGAGGCGGTGGCGAAGAACCGTCCGTTCTATGAGCGTGCTGCGGTGTACGACACGGCGGAGGTGCCGCGGTTCAGCCTCTCCGACCAGCTTCAGCGGGCACGTGGTCGGGGCGACACGGTCCAGGCAGAGGCGATCGACGCTGCCTGCGCGCTCGCCGCGGGCATGGGGATCAGCGAACTCGCCGTCACCTGGGAGTTCCCGATCGCGAAGGTCGCGTTCGGCTACACCCGCGAGAAGCACACGCCCGGTGAGGCCGCTATCCGCGGCTACCGGCACGCCAAGCAGCATGACGGGAAGTATCCTGTATTCGCGGTGAGCAGCAGCACCGAGGCGCTGCTCCTGACGTTGTCGGCGAAGGACGTGCTCGCGTTCCTGCACCACCGGGGCGAAGTAGCGACCGCACCGGGCGATGAGGACGCCGCGCGGCGGCAACTGCTCGAGATCTTCGCTACGGAGCAGACCCAACCGGCGCCTGCCCAGACGATCCGTCTCCTGATCCACACGCTCAGCCACCTGCTGCTGCGGGGCCTGGACGACGGGCAGATCGGGTTCGCCGAAGCGAGCCTGGCCGAGTGGCTGGTGCCTGAGACGCTGACGTTCGCCGTGTACGCGAACACGCTCAAGGATTTCACTCTCGGGTCGCTGTGGACCCTGCTGAACAACCGGGCCCTGAGTTGGCTGCGGGCGGTGGTCGACCGCTGCATGCGGTGCGAGAATGACCCGATCTGCTACCAACATTCGCCGCGCTCGTGCGAGCGGTGCTCGTATCTGACATTCGGGTGCCGGATGTTCAACGAAGACCTGGACCGCGAGACGTTGTACGACTACCTGCTGTTGCGGGGGGTCCTCGGATCGCGGGCGGTCTTGGAAGGTGCCGGTGCGTGATCTGGTACCGCTGGCGCTGATGCTGCAGCGCCTCGCTGGAGGGCCTGAGCGGGCGTTGGCGTGGACCGACACGATCGCCTCGAAAGGTCGGCACGCGTTGCAGCGGCTCGGCTTGCGAGGCGATGCCGAGCTCGTCGTCGCCGACCGGGCGCGGACTGCAGGAGTGTTCGCCGCGGACGGAACGGTCGACCGTGTCCGGCTTGCGCAGCTCGTCATTGTTCTCGACATCCTGGCTGCGGTCCCGCGCGACCCTGGTGCGGAACCTGATGCCGAACCTCTCGTGTTCACCGTCCCGCGCGCTGCCGAGCGGTTCCTCACGCCGCGGCAGCGTCTTGACCTGCTGGTCAATGATGTCATCGCCCGGGCTGAGTCAAGCCTGCACATCGGCGGACCTTTCTGGAATGAAGGCGGCTGGGACATGCTGCGCCCGGTCGTACTGCCCGCCCTCAAGCACCGGGGCGTGACAGCGACCTTCTACCTGCATCCGCACGAGTCCGGGCGCCTGGACGTGGTGCACGACATGCTCGCGGAGGTGCGCGGTCACGGCGAGGTACGGGCCCTGTGGTGGGCGGGCGGGGTGCCAAGTCTCATGCATGCCAAGTTCATTGTCGGCGACCGCAGCCATGGCTACTTCGGGAGCGCGAACCTGACCTCTCTCGGTCTGGGCGAACATCTCGAAATGGGAGTTGCGCTCGCGCCGACCCAGGCAGTCTCACTGCTCGCGCTGCTCGAGTCACTTGAGCAAGCCGGCCTATTCACTACTGATCCATAACGCCTTTAACGGCGTTAACCAGGGGCTAATCGTCACAGTTGGTTGGGTACGCGACCTGCTGTCAGGTTTTGCTGCAAGGATGGCTAATCTAACCAGTGTAGATAATGAGGTCAAACGGGGGATGAGCACTTCAGGCGTGTGCCGTGGCCCCTGAACGGGATACTCGGCGACGATTTGCCCTCCGTCCAGCGATGAAGAAGCAGCAACTGCTGAGCTTCTCAAACAGACCCGACTGAGAACACTGCTCGGGTCACGACGGATTATCGCGCTCCCGTCAACACCTTTTCACGCTTAACGGACACGAGTGGGATATCGTAACGGTCCGCAAGTTCGCGGGCCCCCGCATACTCGGTGGAATATGCGACCACCAAGGACCTAACTCGTGAAGTCAAGAGTGGGTAACCAGCATCGGCAGCGGCAAGAGAACGGTACTTGATGGCTTGGTGGATGCCCACGCAGACCTCGCGTTCGCCTTCGACTTCAACCTCGATCACAGTCCGGTCCGGCATATGGTTCTCAAACATCACATCAACCCGTTCCCCGGTAGCGAAAGCGTATTCGACATGAGGTATGGCCGCTGCACTTAGGCCGAACTCAACTGGATGGCCGGCCACGTACAGCTTCAGCAGCCTGTGCGCGGCCGACTCGCCACCAGCACCGTAGCCTCCGACATGCTGACCCGCAGGAGGTGGGATGGCGATCGTCGCGAGGTTATCGACTTCGAAAACCCGCCCAGGCTGTTCGTTAACCCCGACAGGTTCGTCGCCCCAGCGGAAGTAGCCTGTGGGGCTCGATTACTGGATCTGGCCTGGGCGGCATGCCGGGTTGAGATCATCGTTGAGTGATCTTTCCAGTCGTCTACCTGCTCGCGCGCGACTTGCTCGGCTGCCTGATGGTGCTGGCCCGGCGTGAGGCATCCAAGGATGCCGAACTCCTGGTGCTCCGGCACGAGAACACAGTGCTGCGCCGCCAGATCAGCCGGGTCCGCTACCAGCCGGGTGACCGGCTATGGCTCGCGGCCCTGTCCCGGCTGATCGCCCGCGCCGATGAGGTGAGGTGTTCATGGTGACCCGGCGACGCTGCTCGCCCGGTGCGGGCCAGCCAGGCATGCCGAGCGGGGCAGCCCGCGCGCTGCGGCCAGGTATGGCCTCCGCATGGCTCGCACGGGCCGCGTGATTCCACGAAACAGCGATGAGACAGCGGATGCGAGCCGGGCTGGCTCTTTGTTCGTTTTCTTGGCTCTTGATCCATATCTAAAAGTGATCTCCGAGAGGTATGCTATTCAGCCGATACCCTACCAAGCCATTTTCTAGACATTCTTCTCGACGTCAAGGGACGATGTCCGCCATGACGGGGAGTGAGGACCATGGTGCCCTGCTATGGATGTTTGTTGGCCCCATCTTCATGTATCGGGCTAAGACTGGCCAAGAAACGCGAGAGCTTCCCAGGGTGAACACGAATGTTAGGGCGAAATCGAATGGCTGAAGATATTTCACAAAAGTGAATCCCACCGCAGCAAGAAATACTCCCGGCACCGCTACGAAAAGTGCATCCCCCAGGCGGGATGCCCTTCCGGTCATGCCTGACCCAATAAGCATCATGCCCACGGCGATGAAGGCTGTTGCTGCTATGAGGAACCAGCCTTTCTGAGCCTCATAATATATGCTCGCAGAGTGGATGAGAGAGACGCCCAGAATTTCAGGACGCGCCATGCGGCGGTAAATGCTAGACGACAGGGCGACGTGCTTCTAGCCTGCTGGGCAGGAGGTGGCCGTCGTGAGCGAGGCAAGCCGGCTGCGGGAGCTGACCGAGTCGGGGCTGCTGCACGCCAACCCCGAGGCGGTCGTTTCGCAGTTGTTCACCGCGGGCGGCGAGTTCTTCCTGGCCGCGGACAAGGTCCAGGTGAAATACGAGATGCTGCGCGCCCACCTGGTCGACGGCCGGCCGGTCACCGACGCCGCCGCGGCGCACGGCTACTCGCGCGCGGCGTTCTACCTGGTGCTGGCGTCGTTCTCGCAGGCGGGCATGTCGGGGCTGCTCGACGAGCGCCGCGGCCGGCGCGGGCCGGTGAAGCTGCGCCCCGAGATCCTGGAGTTCATCCGTGCCGCCGAGGCGGGCCCGGGCCAGCTGGCCGAGCAGGTCGCAGACCGGTTCGGGGTGCGGCTGCACCGGCGGACCATCGAGCGGGCCCGGGTCCGGTGAGTACCCGGTCGTTCTGGCCGCCGGCCGAGGCGGCTCAGGCCGACTACGAGAGGTTGCGCGCGCATCTGCTCAGCCACGGCGTGCTGCCCGATGACCTGACCGCGGCACGGTTCGCCCGGCGCGGGCTGGCGGGGCTGATCACCTGGCCGGTCAGCGAGCCGGTCTTCGCCGGGAGCTGCTCGGCGCGGCGCGGGCGGCGTGGAATCCCTATGCCGACGAGCGGATCAGCGCTCTGGCGGCCGGCTTCCAGTTCCTGCTCGAAGCCGCTGCCACGTTGCAGTGCCGGCCCGCCACGATGGGGAGCCAGCGATGAAAGTCGCCCTCTACGCACGGGTGTCCACCGAACGGCAGGCCGAACGCGGCACGATCGGCTCCCAGCTGCAGGTGCTGCGCGAGCAGGCGAGTATGCCGACGACGGCCAGTCCGGCGCCCGGCTGGACCGGCCCGGCCTGGACGCGCTGCGCGACGCCGCCGAGGCCGGCTTGTTCGAGCTGGTGTGGTGCCTGTCCCCGGACCGGCTCGCCCGCGCCTACGCCTACCAGGTCCTCGTGCTGGACGAGCTGGCCCGCTTCGGGGTCACGGTGCGCTTCACCGACGCTCCCGACCTGGCCGCCGGCGACCCGCAAGCCACGCTGCTCACCCAGGTGCAGGGCGTGATCGCCGAGTACGAGAAGGCGAAGATCGCCGAACGGTACCGGCGCGGCAAGCTGTTCCGCGCCCGCGCCGGGGAGATCATCACCTGGAAGACCAGCTACGGCTACCGGCGGGTCGCCCGCACCAGCGGGCGTCGCCGCGCGCCTGGAGATCTACGAGCCCGAAGCCGCGGTAGTCCGGCGCATCTTCGCCGACCGGGCCGCGGGCATCACGGTCCGCGAGATCTGCCGGCGGCTCAACGCCGACCGCATCGCCTCGCCGACCGGGAAGGCAACCTGGGGGGACCTCGACCCTGTGCCGGCTGCTGGGCAACGAGGCTTACATCGGCCGGGTCTACTTCAACCGCACCGAGACCATCGCCGATCCGCGGCCCGTCCGGCGCACCCGCCAGGTCCCGCGCCCGCGCGAGGACTGGATCCCGATCGGCTGCCCCCGCATCATCACCGACGACCAATTCGAGGCAGCCGGCCGCGTCGCCTACGACAACGCCAAGTGGAGCCCGCGCCGCGCCGAACCCGGCGAATGGCTGCTCAAGGGCCTGGTCAAGTGCGGGGTCTGCGATGTCGGCACCAACTGCCACAAGATGCGCGGCCGGAACGGCACCTGGCACCGCTACTACTACTGCCGCAACCACGACCCGCTGCGCGCCGGCGGCGAAGAGCGCCGCTGCCCCGAACGCAACATCCGCGCCGACGCGCTCGACGAGTACGTCTTCGACCAGATCCGGGCCGCGATCACCCAGCCCGCCATGCTGCTGGCCGGCGAGCAGGCCATCGCGGTCACCGCCCCGGTCCCCGACGACGAGCTGCTCGCCGCCGAGCTCGCCCGCCTCGACCGCAAGACCGGCGCCACCACAGCCGAACGCCGCCGGCTGGCCGACCTCTACCAGGCCGGGCTCATCGACCTGCCCGAGCTGCAACGCCGCTCCACTGAAGTCACCGCACGGCAGCGCGACCTGCAAACCAAACGTGACACCCTCGCCGCCGAGCGGACCGCGCTCACCCACGGGAACCTGCTCCGCCGCCGCGTCACCGACTTCGCCCGGCAGATCCGCGAAGTGATCGACCAGCTCGACCGTCCCCAAAGGCAGCAGCTGCTACGACTGCTGATCGAAGACGTCCACGTCACCGGCTGGCAGGTCAAGATCCGGCTGCGGATACCCCTCGACCCGCCCGACCCCGGCCAGACCCGCCCCAGACCGAGGCGTCCCGCGCCATCGCCGACCAGACCACCGGCCGTGTCAAGCCAAGACCGTTTGCGTTCCGCTGGTGGCCACCGACGGCGAATCGTTCCGCATGCGCCAAGCCCGAGCCCGAGGAGGTGCACGAACAACCAGACCCTGATCAACCCGAGGGGTGGGGACTT
>WNGR01011745.1_pt1 | contig 15796 bp, 13 predicted proteins | sample 5407581 | NCBI WGS metagenome assembly WNGR01 (sample SAMN13153383, study PRJNA577476) | soil metagenome | isolation source: 80 cm soil or saprolite under Garry oak tree replicate 2 | place: USA:California | collected 2016-06-15
GACTACTGCAGCCAGGCAACCGCGAGTACGCTGCCATGTTCCCTAACAGCCGGCGGAAACCCGTACTGGGGCGGCGGGACTTATCCATACCCTGTCGGGAATACTATAGTCATCTATTACAAAGCAGTATAGGACTGCCCTCTCCCGATTGAAGCTCAACCACTTTCAGGTTCAGAACTACACAGAGACCTGTCAGGTCTAAAGTGATTCTGGTGCCCAGATGGCTTATGAGCTATGACCGAGGACCATTGAACCCGTGGCGATAAGCATATTGAACGAGGGAGCTGCTGGGGAACGGATGGTAGTCAAGGCTCTGCCAATGGCTATCCCGGAGGCAGCTCTCCAGCATGACGCTGAAAAGAAGCGGATCAAGAGGGGAATTCTGGGAGGCTCGGAAGAGCACAGAGTCCTCGAGAAGACCCTGTACCTGCCCTATCTGGATTTCACGTACCAGTTCTCTGCAGAGAAGGGCCTGCTTTCAAAGCAGACGGTCATGGGCCAGGGAAGGTCGGTTGTACTCGCGCTTCGCGAGGTAGACCTAGGATTTTATCCAGAGCTGGCTGCGCTGGCGCATCAGCTGATAGACATAGAGTCTGATTCGGACTCAATAGTCCAAGGGGTCGACTCGACAGTTCTTGTGGGAGAGCGGCTGGAAGAACTCAAGCAAGTGCTCTCCGACTACGATAACCAGTTGCGAGAACTATCAAAACAGTACGATTCACTACTGAAGACTGACCGTGCGAAACAAGACATCAAAGATAGCGTCGATCACTTGAAGAAGACTCGCGAGACGAGATGGAAGATGTTCGCAGACGGGCTCAAGCTCCCGTCAAAGGTAGACTTGGAGAAGCTGGAGCTCTTGGAAGGAAGCCTGTTCTACATGCCCTATTACATTGTATGGTTCTCTCGCAGGGGCGAATCGAGGTTTCTTGTCTGGGATAGGGAAGGAAAGGAGAACGATGCCATTGCAGACGAACTCATGAAGAACAGCAAGTTTCGCGATCTCATACAGTCCCACGCGATGAGCCGAGACAACTCACCGACGAAGTGAGAATCTAGTCTGACCCTGGGTCCACCCGCGTCCACGCTCGAAGATCCTGCCGTTTCTCTCTTGAAAGCGGGTACCCACAACGGGCATGCGTAGTCTGCACAGAGAATCACGGTTTCGCAGCGAAACCGTTCATCTCGTGCGTGGCCGGGGCTGTTCTAGACTGGACAGAATTTCGAAGTGTGAACGTGCCCCATCCGAGGGGGTTCTAAGTGAATTCTTTCCTTTGGAAAAGCAATAGTCCGAGTATGGCTGTGACGACGAAGTATCCGAGAATTATTGCCAGTCCCTCTGGGATCGTAACCGCGAAGGTTGTGCCTTCTCTTCCGCCCGGTCCTGCACCTCTGATAGGTTGAGTTGTGGGGTATGTGTCAGCGAGCACGTTTCCAATGATCCCAGAGCCGTATGTGAGGATGAACCACGGCTCTATCTGTGCGAAGCCAGAGACGAGTGTTTGGATAATTTGGAAGGCGAAGAGGAAGAGTATGGCGGTTACAAGTATGGACATGGAGCTGGATTTGAAGAGTGAGCTGAAGAAGAAGGTGAACCCAAGCACTGCCATCAGGTAGAGGATAGAGAAGAGAAGTGATTCGCCAAACTGGTACGGAATACTGGTGCCGAAATAGTAGACGCCATTACCGATGGTTACTGCTGCATAAGACGCGAATATCATTAGAGAAGCAGCAAAGGCTCCGAGCCATTTTCCAATGTAGATCGAGGCCCGGCGCAAAGGGTTCGCTACCAGGAAGTAGCCGGTCTTGTTCTGGAATTCTCCGGAGATGGCATCTCCGCCGAAGAAGATGCCGTTGATCGCGATGACGAAAGTGATCGAGTTTCCCCACCAGAACGCGTAGAATCCGAGGGCGGACGAGGCGAAGGTGCCGATTCCATAGTATGCGACCAGGCCAGTGAGGATCCCACTGATAGCGAAGCCGATTCCTAGGAGGACGAAGAATCTGCGAGATCTGAAGTAATTGACCAGTTCGTACTTGGTCACGGTCCCGACTTGGGAGACGCTGCTTGGAAGGATTCGTCCCCTCATCGACGGAGCAGATCCATCTGGTAACTTACTCAATGTCAGGTCACAACGTGTCCTTGATGAGATTCAGATATGTGTCTTCGAGTGCGGAAGTGGGAGAGTGGAAGCTTATCATGCCGATCTTCATCGTAACAATGTCAGAGAGGAGTCTCTCTTGGATGGGTGCTCCTCCAGAGAATCTTATGCGAACCCTTCTAGAATCCATCTTCTCGGCTGAGTTCACGTTAGCAAGAGAGGCGATGCTCCTATTGACTGTCTGATCGTCAACGTCTCTCATGAATTCTATTTCGACAACGTTCCCTCCGTCACTTGAAAACCTCGTCGTGACATTCGACAGCGTGTCATAGACAAGCAGTTTTCCGTGGTCGATCATGGCGACCTCGTCACATATGTCTTGGACCTCGTTCAAGAGGTGCGAACTCATGAAGATGAGTCTATTTCGCTTCTTGAGAGACTTGACAATATCTCGGACCTCGGACATGCCTCTCGGGTCCAGACCCGTAGTGGGCTCATCGAGCAACACGACCTCCGGGTCCGACAGAAGTGCTGCGGCAATATTGATCCTCTGCTTCATTCCCTTGGAGAATTTTCCAACCTTCTTGTCCAACCATTCGTCCATCTTCACCTCGGCAACGGCATCTTCGATGGTCTTGCGCCTCTCTCCCTTGGGCAATCCTCTGAGTTCTGCAACCATCGACAATGCTTCTCTCGGTGTGAGAGACGGGTAGATCTCCGGACTCTCGATCAGTGCTCCGGCTGACTCCAAGGCTTTCTTCTTGTTAGGATGCACCTCGATGCCATTGATCAAGGCTCTTCCTTCTGAAGCTCGGATCATATCGGTGAAAATCTTCAGCGTTGTTGTCTTTCCTGCGCCGTTTGGACCGAGGAATCCAACACACTTTGAGCCCTCGATTCTCAAGTTGAGGTTGGATAGAGCGGGAAACGAGCCATAGCGTTTCGACAAGTTCACTGCTTCGATCGAAGGAGCATTCATCTTGCAACTACCTCCTAAACGATTTTCTCCGTCGGCCGTCTACTAGCCGTGGGTTTTGCGCATTCTGCGGGATTCGCATTGGTGAATCTCAGCTGACGACTTTTCGGAAGAGGTAGAGTGTGGCTCCGAGTGTTATTATCCCAATAAGGGCGATTACTCCATAGGCTTGGAGGATCGTGCTCCAATCGTATCCAATCGCGCAATTGCTAAGGTCGGGAGTGCATCCCGTGATCAGGTTGCGAATTGCGTTTACTGCGAAGCTTATCGGGTTGTAGGAAGAGACAGTCTGCATCCAATCAGGCATCACTTTTTGTCCCACAAGGGCAGTGCTCATGAACAAGAGCGGAAAAGTCAGAAATCCTGCTATTCCAAACACGGTCTCAGCGCTCTTGGTCTTAAGCCCTAAAGCAAGTGATATTCCGGACCAGGCCAGACCGAAGAAGGCTACAGTGAGAATTATGAGAACATAGCCTATGACGCCGGTCTCGGGAAAAACCCCTAGCGGGTACGCTAGGGCAAGTATGATTACCGTTTGAGCAACGACTCGGAACGCATCACTCATGATCCTGCCGAATAGGATGGCCGACCTGTTTACCGGTGTGGCAAGCATCTTGGTGAGGAATCCAGACTTTATGTCATCAACTACTGCCGTGCCAGACTGGAAAGCACTGGAGAACGCGTTCTGTAATACAATGCCTGCTGTGGCGAAGACTGTGTAGCTTACTCCTGGGCCTAGGAGTTGGCCGAACTTGCTGAACAGCTGTGTGAACAGTACGAGAAAGATTACAGGTTGGAAGAGCGAGAAGAAGATCAGAATTGGGTTACGTACGAGCTTCTTCATCCAACGTACGAACAGATGGAACGAGTCTGAGAGGAACGACATGTCTTATCGTCTCCTCCTCGCGAACATTCCTCGATAGTTCGCGCTACTCACCTCTTCAACTCTAATTCTCTTACCAGTGTGTTTGAGAAACACGTCGTCGAGGGTCGGAGAAGAGACTGTTATCGATGATAGTCTGATTCCATCCTCGTCGAACGCTCTCACGAGTTCAGGAACTAGGAAGCTACCGTTTTTCGCGTAGACTGTCAACCCGATGTCAGAATTCACGATATTGGAGACTCCGTCGAACCTCTTTTCGAGAACCTGACGGGCTCTTTCTCTGGTCTCGCCTCCGTTCATCGTCGTGTTCTCAAATCCGAGGGATATCGAATCAGCTCCGATCTCCTGTTTCAACTCGGCCGGGCTACCCTGGGCAACGATCTCGCCAAGGTCAACGATGGCAAGCCGACGGCAGAGTCTGTCCACCTCCTCCAGATACTGTGTCGTAATGAATATCGTGATTCCCTGCTCGTTCAAACGTTTGAGATAGGCCCAGATCGCGGCTCTTGATTGCGGGTCCAGACCCGTCGTCGGCTCGTCCAAGAACAGGATCTTCGGATCGTGGACGAGCGTGGTTGCGAGGTCGAGCCGCTTCTTCATACCGCCAGAATAGAACCCTGCACGCTTGTCCGCCGCGTCCACCAGATCCACGATCTTGAGAAGCTGATCAACTCTCTCCTTCAAAGCCTGACCATGCATCTGGTGCATCTCCCCCTGGAGAATCATATTCTCACGGCCAGTGAGATCCTCGTCGACGACCGTATCCTGGTTCTGAACTCCTATCATCTTCCTTATCTTGGGACCATCAGAATCCACATCGAATCCCGCAACCGTTGCGGAGCCTGAAGTCTTCCGAAGCAGCGTCGTGAGAATCTTGATCGTGGTGCTCTTGCCGGCACCGTTAGGTCCCAAGAAACCGAAGAATTCCCCCTCTGAAACGTTGAATGATATTCCTTTCACGGCCTTGGTCCCGTCGCCGTACGTCTTGACAAGCTGGGACACGTCGATTATTCCCGTCATCTGCTCGACCTCCGCTCGTCCGGCAAAGGGTTGGATATAAACTATATCGTATTAGATACAGAATCCGATAATGCCCCCGGCTATGCTATTTTTGCTGAGAAAAATCCAGCGCCCATTGTAACTAATAATCGCTCTCAGGAGAACAAGTCGCCTATCTTCTCGTAACCACGAAGGACTCTCCGGGTCCGCCACGAAGTCGGGTAGTCTCGATAACAGTGCGGGGGCTGGCTTCTGAAAATTCCGGTCGGCATCGATGATATTGCAGTATACGTTCCCAGATCGTATTTGGAATTGGCCGATGAAAATCACCCGGATAAACCAACAGAATTCTCACAGTCACGAAATTCGGATCCAGCAAAGTATCTGCACGGCATCGGGATCGCGAAAATGTCCATTCCCGACATTTACCAGGACAGTTCTGTCCTGGCCGCCAATGCTATTTACGAGCTGATTGACCGAGACAGGCTTTTACCAGCCGAGATCGCAAGGATTGACATCGCGACCGAGACTGGGGTCGATGAATCCAAGCCGGTCGCAGCCTACGTCCATGGAATGTTAGAGCAGAAATTCGGCAAAGGTTCTTTCAAGAGAACCTCCGGGGTCGAGTACAAGTTCGCCTGCGTAAGCACGGCCGATGCGTTGGAGAGCTCGCTGGACTGGGCATGGGCAGGACGCAGCAACGGGAGGTGCAGCATCGTCTGTTCAACAGACATCGCCAAGTATCCCCTGAATACCCCGGGAGAATCTACCCAAGGCGCAGGCGCGGTAGCACTCCTCATAAAGGAAAACCCGAGACTGCTCTCGTTCGACAATGTGATCGGTACATACATGGAGGACGAAGACGACTTCTGGAGACCCTTGTTCTCAACCACCGCGGTCGTCCACGGCAAGCATTCGGAGAAATGTTATCTCAAAGCCATGGAGGGCGCCGTTGACAACTGGGCCGAACAGGCAATATCCTCTGGCCTTGTCAGCCCGGGACCTGGAGAATCCCTTATCGATCAGTTCGGACCGATGTCGTTCCACGTGCCCTATCCAAAGATGGCGGAAAAAGGGTTCGCATACTTGTTACGGCACTTCTGGAGAGGTCTCTCCCGTTGGGACGAGATCGTCAAGAAAATAGGAACAGAGCCTAAACCAGCCGGGTTCAAGAAGAGAGAGGAGTTCGAGAAGGCTGAATCCGACTACATGAGACAATTCATGGAGACATCCAGATTCCAAGCAGAATACAACGACAAGGTCGCTGAAGGCCTTATTCACGCGAGAGAGAGCGGCAACAGCTACTCAGCATCGGAGAAGAGTTGCCTATCAATGCTCCTAGAAACAAAGGCGAGAAAGGATGCAGATCTAGTCGGGAAGAGAGGGGGCTCAGGAAACTATGGTAGTGGTTCCAAGGCCAAAGCGTCAAGCTGGATCATCCAAGAAGAATGGAAGACAGTGGCAAAGGGGTTTGGCCACGCAGAGAAACTGCATCATCGAAGGCCGGTATCACTGGCCGAGTATGAGGCGCTTCACGAGGGAAGACCCTTGCCGGAGGCGAGAAGGTTCGTGTCCGAGCCTGAAAACGAGTTCGTACTGATCGACGTGACTGCGGAAGGCTACAGACACTACAAGTATGCAGACTGAGAGTTCCTGGTCACACGAAGCCTCTCTCAGTCAAACGGTATGCTATCCCTCTCCATACCCTGTCAATACTCATCAACAACGTCGCGACTATTGTTAGGAAAGCCGCTATGATTATCGAAGCAGTCTGCGATATCTCAGAGACAAAAATGAGCCCGACAACGACATAGGTTGGAAGAATAACGAGAAATTGTCTGAGGTCGAACTGCCCCGGCATCATTCCCTCCTCCCTCACTTGCTGTACCGCGCCCAGTCTCGCCACAAGATAAGCGGCTAAGATAGATGCTGAAGGAACTGTGACTAGGAGCACTATAGCAGCGAAATGACCCTGGAGAAGAGAAGATGGCGAATGTAGGTTGCAGGGTCCATGGCCGTGAAGGCCAACCATCCTCTCTCGTTCGAGAGGGTTCCCTGAGACATCAATACGAGGGTAATTATCCCCATGAAAACCGGAACGACTAAGACCGCTGGTCTAAAAGGCAAACGAGTGAATGGTGATAGTCCCGTCAGAAACAGATAGACCGCGGCGGCTACAATGGAGACGACAAGGACAGTCGATGTTCTAACCCGGGCAGCCCTGTAGCTTGTGGACCCGCCAATATTGACCCTTCCCATCAGCTCCAGGAATGACAAGTGGTAGGAGTATATCGCCCGTATCGGTCCTTTACCCACGAAGCTCATGTTCTTCTTGTATTCCGAGCTAGTAGCTCTCAGCAGACTCCTGATAGAGCCCAGTTCGAGATAGGCGAGTTCCCTCAGTGCAACAGGTACCGCGATAGCTGCTACCGCGAATAGTACAATGCTTCCGTAGACAAGTTCTCCCGTAAACGAGGAGACGGGTGTAAAGGCGAAGCCGAGGATCGAGGAGAAACACCAGAGGCCGAGAGCAACAGCTAGAGCAACTCTCTTCCACGTTTGGAGAATGTTGGAAATCACCCCCAACGAGGTCACTAGACAGGCCAGTAAGACCAAGTTGACGACCAAGATGATCGTGGTTTCGAGATCGCCAGCGCCGGCTACATAGAAGCCGTATAGGAAGAGGATCGTGATTCCTGAGCCCACGAATTGTGCGATGAAGAGTGAGATGCTGAGGTCTCTTCGTCGCAACGGAAGTGTCAGCAGGTAGTCCCTGTCGGATTTCATTACGAAGAGTCCTCCAAAGAGCAGGCTCATGACTACGAAGAATATCGAGGAGCCGACTGCGTAGTAGGAGAATCCACCAGAAAACTCTGGGGCGTTTCCGCTCGTGAATGCTCTTATCACGGTATCATAAATGAGAAAGAAGGCAACGAGTACGAGTAGGGGCCTGGAGAATCTTGTCAGGAGAACGAACTTGACGAGTTTAGGAAGCACTGGTCATCAGCCTAGCAACGACACTTTCTATTGGCTCATCTCCTACTTCCATGGCTTTGAGTGCGTCGATTGTCCCGTTCCAGACGATCTTGCCTCTGGCGATCATCAAGACCTTGTTTGTAAGGCGGGTGGCGATCGACATGATGTGTGTTGAGACGATCTGTGTCGAGTCTAGTGACTTTAGCATCTTGAACACTCTCTCCTGTGTAGGTATGTCGAGATAGTTGAGTGGCTCATCGAGTAGGACGATCTTGGGATTGTGGACGAGCGCGAGAGCGATGGAGAGTTTCTGCATGTTACCGCGAGATAGCTTGCCAACTTTGGCACGTTCGTACTCGCGGAGGCTTAGCTCGTCTAGGAACCTGTTTGTAGCATCGGCTACGTCTCTGACTCCGCGTAGAGCGGCGATGTATTCTAGATTCTCTCGGACTGACAGTGTCCTGTACGGCGTCGCATCCTCTGGCAGGTACCCGAGGGTCGACTTGGCCTCTGGACTGAAGGGCTCATGACCGTCTATTCTAATCGTCCCGGTATCAGGCTTCAAGAGGCCCACCAAAAGCCGCAGGGTAGTTGACTTGCCTGCGCCATTCGGACCCAATAGAGCGTATCTCTCTCCACAGGGTATGGAGAAGGATACATCGCCAAGCGCGACAGTCTTTCCGTAGGACTTCGTAACGTACTGGACTTCAATGCAGGCGGCCACTATACAATCACACCTATCTTCTCCGTCGCCGAGGTGATTGACACCTTTCCGATTGACAGAGCTTCCAACTAATAATCATCTCTCGGCTCGAGCCTTAAAACCCGGGTTTCAGGACCCAGCGCTATCAAGCTGAGAACGAAGTTTTGGTAGGAAAGTTGCAGCCTCGACAACTCTCGGAGAGTTTACGACCTCGGATAACTCGAACTAGGGTTCTGGTTGAGACCGGTGACTTAGACTGCCTGTCTTACGTCTCTTCGAGAGAAGACCTGCGCGCTTCTGATGCGTAAACTCAAGCAGGGCACTCACGGTTTCAATCGACTATTCAAGAGACGCTTTGAGAGGAGATAGGGCCATGAGCGCGCTGGGAGAAGGTCGGCCGAGTGGCGAAGACGAGATAGTTCTGGTTTTCAGGCCGCCAGAGAACCCGGCAGCTCAAGTGGTAGGAGCAACGCCCTTCAAAGGGCTCAGGTTGAAGCTAGACGAGCTTCTAGACTGGTTCAAAGACCTCAACGTCGATTCTATTGAACTCTGGATTGAAGGTGCATGGAAATCCGGAAATCGAACCGAACTCTTCCTCTCACTAGAAGGGAAGACCGGTGCCAAGGTCACTCTCAAACCATTTCCAAAAACAGCCCAGACACACCCCTTACCGACCAGGGTCCAAGAATCCTCTGTCCCAGAACATTTGGAGGAGCCAGCAGAAGAATCTCAGAGTTCCTCGGCAAAACGAACCCTAGCAGAAGCGAAATCATCAGCTCAGACAATCGCTCCACTCTTCTCCCCTAATGGGGGCGTAGAACGACAGATCATCTCGATGATAGGCGCCGCCGCTCAAAGTATAGAGATGGCCGCATATGCCTTCACGAACGAGAATGTCTCGAAGGCTCTGTCGGACGCGATCACACGCGGGGTCAAGGTCTCTTTGGTCCTGGACAAGTCAGAGACAAAGGGACAGCAAGCTACCCTTCATGACCAGCTAGAGAAGGCGGGGGCAGAAGCTCGCCTGATTTCTCCACCTGGGGGTATTATGCACAACAAGTTCATAATTGTTGATGGAAAGACTGTAGAATGGGGGAGCTACAATTATACCGAGCGAGCGGAGGATGCGAACTTTGAAAACGCCACCTTTCTATCCGATACTGAGCTAGCAAAACAGTACCATTCGGACTTTGTGGCCATATTCGGCCAGGCGATGCCTGAGGTGCGAGGAATGGAACGGGTAATTCGACGGTTCCTAAGACACTTCGTAGTGAGAACGGCTAAAGGATAAGAGTGATTCACCGGAACTTGACCTGCTACTCTTCCAGAAGTCTTGTTTCCGGTCTTCTACCGGACCCGACCTTTATTTGTTCTCTTCAGGACCAGCGTCGTAGCAACTTCTCAGCATCCACGGTAAGCTGTTTCACAATTTCGGCTGCAGGGAGAATACCCTTCACTGATCCGACTCCTTCTCCAGCCCAGTGAGGCATCGCGTCCACGTTTCCCTTCACCTCCTTCGTCACGGCGACCGGTTGAAGTCGTCGAACTGGAGCCCATTCGCTTTTTCCCCTGAGATACCTCTCGCCCACCACGTCGTCCCGGAATGCTTGGGCGGCTTCCAAGCTCGAACGTATGACTCTGTGTGGCGCGTCGGGCCAGCCGGTCGAGAACGCGTCCGTATAGACAGTATCCTCGGCCTCCGACTTGATCAATGCCTTCTGGTAGACAGGGTGTGCGCCTGCTTCTTCAGCCGCTGCGAAGCGAGTGCCAACACGAACTGCGGACGCGCCCGCCGCTAGGGCAGCTGCCATTGCTCGTCCCGAGCCTATTCCGCCAGCCGCTACTACTGGGATGTCGGTCATCGATAGGACTTGGTCTAGGAGAGCCATGAGTCCGATTCGTCCGCGGATATGTCCTCCCGCTTCTATCCCTTGAGCGATTATTAGATCGCACTCGGCGTCGATTGCAGCAGCGGCCTCTTCTTTCGAGCCAATTTGCCAGGCAGCCAAGGCTCCCTCGCCGTGGACAATCCTGATCAGCGAGGGATCGGGGTCGCGGTAGAAGAACTCCACCAGCCTTGCGAGTCTGGACGCTGCTCTAACAGATTCGTCCAAGTCTTTGTACTGTAGGCTCTCGGAAATACTGTCAGACCGAATGATCGGGATCAGGAAGTTCGCTCCGAAGGGATGGGTCGACCGCTTCTTGACCACTTCTAGTTCCTGTGTAACCTTCTCGGGAGGGAACCCACCGACCGAGACCATTCCCAGTGCTCCAGCTTCGGACACGGCTGCGGCCAGTTCAGGATTCGCCAATGCCGCCATTCCGGCCTGTTGTATGGGCACTCGGCACCCGACGAGTCTGGTAAAACTCGTTTCTAACATGATTATTCATCCCGACTAGAAGACGATTGCTCGTCCAAGGGCGCTCGATTCAAATCCCGTCTTACTCAGTCGCCACCGGAGCGAGCCGGTCGAAGGGCATCAATAGCCATAGCATAAGCGGCTGTATCGTAGAAGCTCCGGACCTTCGTAACTTTTCCATTTCTTATCGTCCAGATTCGGACAATCTCGCTCTCATATGATCGACCCGTTGCTTTGGCAATCCCGGAAGCGCGAACGAATTCGACGACGGTATCGCCCTTGGCCAGCCAATCTGACTCCCACTTTTGATAGTTGAGATTGTGTGGGAGAACCTTGTCCCAGTTGGCAATGCTCGATCGGCCCTTGAAAACACCCGCCCACGGGAGTATGCTAGGTGATCCTGCCACCCACCATTCAACACCTTCGGAGAGTCCATCCAGAAAAATGCTGGCTGGAGAAGTCTTCTGCTTCCAGACGTTTAGCGACGATCAGGTTATCCACTTCTATCTGCGTCTGCATGTCAGGTCGAATGTGGTCTGATGTATAATAAATGAGACGTTGGTAGGAATCTCATTTGCCCCGCATCCGTTTGTGTTGCAGGGAAATCTAAAGGATTAACTAGAATGGAATTGAGGGAAGATTATGGCTACTCTGCGTCAGGCTAGGGGAATAGGCGCAGTAGGGTCGCTGCTAATCCTAGTGGGATTCGTTCCTAATGCAGGTGTGCTATCCATCGCGGGCTTGATCCTTGTGCTGATCGCGGTGAAGTTCATCGGGGAGATTGTCAAGGACAGAGACATCTATAGCAACATGACCATCGCGGTGTCTCTCGCTCTCATCGGAGCCATAGTTGGGATCCTATTGGTGTTCAATGCGTTCTCATCATTCATCGGATCAATCACTAATCCAAATCCTAGTTCAGGTCTGTTCGTTTCGTTCTCCAGTCTGATCGGACTGGTTCTGCCAGGTCTTGTTGTGGCTTGGATTTTCTTACTCCTTTCATCAGTTCTCGTGAAGAAGTGTTACGACTCAATCGCGGCGCATCTGGGCGAGGAGCTGTTTGCTACGACCGCGAAGCTCTTCCTCGTAGGCGCGCTTCTGACAATTGTTGTCGGCGTCGGATTGATTATCATATTCGTCGCTTCGGCTGTGCAGGTGGCTGCGTTCTTGTCGCTACCGGATGAAAAGCCCGGTAAATGACAACGGGTCGCGCAATTCTCGTCGCTCTCTTTTCCTCCTTCGATTCGCTGGACTGTAGGAACTCTTCTGGATCTGAATCGATGGAGAACTTGACCCGTTCTAGGATACAGTTTAATGAGGAGCTGCGTGGTCAGGCTGGTGATCCCTGAACGCCGATGTTGCGGGGAAAGTCCACTATCGCCTCAGCCTTCAAGGCTGGTTTATCATCCAATTCAGAGCGACTCACAAGCTATTGCTTTTTCGAGACTAAGAGAATAATAGTATCCTGTTAGCGTGTCCAAAATCTAGGGCCCGTAGTCGAGCCAGGACCAAGACGTGGGCCTTCGGAGACGGCGTTGCGCGAAGACCTACGCTTTCGAGGTTAGCCCAAAATCGTGGGTTCGAATCCCACCGGGCCCGCCAACCCAGACCCCCAGTCTGGGCAAGATTCTTGCTTTTTTTAGGCAATGCGGCTGGAAAAACGCCGCTCTTTCTTTGCGTAGGGTTTTGGTTTCGGATATCCATTTAATACTCACGGTATCTGGTCCTGTTACGTGGGTTCGAATCTTGGGAAGAGCACCAATTACTCAACGTAAGATAGTTGGGGTCTTGGCGGATGGTAGTGTGTTGAGTTCTCGTCAGATTGGTCATGAGATCTGTCTTGGCAAGTTTGCTTTGTGGGAAGCTTTGAGGCGATGCTGGATCAAGGGTCTAGTTCTTCGGAGTGAGAGGCCGTTCTACGAGCCTGAACGGTTGAACAAGGGTAGGGCGGGAAGATCTCGGAATCTCCGACCGTTTCATCTGTACGCGTTGAGGCCGGAAGGTGTCGAGCGTCTGGACCACAAGGGGACCAAGTTGGTCGCCTATTCAGAATCTGTTAGAGATGTGCGGGGAGGGAACGGTGGGAGCAAGTCAAAGAGGATTCTGGATTTCTTAAAGTCTCATGGAGATGACGCCTACTACTCCAGGGAGATTGCGGATTCTCTGAAGGTTTACGGCGTCCGAGCTGGAGATGTCATGGGCAATTTGCGACGGTACGAACAGAAGGGCCAGGTCTACGTGAGAGGGTATCGTGGCCATGATCACCGTAGCCCCTTCAAGGAGGGCTATCTCATTACATGGATGAAAGAGGGGGTTGACAGGGACAATGCGTTGGCTGCGGCAGTTGATAGGACTAACAAAAGGCTAGCTAATCGCGAGTCAACAAATGCGGTGATTCAGAGAGTCCAACGGGTTCGAGATCTCATCCTTGAATCAAGCAAGCTGAGGGACCTGGCCAGTTTCAGCTATCTCCAGACCGGGTTGTGGTGCTCCGACAAGGAAGCGGAGAAAGCCGTTAGCAGAGCGTTGCAACTGTATCCTGATCTGAAGGAGATCAAACTCTTCGGAGCTTACAGATACTTCTATCATGGATCAATGCCTGAAGCGGACTTGAACGCTGCTGTCGAGCTGAAGAAGAGCTACGCCAGAAAGATCGGCAGTCGAAGATTCCGGGTGGGCCATAACTGGGAAGCCGTTGCCGAGTGGTTCATCGACAAGTTTACGCCCGGAGCAGATTTCCAGGAACAGCAACACAGAACTTCGGCAATAGATCCGAGAAGAATAACTATCCGACTCATAAAGCCGGTGAAAGGTAGAAGGAACGCTGCCGAGGTCGACAGGGTCTGGACCGTTAGCCCGGGCCCCTTCACACCACCAATGACCTACGTTCTCTCGTGCAAGTGGAGCCTTGTCCGCAGAAATGACGTCGATGACTTCCTAGAAGTGTTGAAGTGGAGCAAGGAGTTCGGAGTCGACACACCAAACGGGAGACAGGTCAAGCAGGGCGTAATGGGCGTGTTCGCCGCCGGAGCCTTCAACCATAGAGAGCATGTGCTACTCAAAGACGGGAACACTATCTCACTCCCGAGCTACGCGGCGAGAATGAACATCCAGCTCTATAAGGCGTCAGACTTCAACGCGAAGCTCCGCGAAAGACAATGCCCTGCCACACTCAGCGTTGAGAAGATATGCAGAACCGCAAAAGACGAGAAAGAAGTTAGGCAAATACTGGATCTAGTATGGAAGAATCCAGCTAGTAGCGAGACCCTAATAACAGAGGCCAACGGTCGTAACAGGGACCTATACCAGTTCGAAAAAACCCTTGAAGAAGGGCTACATTCATCCACAGCTCCTGAGATCGAAGCGACTGCAACTCAGGCTGCGCAAGAAGCCTAGAAAGTATCCGAGTCCGCTGCCTGCGAATCGCGTCGGTCTTACTTGCTACAGAGGAACATGGAACGCTCATCTGAAAGGATATAGAATGACCGAACTGGAGGCCGGGTGGCATAGGTGGCATCCTCAAATTGACACAGGCTGAGGATCGGTATCGAGTTCCTGTGACTATTGTGGACGTGCCAAGTGAAGTAGACAAGAATGCAGGATACTGTCTTGTCGCATGTACCTACATGGTTCTACGATATTATGAGAAAAGAGGGATTCTGCCGCGTTCTACTCCACTCCCATCCTACACTGGATTCAAGTCAATGTTCGGGCGATATGTGGGAACTTTGGGGGTTCCCCCATACAAACTGAACGATTATCTCCGTGAGGCATTTCCGAAGGAGGATTTCAGAGTTCAACACCGGGCGGGTAACGTTGAGAGCTTAGAATACCACATTCGGAGCAAAACGCCGGTAATCCCTCTCTTCGACTACTTGATGTATCAGCAAGGGACGGGGACGGCTGCTACCCACACGACTGTGTTGATTGGCTACACTGCGGAGACGCTCCTTTCCAATAATCCGCTTCATGGTAAGAGGTATCCTTACGTAAAGGAGAAGTTCACAGAAGCGTGGGCTCAAAAGAAGAGTAAGTATATCCTTATCACGCCCAGAGGGGTAACTTTGAATAGCTTCCTTGGTAAGCCAAGTGTGTGTTGAGCGGTGCCCCTTCTAGCCTCAAGGGTTAGGGCTAAGGCAGAGGAAATCATCTATAACAAGATAGGGACGAATATAGCTCCAGGGAGGCCCGAGTACGTTCAGGAAAGAGGAAGGGGGTTTTGGTCAGTTCCATTGGAAGTTGACCTTCCTCGCGTTATCGAAGACAAGCGAACGGGTAAACTGAACTACGTTGTCTTTCATCTTGGTAGCGTCGGCTCGCTTCAACTAGATGATCAGTTGCTCAAACTGACTGAGACACCGAAGAGAAGCGAACTCAACTCCGCAATAGAGGAGAAGTTGTTACGTATTCGTAGTCAAGTGGAGAACCTGTTGCTGCATACTGCATCTTTGCAGTTTGCGCGATTGGTTTCGATTAAGCACATGATGACTCCTCTATCAAACTTGATCACTTCGGTTCTGAAACGCGACAGTTACTCCATTCCAGAAGCTCAGACCACTTGGAGAAGCGTTCTCAGCTACGCGAAATTCCTCGAAAAGAAGGGGTTCCTTGTGAGAGATGGTAACGAAATAAGGCCGTCAGCGATTCTCCAAGAATTACACCAGAAGGTTGGTGCCAACATAGACACAACACTAGAATACGTGCTGACAGACATCATCAAGAACAATTACGACACAGTCTACAAGGAGTTTAGAGTGAAGGCTTTGTCTCCCTACGTACAGATTTCAAGCTCTTACT
>WNGR01007390.1_pt1 | contig 15792 bp, 17 predicted proteins | sample 5407581 | NCBI WGS metagenome assembly WNGR01 (sample SAMN13153383, study PRJNA577476) | soil metagenome | isolation source: 80 cm soil or saprolite under Garry oak tree replicate 2 | place: USA:California | collected 2016-06-15
ACGAGGCGCCGCGCCCCGCGATGCAGCAGGTCGGCGGCCGCTTCGGATTCTGGGAAGACGTCAAGGTGGGCTAAAACGCCCGCCGTAAAAACTCCTCTGTGCCGCTCAACCAAAGCGGGCCGCCTAGCGGCTTCGTCGGCCGCGTCTCGTCGGCGCCCGCTCAGGTTCCGGCCGCAAGCAACAAAGGAGTCCTCGATACCTGCCTTCTCGGCAGACCACCGGAATAGGACCCCGCGTCACAAGCGACGTTGTTCACTGACGAATGATGTCAACCACGCGCAGGGTCGTCGGATCGACCAGCACCACTTGATTCTGCACCATCGTGTACTTCATGCTTCGGACTTCCGGCGCCTGTGACAATGCTGCGATCGGCAGGGGATGGAGTTCGACCGAGGGCGGAACCTGGGCGCCGACCGAGAGGGTGAAGCCGATCACCGGCGGGTTGATCTTGGTGTCGCGGACCGCGGTGAAGATCGCCGATTTCTGCGCCGGGCTGAGCTGAAGCTGCGCGGGCTGCGCCGGGTTCGTCGCCTGGCTCTCCGGCAGGCGATCTCCTTTCCCGCCAGGGGTCTGGGCTGCAGCCACGCCGGCGCTTGAAATGATCGCAAGCAACATCGTCCCATAACGAAGACTGTTCTTCATGGGAGCCTCCTCCTGATTTTGGTGGACGGAAGTCAACGCCTCGACCGGAGCGGCGTTCCCATGCCTTTGCAAAAATGCATCGCCGATCGTGGCACCCGATCAATGTGGCTGCCGAGAGATTCGTATGAGGCACGCAAACAGCAGAGCGTGATCGTAGAGCGGGTTTCGATCAGGTGGATCGGTGTTTTGTCTCCGTTCGTCCCCGCGAAAGCGGGGACCCAGGGCAGCAGACAGAGGACTTGGAGCAAGCGGCCCCTGGATTCCCGCTTGCGCGGGAATGAGCGGATGAGGTTGTGGATCAATCCGACTGGAACATGCTCTAGCGGAGGAAGCTACACCGGCTCGGCCTGCCGCTCGGCCACGAGCGCGAGCGTGCTGCGCCGGCCGATGGCGTCGAAATGCTGGTCGAGGAAGCGGCGGGTGGCGCGCTGGCCGAGCTTCTTCAACAGCTCGAAGAAGTCGTAATCGGTGTTGAGCCTGCTGCGGGCGTCGAAGGCCGCCCCCATGTCCTCCATGACGATGCGATGGAGCCTGAGCCGCCGGGGCTCGCTTGCGCCGCCGCCGCGCCGGGAAAAGCCTTCGTCGATCAGGCGGTTCGCAAGCTCGATCGCGCGCAGCTCGGCCAGCAATGGCGCATTGAAGCTGATTTCCTGCGCCCGCGCCATGATCTCGCGCGCGCTGGTGGGCGCGCTCTGGCGCTGGAGCGGATTGATCTGCACGACCAGCACGTCGGCGGCGCCGCTCGTGTCGAGGAAGGGCAGGAGGGCGGGATTGCCGCTGTAGCCGCCGTCCCAGTAGGGCACGCCGTCGATCTCGACCGCGCGGAAGAGAAGCGGCAGGCAGGCCGACGCCATCACCGCTTCGGCGGTGATCTCCGCGCGGGCAAAGACGCGCAGCTCGCCGGTGAGCACATTGGTGGCCGAGATGAAGAGCTCGCGCTCGCCGTCGCGGATCGCCGCGAAATCGACGAAGCGCTCGATCAGGTCCTTGAGCGGGTTGATATTGAGCGGATTGAGATCGTAGGGCGACCAGAACCGCGTGAGCGGGCCGAGCCATGGCGCCGGCTGGCCGGGCGGGACCAGCGCGAACAGCCGCTCGACCACGCTGCGCTGCGGCTCCGGCAGGTTGCCGCCGATGCTTGCCGCGCGCCAGAACTCGGCGAGCCGTTCGCGCGCCTCGTCCGCTCCCCCCCGCGCGAGCCCGTCGGCGGCGACCACCGCATTCACCGCCCCCGCCGAGCTGCCGGAGAGGCCGTCGATCGCGAGCCGTCCGTCCGCGAGCAGCTGGTCGAGCACGCCCCAGGTGAAGGCGCCGTGGGCGCCCCCGCCTTGCAGGGCGAGGTTGATGGGTTTGGCCGCTGCCCCCGACCTCGGCCGCCGCCGCCCAGGGGCGCGAGGAGGCCGCCGGCGCGGTCGAAGCCGCGAAAGGAGCTTGTTCAGGAGCAATGGAAGCATCACATCAAGCGCGCTAACGGGCGATTCGGTGCCCGGACCAGGGAATGTGGGGTGATTTTGCTGCGATGCAATAGAAATATGTTGCGTTGCAGTAACATGCCTTGGCCGCGCAAAACAGGTAAGGTCCCGGCATGGCCAGGGCGAAACCATCACGGCAGCACAGGGTCGCGGCGGCGCCCGCCGTTTTTCCCGCGCCCGATCACGACCACCGGCGCTGCTCGAGCGACGCCATGGCGATCGCCGAGGCGCAGTGCGTCGAGCGCGGCGAGCGCCTCACGCCGATGCGAAAGGAGGTGCTGGCGGCGCTGCTCGCCAGTCACCAGCCGCTCGGCGCCTACGAGCTGATGGACCGGGTCGCCCCGCAGCGCCAAAGGCCGGCGCCCATTACGGTCTATCGGGCGCTCGAGTTCCTGCGCAACCAAGGATTCGTGCACCGGATCGAGAGCCGCAACGCCTTCATCGCCTGCGTGCACACCCATGCGGCGGGCGATCTTGTCGTGTTCCTGATCTGCGAGCGCTGCGGCGCTGTCGGCGAGGCGTCCTCGGCGGCGGTCGCCTCGACCCTGAGCTCGGCCGCGCGCGCCGCGGGCTTCACCCCGAAGTCGCCGGTGATCGAGATCACCGGCATCTGCAGCCATTGCCGCGAGGGACAATGAAATCGCCGCGAACTCGGTGCGCCCCCTCTCCCCGAAGGGGAGAGGGTTGGGGTGAGGGGGTCCGGATCTCTCGAGAGATCCGGACCCCCTCACCCGGCGCACAACGCAGTCAAGCTTGCGCAGACTGCGTAAACTTGTCTGCGTGTGCGCCGACCTCTCCCCAACCGAACTCGGGTTTACCCGAGTTCGGTCGCTTAGACTGGCCGAAGTCGGATAAATCCGACTTCGGCCGGGGAGAGGTGGAGTTTGCGGCCCGCGCGGCGCTGTCCTCGCTGACGCGCGTGGGCGGAACGATGCAAGCTAGGCAGCTCTACGTTGATGACACCAATGCGCTCTCGCACTGCGTAGCGCACAGGAGAGAACAATGAATGAAGCGGCTCCGCAGGAGCGCCGCATGTCGGTGGCAGTCGATGTCGGCGGGGTGACCGTCGGCGGTCGGGCGCCGGTGGTCGTGCAGTCGATGACCAATACCGACACCGCCGATGGGGCGGCGACCGCCGCCCAGGTGGCGGCGCTCGCGCGCGCGGGTTCCGAGCTGGTGCGGATCACGGTCGACCGCGACGAGGCTGCGGCCGCCGTGCCGCACATCAAGGAGCAGCTGCTGAACATGGGCGTCGGGGTGCCGATCGTGGGCGACTTCCACTATATCGGCCACAAGCTCCTGGCCGACCACCCGGCCTGCGCCGAGGCGCTCGACAAGTACCGCATCAACCCCGGCAATGTCGGCTTCAAGGAGAAGAAGGACCGCCAGTTCGGCGCCATCGTCGAGACCGCGATCCGCCATGGCAAGCCGGTGCGCATCGGCGCCAATTGGGGCTCGCTCGACCAGGAGCTGCTCACCCGGCTCATGGACCGGAATGCGCGCTCGAACGCTCCCCTCGACGCGCGCGAGGTGACACGCGAGGCGATGGTGCAGTCGGCGCTCCTCTCGGCTGAGCGCGCCGAGGAGATCGGGCTCCCCCGCAACCGCATCATCCTCTCCGCCAAGGTGTCGGCGGTGCAGGACCTCATCGCGGTCTATTCCGATCTCGGGCGCCGCTCCGACTATGCGCTCCATCTCGGCCTCACCGAGGCCGGCATGGGCTCGAAGGGGATCGTCGCCTCCGCGGCCGCGATCGGCGTCCTGCTCCAGCAGGGGATCGGCGACACCATCCGCATCTCGCTCACGCCCGAGCCCGGCGGCGACCGCACCCTCGAGGTCAAGGTCGCGCAGGAGCTCTTGCAGACCATGGGGCTGCGCACCTTCGTGCCGCTGGTCGCGGCCTGCCCCGGCTGCGGCCGCACCACCTCGGACACGTTCCAGGTGCTGGCCCGCGACATCCAGAGCTTCATCCACGACTCGATGCCGGAGTGGAAGCGCCGCTATCCCGGGGTCGAGACTCTCAACGTCGCGGTGATGGGCTGCATCGTCAACGGCCCGGGCGAGAGCAAGCACGCCGACATCGGCATCTCGCTCCCCGGCACCGGAGAAAGCCCGGCCGCGCCGGTCTTCATCGACGGCAAGAAGGCGGTGACCTTGCGCGGCCCGACCGTCGCCGCCGAGTTCAAGCAAATGGTGATCGACTACATCGACCGCCGCTTCGGCCATGGAGCGGGGCGGACGGCGGCGGAATAACGCCCAGGCTGAACTCCACGCGAGCCGCATTCTCCTCCCTCCCCCGCTTGCAGCCGAACTCGGGTTTACCCGAGTTCGGCCACTCATTAAGCGGCCGAAGACTTCAACGCGCAGCATGATCTTCCGGCAATGCTGTTCATTGCGTTGGCGGCGACTTTGTGCGGGGCGAAATCTTGTGTCGATTTCGCCGATTTTGCTGCCGCTCACGAGGACGAGCTTGCCGAGATCGTTGATCTTCGCCATGGCGCGCCGAGCCATGACTGCTTCAGCCGCCTGTTTCGCCTGCTCGATCCGGAGGAAATGGCCCGGGCTTTCGCCCGCTTTGTAAACGCGTTGCGCGAAGGGCTCGGGCTTGGGCCGGCCAAAGGCGTGGTCGCAGTCGACGGCAAGCGTTTGCGACGCGGCTACGAACGTGGCCGCGCCTGCATGCCGCCGCTCATGGTCAGCGTCTGGGATGCCGAGACGCGGCTGTCGCTCGCGACCCGACACGCGCCCGGGGGCGACGAGGTGGCGGCCACGCTGGCGGCGCTGAAAAGCCTGGTTTTGAAGGGCTGCATTGTCACCGGCGATGCCTTGCATTGCCATCCCCGCATGGCGACAGAGGTGCGCGAGCGCGGCGCGCATTACGCGCTCAAGCTCAAGGCCAACCACGGGCCGCTGTTTGCCTGCGCGCAGCAGGCCTTTGCCGCGGCTGATGCCAAAGGCACGCTGGCCTGCTACGAGCAAAGCGACACCAATCACGACCGGCAGGAACGGCGCCGTGCCAGCGTCATTGCGCGGCCCGCCAACGCGCCCGCGTTTCCCGACCTCGCCGCCATCGGCCGCATCGAAACCGAGCGCCACGCCAACGGCAAGGTTGCCGAAAAGGTACACTACGTGGTTTTGTCCAAACGGCTGTCGCCGCAACGCATGCTCGAAGTGACGCGCACGCATTGGAGCGTAGAGAATCAGCTGCATTGGCGCCTCGACGTCGTCTTCAACGAAGATGACGCTCGAACCCGCAAGAATTACGGGCCGGAAAACCTTGCTGTCGTGCGCCGCATCGCGCTCGACATCTTGCGGGCTCACCCCGATAATCGATCCGTCGGGCGTAAGATGAAACTCGCTGCATGGAAAAAGGAATTCTTCTTCGAACTCTTTGCTTATCTGCGATAGCCCTACCCGCAAGCGGGAGAGGGAATCCGGGCGCCGCAAGCGGCACAGGGAGCATCACAAGGGCTGCTCGCCCTTGTTCCGGCCGAAGATGCTGGCCTCTTCGAGGTCGAGCTCGCGCTCGATCCGCCGGCGCGACTCGTCGGTGAGCTTCCCCTCGCGCAGAAGCTGGAAGAGATAGTCCCGCTCCGCGGCGATCAGCTCCCGGCGCAATTCCGCGCTCTGCAAGGCGGTCTCGATGCCGTCCTCCATGCTGCGGGGAAACTGCTGGCGGCGCGCATCGGCGCGGGAGCGCAGCACCGCTGCGACCTCGTCCGGCAGGTCGCGCTCGCGGGCAATCTCTTCGAGCCGCTTGAGGCCCGCGTCCAGGGCTTCGAGGCGTGCGGCAAGCTCGGCGTCGTGTTCGCGCCGATGCTCCGCGGCCCGATGGCGGGCGACGCCGAGCCAGCGGATCACCGGCGGCAGCATCAGCCCGAGGCCGACCAGGGTCAGGACGATGACCCCGAAGGTGATGAACAGGATCAGGTCGCGGTGGGGAAAGGGCTGCCCGTTCGCGAGCATGAGCGGGATGGCGAGCGCGGCGGCGAGCGAGACCACGCCGCGCACGCCGGTGAAGGCGAGGATGAACACCTGCTGCCAGGGCGGCGACGGATCGCGGCGGGCGAGCGAGGGGGAGAGCCAGCGCGGCAGATAGGTCGCGGGGAAAACCCACAGAAAGCGGGCGGCGATGACGATGGCAGTGATGATCGCAGTAGCGACAGCGAGATCGCGTAGCGAGAAGGTCTGGATCTGGTCCATCAGGGTGCGCGCCTGTAGTCCGGTGAGCAGGAACACGAAGCCCTCGATCACGTAGATGATCAGGTCCCAGAAGAAGATGCCCTGCAGCCGGGTCGCCGAGGGGATCAGCAGGGGCCCGTTCCAGCTCACATAGAGGCCGGCCGCGATCGTCGCCAGCACGCCCGATCCGCCGAGGTGCTCGGGCACCCAATAGGCGAGATAGGGCGTCATCAGCGACAGCACGATCTCGACCCGCGGCTCGCGCGCCAGGCGGCGCAGCCGAAGGCTCAGCCAGCCGACCCCGATGCCATAGGCGATCTCGCCCACGACGATGGCGGCAAAGGTGCCGGCGGCCTGGGCCGGCGAAAAGGCGCCGGTCGAGATGGCGACGACCGCGAACCGGTAGAGGATCAGCGCCGTCGCGTCGTTGGCGAGACCTTCGCCTTCGAGCACGAGCACGAGCCGGCGCGGAATTCCAAGCCGCCGGACGATGGCGAGCGGCGCCACCACGTCGGGCGGCGCGACGATGGCGCCGAGGAGGAAGCCGATGGCCCAGTCGAGCCCGAGGAGATAATGCGCGGCCGCCGCGACCGCACAGGTCGTGAACACCACGCAGCCGAAGGCGAGCAGGATGATCGGCCGCAGGTTGAAGCGAAACTCGCGCCAGCTCATGTTGACGCCGGCCGAATAGATGAGCGGCGGCAGGATGACGAGGAGGACGAACTCAGGCGCCAGCGCGATGCGCGGCAGCCCGGGGATGAGCGCGAGCGCGACCCCGGCGACGACCAGCACGATCGACGGCGCGGTCTTGAGCCGCCGCGCGATCAGCGCGGCGGCGACCAGGACCGCGAGCAGGAGCAGGAGAATCTGGATCGTTGCGGTCATGCGTGATCCTCAAATCGCGCTTGCCGCGATGTTCACCGTGAGCGCGAGGAGCGCGACGTTGAAGATGAAGGCGGTGATGCTGTGGGCGAAGACGGTGCGGCGGATCGGCTTGCAGCTCACGGTCACGTCGGAGACCTGCGCGCACATGCCGATGACGAAGGCGAAGTAGAGGAAATCCCAGTAATCCGGCTCCGCTTCGCCGCCGGGGAAGTCCATGCCGCCGCCCTTGCCGCCGTCCTGCTCGTAGAATTCGTGCGCATAGTGCAGCGCGAACATCGTGTGCGTGAACGCCCACGACAGCACGATGGTGAGCGCCGCGAAGGCGAGCTGGATCGGCTCGCGGAGCGTCCCTGAGACGGTGCCGAGCAAGGCGAGGATGGCGCCGAGACTGGCGAAGGCGGCGGCCGCGGTCAGCACCAGGATCGCGACCCGGCCTTCGTCCTGCAGCCGCGCCCGCCGCCGGAGATTATGGTGATCGGATTTCGCCGCAAGCTGGAAGACGAATGCGAGATAGAGCATGACGAAGACATCCCAGCCGGCGAGCAGGCGCGCCGGCAGCGGCCAGTCGGTCGCGAGCAGCGCAAGCGAGACCAAAATCCCGACCCCTGCCGAGGCGAACAGCCGCGGGCGGGCCCTCACGATGCGGAGAAACTTGGGGAGGCGGCGAGGCGGTTGCGGGCCCTGGTCGGTGGTGGCCATGCCGGAATCTCGCCGCCGCGGCCCCGCTCAGCGGGCCGGACCGGCGAAAGTGTCCTTGAAGAGCTTCGTCCACTTCTCGCCTTCGTCGAGGAATTTCGGGAGGTCGACGAAGATCAGGTCCTTGGGGGTCTGCCCCGCCTTTGGGTTGGTCGGAACGGCTTCGCGGGCGGCGAGAATCTTCTGACCGTCGGTGAGCATGAAGTCCTCGAACAGGAGCGCCGCGTGCGGATGCGGCGCCCGCTTGAACACCCCGAACCCGGTCGGCAGCGCGACCACCGGCGGCAAATAGGCGATCTCGACCGGAGCGCCCTCCTTCTTGAGCTGCTCGACCCGATAGCTGTAGGCCGTGAGCGCAAACGGGACCTCCCCGGTCGGGACCAGGTTCGCCAGCAGGGTGTGGCCCTTGCGGATCGAGATGCCGTTCGCGGCGACGATGTCGCGGAAGAGCTTCACGCCCTTCGCTTCGCCCATGAATCCGACGACCGAGAGGAACCAGTTGGCGTCATCGGCCTCGATGCCGAGCTTGCCCTTGTATTTGGGGCTGGTGAGGTCCTCGTAGCGCTTGGGGACATCCGCCGGCCTGATGATGTTGGTGTTGTAGGCGCCGGCAAAGACGCTCAGCCGGGTCGCGATCCACTGGCCATGGGGCATGGTCGCCTGCGGGATCAGCTCGGCCGAGACCGGGGTCGCGACCTTCTGCAAGAGCTGCTCGCGGACCAGCGCCTCCATGTCGGGCCCCGCCGTTTCGGCCACGTCGACCTCGTGGCGGCCGCCGCGATGTTCGGCCATGGCCCGGTTGCGCACGTCCTCCGAGCTGCCGCGCCAGTGCTGCGCCCTGACGCCGTACTTGGCCTGGAAGACCGAGGTGAGGGCGGACATGTCCGCGACCGTCATCGAGGAGTAGATGGTGATCGCGCCTTCTTTCCTCGCCCCGTCGATGAGCCGCTGGGTGCGGTCTGCGCCTGCATAGCTGGCGAGGTCGGCAAGCGTTTGCGCCTGGGCTGGGCGGCTCGTGGCCAGCAATGCGACTGCAAGGAGCGCGAATGCCGTTCCTCTTAGGGGCACCCGAGCCTTGCGACGGCTGGCGATCGATTCCCAGGTCATACGATCCTCGCCGGTGTTAGCTTGCAGCCAGCTTGTGAAGCTCGGCCTGCTTTTCTGCGTCACGTCGAAGCGCGTCGGCCCCGAAATCGATCTCCTGCCCCTTGTCGTCGATCCAGAATACGTGATGCCCAAATTCTTCGAGCTGTACTTTCTGAAAATTCTGCGGCTTTTGCAGCCATGCGAAGATGCGGCCACGCGCGATGATGGGCCTGAGATCGACAACGCCCTCGTATCCGTCGGTAAAGACGAGCTTTAACACCCCGTGAATGACAGGCTCGGCGGCGACGATCCGCGGCAGCTTCTTCATTCGACGACCCCTGCAGGAAGGTGCGCCTGCGTCAGGTCCCAAGCATGCATAAGTCCATCCCGGCGCGGCGCAGCCCACCGCACAATGGCCCTGAATTTGGCCCTCGGCAAATATCCCCTGCTGAGCGTCAGCGTCTCGATGTCGATCACGGCGCGATACTCGGCAAGAAGAGCGTGAAAATGGGCCGGTGGGTGGTCGTTGAAATACATCATCAGCCTCACACCATCGACAATCGCGATTGTTGGCATTCATCCGCTCGTTTGGCCGCCTAGGCCGCTTTCGGCGGCAGCGCCGCCAGCTCGGCCTCATAGACCTGGTCCATCCGCGGGGTGAGGCCGTGCTTGGCGAGCGCCTCGGCGAACAGCTGGCGCACGAGCGGCCGCTCGTCGGCATAGTCGATCTGGTTGCCGCCGAGCCGCCGGCTGATCCAGGACATCGGGACGCCCTGGTTGTTGCGGGGCGAGGAATGCTTGAAGGCGAGGTAGCGCGCGGGCACCGGCCCGGAATTGAAATGCTGGTGGAACCAGGCATTGGGGGGCACGATCAGGGTGCCGTATTTCCACTCGTAGCGCCGCGGCTCGTCGCCTTCGGGCCACATCAGCGAATAGCCCTCGCCCGAGAGCACGATGACGTGGGCGCCCGGCCCATGCGCATGCGCCTTCTTGTAGGTGCCGACCGGGAACTGGGAGATGTGGCTCGCGATCGAGCCCTTGGCCATGTTGAAGCGGATATGGCCGCCGCCGGCGCCGCGTTCCTTGGCGGTGATCAGCGGCAGGTTGATCGCGTCGGCGACGAAATTGGTCCGCAGGAGAAAGCCCTCCTGCTCGCCCTTGGCGCTGAAATAGTCGGGCTCGCCGGAGAAGCGGCTCTTGAAGTCGTGGGCGAAGTTGAAGACGAAGCCGACATCGTCATAGAGGTTGATCACCGAGGGGAAATTGCTCACCGCCACGAACCGCACCACGTCCTGGCCCGAGCCGTTGAAGTGCTGGTACCAGCAATTGAGCGGCACCGCGAAGATCGAGCCCGCCTTCCATTCGAAGGTGACGCGCTGGTTGGCATTGTTCCAGATCGTGGTCGAGCCGCGGCCCGAGAGCACCAGGATCATCTCCTCGAACAGGTGGTGCTGCGGCTCGAGCTTCTTGCCCGGGGCGATTTCGCAGACGTAGCAGTCATTCGAGGTGCGCGAGGCCTCGTGGTTGATGTAGACCCCGCGCGCGCCCTCGCCTCGGCGCGCCCAGGGCTTGAGCTCGACGGTGGGGAGGCTCGGGACGTATTGCGCGCTGATGATGTCGAGGCCTTCGGCGCGCACGAAGCGCAGATAGGGCGTGTCCTTCTCGGTCTTGAATTTCTCCGCCATTTCCTGAGAAACGAGAGCTTCCTTGGCCACGACGTCCTCCTGCGATGCGCCCCATTGCTGCAACCGGTTGAACGGCCCTGGTGTAGCAGCGACCGGTCACGGGCCGCAATGCCGCCGCGGGACGGGGCTAGACGGACAGACGGAACATTCCGGGACACGACTGCCATGGCCAACGGAATTCGCATGACCGCCGCAACGCGATCCCGGCGCCCGCCCCGGGCAATCGTCCGCGTGGCCTGGGTCCTGGCCATCGCCGTCGCTGCGCTCGTGCTGCTGCCCTACCTGATCGCGCCGTTCTACCGCGCGGTCGATCCGGTTTCGACCCTGATGCTGTGGCGATGGGCGAAAGGCGCGCGGGTCGAGCGCACGCTGGTGCCGCTCGAGCGGATGGCGCCGGTGCTGCCGCTCACCGTCCTCGCGGCGGAGGACGCCCGCTTCTGCAGCCACCATGGCGTCGACTGGCAGGAAATCCGCGAAGCCCTCGACGAGGCCGATGATCTGAGCGAGGCGCGCGGCGGCTCGACCATCAGCCAGCAGCTCGCCAAGAATCTTTTCCTGTGGCAAGGGCGCAGCCTCCTGCGCAAGGCGCTCGAATTCCCGCTCGCGCTCTGGATCGACCTCGTGCTGCCGAAGCGGCGGGTGCTCGAAATCTACCTCAATGTCGTCGAATGGGGGCCGAACGGCGAGTTCGGCGCCGAGGCGGCGAGCCGGTCCGCGTTCGGCAAGTCGGCGCGCAATGTCACCGCGCGCGAGGCGGCGCTGCTGGCCGCGATCCTGCCCAATCCGCGGCGGCGCAGCGCCAGGCAGCCGAACGGCGCCGTGCGCAGGCTCGCCGGCATCCATGAAGCCCGCGCCGCGCGTGCATCCGCCTCCGCCGGCTGCCTGCGCCTTGCGCGCGCCCCCTAGCGTTCGTCCGACTGTTCCTCTATAAGCCCGGCTTTCCAGACATTCGCTTCGCGGCGGAGACGAAGGAGAACGACCATGGCCGTCCCGAAACGAAAGACATCGCCCGCCAAGCGCGGGATGCGCCGATCCGCCGACGCGCTCAAGCGGCCGACCTATGTCGAGGACAAGGATTCCGGCGAGCTGCGCCGCCCGCATCACATCGACCTCAAGACCGGCATGTACAAGGGCCGGCAGGTGCTCAAACCCAGGACCGAGGCCTGACGCCGCGGTCGCGCCGATCGTCGACCGTGGGCCCGGTCCGCTCGCGTCATTCGGAGCTGGCCGATCGCAGCGCCAACGCAGAGGCCGAGCACGCTCATGTATCTGATCGCGTTCCCGCTGCTGATCATTCCGTTCGTGCTCTACAACATGATCGCCTTCCTGTTGGGCCTGGACCTCAACACGACGGTGTTCACCGTTTCGCTGCTGTCGGGCAAGAGCGTGCCGATCAGCGCCGGCGACATCCTGGTGCTCATCGGCGTGTTCCTGCTCTATATCGAGATCCTCAAGGCGGCGCGGCTGTCCGCCAAGGCGGTCATCGACCACATGCTGTCGTTGGCCCTGTTCGTCGGGATGATGGCCGAATTCATCGCCGTGCAGCGGGCGGCGACCTCGACCTTTCTGATCCTGCTCGCGCTGAGCTTCGTCGACGTGATCGGCGGCTTGACGATCGCGCACCGGACCGCGCGGCGCGAGATCGAGATCGAAGGGGCCGATCGGCTTTCGCCGGGCTGACGCGACGATCACCGCTGCCGGCCGGAGCGCCGGCGGGTCACATCGTCGAGCGCAAAACAGGCCTCGCCGCATCAGGCCGGGCGGCGGCGGCATAGGCGCTGGTCGCGGCCTCGGGCTCGGCCCGGCGCCGCGCCCTTGTCTGCGGCGCCTGCTGGGCGGTGGCGATGAGATGGGCGAGAAACACCGCCGAAGCCCGGGCCGGGTGCCTTCGGTCGCGCGCGCGCCGGCGGGGGCGAGCCAGCGGAACCAGGCTCCGCCCGGCCGTGCGGGCATCCGGCTCGGGCCGGTCGGACCCGGGGGAGGGTGAATCGAAGCTTAAAGCCGTCCTCATGCAACGCCTTTTGTCCCGGAATGGGACACCTCGTCCCCTCCCCGACACCGGGTCGCAAAGGCCATGCCGGCAACCGTAAACCACCGTAGAAACGGTCAAGGCTCGGCCGGAGTTTCCGAATAATTCGGCGATTTCCGAATAATTTAAAATCTTCCCGTAGCCTGCCCGCAAATTTCCGCAGGCCCTTTGCGCGCGCCTTGGCCGCGGCAGCCTGTTGCCAAGTGGGGCGATTGTGGCGAGTCAGAATCGGACCACCGCGGGGGCGGTCGATGCGAACGAGATTTTCGCTTCGATCGGCGAAGTCCCCTACGAGTGGCGGATCGACTCCGATGCCTTGCTCTGGGGCGCCAATCTCGGCGACGTGCTGGCGGTCCCTGATCGCGCGGCACTCGCGAGCGGTCGCGCCTACGCCCAACTCGTCGACCCGAGCGGCGGGCAGTCGCGCGCCGAGGCGGTGATGCGCCCGAGCGCCCGCGACGAGGGCGCGGGCGTCCCTTACCAGGTGCAATACGCGTTGCGTCCGCCTGGCGGCTCCGACCCGGTGTGGATCGAGGACACCGGCCGCTGGTACGCCGGCGCCGACGGCAAACCGGTGCGCGCCCATGGCGTCGTGCGCGTCATCACCGCGCGCCACGAGCGCGAGCAGCGGCTCGCCTATCTCTCACGATTTGATGCTCTCACCGGCGAGATGAACCGCTGGCATCTGACGGGGGCTCTCGAGGCCGCCATCGAGGAAGCGATCAAGCTGCGCTCCTCCTGCGGCTTCCTCCTGGTGGCGATCGACGATCTCAGGCGCATCAACGACGCCTATGGCCACGACACAGCCGATGAGGTGATCGCTGGCGTCGGCAAGCGCATCCGCTCGCAGTTGCGGGGCAACGATCACCTCGGCCGTTTCTCCGGCAACAAGTTCGGGATCGTCCTCAGCAACTGCACCCCCGACGACCTGCTGGTGGCCGCCGATCGCCTGCTCGCCGGAGTACGAGACCAGGTCGTGCAGACCGCCGCCGGGCCGGTGGCGGTGACGGTCACGATCGGCGGCGTCACCGCGCCGCGCCACGCCCGTAACCTGCGAGAGGTGCTCGCCCGCGTCCAGGACGCCCTCGACAGCGCCAAGACCAAGCGGCGCGGCTCGTTCCAGGCCTATCAACCGAACCTCGAGCGCGAGGCGCAGCGCCGGGAGAATGTGCGCGCGACCGAAGAGATCATAACGGCGCTGAACGAACGGCGCATCTTCCTGGTCTACGAACCGGTGGTCGCCATCCGCTCGCGGCAGCCAGCGTTCTACGAATGCCTCATGCGCGTGCGGCGCACCGACGGCAGTCTTTTGGCGGTCACCGAAGTGGTGCCGCTCGCCGAGCGTCTCGGCCTCGTGCGGTTGCTCGACCACCGCGTGCTCGAGCTCGCCTTGGACCAGCTCGTGGCAGCCCCAGGGCTCAAGGCAAGCCTCAACGTATCGGCGGCTTCCACCGTCGATCCCGACTGGTGGGGGGCGCTCGGCGCGATCCTCAAGGCGCACAGCGGCGTCGCCGAGCGGCTCACGGTCGAGATCACCGAGACGGCCGCGATCCAGGACATCGACGACACCCGCGGCTTCGTCGCTCGCGTCAAGGACCTCGGTTGCCGCATCGCCATCGACGATTTCGGCGCCGGCTACACCTCCTTCCGCAATCTGCGCAAGCTTGGCGTCGACATGGTCAAGATCGACGGCGCCTTCGTGCACAACCTCATGCGCTCCGACGACGACCGCGTCTTCGTTCACGCGCTGATCGACCTCGCCCGCCGGCTTGGCCTCGAAACGGTCGCCGAATGGGTGCAGGACGAGGCGGCCGCCGCGATCCTCGCCGACTGGGGCTGCGACTACCTCCAGGGCGCCCTGGTCGGCCTCGCGTCGACGGAGCGGCCATGGATCGGCTCGGCCGACGCCACTTCGGCGTCAGCTTAAAGACAACCGACATCGCCCTGCGCGAATGCGCGTACGCGCTCAGTTACATTGTCAGCCAATGCGGCCGGGCCACACGGCACCGGCCCAGGGATGGGCAGGTCAAGCGGGCGCATGAGGAAAATTCGGGCGGCAAAGCATTAGCTCTTGTTGTTCTTGTCGCTTAGCCGATCGAGGCGCTTCTGCATTTCTTCCATCTGCCGTTTGAGATCGTCGATCTCCTCGCCGCCGCTGGAGCGCGACCCCTTTTCGGCCTCCCCGCTCTGGCCCTCGCGCCGCGCGAAGGGGGCGAACATGGCGAAGGTCCGCTCGAACATCTCCATGTTCCGGCGAACCTGCTCCTCGAGCGGGCCGAAGGCGCTGACCCCGAAGGCCTGAGCCATCTGCTGGCGGAATTTCTCCTGCTCGCGCGTGAGCGACTCGATCGAAACTTCGAGATAGCGCGGCACCAGCATCTGCATCGAGTCGCCGTAGAAGCGGATGAGCTGGCGCAGGAAGTTGATCGGCAGGAGGCTCTGTCCCTCCTTGTTCTCCTGCTCGAAGATGATCTGGGCGAGCACCGAGCGGGTAATGTCGTCGCCGCTCTTGGCGTCGTAGACGACGAATTCCTCGCCCGCTTTCACCATGGCGGCGAGGTCCTCCAACGTGACATAGGTGCTGGTGCCGGTGTTATAGAGACGCCGGTTGGCGTATTTCTTGATTGTAACCGGTCCTTCCGACTTCGCCATGGCTCGCACGCTCGACGGGGACCTGCTCGATTGTCGTGTGGTTCAGCCAACCCCCAAACTCCAGCATAGCCTTTTTGGTCGCGTGCAAGCCACCGTTTTGTCGCTCCGCCCGGATCGCGGTCGGGCCGGGCATTCCGACCGTCCCGGACGCGGAACAGACCGGCGATCGTGTCGATTGACAGTCGCATGTGCGCTATGATGGATGGGACAGGGATACCGGGACGTTTATCGCGCTGGATGCGGCGCGGCCGCGATGCCATTCGAGGCGGTCAGGACCGGTCGCCAATCTGCCGCACACGAAAAGGAGTGAGGACATGAAGGACGATATCGTCATCGTCAGCGCCGCCCGCACGCCGGTCGGAGCTTTCAACGGCGCATTCGCGACCCTGCCGGCCCATGACCTCGGGAAGGTCGCGATCCAGGAGGCCCTCAAGCGCGCGGGCGTGGAAGGCGGACAGGTCGC
>WNGR01006522.1_pt1 | contig 15791 bp, 14 predicted proteins | sample 5407581 | NCBI WGS metagenome assembly WNGR01 (sample SAMN13153383, study PRJNA577476) | soil metagenome | isolation source: 80 cm soil or saprolite under Garry oak tree replicate 2 | place: USA:California | collected 2016-06-15
CCGGTCACGATCGCGGCGCCGCCGGTGCGGGTCTGGCCGTCGGTCCTTGCCTCGGGCGCGGCCGAGGCCGCCTACTTCGCCTTCCTCGCGGCCGCGTACCGGCGCGGCGAGCTTTCCGTCACCTACCCGGTGGCCAGGGGCATCGCCCCGTTCCTGATCACGCTCGGCGGCGCGGCCGTGCTCGGCCAGCCGCTGAACGCGGCACGGGTCGGCGGGTCACTGGCGCTCGGCATCGGCCTCGCGGTCATCTCCCAGGTCGGCCTGTCCCGCGGCCGCGGCGTCGCGCTGATCTTCGCGGCACTGACCGGGATCACCATCGCGGTCTACTCCGTGATCGACGCCGGGGCGGTGCGGTCCGCCAGCGCCGTCGGCTACCTGGGCGCGGTGACCGCCGTGCAGGCGATCATCCTGCTCGCCGTGGTACGGGTCGACTGGAGGCGGCTGCGGGCCTCGGCGCGTGACGGGGCCGGGATCGGGGCCTTCTCGGTGGCCGCGTACCTGCTTGTCCTGCTGGCCTACCAGCGGGCCCCGGCGTCACCGGTGGCCACGCTCCGGGAGCTGTCCATCCTGCTGGGCATCCTCATGGCCAGGGACCGGCCGGGGAAACGGGTCTGGCTCGGCGGCGCGCTGTGCGTCCTCGGCGCGGCCCTCACGGTGCTGTGACGCTGGCCGGGGCGCCGGGCCGACGCCGCGCGGGCGGAATTGCACGCTGATCCGCGGCCCGGTGACCCGGGCGCTCCTCGGGACCGCGTGCTCCCAGGTCCGCTGGCAGCTCCCGCCCATGACCAGCAGGTCGCCGTGACCGGCATCGTGGCGGATCACCGGCCCGCCGCCATCCCGCGGCCGGAGCAGCAGCGGCCGCGGCGTGCCGAGCGAAACGATCGCCACCACGGTGTCCTCGGTGCTGCCGCGCCCGATCGTGTCGCCGTGCCAGGCGACGCTGTCCCGCCCGTCCCGGTACAGGCACAGCCCCGCGGTGCACAGCGGCTCGCCGAGTTCGGCACGGTAATGCTCGCTGAGCGCGTCCCTGATGACGGTGAGCATGGGGTCGGGCAGCGCCTGCCCCTCTGCGTAGAAGCACAGCAGCCGCGGCACGTCGACCACCCGGTCGTACATCCTGCGCCGCTCCGCGCGCCACGGCACCACGCTGGCCAGGCGCTCGAACAGCGCGTCGGCGCCCGCGACCCAGCCAGGGCGGGCGTCGACCCAGGCGCCGCGGGCCAGGGTGGTCCGGCGCACGGTGGCGCCCAGCGGCCCGGGCCCCGCCTCCTCCGGCAGGTCGAGCAGCGAACCCTGGAACGCGGTCTGCACACCTGGATCATAGAACACTTTCAAACATATTTTCGACAACTATATTGCCGCGCCCGGTAAGGGGATGGCACAAAACCGGTGTTTGCGCGGTAACCGAGGGGCACCTGCCGCAGGTCAGGGACATACTTGGCGCGGGGGCGGCGGGGAAGCGCGCTGCCAGGGGATCCCCGCGAGGGAGGCTTCATGCCAGGGAACAGCCTGTCGGCCATTGAGCACGTTGTTGTCCTCATGCTGGAAAACCGGTCGTTCGACCATATGCTCGGCTTTCTGTATGCCGGGTCGGGAAATGTGTCCCCGGCCGGACAGCCGTTCGAAGGGCTCACCGGCTCCGAGTCGAACCCGGACGCCTCCGGCCAGCCGGTCACCGTTTTCAAGATCGAGCCCAGCACGCCCAGCGCCTACTACATGCCCGGCGCGGATCCGGGTGAGGGCTACATGGCCACCAACAGCCAGTTGTTCGGCAGCCCCGCCGCGCCGCCCTCGTCCGCGACGGTCCCCGCCATGCAGGGATTCGTGAAGGACTTCGCGTACACGCTCGGCTGGCAGTCGCACAGCAGCGGGTGGACGATCGTGCCCGGCACCACGGCTAACGACATCATGGGCTGCTTCACCCCCGAGGCGCTGCCGGTGCTTTCCGCGCTGGCCCGCGGCTATGCGGTCTGCGACCACTGGTACTCGTCGGTGCCCACCGAGACGCTCCCAAACCGGGCGTTCGCCTGCACCGCGACCAGCCAGGGGCACATGGACGACAAGACGCACACGTTCACCTGCCCGTCCATCTTCGGATTGCTCGATTCCCATCAGCTTGGCTGGGCCATTTACGGGTACGACGCGGAGCCGCTGACCAGGTCCAATTTCCCGGACATCGCCTCGGCGGCCGCGAGCCACTTCGGGCTGTTCACCGACTTCACCGCGGCCGCGGCGGCGGGCACGCTGCCGCCGTTCACGTTCCTGGAGCCGAACTGGTTGTCCAGCGGGAACAGCCAGCACCCGAACTACAACGTCGCCCTCGGCGAGCGGTTCATGCACGACGTGTACGAGGCGCTGCGCGGCGGTCCCGGGTGGGCGAAGACCCTGCTCGCCATCACCTACGACGAGCACGGCGGTTGCTACGACCACGTGCCGCCGCCCGCGGGCGCCACCCCGCCGGACAACAGCGCGGGCGAGTTCGGGTTCGACTTCACCAGGTTCGGCGTGCGGGTGCCGGCCGTCCTGGTGTCGCCGCTGATCCCGGCGGGCACGGTGTTTCGCGCCCCGGCCGGTTCCGTGCCGCTGGACCACACCTCGGTGCTGAAGACCGTGGAGCAGCGCTGGAACCTGCCCGCGCTCACCGCCAGGGACGCGGCCGCCCCGGGCGTCGGGGACGTGCTCAGCCTCACCACCGCGTGCACCGACGACGTACTGGCCGGGGTGACCGTGCCACGGCCACCGGCGCGGGCCCGGCCGCCGGGCACCCGTCGCACCTGCAGGAGGTCCAAGCGGAACTGATCTCGCGGCGGTACCCGGCCGGGCAGAGCGACATCCCTGGTGCGGTGCATGCCCAGTTCAGCGAGGCGGGCCTGGCCGAGTACATCCACTCCCGCGGCGGCGTGCACCACGTCTGAGCCACCCGGGCACCCCGGCGGCGCTACCCGGGCAGCGCGGCCTCCGGCGGCCCGCTGAACTCGAAGTAGGCCCGGCGCGTCACGCTGGCGGCTAGCGAACCCGGGCGCCGGTGGACATGCGGGCGGCGAGCTCGGAGTCGATCTGGCGCGCCGCTTCCTGGAGCCGGGGCAGGAATTGCTTCTCCAGCGTCCGCATGGGCACGCGGGCCGCGTGGGCGCTCGCGTTGATCGCCGCCACCACCTTGCGGGAGCTGTCCCTGATCGGCACGGCGATCGACCGCACGCCCGCCTCCAGTTCCTGGTCCACGGCGGTCCAGCCCTTGCTGCGGGCGCCGGCGAGCACCGCGCGGAACTCCCCGGGGTCGGTGACGGTGTGCTCGGTGAGCTTGCGCATCGTGGTCCGGCGCAGGTACGCGTCCAGTTCCTGCTCGGGCAGGTGGGCCAGCAGGATCCGGCCCATGGAGGTCGGGTACGGCGGCAGCCGGGTGCCCACGGTGAGCGCGATCGTCATGATCCGGTTCGCCGAGGCGCGGGCCACGTAGACGAGGTCGTCGCCGTCGAGCACGCTCACCGAGCAGGACTCGTGCAACTGCTCGGCGAGGTCCTCGAGGTGCGGCTGGGCGATCTGGGACACGCTGAACGACGACAGGTAGGCATAGCCGAGCGCGAGAACCCGGGGGCGCAGCGAGAACTGGCGCCCGGAGCTGCCGACATAGCCCAGTTCCTGCAGGGTGAGCAGGAACCGCCGGGCGGCGGCCCGGGTGAGCCCGGTGCGCTCGGCCACCTCGGACAGCGTCAGCGAGGGGTGCTCGGAGGAGAAACACCGGATCACGGCGAGGCCACGGTCCAGGGACTGGACGAAGTCCGTGCGGCGCCCGGCGGCGGCACGCTCGCCACGGGCCCCGTTGGGCCGGGGTCCGCCGGCCTCGCGGCGGCTGTCCGCCGCGGCATCCTCCGGGGCATGGCGCGGCGCCCCGGTGCCGGGCTCCTCCCGAACGTTCACATAGCGAACGATACTGCCCGGCGGGCCGCGCGGCCAGACGCCAGCGGCCGGTCACACCGCTGAAGCCCGCCGGAAGCCCACTGGAAGCCCGCCGCAAGCCCGCTAGAAAGCGCGCCAGCAGCCCGCTAGAAGCGCGCGGCGGCCTCGGTGCGGGCCTTCCTGACCTGGCCGAGCATGGTGGCCGGGACCAGGGCGTCGTGACCCCAGTCCGCGAGCAGCCCGGCCAGGGGGCGGGCGGTGCCGACGGCGGGGTGCCGCAGGCAGGGGGCCAGCGCCGGATAGGCGTCCGGGTCGTGGCCCTGGCCCACCGCCCGGATGGCCGACCGGACCTCGTCCTCCGAGCCCGTGCATTCGAACGGCTTGGTGCCGGTGAGACCGGCCATCTCCTGGTACACCCCGGTCAGGCCCGGGTCGGCGAACATGTCTCCGCCGGTCTTGCGTATCGCAAGGTCGTGGCCGAACAGCGCGGCGGTGGCCAGGAACACCCACGCGCACTTGGCGCAGGAGCGGCACCAGTCGCCGGCCGGCGCGCGGTTGCAGCTCGCCGTCCGCAGGTAGGCGTCCACGTCACCGGCCAGCGAGGCGATGATCTGCAGCTCGTACAGCGGCCGCAGCGGGCTGCTGTAGCCGGGGGCGCCGGGCAGCCAGCGGTCCCGGTAGGACCGGATCGCGGTCTCGAACTCGTAGCTCTTGGTCCATTGATGGTTGACCGGGCGGCCGAGGTAGAAGGCCACGTTCGGCTCGTCGTCGCTGCGCGAGTTGCCCGCCACGACGGGGCCGCCGCCGCGCAGGTAGCCGGTTAGCGTCGCGGCGAACGCGAGGTAGGCGGAGAACGGCGTGTGCCCGTTGGGGTGGCCCGCCGCGTTCAGCGCCAGCAGCTCGGGCAGGATCGCCCGGCGCGCCTCCACCAGGCGCCCGCCGGCGGCCAGCGACCCGGCCAGGCCGCGCAGCCGCTCGCCCGGGTTGTACAGGAAGAAATCGACGGGCGCGCCTGGGCCCGCGCTGGCCGAGACGATCCGGGCCAGGGCGAGCGAGTCCTTGCCGCCGCTGAACAGGACCAGCGGCGGTCCCGCGGGCGCCACGCCCGCCGCGCTCGCGCTACCCGCCGCGCTCGCGCCGCCCGCCACGCTCGCGCCCGCCATGCTCGCGCCGCCCGCGGCCCCGCTGCCCGCTGCCGCGCCGCCCGCCGGGCCCCGGATGACAAGGAACTCCCGCGCCGTGTAGTCGATCCCGTTGCGGTAGAAGAACTCCCCCATCGCGCCCGGCCAGAAGCCCTGCCACCAGGTGAGTTCGGCGGCGTCCGGCGCGGGGAGCGCGACCTCGATGACCGGGCTGCACAGCGCCTTCCAGTAGGAGAACGCCTCGACGATGGCCAGGGCGCGGATCATCCGCTGGGCGGTGACCGTGCACACCCGCTGGGCCTCGTCCGGGCGGAGCCCGGTGAACTCCACCACCGGCCGGAACCGCAGGCCCCCGGCGGCGAACGCGAACTCCACCGTCACCCCGGACGGGCCAGGGACCGCGCGGGCGTCCTCGATCCGGAACACCGGATAGTCCTCGCGCAGCCGCCGTACCTGGCTCTCCCGCTCGGCATGCGCCCTGGTCGCGTCCACGCGGGCAGGTTACCGGATTCGGGCCAGCGGCCCGTCGCTCACGAAGGGCGCCGGGCCGCCCGGGCCGCCGCCACGGCGTGCAGCGCGATGCCCGCCGCGACCCCGGCGTTCAGCGATTCCGTGTCCGCCGCCATGGGGATCCGGGCCAGCACGTCGCAGCGTTCCGCGACCAGCCGGGACAGCCCGCGCCCCTCGGAGCCGACGACCAGTACCAGGGGGGCGTCGGCGACCGCCAGGTCCCCCACGCCGGTGGCCCCGCCCGCGTCGAGGCCGACCACGAACAGGCCCGCCTGCTGGTAGGCGGTGAGGGCACGGGTCAGGTTGGGCACCTGGGCCACGGGCACCCGGGCGAGCGCGCCCGCGGACGCCTTCCACGCCCCCGCGGTTACCTTGGCCGACCGGCGCGCGGGCACGAGCACCCCGTGCCCGCCGAAGGCGGCGACCGAGCGGGCCACGGCGCCCAGGTTGCGCGGGTCGGTGACCCCGTCCAGGGCGACGATCAGCGCCGGGGCCCCGGCGGCCCGCGCCCGCTGGGTCAGGTCCTCCGCCGCGGCGTAGTCGTACGGGCGGACCTTCAGCGCCAGGCCCTGGTGTACCGAGCCGCCGGTGAGCCGGTCCAGTTCGGCCCGCCCGGTCTCGATCATCGGGATGCCCGCCGCGGCGGCCAGGTCCACCGCCTCGCGCACCCGGTCGTCGGCGTCGCGGCGCGGCCCGGCGTACAGCGCGGCCGCTGGCACACCCGCCCGCAGCGCCTCAACCACCGCGTTCCGGCCGGCCACGACCTCCGGCGCGTCGCCCGCCCCGCGCGCCCGGCTCGCCTCCGCGCGCGGCCTCGCCTCGCCGCCGCGTTCCGTTGTTTTCGCTGACAAACGGCCACTGCCGCCCTGCCCGGTCCCCCCGGCGGCCGGGCTCCGTGGCCCGTCGCCAGGTTCGGGTCGCCCGGCGCGCCTGGTCCCGCCGCGCGCCGCGGCCTCGGCACGGCGCTGCGCGGGATGCCCGGGGCGCAGGTGCGCGGGCGGAGTGGGGCCCTTGCCCTCGAGCTTGTCCCGGCCCTTGCCCCCGGTGCCCGTGCGCGGCTTGCCTGACTTGGTGCGCCCACCGCGCCCTTGACCGCCCGCGCTCATGCCGCCGTCCCGAGGGTCATGGCGGTGCCCGGTGCCCGGTCGTGGCTCATCGCTTGATGGTCCATCGGGGGCCGTCCGGGGTGTCCTCGATCAGGACCCCGGCGGCGTGCAGCCGGTCCCTGATCGCGTCGGCCGCCTGGTAGTCCTTGCGGTCCCTGGCCGCCTGCCGCTGGCCGAGCGCCACATCGACCAGCGCGTCGACCACGGCCCGCAGGTCGTGGTCGCCGCCGGCCGTGGCCCATTCGCGGGACAGCGGGTCCAGGCCGAGCACCCCGAGCATGGCGCGCACCTGCGCCAGCGCCGCCGCCACCGTCACCGTGTCCCCGGCGGCGAGCGCGTTGTTGCCGTCCCTGATGGTTTCGTGCATGGCCGCGAGCGCCTGGGGAACGCCGAGATCGCTGTCGAGGGCCGCGGCGAACGCCGGGGGCATCGCGTCCCGTCCCGCCGCGGCCGGGTCCTGGGCGTCACCGGAAAGCTCGGCGGCGCGGGTCACGAACCCCTCGATCCGCCGGTACGCGGTCACCGCCTCGTCCAGGGCGTCCGGTGAGTACTCGATGTTGGACCGGTAGTGCGCCTGGCCGAGGTAGTAACGCAACTCGACCGGGCGCACCTGGGTCACCATCGCGTCGACAAGCAGCGAGTTGCCGAGCGACTTGCTCATCTTCTCGCCGGCCGTCCCGAGGATGCCGTTGTGCATCCAGTACCGGGCGAACCCGTCGCCGGCCGCGCGGGACTGGGCCAGCTCGTTCTCGTGGTGCGGGAACACCAGGTCCAGGCCGCCGCCGTGAATGTCGAACGTGGGCCCGAGGTACTTGGTCGACATGGCCGAGCATTCCAGGTGCCAGCCGGGCCGGCCGGGCCCCCACGGGGTCTCCCAGGCGGGCTCCCCGGGCTTGGCCCCCTTCCACAGGGCGAAGTCCCGCGGATCATGCTTGGCGTCGGCGGTGTCGGTGTCCTCGGCGGGCCGCATGTGCTCCAGGCGCTGCCCGGACAGTTCGCCGTAGTGCGGCCAGGAACGGACGTCGAAGTACACGTCGCCGTCCGAGGCGTAGGCATGCCCGCCGTCGATGAGCCGCTGCATCAGCGTGATCATCTCCGGGACGTGACCGGTGGCCCGCGGTTCCACGTCGGGCGGGAGGCAGCCCAGCGCGTCGTAGGCACGGATGAAGGCGCGCTCGTTGCGCTGCGCTACCGCCCACCACGGGACGCCCTCGGCGGCCGCGGCCCGCAGGATCTTGTCGTCGATGTCGGTGACGTTCCGGCAGAACGTGACCTGGTAGCCGCTCGCCGTCAGCCAGCGGACCAGGATGTCGAAATTCACCCCGGACCTGATGTGCCCGATGTGCGGCGGGGCCTGCACGGTGGCGCCACACAGGTACAGCGATGCCTTCCCGGGCACGACCGGGGAGAACTCGCGCTCGGAGCGCGTTGCTGTGTCATGGAGGCGGAGCGTCACGCCGCCAAGGCTACCGTCGCCGGTCCCGCCGGCCGACCGATAATCCCGGCCCGCGAGCCCGCCCCCTTTCCCGGCGGCCGCCCAGCACCAGCGCGCCCCCGTTGATCCTCGTGGCTGCTCTCGATCCGGGTGATCAAACCGCCGCGAATGATGCACTCGGTCGGCGCCGGCCGCTTCGTGGTCGTGCTGGCCCGGCTCGGCGGGCGTACGCTTGGAACCTGGACTGTGCCTGTGCGCTGACGTTGGCGGGCATCACTAGCCCGGGTACGCAGGCGGAGCAGCGACGCGGCCAGCCTGGCTCGCCATGGCTCTTCCATGAACAAGGGAAGTGAGCATGGTGAAGACCAGGCTTACCCGGTGGGTCAGCCGATGGCGTGCGCGCCGTCTGGCCCGCGAGCAGACACAGCAGACGTCGGCAGCGCGCCAGGCGACGCGTGCCGCCGAGGGGCAGCGGTATCACTCCACGGGTCACGGCCCGTAGAAGGCCCCGGGCGGTGTTCGTGATCATGACTTTGGTGGCGCCATAGCCCCACCAAAGTCATGATCACGATTGGGCGGCGCGGGCCCAGCTCCAGGGGTACTCGGGGTCCTCGGCCCGGCGGGCGGCCGGGCCGAGGCCCAGCGGCCGGAACGTGTCGATCATGACGGCGGTCTCGTCGGTGGTGGTCTTGCCCTCGGCCAGCCCCGCGACCGCGGCCTCGACCGCACCAGGCTGCGGGCCGTGGGTGAACCCGCCGGGGTGCAGCGTGATCGAGCCGAGCCCGACCCCGGAGCCCTGCCTGGCGGTGTAGTCCCCGCCGACGTAGAACATCATCTCGTCGGAGTCCACGTTGTGATGGTTGTACGGGATCGGCACGGCCTCGGGGTGGAAGTCGAGCGGCCGGGGGCAGAACGAGCAGATCACGAAGTTCGGCCCCTCGAACGTCTGGTGCACCGGCGGCGGCGCGTGGGTCCGCTTCACCACCGGCTCGAAGTCGGCGATGTTGAGCGCGAACGGGTACAGGCAGCCGTCCCAGCCCACCACGTCGAACGGGTGCCTCGCGTAGGTGAGCCTGGTCACGCCGGCCCTGGTCCGCACCACGACCGGCACGTCCTCCCCCTCGGCGAGCAGCGGGCCGCCGGGGCCGCGCAGGTCACGCTCGCTGTAGGGGGCGTGCTCGAGGAACTGCCCGTACTGGGACAGGTAGCGCCGGGGCGGCCGGATGTGCCCGGCGGCCTCCACGGCGAGCGCGGTCGCGCCGTCGCCGCCAGGCAGCCAGCGGTGAATCGTGCCGCGGGGTATCACCACATAGTCACCGGCCACGGCGTCGATCGAGCCGTAGACGGACTCCAGCCGCGCACTGCCGTATTGCACATAAATGGCTTCATCGCCGACGGAGTTCCGGTACAGCTCGCTGGGGCCGTCCGCGGCGGCAAAGGAAATCCGGACGTCATCATTGGCGAACAGGAGTTGCCGGCCGAGCACCAGGTCACCGCCCCGGGGCAGGTCGGTGGTGCGCACGTGCCGCGGCATCAGCGGATGGTTCGGCACGGCCCGCCCGGCCTCGGCGCCGGCCATGCCCTCGCTCTTCACGATCGCCGTGGGCGGGTGCACGTGGTACAGCAACGAGGAATCAGAGACAAAGCCCTCCTCGCCCATCAGTTCCTCGGAGTACAGGCCGCCATCGGGGCGGCGGAAACGCACGTGGCGCTTGCCGGGAATCTCCCCGGCCACCCGGTAGTACGGCATATCGTCTCCTTTGACGCCAAGATCGCACGGCCCGGGCGGCTGGCGGCCGCTGGCCGTCTGGTCGCTGCTTTCGCGCCTGCGCCCGTGCCGCACGGCTTTCCCGCGCGGCGCGGCGCCCCCTGCGTGCCGAGAAAGGCGCTGTAGTTTCGACTATAGGCGGGTGCTTTGCACCCGAGCAGTGCCGCAGGAAGGACCACCAGCCCCCGATGAGTAACTACCCTGTTGGCCGGCGCCCCCGTTCCGCTGACCCGAACTCCAAGTTGCGTCTCGCCGCGCTCACCGCCGTGGTCATCGGCGTGCTGCTGCTGGCCGCTGCCGCCTTTGTGCTCTCCTATTCCGGAATACACCAGGTCGCGCTGCAAGCCGGGGTATCCCCCGGCCTCGCGAAGCTATACCCGGTCATCTTCGACGCCATGCTGGTCATCGCGGGCGCGGCGGCCATGGCGCTGCGGGGGGCGGGCTGGTGGGCCCGGTTTTACGCGTGGGCCTGCCTGATCCTGCTGCTCGCGGCCGTCGCCACCGGGGACGCCGTGCACGCCACGGGCACGGTCCTGCCGGCCCGGGCCTCACGCGCCGCCGTGGCCATCACCCCGTGGGTGCTGCTGCTGCTCGCGTTCGGCCTGCTGCTGGCGATGCTCCGGCACTTCCGCAAGGCCCGGGCGGCGGTGCAGGCCAGGCAGGCCGCCCTGGCCGCCGGGGCCCCTGCCGGGCCGGGCGGTGCTGGTGACAACGCCGCCGGGCGGGCCGCGCTGACCTGGGCGGGCGCCGGAGGCGCGGCCGCGGCCGGAGCCGCGACGGCCGCCCTGCCCGAGTCCCGGTCCAGCCTGGTCAAGCTGCTGGAACCCAGGACCGGCCAGCCACCGGCCGTCGAGATGCCCTACGACCCCGGCGCCGCCGAGGACACCGGGCAGCACGACGACCCGGTCAGCTACGGCGAGGAAACGGGTTACGTCCACCCGGACAGCTACCGGGACGAAGGTGAGTACTCCCCGCACGGCGATTCCGGCGGGCCCGGGGCATACGCCGCGCCCGGCGGGTACCTGGGCCAGACGGAACCGGCGGCCGGTTACGCCGGGGCCGGCGATTACCTGGCGAGGCACGGCCCGGCCGGGGAGGACGGCCCGGCCGGTGCGCACGGCCCGGCCGGTGCGCACGGCACGGCCGGTGCGCAGGACCCGGCGGGCGGGCACGATCCGGCCGGGGGGAACGGCCTGGCCGGGGATGCGGGGCTGGCCGGCGACGCGGGCCCGGCCGGGGAAGGCGGCCCTGCGGCGGCCCAGGAACCGGCGGACGGGGAGCCGCACGTGGCTCCGGCAGGCCCGGCCGCAGCCACGGCGGAGCAGGCCCCTGCCGCGGAGCGTGGCCCGGCCGGCGAGCCGGGCCTGGCCGGTGCGCCCGTCCCGGCCGATGAGCACGGCCAGGACGCGGAGCACGGCCAGGACGGCGCCACCGCGGGGCCGCCGGGCACCGAAGCGCCGGGGCTAGAACGGATGTGGAGCACGCCGACGCGGCCCGAGGAGTGAGCGGCCGCACCGGGCCGGCCTGGCTACCCGGGCCCGGCGGCTCCGGTGCGGGTGACCAGCGCGGTCGCCACTGCGGCGATGCCCTCGCCGCGGCCGGTCAGGCCCAGCCCGTCCGTGGTGGTCCCGGACACGCTGACCGGGGCACCGCCCAGGGCCTCGGAGAGCACCTTCTGCGCCTCGTCCCGCCGTGGCGCGATCCGCGGCCGGTTCCCGATCACCTGGATCGCGACGTTGCCCACGGCGAACCCGGCACCGGCGAGCAGCACGGCGGTGGCCCGCAGCAGCGCGGCACCGGACGCGCCCGCCCACTCCGGCTCGGCGGTGCCGAAGTTGGCACCCAGGTCACCCAGGCCGGCCGCGGACAGCAGAGCGTCACAGGCGGCATGCGCCGCCACGTCCCCATCGGAATGACCGGTCAGCCCGTCCTCGCCCGGCCAGAGCAGGCCCGCCAGGTAGAGCGGCCGCCCAGCGGCCAGCGGGTGGACGTCGACGCCGACGCCCACTCTGGGCCCATCATCGGGTGACGGAGCATCGGGCACGTGAAACCAGCACCAGGAAAGGCGGCTGGGTCAGGAAGCAAGGATCTCGTCGAGCAGCGCCTCGGCCTTGTCCTCATTCGTCTTCTCGGCCAGCGCGAGCTCGCTCACCAGAATCTGCCGAGCCTTGGCGAGCATCCGCTTCTCACCTGCGGAAAGGCCGCGTTCCCTGTCCCTTCGCCACAGGTCACGAACGACCTCGGCCACCTTGTTCACGTCGCCGGAAGCGAGCTTTTCCAGGTTGGCCTTGTACCGCCGCGACCAGTTGGTCGGCTCTTCGGTGTGCGGGGCACGGAGCACCTCGAACACTCTCTCAAGACCTTCCTGCCCGACGACATCACGCACACCCACCAGTTCGGCGTTGTCCGCGGGCACGCGCACCGTCAGGTCCCCTTTGTCGACCTTGAGGACCAGGTAGGTCATTTCCGCGCCCTTGATCGTACGGGTTTCGATCTCCTCGATGCGAGCAGCCCCATGGTGGGGGTAGACGACCGTGTCGCCGACCTTGAAAGTCATGTGGCACATACCCCTTCCGCTACGCCAATCATACCACGGCGAACGCTGCCCAATGGCCTGCCTTGACGGTAAACATGCAGGTCAAGGAGGCAATTAACCGATCTGAAAGAGATGCAGGCCAGGACGGGCGCGGGTCACCCCCGGACCGGGCGCTGGCTCAATGTGTCCTCGGGGATACCCCGGGTGGCCCATCGGCCGGCGCCACTCTGCGTGACCAGCGACCGTGCCGGTGACGCCGCGCCCCCGCTGACTCATACTGGAACAATCAGGCCGCTCGTGTTGGAGAGATGTGCGTGAATGCTGGCGGCGACCCGGGGCGGGACGATTACGGCCTGCCGCCGGTCGACATCGAGGTCCCCGATGACGCCCGGGAACTCGCCAGGGACGTGCATGCCTACCGCCGCGAACTGCGCTCGCTGCGCAGGCGCTACCTGGCCAGGCGGTTCTACGGCCCGCTCACCAGGGACGGCATGGTGCTGCCGTTGCTCGCCGGCTGCCGGCCGACCTGCGGGCACTGACGATCGCGGCGATGCGGGCCAACGCGCTGATCTACCTGGTCGGGGTGCACAACGCCCCGGTGAGCGCGCTGGCCGCCGATCTCGGGCTGGGGGCCGGCCAGGGGCTGGAGGACAGCGCGGACACGCTGCCCCCGTCCTACCGGGTGGCGGCGCTGACCGCCGTCCTGGTGCGCCCGGACGGTACCGCGGACCCGGTGGTGATCCCGGACCAGGGCCACGGGTTCCAGATCGAGAACGACGTGCGCGCGCTGCTCCCCGCCGCGCCGCCGAGCCCACGGCCGGGGAGCATGGCGCCGGCCTCGCCCGCCGCCAGCGGCTCGCCGGCCGGCTGAGCCCGGGCGGGGCTGCTGTCACCGGCATGGCCCCGAGCCGATACGCTGTGCCGCGACGCAGACGTGCTCGTTCGAGCCGGAGGAGAGCACACAGTGATCCGCAGCAAGCGCGGCCTTCTGTCGCTGCGCGACCTCGTGGTGGTGGCCGCCGTGGGGCTGATCCCCGCCATCGCCGGCTGTGAGGCCGGCTACAACGCGCCCACCCAGCAGTGGCATCAGCCCACACCGGGGGCGTCGGCGATCGTGGACAACACGCTCCGGATCAACAACTTGTTCGTCCTCGGGCCGGCACCCGGGCTCACGCTGCCGCGCGGCGCCTCGGCGGGCGTGTTCCTCGCCCTGGCCAACGCCGGCGCCCCGGACCGGCTGATCAGCATCACCGCGCCGGGCTCGGCCAACTCGGTCCAGGTGCCGGCCGGGGGCATCTTCGTGGGCCGCCAGCAGTCGCTGCTCCTCACCGGCCCGGCCCCCCGCGTGCTGCTCGTGCACCTCACCAGGACCCTCAACGGCGGGCAGTGGGTCCGGCTGAACATGGAGTTCCAGAACGCGGGGCACGTGTCCCTGATGGTCCCGGTGATGCCGCGGACCGCGTCCTACGGCACCTACTCGCCGGCGCCGCTGTTCCTGCACCCGAAGGTCACGCCGTCCCCGGTGCTGCCCAGCACTCCGTCTCCCACGCCAAGCTCCTAGCAGGAATTACGCCACCGCGTGCGGCCCGGGCACCGGTGCTGTGGGGGTCGCGTGGCGGCCGGCGGCGCTGTCCGCCCGGCGTCCGGCCGGCCGTCGCGGCCGGTCGGCCGTCGTGCGGCCGGCCAGGGATCGCGCGGCCGGGCCCGGGGGCTCAGTCGCCGGGCTCGAACTTGTAGCCAAGCCCGCGGACCGTGATGATGTGCCGCGGGCTGCCCGGGTCGGTCTCGATCTTGGCCCGCAGCCGCTTGATGTGCACATCCAGGGTCTTGGTGTCGCCCACGTAGTCCGCGCCCCAGACCCGGTCGATGAGCTGCATCCGCTGCAGCACCCGGCCGACGTTGCGCAGCAGCACCTCGAGCAGCTCGAACTCCTTGAGCGGCACCTGGATCTGCTCGCCGCGCACGGTCACCACGTGCCGGTCCACGTCCATCCGGACCGGACCGGATTCCAGGGTCGAGCCACCGGGCTCGTCCGGCTCGCCGCGCCGCCGGAGCACCGCGCGCATCCTGGCGACCAGTTCCCGGGAGGAGAACGGCTTGGTGACGTAGTCGTCGGCGCCGAGTTCCAGGCCGACCACCTTGTCGATCTCGCTGTCCTTGGCGGTGAGCATGATCACCGGAACGTTGGAGCGCTCGCGCAGCGTCCGGCACACCTCGCTGCCGGGCAGGCCGGGCAGCATGAGGTCGAGCAGCACCAGATCGGCACCGTGCCGGTCGAAGGCCTCGATCGCGTCCGGCCCCGTCGGGCAGACCGCGACCTCGAAGCCCTCGCGGCGCAGCATGTAGGACAGCGCGTCGCTGAAGGATTCCTCGTCCTCGACCACCAGCACCCGGGTCACTTGACCGCCTCCCTGACATGCTGCGCATGACCGCCGGCCGAGCGGCCGCCCGCGGTCGGGGGTTTGTTCACGATGGGCATCTGCAGGGTGAAGGTGGACCCGACGCCTTCCTCGCTCCACACCGTCACCTTGCCGCGGTGCGCGGCCATCACGTGCTTGACGATCGCCAGCCCGAGCCCGGTCCCGCCGGTGGCCCTCGACCGGGCGGGGTCCACCCGGTAGAACCGCTCGAAGATCCGCTGCAGGTCGCGCTCGGGGATGCCGATCCCCTGGTCGGCGACGCTGATCTGGGCCGCACGGGCGTCCCGGGACGCCGAGATCATCACCCTGGTCTTGTCCGGGCTGTAGGCGATCGCGTTCTCCAGCAGGTTGCGCAGCGCGGTCACCAGGAGGTCCTCGTCGCCGAGCACGGCCACGCGCTCCTCGCAGACGGCGGCGAGTTCGATGCCGCGGGCGCTCGCCTTCATCCGGACCCGGTCCACCGCCTCCGCGACGACCGAACTCAGATCCACGACGATCGGGTCGGGCATGGGCTCGGCCGCCTGGATGCGCGACAGCGTGATCAGGTCCTGGACCAGGTAGGTCAGCCGGGAGGCCTCCTGGCGCATGCGCCCCGCGAACCGCCGCACCGCCTCCGGGTCGTCGGCCGCGTCCTCCATGGTCTCGGCGAGCAGGGCGAGCGCGCCGACCGGCGTCTTCAGCTCGTGGCTGATGTTGGCGACGAAGTCCCGCCGGACCTCCTCCACCCGCCGGCTTTCCGTCTGGTCCTCGGCGAGCAGCAGGATGAGGCCCTCGGAGCCCAGCGGGGCGACCCGCACGGCGAAACTGGTCCGGCGGCCGCCGAACGAGCTGCCGGACAGGTCGACCTCCCCCTCGCGGGTCTGCCCGTCCCGCCGGACCTGCCGGACCAGGGCGAGCAGTTCACCGACCATGAGCTGGCCGTCTTTGACCAGGCCGAACGCGCGGGCCGCCTCGCTGGCCATGAGCACCTTGTCGGC
>WNGR01009938.1_pt1 | contig 15789 bp, 11 predicted proteins | sample 5407581 | NCBI WGS metagenome assembly WNGR01 (sample SAMN13153383, study PRJNA577476) | soil metagenome | isolation source: 80 cm soil or saprolite under Garry oak tree replicate 2 | place: USA:California | collected 2016-06-15
GAGCCGCTCATTTCGAAGCAGTGGTTCGTCAAGATGGCACCACTCGCTACTCCAGCCATGGGTGCGGTCAAGTACGGTCTCATGAAGATCGTACCGGAACGCTTCAACAAAGTCTATATGGATTGGTTGGAAAATATCCATGATTGGTGTATCTCGCGCCAGCTCTGGTGGGGACATCGTATCCCTGTCTGGTATTGTGATACCTGCGGTCAAATGACCGTGAGCCGAGAGGATATAGCCGTTTGCTCGCATTGCGATAGCACTGACATACATCAGGATGAGGATGTACTCGATACGTGGTTCAGTTCATGGCTCTGGCCGTTCAGTACGCTTGGCTGGCCCGAAGTGACTCCCGATTTGTTGCGCTATTATCCAACCTCGGTGATGGAAACCGGATATGACATCATCTTCTTCTGGGTAGCGCGTATGGCAATGGCTGGCATGCATTTTCTTGGCACGATCCCGTTCCATACTATCTATCTGCATGGCCTTGTGCGAGATGCAAAAGGCGAGAAGATGAGCAAATCCAAGAATAATGTAGTCGATCCACTCGACGTGATGGATCAGTACGGCACAGATGCGCTGCGCTTTACGCTTGCTACCAGTAGCAGTCCAGGCAATGACATGAAACTTGTGCCTGAACGCATTATTGGTAACCGGAATTTTGCTAATAAGATCTGGAATGTATCACGTTTTGTTCTGATGACTGGCGGCGAAATTGGTGGAGGTATTCCCGCTATCGATGAGGTGCAGCCTACTACACTGGCAGATCGTTGGATTCTCAGTCGCCTGGCGAAGTTGACCAAAGAAGTCACTCGATTAATTGACGAGTTCCAGCTTGGTGAAGCAGGTCGGCAGATCAACGATTTCTTCTGGTCGGATTTTGCCGACTGGTATCTTGAGATTGCCAAGGTGCAAATGCAAGGCGATGAAACGTCCAGGCATACTACCACGGGTATTCTGAGAGCCGTACTGGATCAAAGCATGCGTTTGCTGCACCCGTACATGCCCTTTGTGACCGAAGAGGTCTGGCAACATCTCTATCGCACCAGCGAACCGTCTGAAAATCGTTGGCCTGCCTCAGCCTTAATCGTTGCGCCATGGCCACAAGCCAGTATACGGGCGATTGATGAAGAAGCTGAACAGACTTTTGGTTTGCTGCAAGAGGTAATTATACGCATCCGCGATGCGCGTAACCAGATGAATGTTGAACCAGTTCGTCGTGTGCCGGTGATTATGGCTGCTGGTAGCCAGGTTGCGATATTAGAAGCGCAGGCTTCAATTATAGAGTTTCTTGCGCGTACCGAGAAACCTCAATTGCATACTGAACTGGCTCAAAAGCCAGAGCAGTCGATGAGTCTCTTAGCAGGGCAGGTTGAGATATATCTACCTCTGGCGGGGCTTCTTGATATCGGAAAGGAATTAGGAAGGCTCGATAAAGAGATTGACCAGGCGCAACAAGAGATTGTGCGTCTCCAGGGTAAATTGGCGAATGAGGCTTTTGTCGCGAAAGCAAAACCGGAGGTTGTCGAGAAAGAACGCGAGAAGCTTGCGGCGCAAGAGGAACGTATAGGTAAGCTTAAAGATCGCAGGGCTGAGCTTTTATAGTAGACAAAAAGAATGGGTGGCCCAAGACAAGAGCGGCCGCAAGGGCACGAGGGCGGGGGCACCTTTTTATTTGTGTTATACCGCCATCTCTTCCCAAACACCCTTTGAGAACTGCTCATTGTACAACCTGGCGTACATTCCGTTCAGTTCCATGAGTTCCTCATGGGTACCTCGCTCCACAATCTCACCTTTGTTGACTACTAGAATGACATCCGCAGCCAGGATGGTAGACAGTCGGTGGGCTATAGCCAGTGTCGTGCGATTCTTCATCAGCGGCTCTAAAGCTGCCTGTATCAAGCGCTCTGAATGTGTATCAAGGGCGCTTGTAGCTTCGTCGAGTATCAAAATGCGTGGATTCTTCAAAATGACGCGGGCAATGGCTATGCGCTGCTTCTCTCCACCTGAGAGCTTATAGCCTCGCTCACCAACAACAGTGTCATATCCGTCATCAAGTTCCATGATGCGGTCATGAATCGCCGCTGCTTTAGCTGCTGCGATCATCTCCTCTTCTGTTGCATCGGAACGAGCATACATCAGGTTTTCCCTGACGGACGCGTGGAAGAGATACGTCTCCTGCGTAACCATACCGATTAGCTCACCCAGCGATGCAAGCGCAATATCCTTCACATTATGCCCATCAATCTCTACTGCACCACTATCAACATCATAGAGCCGAGGAACAAGATAGGTAATTGTTGTCTTGCCAGCGCCGCTTGGTCCTACGAGCGCTGCTAGCTGTCCCGGTTGAATGTCAAACGTGACATGGCTGAGCGTAGAACGTTTTTCAGATTTGTCTGTGCCCTCTACAGGTTCAGTTGAGATACCATCTTTCTCACTCCCATTACCGTTCTGTACAGGGCGAGATGCTGCTTTCAGCAAACCATAATCGTCACTTTTGTAGGTAAATGAAACGTCTTTAAAGTTGATCTCACCACGTACAACATTCGTCTTAAGCTGCAAGGCTTTGGGCTTATCCTTGATTTCAATCGGCAAATCCAGGTACTCAAAGATGCGGTCGAACAGAGCCAACGCTCCTTGAACATCTATCTGAATATTGAGCAACTGCCCGATGGGGAAGAAGAGCCTGCTTTGCAAGGTTGTAAATGCAACAATACCGCCGAGGCTGATAGAAGCCACCGGATTGTGTATAATTTGCGTACCTGCTACGAGATACACAATCGCTGGTGTGATCGAAAAGAAGATGCCAATGAACATAAAAAACCAGCGGCCAATCATTTGCTGGCGTACTTCCAGGTTGGTCAGAGTTTGATTCTCGGTCTCGAAGCGATCCTGAGCATATTTCTGGCGCCCAAAAGTTTTTGTTAAAAGGATACCACTGACAGAGAGCGTTTCTTGCATCATTGCTGTGAGCGACGCCATGCTTTCTTGTGTTTCTTTGCTCGTTGTGCGCCGCACATTCCCAATCTTATAAGTGATCCACAAAAAGATTGGTAATAGCCCAAGCGATAGGAGTGTCAGCAGAGGACTGATGAATAACATAGCGATAATCGTGCTTATAACAGTTGAGATGTTAGAGACGATACTCGTAGCAGTATTTGTGACAACAGCCTGAACGCCGCCTACATCATTGGAGAGTCGCGATTGAATTTCACCTGTGCGCGTCGAGGTGAAGAAGCGCAACGACATACTTTGTAAATGTTCGTGGAGATTATTGCGGAAGTCACGCATGACTTGTTGACCAATAACATTATTCAGGTACGTTTGTCCGACGCCAATCAACCCGGTAATAATAGGCATAATGATCATAATAGAGACTAATATGATCAATAACTTTTCATTGCCTTTTCCGATTGCATCATCAAAGATGAACTGGATCATAAAGGGGTTGACCAGCCCTAAAACGGTTGTAAGAATGATGGCAAACAGCACTATAATAATCTGGATTTTATACGGACTGAAAGCTTTAGCAACACGTTTGAGCGTATTGGAATCGGTCTTCCGTCCACGTTTTTTTTGTTCTTCGAGATAAGCGGACATTCCGCCGCCCATTCCATGAAATGCCATATATGCTCCTACATTATTGGGTACATCACATTTTTATCTTATACTTTCTTTTATAAAGTATAAGGAACGCTTCAAATATTATCACTGTTCATGAGTATGGTTTTTGCCTGTAGATTCTGACAGGCACAGTTTGTGAATCAACCCTGCAAGTAATGCTCCACGAAGAGGGATGGAATCTACACGCAGATGCTCTCTGTTGAGATCATGCATACCTCCACCAACAGGACCCAGACTATCAAGCGTAGGGACTCCAACTTCCATCAGCAGATTTGCATCAGAGACACCGCCTTTCGTTTCGGATATCATTTCGATACCAAGCCCTTTTGCTTCTGACTGAGCTATTTCTACCAGGCGCATGACCTGGGGAGTTGCTTCATAAGCTACACGCCCACGAGTACGAGTCAATCGTGTTTGGGTACCGGGAACGCTACATCCTGCTGCAATCTGATCCAGTGCTGTGGCTGCCAGATCGAGTCCGCGTTGATTAAATGCCCGTACTGAAATATGACAACGCGCAGAATCCGGTACGACGTTGAGTGGTTCACTGCTACTGATGCGTGTGACATTGAATGTGACACCAGGAAACACGGAGTTCAGATGATGGATAGCGATCATTTTGTGGGCTAATTCGATCACTGCGGAGCGTCCGCGATTTGGTTCTGCCCCGGAATGTGCCGGCACTCCAACAACTTCCAACTCATATTTTTCAGCTCCTTTGCGCGCCCTGGTCACAATTTCGATTGATCTCGAGGATTCGAGTACCAGCCCAACATCTATCGTTCGGGCGATGTCACGCAAAAAAGGGGCACTGCCTGTAGAACCAACTTCTTCATCATTATTAAACACGAAAATGAGTTCTCTATATTCCTCAAAGCCAGATTTTACAAGAGCTTGCAGTGTATACATGCCCATTAAATCACCAGACTTCATATCAATAACACCAGGACCGTAAGCAATTCCATCCCTCATACGAAATGGTTGTGCTGCTGCTGCCCCTCGAGGATAAACGGTGTCCACGTGCCCAACCAATAGCAGGCGCAAATGTCCCCTCCCTAGTCGCCTGGCTATCAGGTTGTTTCCATATGAAGTGGAGTTATATAAAGTAACGTCAAATCCAATATCGCTGAACCACTGTTCCAGGTGTGAGATTATGCAATTGATGCCATCTATCTGACCTGTGCCACTATCGATGTTCACGAGTAGCTCCAGGCGCTGTAATAATTCATTTTGGTACGATTGCAACTTGGGGAGATAGATTTGGGCATAACTATGCATAAGAGTCCTTCTGTGGCTATAAGTTGGGTGAGTATTGGTTGTATTTTATCACATGTGAAGAGGTTACTGTAGCCACGCAAGGTGTGCTACAGGAGGATTTTTATAGACGGAATATGCGTAGTATGCACGGGTGAAGATATGAGAGATCTCGCCAGGGTAGTGTAGGTGAGACATTGAACATGGTGCCCACCTACACTGCTTCTTCAAAGAGACACATTAGCGGAAGGATCTAGGTACGGCTATACTCACACCCAATACGAAGCCGATGATAAAAGCTATCAAAATGATAATGATTAGCGTTTGTGCATCGATGTTCATGGTTGGTCCCCTTTCAATTCAGACCCGGATGAGTCAGAACAAGAACAATCTTTTAACTGAACGGTTGCATTACTAAGAGTGGACAACATTGTTCTTAACGCGTACTTGAGATTCATAGGCGCCTCCTATTTCCGGATGTCGATGCTACGACTTCGTTAGATTCACAAGTACGGAACGACATTTCTAACTTTTTGTACCCTAATGAGACAAGTGAAGCATGTCTTGAACGCATGATTGGGTCCTGCGGCAACAACCCAGCATAATCTCGCAACTGAATTCCTACATCAAAAAAAGCTGCTTGAAGCGGTGTAGCTTGTATGTCGAAATCCATGCGCATTGCAATATCGATAAGCATAGCTTCACGCATTTTGGGAGGATAGTTAGCAATCTCTTTTGCAATTTCTTGAAAGAGCCATTCCTCATATACCTTGTCTAAGACTACTTCAGCTATATTTATTTCATCGTGGTTTGTGTTTTCTACTTGCGAACAACCATCACGATTGAAAGGCTGAAGTCGGTTATCTTTCCGTCTTAGGTCCTGGAAGTAGTTTTTCGCTATTCTAATACTCAGTCGCTGAAATGATCCGATTGGAGTATTTTCGCCTTGAGCTTTTAGATTGTACTCATATGTACGTTGAATTGTGACTAGAACAATGTCCCAGGCTATATCATTCTCCTGACCTGTCCAGGAGTAGATATGAGCAGCATATACCCAGCGTTTTGCAAGAGGAAGAAGTAAAAGGTAGAGGGTGACCCACAGTGTGTCATAACTCTGTTCACCTTCTTTCTTAGAAAATCTCAGGTAAACTACGTTGTTTAACCTACAATGATCGATGTATCCACAATTAATCCCTAAATTTGTGCAACCTCTCCAAAATTCTGGAGGGTTAGTTCAAATTATTTCTTAAAAGCTCCTTCCTCGCCCCGATGTTTTCTAAAGTGTAACATTAAAAATTCTAGAAGTCAATACTTTTGATAAGAAATTCTACGATTAACATAAGCTAATTGGGAATTATGTACAAATTTGATATAAATAACCTTGGAATTATGAATAGTATAACAAATAAGTTAAGCAATCATATTTCTTTTGTGATAAAGAATCTTGATGAAAGACACTTATCCTCAAGTCTTATGTCAAATATCAGATGATCGATAAAATGATACGTAATAATTTTGTGGCAATGAGCTTTATAATTCTGTGGCGATATGGTATAATATAAGAAATTCTTCTTTAAATGAATTAATCTTATGTCGTGTTGGCTAAGTACATCAAAACAATAGAAGACCTTCTATGGAGACCTGATTCATCTGCATTGAAAATGTAGATAGAAACTAAAGAGGTAGTGCGCATGGAAGACCTATTAGAGCTAATTTTCATCTATGCTCGCTATGACGAAAAATTGCTGAATCCACTTCAGAAGCACTTGAGCCCTCTAAAATCACAAGGTCTCATTTCTAATTGGTATGACCGTGAGATTGTGGCTGGAATGGATTGGGAGAAGGAGATAGATAAGCACCTCAATACAGCCTCCATAATTCTGTTGTTGATCAGCCCAGATTTTATAGTATCGAGCTATTGTTATGGTAAAGAGATGAATAGAGCCTTGGAGAGGCACGATGTAGGAGAAGCCCGTGTTATTCCTATTATTCTTCGACCAGTTATTTGGAGGGATGCACCCTTTGGCAGACTTCAAGTGTTGCCTAAGAATGCCAAACCTGTGACCACATGGCCTAATCGTGATGAAGCGTATTTCGATATTGCAATAGGAATTCAAAAAGTTCTCAAAGAACAAAAGAAAAATTAACATCTCTGATTTACTCTTGACAACATCCAAAGGGTACTATAGAATAAATCGGGATTATTTCTAACGCAAAAGAGATTTTCTGTGTTAGAATAATGTTAAGTCAGGTAATACATGGAATTTTATGTTAAGTCAATATTTGTATGTGAAAAAATATAACCCTAGGAACGTCTCTATTAATAGAGTTTAACTCAAGCATATATTCTAAATTGATCCTCTCAATCGACAAGGAACCGAAATGAACGAACTGAACGTAGAGAGCATCAGAAAATACCTTCAAAATAAGGAAGTTCAAGAGCACATCACAAAGCGCATGCTAGATGCCCACTCGAAAGCGACTGTGACCATTAGTCGCGCAACAGGCTTATTTGATTTTAGCGAAAGCCAGTTGAGGGAGTGGGAAAAACGAGAACTGCTGAAAACTGAGAGAATGGCTCTTTCAGAGGATAGCAAAACATCAAAAGGGCACCGGCAATTTTCTCCTGATGAATTGGATGAACTCGCACTTTTTAGAGAACTTTTGGATCAAGATTATTCGTTAAGTGATATTCCTCCAAATATTGATGTCATATGGAAGCAAATATTCATGACTGGCAAACGCATGGGCAGGCGGTGGCTACTTTCATCTAGAAATGCCAGAAAGTCTATTCGACCGCCATTGCGTGCTTGCAGCGGGATCTGGAGGCGTGTCTGTCCTTTTATACCTTACCGAAGGAGCATAGAAAGATCATTCGCACCAACAACGTGCTCGAACGGCTCTATGGAGAGATTAAGCGCCGCTTTCACAAAATGGCAGCGGCTTTTCGATCCGAAGGGACTTGGGTTTTGCTGTTTTATGCGTTCATCCGCTGTTTGTATTTCAACAAACTCATGATGTCAGCTTCCTCAATCAAGCAACCAGATGCCGAAGTTTGATACAAGTCTTGACAATCTATCTAAACATAACTTACTGAACAAGCGACTTAAGGGAGCCATTTCTATCATGGAGAAATAGCGATATCATTCAAGCACGCAGACAAAAATGAAACCGCCAACAAAAGTTGGCGGCACGTGATCGGGAAAGCCAGCAGTTCTACCTTTGACCGGGGCATGATACTGACTCCCATTAGCTTTGGAAAGGGGGCTTTTTATGCCCAATTCCCAAGACATAGGTATTGACGAGAATATTCCAGTCAAGACCATTGACCATGCTGATAATACTATAAGACTTTCAGAAAGTCAAACACTACTCTCTCGAAATTCCGAAATTTCGGAAAAGCCAGTGAAGCAGCATCAAATTCTCAATCCTTTCGCTGAGTCTGGAATATCGGAGTCCCTCGAAAAAAGGGAACGAATCGAAGAGATGCGTTGGCGTTTCTCTCGAGTAACTGATATCTACTGTAAACTCCTAATCATTGCAACACTGTTGACTACCGCTACCATCTTTTGTGTCACAAAAAGTCCTTTCAGTATCTCACTTCTTTCCGCTCTCGCTTACGTTCATCGACTTAGAAGCCGGGAAGAAAAATACCTATTTCCTCTCGCCCACGAGGATTTCTTGCTAGAACTCACGAAGATAAAAAAACAAAACAGCATTACCAATTACCCCCACTCTGTCTTGTTTCATCATTTGCTAGGAAGAAACCATGAGCGTAGGCCTTTAAGTAACAACGAACGGAAAAATACGTTAAGCAATGAAATGCCTTCTAAGGGTGATCCATGACGACAGGAAGAGAAGTGGGCAGGCAAAATCGCTAAAAAAAAGTTGCTATGCAACTATTAATTGTAATACAACTTATTTATCCTTTTTGACAACATGCGATATCCGCTCGAAAAATGAGCCTTTGAGAACAACTTCCCATATCTCTCGCGCCTTGCCAGATGCCATCTCGAATGCTGTGTAAAGGAAAGCAAAAAGCAAGCAGGCATGGCTGAGGAACATACACAGCTATCCACAAGATCTGAAAGAACCTCCAGAGACCCAGCAGGATGACAAAAGGTATCTTCAGAAAGGATTATGCTTCAGGAAAAGAGACCTGAGTTGAGCGGGTATTCGCACAAAAAAACACCTCTGCCTAAACCACCCATTACGGCTGGTTGCTTCCTTTACCAGAGATAGGTTTTAGAGCCTCACGCTAGCGTGATTTTGTGCATGCGGATATCCTGGATGGTGGCCCAAACGATGGTGAGACAACTGGTCTCCGTCGTGAACACATCGATCAGATCGGTGCGCTGCCGCACATTGCTAAAAAGACTCTCAATGGCATTGGTGGTCTGAATGTGCCGATGCATGCGCTGAGGAAAGGCATAAAACGTCAACAGGTGCTCTTCATCCTCCATCAGACTGCGCACTGCTTCAGGATAGCGCACCATGTACTTGGCTTTGAAGGCGGCCAGTTGGGTTAGTGCTTCCTGCCTGCTCGGTTGCTCCCAGATGCCCACGAGTTCGGTCTGCACGTCGCCACGCTCGCGTCTGGGGATGGCATTGAGCACGTTGCGTTGCTTATGCACCAGACAGCGTTGACGAGGGGTGGCCGCAAACAGGTCCGAGGCAGCAGCGAGCAATCCCTCATGCCCATCGGTCACGATGAGGTCGATCTGGGTGGCGCCTCGTGAACGCAGGTCTTGCAGCAGGCAAGCCCATCCATCTTTGTCTTCTTCGGCGCAGGCTCGGAGTGCTAACACCTCTTTGTTGCCCGCCAGATCGACGCCTAAAGCGGTTAAGATGATGGTGGAATCAGCCTTGTCCCCATGACGAACACTGAAATGCACGCCATCCAAGTACAGGATGCGCCAGTGTTCCTGAAGCGGACGCTGGCGCCAGGTGTCAAATTGCTGGGTGAGCGTTTGGTTGAGGCGACTAATGGCGCTGGCACTGGGCGCGACTCCCATGAGCGTTTGGGCGACTTCTCCCACCTTCTGCGTGCTTGTCCCGGCCACGAACATGTGGGTCAATCCCTCAGCAATGTGCGGTTCATAGCGACTGTAGCGGTCAAAGACCTGGGTGTGGAACTGGCCTTCACGATCTCGCGGCACTTTGATCTCCTCGATGCGACCTGAAGAGGTGACCAAATCGCGGGTGTAGGAGCCGTTGCGATACCCTTTACGCTTGGGACTGCTCTGGCCGCAGCCCACGCCGATGAGCGCGTCAAGCTCTTCGCGCATTACTCCCTCCAACACCACGCGCAGGGCCGCTCTCGCCAATTCGCGGAGATACTGCTGGAAGGTCTGCTGATCAGGTAGCGCTGGGGTGGTCTGCTCTTGGGTTGAGCCAGTGGTAGGAGGTGTGGTATCCTTCTTCTGGCGATGCACAGGCATAGTGTTCTCTTTTGTGATGTGGGTGAACCAAGAACGTCAAAAGGACGCTCTATGCCTGTAGTATTAGCTCACAGCAATCTTGTTTCACAACTCGTCGTTACACAGCATTCGAGATGGCATCCCTTGCCAATTCTTGAGTGTTTTCTACTTGCGAATACCCATCACGATTGAAAGGCTGAAACTAACTATTTTTCCGTCTGAAGTCCTGAAAGTAAATTTTGCTATCGTAATACTCTGCCGTAGAATTGATGCGATAGGAACATTTCACATGGAACTTTCGATACGTACATAAGTACGATAGATAGTTACTAAAACGATATCCCAGGCAATATCATTCTCCTGACTATCCTATGAATGGATATGAGCACCATATACCCAATGTTTTGCGAGAGGATGGAGTAAAAGGTACAAAGCAATCCAGAACGTTTCATAACTCCGTTCTCCAAAACAGTGTCTATTGTCAGAATGGATGCATTCAAAAGCGTTCTCGTTTCTCAGAATATATGGTCAGTTAATATGTAGATTGAAATGTTTACATGGGACAAAAAACCGATAAAGATTTCTCGATTGTCCTAAGTTTGCTACCTTTAGATAGAATCCGATAAAAATTTGAGGAGTAAATGTAGGAATATTAGTAGACTTCTAACAAATTGATCACAATTGTTAAATAAGTTTGTGGTTTGAAAAACCTTATTGACTTTCTTATTTCAAGAAGATACAATTATCTCAGAAAAGGCTTTTTATTTGCAATTTTTCTATCCTCATCATTATGTAAAGCCTCTCGTTAGATTAGAATTTATTGGCAACCATAATAGAAATGTTATAAAATCTGTGATAGAACGTTAAATATATGTAATGCCTTGTACATTTATAGGTGTTATTCATTGTATTCCCCGGGAAGAAATGATGAACGAGCCAAATATAGAGCGTATCAGGAAATATCTTCAAGATCAGGAAGTTCAAGAGCGCATCCAGGAGCGTATGCTAGATGCTCGGTCAAAAGCGACTGTGACGATTAGTCGCGCTGCTAAACTGTTCGATTTTAGCGAGAGCCAGTTGAGAGAGTGGGAGAAGCGTGGTCTTCTTAAGACTGAGAGAACGGCACTTTCAGAGGATAGCAAGACATCTACAGGGCACCGGCAATTTTCTCCCGACGAATTGGACAAGCTTGCACTCATCCGTGAGCTAATTGATCAAAAGTATTCAGTAAGTGAAATTCCTCAGAATATTGATGTCATCTGGAAGCAGTTAGTTGCCGAGCAGCAAGGTCAGACATCGTCAATTGATAGCCACGATATCAGGCATGTTCACGAAGTCAAACATGTCCCCATTGATAAACGAGTTGGACGTACCAATGAAGAAGTATTCTGGAGATATTTTGTCTCTCAAGTGCTTCGCTTATCACTAATGTTGCTTTGTGAAGATATGTCCGATACGATAGCTGGACTGATCATTCCCTTGCAAAAAAAAGATGCCCTCAAGGAGGTTTATCGACCTGGTGATCAACCGGAAGTAGGCTCCTCCCTTGTTGGTTGGCTGGGTGAGAATCGCTCGTTTCATAGCTTTCTTGACGCAGCTCCTTCTTTTGAATTTCCTAGCGATTTTCGCATTCAACCGTTTCCAGTAGTAGGGGAAGGTAAACAGCAGGATAATGTCTTGATCTTCATACAAAGGGGAGCCAAAGCTTTGCCTCTGAGCGCCGCCCTTGTAGAAACTATTCGAAGCCTTCTGGATCTACTCTATCAACATGTAGAGCAATGGCGCCTGTGCTTCGATTACGGCATGCGGGACTGGGAGTACCAGATCACCGATTTTACCAATCCAAATGCCACCGACGAAGTATTGAATAGCATAGCGGATATGGTAGTTGAGTTGGGCGCGAAAACATCTGACGGACGGGATCGCTGGCATTTTGCTTCGTTATTCTTGCCGAAAGATCCTGACTTACCAATTCAACAACGCAATCTTGTAGTGCGAGCACAAAGTAAGTGCTCACTTCATCAAGTAGACTTAACTTCAGTGAATACAAAAGATCCGGGGCTGAGTTTCAGAGCCTATCAAAGTGGGCATGTCATCTACCGTCCAGAGATTGCTCCTCAAGATTTCATCCTGGCTTATCGTGAGCTTGAGGAATCGACTCGTTCTGCCATTGCCATTCCAATAGCAGGTGATGGTGGCCTGTCGATAGCAGCACTCTATATCGCCTCTGATGAAGTAGATGCATTTTCAATAGCTGATCAACGAGTTCTGCGCTTGATCACGCGAATGATCGAAGAACTGCTGAAGACGTATCATTCTCGTCAGCAAGTAATAGGAAAGCTAAGTGAACTGATAACCAACCCTGAGGTTGTTGATCCCTCATTTAAAGAGTTTTTGTCGGCAGATGACTTCATTAATGATGTTGAAGCGCTTCTCTTGGAAATTCGCTCGCAGAACTTGACTGAGCAGCAGGGACAGCAAGATGCCTCTTTTATTGCGATTGATATAGACAATCAGGGTAGCCTTGCTACCAAGTACGGCGATCAAGTAGCAAGAAACTTAAGTAGGGAGGTTGGGTTACGTATACGTGGGAAACTCCGTCTACTCTCGAATCCGAACCCCTCATTTCGTAGACTATATCATGTGAATGCAGATAGATATTATTTGCTCCTGCAGGGTATGTCCCTTGATGAGGCACGGAACAGAGCAGAGGTTCTGCGCCAAGCACTAAAAGGGGAATATCGTCTTGATGCCCGACGTGTTGTGATGGGAAGGCCAATGTTACCTGAAGGGCTGCTAGAAATTCCTAATGTGACAGTAAGGATTGGGGTGTCATCCTACAAGTACAAGAAGCTACAAGATGTTTTACACAAGGAGCTACAAAAGGTTATACAGAGGAATCCATCTGAGACAGCTATAGCAACGGTTAGAGCATTGATAATGTTTAGCCTCGACGAGGAACTCGAAGAGGGGCAACGTGTAGGTGGCAACTGCATTTTTAGCTGGGATTATGATAAATGGGGATACATACGCTGGCCTCCCTCCGAATCAAATTGAACAACAGTCAATTTAAGGTGTTGAATTGTTCAAATTAGATGTTACAGCTACTCTAATTGTTCGTTTTATATGCAAAAGCCCTTATTGTCGTTTTTGATTGCGTCCTCTTACTTTGCTTGAGAAGTAAAAGAAAACAGGATAGTAATGTCTTCAAGCACTGCAAGGGATGGAGGGTTGGAGGAAAATCAAATGGCAGTGAAACTTTTCGTTTTAGGTCTACCGGGTAGTGGAAAATCAAGTGTGGCTTGTTATATCGCGATGTGTGCGGGAGATAGACAGTGGTCAACTACTCACATCAATGATTTTGCTATTTTATATGAGATGTTCCAGGAAGATACTCAAGGACAGTTTAAGCCAGCAGCCTATGGCGGATTCGATGTACTTGATTTTGCCGTATTCGATACGGCTTTGAGGAAACTGGAACAAGAGGTTAAAACGCATATCACCACAGCACAATTAGAAGAGATCATTTTGATTGAATTCTCGCGTAATGATTATCAGAAAGCTTTCCAGCAATTCAGTCAAGAATTTCTACAGGATGCCTATTTCCTTTACCTCAACGCTGATCTAGAGATCTGTAAAAGACGCATTCGTGAACGCATTGCTCATCCAGCCACGTCAGATGACCATTTTGTCTCTGAATATATCTTCGAAGCTTACTATAGCGGAGATAATGGACAATCTATACCTCAAATTCTCAAAAAGGATTTTGGGATTGATAAGAAGCGAGTGAAGATTATCGATAACAATTGCTCGCTAGAAGTGGCCTCAAAAGAAATCAACTCCTTTAATGACCTCTTTATGGATTCTGAACCTGCTCTTTTAAACACATCAGATATGCCGGTGAATAGTTCTTCCGGAGAGCTTACAGCTAATGATAAAATAGATTCCCTGGCAAATGATTCTGGAGGGTCCAGCCCATATCATATAGATGATGCAGCAAAAACAACAATCGGTGTATTTTAGAATCTAATGCCATACCAGAGCATCATTTAAATATGTTCTCCAAATGAACTCTTCTAAAAGCTGAGGTGTGTCTATTATTTGTTAGATAGTTTTCAAGCAGGGTAACCTCAGAACGATGTTACAACACGACGAAATGCGCGTTATATGTCTATATAAGCGTGTTTCAAGATGTTAAAATGTGTGCCGCTATATATCAAGCTACGTAGATCATATGAAAAAGTTATCAGATTTGTTCATTTTTGTATGCTATACTTGAATCTATGTCTAACTGAGCCAAAAATCCATTATCAGTTGATGGTGGTAAGAGCGGGTTTGTAACAAGGATGATAATTCATGCCGGTAAAATTATTTATCTTAGGACGCCCAGGCAGTGGAAAGTCTACCGCAGCTCGTCGCATAATGAAACTAATAATGAACAGAGAAGGTGCCTATGTCCGTATCAATGACTTTAACATCTTGAAAGAGATGTATGAAGAAGAAAAAAAGCTCGATCGCTTTCTATTCTTTAGGCCTATTGATAACGACGGCTTCGATGTAGTTGATTTCAACGTGCTAGATATCACCTTGGATAAAGTAAAGAGCCTAGCCAAGAAGTATACTACCTCTGCGAATCATGACCTGGTTATTATCGAATTTGCTCGTGATGATTATAGTGTAGCCTTGCAGAGGTTTGATCCTACCTTTTTAAGTGATGCCTATTTTCTTTTCCTTGATGCTGACCTTGATACTTGTGTAAAACGAGTTTACGAGCGGACTGCTCATCCAGTTACACCAGACGATAATTTTGTCTCTGATCAGATGATTAGAAACTATTATTATTTAGATAACAGGCCGTATATGACAACCAATTTTGCAGCGGACTATGATCTTGATAACAGACAGTTGAAGATCTTTGAGAATACAGGTGCCTTGGAAGATTTCAATGATATGGTTGTTAATTTTATCGAGTTTATCCTTGATCAGGAGACTCACAAAACACGCCAAACTGAACCAATTCAAATAATTCCCTATTTTGTTTCTGATACTGAGTTGGCAAAGTGAGTTATGCTACTCGATTGTTATAGCCAATAATGTGATCTGATTCGCTAAGGAAAAAACGTTACTTTGATCATCTGACCCGACAGAACGAAAGACCTGAAAACAGTGGCAACAGCACATATTCCCTTTGAAAAACTCGCTCCGATTCATCCCAATCGTCGCATAACCCTTGAGATAGGCCCGGTACCGATTGCTCCTAACCTGATTGAATTATTTGTGCCGCTCGGCTTTAGACAGCGTCCCTTGGTCGTGACGTCTCCACGCGGAGACAAGACAGATATTTTGCGCTAGATCGCTGTTAAGCTTTACTAATTTGTGTACCAATATCTCTGATAAAAATTATTTAGTAACAGGCTAGTGTAAAATACGGTAAGAAACTGGCTCTGGGGCAATTTCCGTGAAGCAGGCAGGAGGTGATATAATG
>WNGR01004097.1_pt1 | contig 15784 bp, 13 predicted proteins | sample 5407581 | NCBI WGS metagenome assembly WNGR01 (sample SAMN13153383, study PRJNA577476) | soil metagenome | isolation source: 80 cm soil or saprolite under Garry oak tree replicate 2 | place: USA:California | collected 2016-06-15
GCTCGCACTCCACACGGCCTGGCTGACCGCGAGACACTCCCGATGAGGAAACTGCCGACTGGAGAGCCGTATGCGGGAAAACCGCCCGTACGGTTCGGAGGGCGGGGAGGGTGAACACCCTTCCCGACCCCTATCGACACATGAGTCAATTCTGCGCAGCTTGGTATCAATCCGTGCTGCGATAGGCGTCACGCCAGTTTTCGCCCTTCCGAAACTCCTCGTCGCGGCCGGCGTAGCGCCACACCCCGCGAGTGGGCTTGTCGTAGGCGGGAACGAAGCGGTCCCGGTAACGCATGCCGCAATAGTGCGCGGGCTTTACCTGGTCCCAGACGATGAAGCCCTGCTCGGTGATGCAACCGGCGTCGATGCTCACCGCCTCGACCCTGCCGCAGACCATGAGCCGGTTGAGCCATTGCCGCGTCCACTCGACCCTGCATTCGAAGTGGCTGCGGCATTCCGCGATCCGGGGCGGGCGAAGGCTGCGGGCGGCGAGCGGCGTGAGCCCTGCCCTCTCCAGCTCGTTCACGCCGTGCTTGAACGGCAGGCCGCAGAGCAAAACCTTGTCGAGCATCGCCTGCTCGAACGGCACCACGTTGACCACGAATTCGCCGGTCGCGAGCACGTTGTCGGAGGTGTCCTTGCCGGTGCCGCAGGTGAACGCGATGTACATGGGCTCGTGGCAGACGCGGGTGCAGGTCCCGAACGCGGCCGCGTTCACGCGCCCTTGCGCGTCCACGGTCGTGATCAGCACCAGGCAGGAGCTCGGGGCGAAGATATTGTCCCACCACTCCGGCCTGACATCGACCTTGGCGGCGGTGTTTGCTGCGACTGTCATGGGATGTGCCTTAGAACGCGCGGCCGAGGAGATGGTCGAGCGAGATGGTGCCGCCGCCATGCACCAGGAAATAGAGCGCCGCGATCGTCCACAGCAACGTATATTCGAGCCCGAGCTGGTTCCAGAAGTACTTGCCGACGCGCCAGCGCTCGAAGTTGGTGACGATCAGAAAGACGACGATCGGCACCGCCGCCAGGCGGGTGAAAAGCCCGAGCGCCAGCATCGGCCCACAAACCAGTTGGGTGATCGAGATCAGCGGCGCCCACAGCTTCCCGGGCCGGTAGCCGTCGCTGTCGAGCTGATCGGCCAGTTCGGTCAGGTCGTGCGAGCGCACGCCGGTCTTCGGAAACATCCCGAACGTGTTGCGCAGCCCATGCGGCAGGAGCGCGAGCCCGACGGCCGCGCGCAGCAGCGCTTCGGCCCAGGGGGCAAGGGTCTGATAGAAGATGCCCAGGGATGGGAAAATGAGCGGAATCGAGTCGACCATCGGCGTTTTGCCCGGGCCTTGCCGGCGGCATGCGTCAAGCCCGGCAATGACATCATGGGACCAGCCCCCAATGAAACAGCCGGTCGTCGAAATCAATTATAGCCGGATCTCGCCCAGATTGATGCTCGTGCCGAGGCGCGCCTCGACGGTCTTTGTCTTGCGGCCCTTGGCAGTGATTTCCACCACATAGGCGCCCGAGTTCTCGTCGAGCCGGTCGAACTTGAAGTCGCCGTAGTTGTCGCTCGTGGTCTCGGCGACCGCGCCGCCGTCCTTGATGAGCCGGACGCCGGCGCCCTCGACGCAATCGACGACGCCGTTCGTCTCCGCCGACAAGGTGCCGCCGATGAAGGCAAGACGCTGCGCGAGCATTACGGCTTGCTCTGGCCGAAGAGCGTCTTCAAGGTGGCCGCGCACAAAGAGATGGAGCGGGGCATGTCTTGAGTCATTCGCGACCGGGACGGTCGGTTCCGGCTGTGGGCCCAGGGCAGGAATGGCCTGAAAGCAGACGCAATTTCAATGTGATATTGCGCCGCAGCGAGACGACGCGATGGGCCAACAACGGACATTCAGGGCGCGGGGATTCATAAATTGTTTTCAGCACTCGGTAAGGTGAATTGAAATACCGTGCCGCGAGGTTCTTTCGCCTCTGCCCATAACCGCCCTCCATGGGCGTTGATAATCGACCGGCAGATCGGTAGCCCCATCCCCAAACCCTTTGGCTTGGTGGTGTAAAATGTATCGAACACGCGCTCAAAATGTGCCGGGTCAATGCCCGGTCCGGAATCGCACACGGCCACGAGAATGCCGTTGTGGTCTTGTTCCGTGCTGATCAACAACTCTCGTGTTACCGCCTCAACCGAGCCCATTGCTTCGACCGCGTTCAGGATCAAGTTCAGGACAACTTGTTGCAATTGAACACGATCGCCCTGAACGGGAGCCAATCCCTCTGCAAGGACGGTCTGGACTGAGACTCCATGCTGGGTGATTGCGCCTCGCGCCAATACGATCACCTCATCGATCGCGTGATTGAGTTTAAAACAGGCGTTTCGCGGAGGCACTTTCTTGATCTGCTCGCGGATCCGTTCGATGATCTCTCTGGATCGATCAGCAGCGTCCACGATGGAGCCGAGCTGTTGCTTGACCATGCCCAAGTCAGGCGGCTGCTGATCCAAGAAATTCAATGCGGCACGCGCGTAGTTGCGGGCGGCGGCGATCGGTTGGGTGACTTCGTGGGCGAGCGACGCGGCCTGTTCTCCCATGATGCCCAGGCGGTTCATGTGGGCGAGATCGGACTCCAATTGGCGCAACCTCTCATGCTCCTCCTGCGCGCGCTTGCGCTCCGTCACGTCGACGCCCGTGCCGATAATCTCTACAAGCTCTCCACTTGCCGAGAACACAGGATTACAGGCTGATTCGACGTGTTTGACCGTTCCATCGGGCAGTAGGATTCTGAACTCGTTCGCACGGCTTCTCTTTTCGCGCACTGCGCGCTCGATGTTTTCGTTCACCCTGTCTAGGTCGTCTGGATGGATCCGTTGCCACACCGCCTCGCGGCTCGGAATGCCCTGCAGCGGATCAAACCCGAACATGCGCGAAGCTTCCTCGGAAAAATAGAGCATTCCTCCCTCGTTGAAGGCCGCGGAACAGGTGTGGCTTATCTTCTGGGATTCCGCTAGATAGGCTTCGCTACGGCGCAATGCTTCCTCGGCGCGCCTGCGTTCCGTGAGATCGACGTTTGTGCCGACCACCTGTAGAAGCTCTCCATGCTCGGAGAATAGATGATGGGCAATTGCTTCGAGATATTTGGCTGTTCCATCAGGTAGAACGATTCTGAACTCGATCGTGTAGTCCTTTTTCTGGCGCAACGCCTCTTGGGCCTCGTCGAGCACCCTGCCTCGGTCGTCTGGATGGATACGCCGCCACACAGCTTCGCGGTTCGGGAGACCCTGCACCGGATCAAACCCCCAGATTCGGTAACACTCATCCGACCAATAGAGGATATTCGTCTTAGTTGGACTTAAGGCCCACGAACCCGTGTGGCTTATCCTCTGTGCTTCGGCCAGATAGGCTTCGCTGCGGCGCAATTGGTCTTCGGCCTTCTGGCCTTCATCGATGTCAATGGAGAAACCGTACCATTGGATGATGTTTCCACTATGGTCGCGCAGAGGCTCAGCGCGTACACGATGCCAGCGATACTCGCCGTCCGCCCGGCGTAAACGGTGCACACGCTGAAAGGACTCTCCAGTTCGAAATGCGTGATAGAGAGCCCTTTCGGTTTCTGGGACGTCGTCCGGGTGCAGGACCGCCTGCCAGTCACTAGATTTTTGATCTTCAAATCGCATCCCAAAATAGTCGAGAAGGCGCTGATTGATATAAGTCGGTTCGCCGTCGGGATTCGCTGACCAGAAGTGACATGGAACGCTCTCGATGAATTGGCGGACCTTGCGTTCACTTTCGCGAAGAGCTTCCTCGGCTCGCTTGCGTTCCGTTAAGTCGAGCACAAAGGCGACACCTTGATTGCCACCTTCCTCGAAGGTCGCCACGCCGATCAGCACGGGAACACGGCTGCCATCTTTCCGGAAGTACTCCTTCTCGAATGGCTGAAGAATTCCGGTCGCCCTGTGCTCTTGGATCAATCGGCTGTCGCATTCGCGCCACTCCGGAGGAGTGAGGTCCGTCCACCGTATGCGGCCCGCGACGAGATCCTCATGTTCGTATCCCACGATGCGGAGAAAGGCTTCGTTGGCCTCCAGAATCCGGCCGTCGAAATCCCACATGAAGATGCCGATGATGTTGGCGTCGACCAGGCGCCGGATCTTGCCTTCCTGGGAGCGGGCGACGGTGGCGTAAAGGCGCGTCGTCTCCGCCAGTAGAACGACCAGGACGATCGTCGAGGTGAGCAGCGAAAACAGGCGGCCTGCATAGAAGCCGAGGCTGAAGCGCCCGCTGACGAATATGGCGCCGAGTGCCATTTCCAGAATTGCCGCCAGAGCGACGATCATCAGCCATTGATCGAGCAGCGAGCGCCGGCGAAGCCACAGGACCGCGACCGCGCTCGCGGACAACAGCATCGTGCTCGCCCCCGCCGCGCGCGCCGCCGGCGTGAAGTCAACCCTGTCCGCGAACAACACCGGCAGGTAGTTGTTGTCGGCGGTGGCGAGCAGGGTCAGTCCGCAGACGAGCGTAAGAACGAGCGCGACGCTTCCGACGATCACGGCGAGCAACGACGGCTCAGCCGGGCCCGGATCGGATTTTTCGTCCCTCATCAATCCGTAGCCCAGCAGCGCCATGGGGAAAAGCAAGTGCCAGAACCAATAGAGCGACGCTGTGGTTTGAAGGCCGGCGCCAAGCAGACCGGTCGGAGAAAATGCGCCCGGAAACGTGAGCGCGTGCGGAATGATTATCAGGGCCGAGAAGAGGTAGCCGCAGGCGAGGACGAGGAGAGCGCGCAGGCGATAGATCGCGAATTGCGAGAACAGCAGCACCGAAGTGACCAGGTTGGTCACGAATATGACCCCCTCGAACGCGGGAATGAATGCGTTTATCTCCGCAAGCTGAGTTTTTGCAAACGGGGCGAGAAGCGTGAGCGCCGCGACCTGACATACGCCGACGGCGATCGCCCACCGCGTCTGCCGATGTGTCGGTGGCAGGCTCAACAGTGACGTCTCGGCGCCTGTGGGGTCACCCCCAACTCTGCTGGGGCGCTTTGCTGCCGCGACCTTGCAGTGTTGCGGTTTAGCTGATCCTGCTCTCAAGAGCCGTCTCATGCCTTTGCCCGATGCTTAGGAGAGCGCATCGTAGCGGATTCAGCCTGGGCGCTGGAAGTGGCTGGTTCTGGGCTCGGTGAGCGGGCCGCCACTCTATTGCACTAAGGTCCAATAGCATTGCACTACGGTCCAATAGCGCATTTGATCAGTTGCGCCGATTGTCATCGTCCTGCGTGCCTTGAGGCACCGTACCATGGAGGCAGGGATGCGGAGCGAACAGATGTACTGGGTGTTTACCGTTATCGTCGATCACATGGACAAGTTCAAGCCGCTGGTACAGAAGCTTGCGGCCGCGACCGAGAAGGAGCCGGGCGCGCTGCAGTTTGAGTCCAACGTCGGGGACGACCAGAAGACGGTTGACTTCTTCGAACGCTACACCGATTCGAAGGCGGCCCTGTTCCACCAAAGGGAAAGCTTCGCGCCATCCTCGAAGGAGTTCTTCGCTCTGGCCAAGCTCACTCGCTGGGTGATCTATGGCACACCCTCGGACGAGTTCAAGAAGGCGAACGCGGACTTCCATCCGATTTATATGACACCATTCGATGGTTTTGTCAGGTGACGGGATTGGCTTCAGGGCTTAAGGTCGCGAGTTTGCCAGCGGACATCAAACTGGCCCGAGTTTCGTTCGGCGCGCAGCGGTGGTCAATGTCTCCTTTGGGTCATTCGCGTCGATTGGCATCGGGGTGCCGCTGGCCAATGTCCGCAATGCTCCGTTTGCGACCGCGGCCGTGCTGCGCCGCAAACCGACGCAATGTGCCAAAAGCTGCTTTGTGCATTGCAGCGAGGACAACCCATTCAGAAAGCTGGCGCTAGTGCACAGCGTGGTCCATCGCGCTTCGGTCAAGCTCGGTGCGTGGTTCGACAGGCAACCTCGAACGTATGCCGTATCAATTCGATCGTCTGTTGGACCGCGAGCGGGTCAGCGGGGGGGCCCCCCGTGCCAGAAAATGACCGATGACGTTCACAACCCAGCTGTCAACTGGTATAGTTTCCATAATCGCGACGGACTGGTCCGCCGCAGGATGCGTTTTGCCCGGATGTAGGTGGTCGATGCCGACGTACGAATATATGTGCAAGAAGTGCGGGCCGTTCACACAGTTGCGAGCGATGGCGGAATGCGACCTGCCGTCCGCCTGCCCGGAATGCGGCGCGCGTTCTCCCCGTGTCATCCTGACCGCGCCAGGCTGCCTCACCATGTCGGCCGAAGCGCGTCAGGCCGGCGCAAAGTACGAGCGCATCATCGAAAGATTGGACGGGCACGACCCGCCGCCATACTTGCGCCCTCCTGGATCGTCCAAGAAGGCGAGACGTGCCAAGGCGAGAGCGTCTCGGCCAGCCTGACTGAATCTCGCGTCGCAAATTCCCTCAAGCATCGACGGGCGGCGTCTGGCTACTGTGCAAGCGCGATGCTGGGCGGCCCGAACAGGGTCGCGGCGCTCGTCTTCCATCCCCATTCTGGTCTCCCCCGTCCCGCCGTCTGTATGATCGCGCACGAGGATTCGAACGAAAGCCATCCCCAACCATTGTCCGCACTGGGTCATTTGCAGCGGATTCAATTATTGCCGGAAGCCACTCCATGACAGGATTGGCCTGAAAGCTGACGTGATTTTCAACACTTCCGAGCGCGCGGCGGCACATGCCGGTCATCCTCAGTAACCCAGGAGTATGGCCATGCAATATTCAATCCCATCCGCTCGCAAGCGTACGGCTTCGAAGAGGGGCAAGCTGATTGGAGCAAAGCCGCCACGGCGCCCAAGGCACGTGTGATCGCTCCGCACCAAGCCCCGCGTCGACGGGCGACCCCGCGACTTGGCGCATCAGCCCCAACGCTCGGATCGCGATCAATCACAGCCGGATCTCACCGAGATTGATGCTGGCGCCGAGGCGCGCTTCGACGGTCTTCGTCTTGCGGCCCTTGGCCGCGATTTCCACCACATAGGCGCCCGAGTTCTCGTCGAGCCGGTCGAACTTGAAGTCGCCGTAGTTGTCGCTCGTGGTCTCGGCGATCGCGCCGCCGTCCTTGATGAGCCGGATGCCGGCGCCCTCGACGCAATCGACGACGCCGTTCGCCTCCGCCGACAAGGTGCCGCCGATGAAGCATTTCGAATAGCGCCAGAGGTTGCGGTAATAGACCCGCGGCTTGGTGCCGAGCTCGGGCCGCATGACTTCGAGGCCCTCCTCGCGCGCCATGCGCGCCATCTCCTCGTCCTCGGCATGGACCGCGCGCATGGCCCCGGTGGGGCAGGACTGCTGTCCGCGCGTCTGCTGCCAGCCCTGGTCGATGAGGTGGGCGTCGAACGGCCAGAGCTGCGCGACTTGATGTTCCTCGTTCCACCAGATGTGCCCGTAGGGACAGGCGTCGACCAGGTCCTTGCGGCCTTTCGCCAGCTCCGGGTCGATGAGCATGATCCCGTCGGCGCGTTTCTTGATCGCGCCGCCGCCCTTGGCGAGGCAGGGCGCGTTGTCGCAGTGGTTGCACATGGTGGGAACGTAGGCGATGTCGATCATCGGCACCTGCCCGCGCTCCTTCTGCAGGATGTTGATCCACTTGTGGCCGTGCTTGGGCATTGGTCTGGTGTAGCCCGGCCAGTCGTTGCCGACATATTCATCCATGGTCGCGAGCGTGCACAGATTGCAGTTGGTGCACTCGGCGACATCGATGACCATGTTCCACTTCTTCATTGGCGTACTCCGAACTTCGACTCGTCATGCGCGGGCTCGACCCGCGCATCCATCTTCTTGCGAAAAAAGATGGATTGCCGGGTCAAGCCCGGCAATGACGATAAGAAAGGTCGCTCCCTATTGGTCCCCATCACTTCGCCGGCACGAGTGCGGGCGCCGGGGCCTTGGCCTTGGGCTTGGCCTTGGTGTCCTTTTCCATCGCGGCGAAGGTTGCCGACATGTGCTCGGTGCGGCGGTCCCAAGGCTCGATCTCGACCAGCGAGTTGGCGCCGGCGAGCGAATGGGTCGATTTGGTCTGGGTGCGCTCGGGCGTGAGCAGGTTGAGGCAGCCGCCGCGGTCGATCGACTTGCCGGGCTCGCCCATCGGGTCGTAGACCGCCGACGACTCGTAGCCGTGGCAGACGCCGCGCGGCAGGCGCTGGGTCGGCAGCGCGGCGCAGATCACCGCGCCGCGGTCGTTGAAGACCTTGACCAGGTCGTGCTTCTCGATCCCGCGCTCGGCCGCATCCTGCGCGTTCATGCGGATGATCCAGTAGTAGTAGCCCTCGACGTTCACCCGGTGGTCCTCGATGTTGAGCAGGAAGGAGTCCTTGCCGTCGCCCTGGGTGTGGAACGAGTATTTCGAGTGCGGCGTGAGCATCTGCAGCGGATAGCGCGCGAACATCTCGCCCGAATGCGGGCCCTCCCATGAGGGCTCGTATTTGACGATCGGCGGCCGCTCCGGGTCGTTGAACCGCTTGAGGCTGTTGCATTCGAATTCGAGCTTGCCTGACTGGGTCTGCAGCCCGCGCAGGTATTCCTGCGCGTAGTCGGAAGGCAGCGGCTGCGCCTCCGGCACGTCCTTCTTGCGGTTCTCCCAGAACCAGCGGAAGGAGACCGGCGCGCGCAGCTTTTCCTTCTCCGCCGGCACCACGTAGTAGCCGCGGCGGATGAACTTCTTCCAGGACATCACCTTCGGGAGGTCCGAGGCCTCGAACAGGCGCTTCACCCAGTCGATCTCGTTGACCCCTTCCGAGAAGTAGTTGGCAAGGCCGAGCCGCTTGCACAGCTCGTTGAAGATCCAGAAGTCCGATTTCGACTCGCCCTGGGGCTCGATCGCGGGCGCCTGGAAGATGATGACCCGGTGGTTGAGCTGCTGCTGGCCGTGATGGCCGTAGCCGCCGAGGCCGGCCCATTCGCTGATGTCGACCCGCTCGAAATTGGTGCAGGCCGGGAAGATGATGTCGGCGAACTTCGCCTCGCCCTCGAACCAGATCGACTGGTTGACCACGAATTCGAGATTGGGCGACTGGTACATCCGCACCCAGCGATTGGTGTTGTTCATGGTGGAGAGGATCGAGCCGCCGTATTTGTACATCATCCGCACCGGCGCATGGCCGGGCGCGGGATAGGCGAACCTGGCGAACTGGTGCTCGATCGACTTGCCGACCCACGGATAGCCCTCGGCCTTGCCGTCGGCGATCGCCTCCGGCGCAAAGATGCGCGGAATGCGCTGGAAGGTGGAGCACAAAGTCGGGAGCTGCGGCATGCGCTGATAGAGCTCGACCGGCAGCGCCGTGCCTTCGATGTCCCCCGACATGCCGCCGTCGGCATAGCCCGGGAAATAGAAGTTGAAATCAAGCGGCGTGCCCCATTGCAGATTGCCCATGTTGACGCCGGGCTTGCCCAGCCCCTGCATCGCTGTGAGACACACCATCACCCGCGCCCACTGGATGCCGGTCTGGTTGCGGCAGGCGCCGCCGTGGCCATTGCCCCAGCCGCCAGGCGCGAGGTAGACGCGCTTCCCGCCCCATTCGCGCGCAAGCGCACGCACATCCTTCGCCGCAACGCCGGTTTCCTTCTCCTGCCATTCCGGAGTCTTCGGGATGCCGTCTTCCTCGCCGACGAGATAGGCCTTCCACTTGTCGAACCCGACCGTGTGGGTGCGCACATAGTCCTTGTCGTAGAGATCCTCCTTGATCCACACATAGGCGATCGCCATCGCCATCGCGACCGAGGTGGTGGGCTTGGGCGCGAACCACTTGCCGGGCAGGAATTGCGCCGAGGCGTTGTAGTAGGGATCGACATGAACGATCTTGATGCCGAGCTTCGGGTCTTTCAGCCACTGCCGGCGCACGGTGCCTTCCTGCGCGCCATATGAGCCGCTCGTGCTCTCGGGGTCCGCGGCCCAGAAGACGATCATGTCGCAATTCTGCAGGCAGTCCTCGACCGTGCCATAGGTTTCCGACTGGCCGACGCGGAGCGTGTAGCCCCAGTGGTGCACGGCGCCCCAGTACCAGCCTTCCCAGCTGTCGGGATTGTGGTGCACCTGGGTGTAGCCGACCGCGTTGCGGAAGCGGTAGAGCGCCGAGAGGTAGTAGCCGATATTGCCCCAGGTATGATGCGAGCCGTGCGATACCGCCATGACGCCGGGGCCATAGGTGCTCTTGAGCCGCTTGATCTCGTTCGCGGTGATGTCGAGCGCTTCCTGCCACGAGATGCGCACGTAGCCCGACTTGCCGCGGTTCTGCGGGTTGCGCGCGCCGGTCGGGTCGAAATCGACCCGCTTCATCGGGTGGAGGAGGCGGTCGGGCGAATAGACGATCGACTTGGCGTTCTGCCCATGCGGCGCCAGCGTGGTCTTGCGCGGCGGGGTGAGCTTGAGGCCCCTCGCCTCGATGGTCCAGGGCGGCGGGTCCTGGTCGTCGAAGTCGATCGGCGTCATGCGCAGGATCTTGCCGTCCTTGACGTGGACGAAGACCGGCCCGCCATTGGTCATGTTGCAATAGCGCATGGTGCCGTCTTCGAGCCTGGTGCCGATCTTGAGGCCGACGGTCTGGCTCATCATCACGGTCTGCGCGAACCAGTTGGTGAGATCCTCCGGGCCCTCGACGGTGAGGACGAAATCCTTCTGGGCGTTGATCTGGTCGAGCCAGTTGATCGGCGGCATGAGCAGGGAAGCGCCGATCGCGGCGTTCTTGAACATCAGCTTGCAGTCCGGACTCGGATGCCAGCCGGCGCGCGATGCGATGTTGCCGTCCTTGAACTCGAACCAGCGCCCGGTCTCCTCGTCGCGCGCCATGATCTGGGCGACGAAATTGCGCTCCTTCAGGCGGGCGCGGAAGCGGGGATGGCGGAACGCCTTGAACTTGAGGAGCTGCCCCAAGCCGAACAGGATGAGCGAGAGCTTGACGGTCGAGAAGGTCATAACCCCTTCAAACCTTCTTGGTGCGCATCTCGGCGACCTGGATCGGCGGAACCCACGGCTTCTCGGCCCAGCCCACGCCCTTGCGGGCGACTTGAACGTCGATGAGATAGGGCTTGCCTTCGACCGTGTGCTTGCGGGCGCGGGCGAGCGCCTCGCGCAGCTGGGTGGGGTTGTGAACCACCTCGCCGTCGACGCCGAAGCCTTTGGCGATCGAGGCCATGTCCATGTCCGGGTTGCCCAGGTAGTCGTGCACGAACTGCTTGGTCTGCACCATGCGGCCGCTCGGGACGTTGTTGATGACGCGGCTGTGCGGGCCGCCATAGGCGTGGTTGTTGTAGACCACGGTGATGACCGGCAACTGCAGCCGCGCCATGTTCCACAGCGCGGTCGGTCCGAAGGTGAAGGAGCCGTCGCCCACGAGGCAGATCACCTGCTGGTTCGGCCGCGCGAGCTTGACGCCTGCCGCGGTTCCGACGCCGGAGCCGAGATGGGCGCCATAGTAGAAGAACAGCTCGCGCCCGCCGATCGGGTTGAAGTCGAAGCTGTGCAAGGCGACCGAGCCCGCCTCGTGCACGATGATGGCGTCCGGGTCGGCGAACCGCGCCACTTCCCAGGTCAGCCGGTCGGCGATCACCGGCGCGCTGTCCCAGTCCGGGCTGTTGGTGATCTGCGCGCGGAGCGCCTTGGCCTGCGTGCTGAACTTCTTGACCTCCTCCGCCCGCTCGGCGGCCTTCTGCCTGAGCGAGGCAGTCTGCAGCTGCTCGACCGCGGCGATCAGGTCGTCGAGGCCGAGGCCGACATCGGCGACCAGCGGCACTTCGGTGAGCATGACATTGCCCATGCTCCAGTGATCGATGCGCATGTCGATGAATTTCGGCCCGCGCGGCACGATCGGGTTCGGCCCGTTGTGCTGGAACTTGTTGCCGACGTTGATCACCACGTCGAAGTTCTTCGGGTAGACGAGCGAGCCGAGATTGCCGCCGGCGAGATTGCCGACCCACAGCCCATGGCTCTCGGGGAAGTTGGCATAGAGCTGGCGCACCTGGGTGACCGGCATGCCGAGCATTTCGGCGAGCTTGACGGCCTTGTTCGCGGCCTTGGCCTTGTAGATTTCGTCGCCGACGACCATCAGCGGCATCCGCGCCTCGACCAGAAGCTTGGCCGCGCGCTGCAGGTCGTCCGGGTTCGGGCGCACGCGCATGCGCGGGTCGAACTGGTCCTGCGGGATGATCTCGGTGCGCGCGCGCTCGTCGTTGAAATCGGAATGCCAGGAGATGTAGGAGGGCCCGTAGGGCGGGGTCCAGGCCGCCTTGAAGGCGCGGCGCACGGTCTCGGGGATCATGTCGGCACGGCGCGCGAGCCAGGTATATTTCGTGATCGGCTGCAGCACCTGCTCCTGGTTGAGGATTTCCTCAAAACCGTCGCGGCCGGCGCGGCGCGACTGGTCGGTGCGGTAGGAGTAGATGACGAGCGGCGTCTGCTCCTTGTGGGCGTTGAAGATCTGGCCCATGGCATTCATCATGCCGACTGCGCCCGCCTGCATCACGATCGCAGGCTCGCCGGAGGCCTTGACGTAGCCGGCCGCCATGGCGGCCCCGGGACCCTCGTGCGGGGTGAGGATGTATTTGAGCTGCGGGCGGTCGACGAGCGCCTCGTAGAATTGCGCATCCTCGCTCGCGGAGTTGCCGAACACGTATTTCACGCCCGAGGCGATGAGCTGCTCGGCGAAGCAGGCGCCGCCGCTCCCTTGGAACGCCTTCACTGGTCCCGCCGCCGCGGCGGCGGCCCCGCCCGCCCCCTGCGCATGGCTCACGGTGGTCACGGAGCTCAGAACCGATTCGGCGGCGGCAAGCGTCACGCCGGTCTTGGTCATGCCGTCGAGAAACCCTCGGCGGGAAATCTTTTTCGACAGGTACCCTGCAACGAGGTCTCTCATGATCGTCTCCCTAGGGCTTCGAGCATTCGCGATGGCCTGCCACGCGATCGGCGCGGTCGCGGCGGCGGCTCATCGCGCGGGTTCGTTCGGCTTCACGTTCGGTCCGAAGTCGGTGCCGAGGTAACCGGCCATCAGCTTGATCTCCTCGGTGGTCCAGAGCGCGCCGCGGCCGACCATCCGGTAGAGGTTGGCCTCCCAGCCGCGGGCATCCTGGCGCTGGTCGCGCCACATCGCTTCGGTGTGGCACTGGAAGCATTTCTCCAGCACGATGTCGCGCCCCTTGTCGAGCGCGCTCTGCTGCGCGCCCGCGGGCGCCGCCAAGGCCAACACCGGCGCGCAGGCGAAGGCGAGCAAAATCTTGCGACAGACGGTCATTGCGTTTTCTCCGATTCGAGCCCGGGCGCCTGATCCGGCGCAGGCGAACAGGCTTGGCCAATTTTAATTGAGGCTCCGTCGCCGCGCCAGTGGGAACCCATTGTCGCGGAATGGTCAAAATCCGCCGAATCGACCCTTAACGGCACTGCAGCACGGTGAAGCAGTAGGGCGGACAACGGCGCTCAACGGTCCGTCGCGTGGCCACGACGCGTTTCACGCTTTGTCCACCCGCTAGCTCGCCCGATGGTGCTCGCGGTCGCTCTTGACCGTCCACCAATAAGTGGCTGCCGCGCCGATCACCAGCAATATGAACGGCGCTATGAGAAGATATATTTGAAGGTCGGTCATTCCCTGAGTTTCCCGAGCGCGATGTGCGCAAATATATGTAATCCCACCCCGACCAAAAGCCAAGCCATGCCGATCAATGGCCACCATCTGGTCGCAGCAGCGCTTGGCGATCCGTACAGGAAGCCGACAATAGGCGCGACAATCGCCGTGACCACCGTGGCCACGGCCGTGTTGTTGAGCGCCGTGGCGAAGAGCTTCGTCCGCTCGTTGTGGATCAGGCTCATGCGAGTCTATCACGCCCCATACATCGGATCGATCCACTTCACCACTTCCGGCTTCTCGGCCGGTGGTTCTTGAGGTTGATACCGGGCTACGGAGGTGAACCGCAATTCCAGTGGGTGCCGCCCCGCTTGATAGTGTGGCGGGGTGACGCATCGAGAAAAAAATCAACACGATATGAGCAGATCATGAAGGGGGCGAAAGTGCTGTCTGGTCGAGGCCAGAACCAATTCATGATAAATTTCGTCGGGCCGACGATTGGAAAGCAGGTGCCATGGGTTCCAAAGTGCTGGATCAAATCAAGATTTCAGCTGCTGAAATCGATGAGCGGCTCCGTTCGTTTTCTGTTGATCGAGAAGAGAAGACATTCATCCTCTGATGCTCTCTGGTCGATTTGGGGAAGACAAGATTTCCTAGCCTCCTGCCGCCAAGTCGCACCGCGATGCGCCATGATACGCCATCGCTCACGACGAACGCCGCCGCAGCACGACCAGGGTATCGAGCGCCAATCCGCCTTTGGCCCCGTTGGCAAGGTGAGGAACGGGTTGATGTCGACCGACTCGACGACTTGACGGCGCAGGGATGCAGCGTTACATATCATCAAGAGATATGATATGACCAGGTTCAAGATTCAGAGCCTTCGTTCATTGCGCGAGCAGATGAAGGCGGTCGCGCGTGGCGAACGGACGGCCCCGGCGGATGCCGCCGCGCCAAGTTTCAATTCGGTCGAGGCTTTGGTCCGACTGCTGACGCCGGCGAACCGGCAACTGCTCGCGCTCATCCGCGATCGCAAGCCGGATTCGGTCGCCGAGTTGGTCCGGTTGACAGGACGCGCCCAGCCCAACCTCACCCGGACCCTGGCAAAGCTGGAGGCTGCCGGTTTCATCAAGATGAAAACGGTCGGACGACGCAAGGCACCGAGTGCAACCGTCAAGAAGATCGTTGTCGAGATTGATCCGTATTCAGCGCGCGATCGTCTCCGGGTCGCGTGATCTCAATAGGCACGTTACGCCGCGAGCGCCTTGAGCACGACCTTGGGGTTCTTGGCCACGACCGTCAGCAGCGAGCGAGCGGCTGGATCAGGCAACACCCGACCCTGCTCCCAGTTGCGCAAAGTGGACAGCGGAATGCGCAGCGCCCTGGCGAACTCCGTCTGCGTCATGCCGAGCCGCTTGCGCAGCAGCTGCGGCGGGATGACCGGGGCAAAGCCCGCGAGGTCGCCCTTCGGGTCCTGGGCATCCTCGATCATGTGCCGGCGGATGTCTGCTTCCGTCGTCATCTTGATCCTGGTGCGGTCGGTCTTCGGCTTCATTTGGCGGATGTCGTCCAGCGTCCCACTCGAAGATCATGGCCGCATTCACCTACGCTATAAGCGTAGCCGAGGTCAACAGCCCGTAGGATGGCGTTCGCGGGACCGATGCGATGGGTCGAGGGACTTCGCTTCGCCGAGAGCTGATGGGTTTCGCTCCGCTCAACCCATCCTACGCGGGCTAACGCCGCCGCAGCACGACCAGGGCATCGAGCGCCAGTCCGCCGTGGCCCCGCGGCAGGGCGCCGAATGGGTTGATGTCGACCGATTCGATGACATCGGGCAGGTCCATGGCCAGGCGGCCGAGCCCGGCCAGCGCTTCGGCGACGGCGTCGATGTCGAGGGGAGGGCCGCCGCGATAGCCCTGCATCAGGCGGGCGGCGCGGGTGCGCCCGATGAGGTCGCGGGCCTTGTCGGGGCTGACTGGCGGGGCGCAGAAGGCCACGTCCTTGACCAGCTCGAGCAGCACGCCTCCGCTTCCCGCCATCACCACCAGCCCCATCTCCGGGTCGCGATGGAGGCCGAGCACGAGCTCCTGGCCGCCGCGGACCTGCTGGCAGACCAGCATGCCGTCGAGCGCGTACTGCCCAAGGGCGCGCGACATCCGGTCATAGGCGGCGCTCAGGTCTTGCGCCGTCG
>WNGR01004098.1_pt1 | contig 15781 bp, 25 predicted proteins | sample 5407581 | NCBI WGS metagenome assembly WNGR01 (sample SAMN13153383, study PRJNA577476) | soil metagenome | isolation source: 80 cm soil or saprolite under Garry oak tree replicate 2 | place: USA:California | collected 2016-06-15
CCATGAAAAAGCAAGCAACCGTAAAGACACCGAAGACCGTCACCGTGATCGCAGTCTACAAGTTCACCAAAGTCGCTCGTATCTGCTTCGAAGTTCTCAGCAGCGACGAGATCACCAAGTACAACACCTGCTTCAATGGCGATGCCGAGCATGGCTCGTGCAACTGCGACGGCCATGAGCAATACCACAAAGACTGCTACCACATCAAGGGCCTTCGCCCACGAGCGCAAGCGTACTTCGATAGCCGCTCCGAAGCCGACGAGACACCCGGCCTGGACGCGGCTACGGCGTACCTGGACAGCCTGAAAGCGCAAGCCTGGAAAGAGACCGCGCAATTCACACCGACTCACAAGTTTGAGCGTGCTCCTTCGGGCAAAATGTGCCCGATGAGGTAGTTGAACGATAGCGAGCGGGTCTCACGGCCCGCTCAGGAGGAATAATCATGACACAGCATGACGACAGAACACTCAAGTACATGCGCGGAGTGGCACTCGGCGCCGCACGAGCACAGGCGCGCAAGCAGGGCATTGAGCCTGTGGACATGACCTCTGAGGATGCGCTCGCAATCCTGGATGATATCGCCCGCAGCGAGCCGAGTCTGGTGGCTTCTCAGTGGTATCGCGACGAAGCCTCTGCTAATCAGATCAAGCTTTTTCATCAGGATTGGCGCAAATGGGTAGCAAGCCAAACTGAGCTGAGGCTGCCGCACATGGTACCGCCCACGCCACTCAATCCTGGCGGATGGGGTACCGCCAGCGAACGCGACGAGAATCGATAGTTTGGATAGTTGGGGGAGCTGGTCTCCCCCAGGAAGGAAACAATCATGAGCGATATAGCAGAGAAGGTCAAGGAAGTGAATGCCATGCTCAGGAAGGGCGAGCCGGCAAACATCAGCACCGATGATTTCAGCGGATGGACGGGCTACAAGCCCCAGTATATCTGGGACGCCATGAACGTGGTCTTTGGCTTCGGTTCGTGGGGGTTCGAAGAATTGCAGAGTGAGGTCATCACCACGCCGAATGGGGATAAGCAATCCATGCTGGCGATAGCACAGGTGCGCGTATGGCTCGCCGGCGTTGACTTTCAGCCGGCAGCCTGGGGGCAGTCCAACGTTACCAGGGGCGCGATTGGAGACGCCAAAAAAGGTGCGGACACCGACGCAATCAAGAAAGCGCTCAGTTACTTCTCTATCGGGAACAGGGCGTTCTACGGCGAATTGAAGGGAGGTGGGAACGGCAAATAGCAAGCAAGCAGTGCTGGCCCGGGGTGTGACTCGGGCCAGCCATGAACTTTGAACATCAAACGACATCAGTTCACAAAGGAGATTTTACACTATGGAAAACACCCAACCGGAAACCATTCACCGCGGCGTCGCGATCGCGGTAATTATGCTCGACGACATGCAGCACGAATTGCCCAACCGGCCGTTTTGCTCGGACACTAGCTGCCCGTGTCATTCGGATCCCGACCTACTCGAACCCCACATTTTCGACCCGCTCAACGATGGACTCTTGACCTACCAGGAGGCCAGCAACCTCTATCACGGAAAGCAAATCACCGGGGCAGGCGCGTATCGGTGCGCTTGCCCACTGCTCGATGTTCCATGCAGCAATCCTGTAGGTGCGCCTGGTGGCCTCTGTGCCAGTTGTGCCAACGGTGATCACCGTTCACACGGAAGGCAGGTAGGCGCATGATCTGGATTATTGTTGCGGCAGTCGTCCTCATGTTGGTCCTGAGTTTCGCCGCCCTCATGTGGTCGCCAACGCCGTTTGACGATTGAACGTTAGAATAGTTGATATGGGCGGGTCGGCATCGGCTCGCCCAGGAAGGAGCAATTGAGATGAGAGTGGGAGAATTACGTGTTGGGGACAGAGTGAGAGTCACCAATCCTCGTAGTAGATTTGTGGGAGTCCTGGGAACCGTTAGTCTTATCCCAGAGAGCACAGATCGCATTCTCGTCGAGTTTGATGAGTCCATAGGACTCATCGGCAGGGATGGCAGGGATTGGTTTTATCCGTCTGAACTTGCCCTAGACCCTGTAAGATGAGATAGAAGCCGCCAGTTATGGACTCTTCCATCCTGGCGGCATTTGTGGTAAACGTAACAGAAAAGGAGCACAGCATGATCGAACAACAGGACACGATTACACAAGAGGTAGCACCCTACAGCGGTCCAACCTGGACACCATCGCTTGAGCAGTTGATAGCGGCCTGGCTGCACGCCAAACACGGCCGCTCGCAGTCAAGCGAAACGTTGAGAACCTACTCGACGTACATCTCACAATTTCGTGAGGTGCTACAGGCTGCTGGTATTGATTTTGATGGGCCTCCATCAATGGTTGCGCTGCTTGCTCAAGGGTGGGCCGCGCAGGTGACGGACGTGGAGAGTATCGCGCCTGCTACGTACAATTTGCGCATCACAACGCTTTCATCCTTTTTTGAGTATGGCATCAAGCACGATGTGTTTACGCTCAATCCCATGCGCAAAGTTGATAGGCGGAGCGTTGAATCGCAAGATTATGCGCTGCCGCTGGACGAGGACGAGGTGACAAAGCGCCTGGCTGCCATTGATCGCTCAACGCTCATCGGATTGCGCGATTATGCAATCATCTCGCTGGCAGTCACTACGGGCAGAAGAAAGCAGGAGCTTGCTAATTTGCGATTCGGGGATTTCCGTTTTGGAGGCACGAAGACGGTGGTGACCTGGCAGCGTACAAAAGGCGGGGGCAAGATGACGGACGAGCTGACGGCGGGCACAAGCGCCGCGATCGTGGCATACTTGCAGGAGGCCTTCGGCAGTCGCCTGGGTGCACTTACGGAAGATCAGCCGATTTGGTTGATCTGTGCGAGGAACCGCGCCGGTTTGCCGATGCACGCATCTGCATTGCGAAAAATCTGGATCCGACATTTGGGCGTTCCTAAAATCCACACCAGCAGGCACACCTTCGCTTGCGCGATGGAAAACGCGGGTGCGCGGCTCTCAGACATCGGGGCCAAGTTGGGCCATCGCAATTTGTCTACAACGAGCATTTATATGGCTCGTTTGCACGCCGCTGAAAATCCGTTCGGGCAAAAACTTGAAGCGGCATTCGGCATTCAGCAGTAATAGAAAGAGAGAAAGAACATTGAGCAAATTTAGCAAAGATCACGCCTTATCACATTATCGTGAGCTAAGCATGGCGGAAGACGAGTTGGCACTACAGGGGAGGCTGGAAGAAGCGGAATCGATTCATCACCGCGCGCTTGACCTTGAGCAAGAGGCTATGGAAAACGGCTATATCCTCACGGTGCTGAATACCAGCGCATGGCATCCTGATGAGGAAACCTGCTGGATACGAGAAATGACGAAGAAAGAGCGAAAAACATTCCTTGCAAGAGGACGGCGGGCGGTTTATGACGCGCTAAAACAAGTGAGTTAACAGAAGGGTGATTATCTTCACTGACTCGTTACACAAGCATTTTACACAAGAAAAGGCCCGCATCCGGGGGATGGATGCGGGCCTTTTTCGTGCTGTCTAGCGCTGTTTGTGGGGATTGAGCGGGCACAAATCAACCAGGTACTTCTGGTGGCTGCCCGAACAATAGGGACATTTCACGAGCGTCACGGTGTCCTCTTGTGGCTCGGCAGTCGCCAGGCTTTCAGCCGACAGATTGATAGCCGTATCAATGCTCAGCCCTTCCTTACGCAAGTACTCTTCAATGCGCGCCTGCTCCTCATCGTCTAATTCGGGTGTGTCCGCGCGATCTGTCGGCACATCCTCCAATAGGTCACGATAGAGTTGCACGGCTATGATTTCATGCTGCTCACAGAAGCCGTGTTCGCTGGATGCTGGTACGCGTGCCTGGCAGCCTTCCATGAGGCATTTGTGATGTGGTTGTGTCGTCATGATGGTTGCTCTCCTTCTTTCTGCACAAGAGCCTTGATCACCAGCAGCTCAGTGCGCATGTTCGTGATGTTGCCTGCAAGCAACTGTATCGAGGTTTCTATTGCTTGCAGCAGTTCAGTGTGTTGCTCCAGCGTTTCAAGCATCCGCTTGATGTCCTGGCCCTGGCTGCGCACCACTCCAACCATGGCTGTCACCGCCATATCAGTGTCTCTCATGTGTACCAGGCTCTCCCGGGTCGCCTGCTCTAACGCGGTGAGTCGTTCTTCCTGTGTCGGCATTGCTCTGCTTCTCACTTTCTCTTTACCCATCCATTGCGCCCATACAACCAGCCCTGCTCGGCCAGTTCCTCAACCATGCCCTGCTTGTCGTGCCCCAGGGCAAAGTCAAGCATCATGGATTCTTGCTGAGGTGTTGGCTTGGCCTGGTGGTCATACGTGGGTTTTTCACGCGTTACGATCGGCTGCTCGTATACTGGCGGCGGTGTCTCTTCTTTTTTGCCTGAAAACCATCCCATGATTCGTCTCGCTTTCTCTCTCCCCTCCCCCACCGTTGGGGGGAGCGGAATTATTAGTTATCATTCAAGTCTTTGTCATGCGCGGGCGCTTGCTTCCTTTCTATCCCCAGGGATTGCATATAGAGATAAAGAAGAATGGCAAGGATACCCGCACCATATGCGGTTACTGAACCGGCTATTATGAGCCAGTCCAACCTCCAAACTACCCATCCAGAGAGGAATAATAGTGTGGCACCGAGTGTACAGAAAAACGCAGCAAGCATTCCAAACGTGAGAGGATACAGGTGAAAGAATGATCTGTCACGTTCCACCTCTAACTGAAGGCTTCTTGCCCCAACAATGCGACCCCCTTGAGAAAGAATGAGCACCTGTTCAGCGTCAGGCTTCTCTGATAGGGAGCGACGAGTAACTGCACTATTATGCAGAGGATGCCCAAGATCGCGATAGTGGGCAATCCAGAATTTTTCTCGTTGTGCTGCATCTTCTGCTGAATCAAGACGTTCAATCTCACGCATAACAATCATGATTTTTGCTTGCCGACACTCGAAAATCCAGCCGTTTTTCTCAATGTTCCCTGAACTCCCCGTAACATGTTCATTGAACCGCCTATACACGTCATTGGTGATTCCAACATAATGGTACAGATGATCTCGCGGGTCTTCCAGTCCATAAACCACGTACATGCTATGCTTCTTTCCTTGCTGCTGTTTTGCGCCGTGTTGCAGGTTTCAAAGTATTGATTTTATTGAGGTCTAATCTCCGTTGTAATGCCTCAATATTTTGCTCTAATTCCGCGCAGCGCTGCGCTAATTGATCACACTCAACACAAAGTGATCCGTTCTCGTTTTCTGCATCAATCAGCCGCGCATAATCCGCATTACTGATGACGCGATAGCCCAACATATCCTCAATACTTTTGGTCAGTGCCTCAATACTTTTCTGCATATATCCTCAATACTTTCGCGCTTGCGCTAACGCTTCTGACTTCGGAGGATGTTTCTTCATCTCCGATGGATTGCGGAACGGACACACGCCCGATTGTTCCCATTGCAGCCACAAACGCGCATATTCAACGTCTGTCGATTTGCGCCCAGCTTCACCGTTTATCTTCGTTTGCGTGAAGCTGGGCGCGATGCGTTTTTTAGTGGAGCATCATTTTTCGGTGCGTCAATTTCTGCGATTTCTGCTGTCTGTGCAAGTGAGTGGGGAGCATAATGTTGACTCACATTTTTCGGTACTGCATACGAATCTCTGAAGGGATGCACCGCAAAATACGATGCAAACATGTCTGCAATGAGCGCAATAAAATGTGCGCAAAACATCACGATGAAGATGTAATACGCGGTCTGGATCAACCACGGATTCCGCACAATTAAACCGTGATCTGACATCATAATGGTGAGCTGCATTGCATCGGTTACAACGACTGCTAGCAGTGAAAGTGCGATCATCACGAGCGCAATTACTTTCGCGATTGCATTATGATTGGTGAGTTTGAAGACGGCCAACCACCCGGCTAATCCGACTTCTGTGAGCGATAGCATGAACCAGGCAAACCACGGTTTACCTGGAGGTGCAATGCTACTAAAAAATGTGTAAGACATGACTGCGCTGGTGATGAAGATACCAATCACCATGAGCCAAAGAATGAACTTTCCTAAACCGTGTGCCATTTGAAAACCTCCTGTACACTATATGTGCTCTGTACATTTCACAACCTACAGGGTTCTTGCTCGTTGTGGCGCTAACCATGACGAGCACTCTACTGGTGACTCTGACCACTTTGGAGGTAACGATCTAACGACTCTTGTGATATCCGATACTGGCGACGTAACCCAACACGCAAAGCAGAGAGATCACCCTGCTCGATCAGCTTTCTCACCGTTGGCTCGGATATGCGCAAGATGTGCGCGACCTCCGTCGTGGTATAAAATCGTTGCTTCTCTTGTTGTTCTGGCATATAACCACCTCACTTCTGTGTATATTTGCTAGTTTACCCACATTTACGCAAAAAAGCAAGGGATAGCCCATGCTATGCACATATTTGCAATGAGAAGCGCGTGAGAGGGCGTGGCATTGCGGATGTCCAATTACTGCTGTGAGTGGCTGTACGCCGTCCTACGTGGCTGTGGTGCAATGTCTTAAGGCAACACAAAAGCCCCTGTACCATCCAGGGGCCTTCGTGCTCTGATCTCTGTGAAGAAGAGGTTTCTAGGCTTCCATTATACCACTTGCGCACCATTTACCCGAACACGAACGGCGTGCCCCACGTCACGATATCCGTAAATCCTGCTTGCACGTCAGCCATGCGTGTCTTCAGGGCCGGTATCCCTGCAACAATGGCAGCAGCATTCGTTGCGTTCACCAGAAACGTCAAGGTGAATGCCGACTGTGCGGCAGGCCCACCCGCAAAATTCATATATAACTGAGTATTGATTAAGACATCCTGCCCAAGACTCCACCCTATGGCAGTTTGCACCCCCGTATCCTCAAAGATGAGGCTTTTTGATGGACTGTCGGGCGGCATGATAAATGCCACGGTTTGCGCCGTTAACGATGTACTCAACTAAACGCCTTCCAGGATGGTGACGCCATTGGTCGCCACTGAAGCCGATGCCGCAAATTGGAGCGTGTCGCAGCCGTGTCTGCATTCACCGCTCGAATAGCCTGCGACGGTTGTGCCGCTGCTCACGCCGCCCGATGCGCCAGCAGATGCTGGCAGGCTGGTGATGATATTGCACGATTGCGCCGCCGCGGCCAAGAGATACGATGTGCTCGGCGTCTGCTGATTGCGAATGGTAAAGCCATAGGTGAACGCCGTGGGCAACACAAGATTTTGCGTCGAGCCAGCAGTCTTGAAATTATTAAAAACGATGATGGCGTACTTAAAAGTGCCTTGCACGACTTGATAGCACGTGGCCGTCCCGGATGTCCCTCCGACGACCTGAACGGAGCCCACATCTCCTTCCAGTTGTTGCAGCACCGCGTCGTAGTCTGTAAACACCGAAGCACTCAAAGCAGGGCTGGATCCATTTACCCAGGGACCGTGGGGCGAAAATCCAGGCATGTTATCCCCCTATCTCAAGATGTAGCACATCTTGCACTATCCAGCAAAAGAGCGCCTCGACTATTTCCATAGCGTCAAGCTCGGCTGCTCGCTGCTGATCATCCTGTGCCTGTTTACGCCAGGCTTCGATTTGTTCTTCTGTCATATAACACCTCTATCTCGCCGCCAGCACCGTTGGCTCAGAACGCAATGCTGACGGCTGTCTCAAGAAAGGAGAACGCAAAAACCGGAAGGTGTCTATTTGCGCCGCTTGTCCTGCTTAGGCGTGTATCTTCAAGATGCTGATCGCTTCAGGAAGTACCACTTTCCCGCCTACCCTCATGCGGGCGAGGTACGCCACCTGATTTTGGATTGCGTACAATTCTTTTAAGGTTTGGAACGTCAGTCCTACGCGGTCAACGATCTGGTAGCCCTGGCCGATGTCGCCAAAGATCAGCGGGCCGAGCTGCGATGCCGTAAATTTCGCCTGGTTGCCAACAACGGTTGCGCTTCCCGTCGTCAGCACTGCCGTCGGATTGGGCATGTCGGGCATCTCGACAATCGGACGACCGAACAAGGTTTCTTGGAATGAATCCCCGAACATCTGCCAGACCGGCCGCGCCTGGAGGTCGGAAAAGAGCCGGAGCGCCGCAATCGTGGCATTGCTGGCAAGCCAGGTGCCCGTCGGGCGATAGGCGGACTTGCCCGCGTGCATGAGCTGGATTACGTCCGCTGGTGCGATCGTAAAATTTGTCCCGTCCTGGGTCGTGACCGAGTTCATGCCGCCGGTGTTGGCGGTCGCGGCGAGCGTCAGGATGCCCTCAGGACGTGCGATGCCGTTACCGCTGATGAACGCGGTGCCTTCTTTTTGGCTAAACTGCCTCGAAAGTCTTTTTAATATGAAACTTTCGATGTCGAATACCGAGTCCTCGAGGTTTTGCTTAGAAATCTTGAGGTAGCCGTTGAGTTCACGGGCATATATCTCGATCATGCCCAGGTTCGGGTCGGGGCTTGCTTGGAATCCGCTTTGTTCATCAGACCAGAAAATGTTGGTGTCCGTGGCACCTTCGCTTGGTACGAGTAACTTCTCGCCCCCAATCGTTTGCACGTCGGCAAGCCCACGCAGTGGAGACACGAGAAAAAGTTTCTGTATAAACTTGTCCGAAAGGTCAGTCCCTGCGAAAAACCCACCGAGGTCAGCGGCTGCTGAGATTAAAGCTTTTTGTTCGGGCGGGAAACTGTCGTATTGGATGCGGTTGAAGTCGATGTGACTTCTTTCCTCGGTCGTCAATGCGCCAATATCGCCCATCTTCCGGAACCATTTAACTATGGATTTTGTTGCTGGGTGCTGATAATAACTACGGTCAAAGTGCCCGTCTATGCCCATCATCGTGGGCGGGCGCTGTGCCGCGAGTTGCCGCTCTTTCACGTCCATTTGCAAAGCTTTGGCTTGTTTGACCGTGTTGCTGATCGAAGCGTTCAACCGCATCAGTTCCTGGCGGTCTTCGGAGTTGCTTTCGAGCTGATTCTCGACTGCGCTTATTCTTGCGTCTAAATGATTATTTAGGCGATTTATCTCGTGAGAAAGTTTGGCCAGAGCGGTGTAGTTGCTGTTATCGGCCATTAAAAATCTCCTGAATTCTTCCAGGAGATGTTGTGTGTGATTGCTGGCATCCTCCTGGACATCTTACATCCAAGAGGGTGAGAACCGCGCCTCTCTCGTTCTATCGTTTCTTGCAAGGGTAGGCTGTCAGCCAGCGCCGCGCGTATTGAGTTGTGCGCCTATGGTCTCTTGCAAGTGTGAAGGCCGCGACTTGCAAGAGCATCCATCAATCGTGTGATAACAAGCAAGATAGGCGTAGGCTTGCTTGTACCTGCCCGTCCAGGATGAATTACCTGGCAGCAGGCTTGCCACCGTTTTTATCCACCTGTGGCTGGGACATGGGCCGAAAGGTAAAGCTTGCGATACCTCAGAACGGAAGCTTACTTACAGTATACCTACTTGACGATTGAATAGCAAGATGATAACCTTTGGTTATGTCACAAAAACCACAACGACCAAAACAAACGGCCATTCGGCTGACCGAAACTGATTGGGAACTGATCGAGGCGATCAAACGGGATTACAACGTCACCTCAACGCTGGCGGCTATCCGGCTGGCGCTCAGATTGGCACAACTCGAACGCTTCCCGGTTCCGCAGCCAATGGAGCGGAAATAGTCAATCGTGTATCTCGGTGATGCGCGTGACCCGGCCAGGTGTACGGCGGCGCTCCATCTCCATCTGAGCGCGGTCAAGCAATCGCTGTCCTTGCCATTCGTTGAATGATGGATACTCACTTTCGGGGTCGTCCGCGTTCTGAGGGTCTTGATCGGGATCGTAGCGTTGTGGCTCGCCTGCCTCTAAGCAATATTCCTGGCAGTACAAGATGTACTGTGAGAGCGTGCCGTCATCCATCGCTTCAAGCTTTTCCCCCAGGCCAACTAAGCGCTGCAGCGTCGTTTTTGCTTGCATGGGTGTTTCACTCCTGTTCGTACTCATCCAGCCACATGAGCATATGATCAGCCTCGCCGGCCAGCCGGGACTCGCCCCACCACTGTATATGGCGCGCAATACTGGCGCGCATGCTTCGATAATTTATCTGACTTAATGTGTAGATAACGTGGGCTTTCTTGACTTGCCTGGCCCCCTGCTCGAACGTCGGCATCTTGGCTTCATCAAGAGCCAGGAAGCGTTGGTAGAGGTCGTGCAGTTCCTCGGCGCTCGGGCCGATCTCTTCCTCTTCGAATGCCTGCTCGGCCTGGCGGCGTCGCTGCTCCAAGAGCGGGCGGTATTCCGTCTGAAGGCCAATGACTCTTTTAGCCAAAGCGTCGTATGTTGTCATTATTGCCTTGTCCTTCCTGTTTAAGCCCTTCCTGTTTAAGTAGCCGTTCGAGCTCTCCTATTTTGGCTTCAAGCTCATGCATTTTGTGAATATCAATGGCCTGCTCAAGCCAGAAACGCGCCGCTGAGACCTGGACGGCTGGCGGGACCTTCTCGCTCATGTTTCTGGCCAGACAAGAAAGCGCCGCGCCCATGCCGCTTTTCAGCATGGCAAGCTGCTTGTCAAATACTGCATCCTGCGCCGCTTTCAAGCTCTCCTGAAATGCCGGGAGCTTCTGCCATCGGTACGCCGTTCTGATTGCAACGTTGGCAGACTTGGCCGCCGCTTCAATCTTCTGGCCTGAGACGAGCGCGCCTAAGAGTGCCGATTGTTTTTGGCTGAGACTGCCATTCTGTGACATGTTTTGCCATCCTCGCTGTGGGCTGATTTACCAGAAGCATACCACACAAGCATGACCGTATGACAGGACAACATCAAGCACACTCAATCCTAGCACAGACGCCACACACCTGCTTGCATCTCGAATACTTCCGATGCAGTGAAGGATTGACGCACGTTTCCCAGCGGCCTTCTCGCATCATGGCGGCCAGCTGGTCGCGATGCTTGACGATCGCTCGTCGGAGAGTGATCGGTACTCGCGTATGTGGCGTCCAAAGGTCTATCCCACGCTCAGCATCGAAATGCAAGAACACGCCGCGCTCCTGGATGGTTGCAAGTGCATTCTCAAGGCTCATGTATCGTCGGCTCATCACGCTATCTCCTCATCATTGCCCTTGTGAGCCTGGTACACATCATTCTGTTCTAAGTAGTCTCGACTGCTATCAAACAATGCGCCGTCTCGCTCGTCTGCATAGTCAGCTTCTGGTACTTCATCTTCAGCAATGTAGGGCTTTTCCTGCTCTAATTCATCGCGAATGGCAAGCCATACGATATCTCTTTTCTGTGAATGCGAGACGATTCGCTTGTCGAATTCATCGCGAATGGCTTGCCATTCATTCTCTAATACCGTGATTTCTTCCTGGTGCTGAGCACGCACCCGTTCACTTGTACTGTCTAACGTCCGCCTTATTTGATTCCAATGCCTCCGGACCTTCGCAGATAGGGCAAAGTCATAATAGCGGTCTAGTTCTTCTTCCAAGATAGTTCGCAACGCGCCCGGATGAAGGGCTTCCAATGCATCCAATTCGGTAAATCCTGCAACGTGATGCCGCTCCTTGAACCGCTTCTCAATAGTGCCCAGGCTTTCCTTTGCCGGGGTTGCCGGGAGGTTGTAGGACCTCACCTGCTCAGGGGTAAGGACGACAGGATACAGCTTAATATCCAGGTTGAGATCAAGCTTTTGATTGTAGTATTGCAGTTTGGCGGCCATGCTTTGGGGCATGTTCCACCCTGCGTGATCAAAGTCACTGATATAGAAGATGCGCACCGGCTTCCCCGACTTCTCAAACCGTCTCATCGCTTCCACTGCAAGGGTGATAGACAATTCACCGAGGCCATACTGCAACGCCGCGCTATAGCTTTCTGCTAACGGTCTGAGCGTGTCATCCTGGGTGCTTTTCTCACACCACAATTCGAGATGATACCGTTGAGGCGAACCAACGGAAAAGTCATAGCGAGGCAGGGCAGGGAAGCTAGGAAGCCGCATATCCCAAAAACCAGGCTGCATTGCATTGACTTCAGTCCAGGCATGATGGGTGCTGTCATAATCGATAGAGTCAACCGGGGCTGCGTTGCGACGGTCAACAAAGTTTTCAGGGTCTACCATTTCAAGGTAGCGGGCCGCCTGAGAAGCCAGTCCGAGATAATTCCAACACAGATCAGTATTTTCGTATGGCTTGCTCTGCTCGTTGTTTCTGCTCACCATTTTTACTGGCGGTTCTTGCGAGATAATCTGATAATGCATACGCCGTAGATGCACGCCTGAGGTATATCCGAAGCGTTCCCACAATTCAGCAAACCACCCGGCTTTCTCAACTTGCGCATCCATCCCACAATAAAATGGGTCATTGCCCGGTGACAATGCCAGCAGACGCTTGACGGGCCTTTTCAATTGCTTTGCCAGGTCCTTGAGCGATTCATAGTCCATCATGATTGCACCGCCTGATCTCTCATTTCCTGCCAGTGCTTCTTACATAGGCCATTGTGAGCGGTTTCATTCGACCAGGTGCATTTATCGGCCTGGCAGAGTCTGAAGAAGCCTCGATCATCGCGTTTTTGCTTAGCATGTGTAGTAACCGTAGTAACCATAGTAAGCTGTGGCGAATGGCCGTTCTGTTTTGGCTCTATAGGCTCATTGATAGGCACATCAGGGGTTACTATGGGTGTAGTAACTACCGTAGTAAGTTGAGCATCACCGTAGTAAGCTGCATCCTCATTTTCAGGGGGGTTACTATGGTTACTATGGTTACTACTCTTACTATGGTTACTATAGGTTACTACGCTATAGTGATTGTCTGTAAGTGTAACCTTTTCCTTGCTTCTCAGCTTCACAAGCAGGTTGCGAGTGGTGTTTATATTCTTGTCTATCCGCTCTGCAAGTGACTTGAGAGATAATCCTTGCTCGTGTTGCTTCAGTTCGTCAAGGATTTCTTGCTGCTGGGGTGTGCCTGCAATCGTAGTATCGTCCGATTCGCCTTTTATCACCCAACTGGCGCATTGCTCAACATATTCAAGCTGGTATTCTTTTTCATGCTCCATTTCGATATCGCGCCCGGTGACATAGAGCCGGGCGTCCGTTTCGCCTCTTGTGCGATAGAGTAGTAAGAAGCCGTCAACCGCGCCCGATTTGCCTACGGAGCCGCTTATCATGTCTATCGGGTCTTCACTTTCCATCTTGCGCATATGATCGACGAGCAGAATAGAGACGCTATACTTGCTGGCCAGCTCCTGCAATGGAGTAAGCGCTTCATAGTCCTCATCGTATTGTTGATTGTTGCGCCCACCATGCATCCGGGGCTTGAAACGCGCCCAGGTGTCAATGCAGATCATCCTCGCCCGCGGGTGATCTTGTATCCATCCCTCGATCTGCTCTAACCCGCCTTCATTGATGCGATTGCACACCGTGGTGTAGTAAAAGTCGGGCGAGGCTTGCGCGTTCTGTAGCACGATGTTACTACGCTTCTGTAGGCGCTTTTTGTTATCTTCTAAGGAGACATAGAGCACCTGGCCTCGCTCTACTGGATACTGGCCGAGGGCCACGCCGCCCGATGAGATAGCCATTTGAATAGAGAGGGCCAGCCACGATTTACCCAGCTTTGGCTTACCTCCGAGGATAGTAACCCCCTCTGGTAAAATCGGCTCTATGGCCCAGCGCGTTTCTGGCAACGTCTCTTTTTGCAGCTCGCACAGTTGATAGGTTGCGAGCTTCGGTATCTCTCTATGGAGCGGCTTCGCGTGGAGCCGCGCCTGCTCAAAACTGGCCTGAAATGCCTTGGCGTCTTTCTTGTGTAAGTCGTTGGGGTCTTTTACATCACACTCGCTCTTGAGATCGAGGGCATAGACGCGCCCCTTGTAGCCTATTTTGTCGAGTCGCTTTTTCAGCTCAAGAGGAAACTTTTTCCCCGCTGCGCCTGGCTCTTGTATAACAAAGATGCTTTCAATGTCGGCGATGTGCTCACTCTGCAAACAGGCTATATTGTTAGCGCCCGGTATGCCCAGCGCCGGGTACTTGTGTAACCAGAGCGTCCAGCAATCAGACTCGCCCTCGACGATCACGAGCCGCTTTGCCTGTCGAGCCTCTTCTAACTTTTCTAGCCCGTATGGGATAAGCGGGGCTGTACCCTCATTCCAGAAACTACCCTCTTTGGCTATAAGGTGTGTGCGCAGTCGCTCCCGCTCGTATGGCGTGCCATCCATCGTATAGTAGGGAATTTTGACGCCTTTGTGGTCTATATCAATAAGTCCCAGCTCCATAAGGTACTTCCAGTGAATACGCTTATCTATGGCCAGATCAAGCGTCGTGATACTCGCACCTTTAGGAGTGCTCCCATTGATGCGTAACTTGTCCTCATCGAGGTTGAGAGCCGAGAGGATAGCGGATCTCTGGCAAAAGGCAAAACACGCAAAATAGACGCCATCGCCTACTTCCTTGAAGGATAGCGAGCGGTGTCCATCGTTGTGTGCTGGGCAATGCGCTTGATAGAAGCCTTGCGCGTTGGGGCCTTTTGCATCGGGGAGTAGATCGAGTACACGCGCTATCGGGTGCAGGTTGACGGTTGAGCCGTCATGAGGTATATTTGTCATGTGCCGTTGGTCGCAAATCACCGTTTGAGCTAAGTCTACAAAAACAAAAAGCTCGGACGGTGTTTTGCTGTCTCCTATCTTTGGCGACTAAGTGAACAATATTTCAATCCTCACCCAGTCGTGAGACCGGGTGCAATGGACAATAAAAAAGGCGTGGGGATACGAGAAGCTTATGGCTTTCTCGTATTCACCCACGCCTTTATTGATCGAATTCGATGGCGGGCTGGTACCTCCCTTGGATGCACTCGACAAAGTGCGGGAGCCTGTCATCATGATAGCAGACTGCTTGAACGCCTGTCTAGTGGATATCTTATCTATGAGTTCACGCAAAAGTATGGTTGTTTTGTACATACTGCTTGCCTGCCCTTCGCCCGTATACTTTTGATGTTAGTTGCTGTGAGCTGAATGGTGAGCGCGTTGGAATGCTTGCCTGCCATTCAGCTCTGGCTATGCAACGGCTTTTTCTTTGCGAGTGCTGGGCCGGGGCCTCACTCGCGGCGTCCCTTGCGGTCGCACGTGATACGCTTCCACACTCGCCAGGCTGTACTCATTGGTGCGGCCATCCCTCGGACGGTATTCAAGCTTGCCATTCTTCGCAAGCATCCTCACATAATCGGCTGAAACCTCATGATCGGTATTCCTGGTAAGGATAGCGGCCGCCTCATGTGCGTCAATCCATCGGTCTTTCGTTGCCATTCGTGCTGGACCTCCTTCTATTCTGCTGACAGATATCTTTCTCTTATAGTATACCTGACAAATATTCGTATGTCAAGCGCAAAGGCATGAAAAACGAATATTTGTCATTCTCGTATATTGCTTCTAAAATGGTGCATTTACCCTTGACAAATATCTTTCTGTAGGTTATACTTATATCAGAGACAAGGGAATGCACATTCACAACTGAACAAGCCGGCAAGTAAAGTGAAGCCCGCATCCAACGGATGGTACAAGGGCAAGCGAGATAAGCGAACCGGGGAGGCGAGAAGCAACAAAAAGAGAGAGCAGTCAATCGACTGCTCCAAGTCGAGCCGCAACCACTCAAAGTTAAAGGCTCTCAGAAGGAGTATACACCATGAAAAAGCAAGCAACCGTAAAGACACCGAAGACCGTCACCGTGATCGCAGTCTACAAGTTCACCAAAGTCGCTCGTATCTGCTTCGAAGTTCTCAGCAGCGACGAGATCACCAAGTACAACACCTGCTTCAATGG
>WNGR01009632.1_pt1 | contig 15773 bp, 8 predicted proteins | sample 5407581 | NCBI WGS metagenome assembly WNGR01 (sample SAMN13153383, study PRJNA577476) | soil metagenome | isolation source: 80 cm soil or saprolite under Garry oak tree replicate 2 | place: USA:California | collected 2016-06-15
CAAATGCCGTCTTGACCTGAGAATTCACACCAACGGCGTTTTACTGGACGAAGAATTTTGTGAGTTCTTTGCTGAGCATGATATAAAGATCGGTATCTCCATCGACGGCGACCGGGCCGCTAATGACCGGCATCGCAGGTATGCAGATGGGCGCAGCAGCTACGACAAGGTAATCCGTGCCATCGGGTTGCTGCGCACCGGCCGTTTCCGTGATCTGTACGCGGGATTGCTCTGCACGATCGACCTCGCCAACGATCCGCTGGTGGTCTACGAGTCATTAATGGAGCTGGATCCTCCCCGGATCGACTTCCTGCTGCCGCACGCCACCTGGGATAACCCGCCGGCCCGCACGGAGGGCACTGACGCCCAGTACGGTGACTGGCTGATCGCCATCTTCCGCCGCTGGCTCGCTTCAGGGCGCCCAGTTCAGGTACGGATGTTCGATTCGATCTCTTCCACGCTTAACGGCGGGGAAAGTCTCACCGAGGCTCTCGGACTCACACCCGCCGGTCTCGTCGTCATCGAGACCGATGGCGCCTACGAACAGGTTGATTCCCTGAAGGCCGCATTCCACGGCGCACCTGCCACCGGATTCGATGTCTTCCATCACTCCCTGGACATCGTCGGACAGCATCCCGGCATCGTCGCCCGCCAGAAAGGACTGGATGGACTATGCCGGACGTGCCGGGAATGCCCGGTAGTCGCCAGCTGCGGCGGCGGCCTGTACACCCACAGATACCGGACGGGAACCGGCTTCGCCAATCCATCGGTCTACTGCCCCGACCTGCTCAAGCTGATTACCTACATCAGCGGCCACCTGCCGAAGGAGGCCGCAGGATGGCCAGAAGTCCCGGCCCATGTCATGAGCGATGGCGACTTCCGGGCGGTGGCGGCCGGTTTCGGTAATGCCGCGGCCGTCGCGCAGCTCATCGACGCTCAGCGCACGCTGCGCCGCGCCCTTCTGGGTGCCGTTTACCGGGAAGGGATCAAGACGTCCGCAGTATCCGATCCGGTCAAGGCTGGGTTGCAGACCGCCTGGGCGGTGCTGACCACGATCGACCGCAAGCTGCCAGAAGCCCTGGACGCCGTGCTCAGCCATCCCTACGTCCGGGTCTGGGCGGTGCGGTGTCTCGAGCAGCTGAGGACGCCCCCGCCTGCGCGCCAGGCGTCGCTAGGTGGCTCGCTCCCCGACCGAGGACTAGCCGCTGACCTCGGCCATCTCGGCGCGATCGCCGCCGTGGCCGCCGCCAGGGCCGGGGTAGAGACGGCTGTCATCGTCCCGGTCGTGGATGCTGCTGTGCATTTGCCGACACTCGGCAGACTCGTCATCAGCGCGGCGGCTCAGGACGAGCCCGAGATGGCGGTCGTTGACGTGACCGACAGCGCCGTCATCGTCCGGGCCCGCGAAAACTGCTGGACGCTGTCCATTACCGACCTTCTCGCGCACGAGCCCGGCGCTGCTGCGATGAACGGGTTCGGCGGGCCCGGCGAATGGCAGCCGGTGCGCTTGCTGCGCGCGCCCGGTCTCTGCGTTGCGCTCGAAGATACCGATCCCTACCGCGACTGCCATCACTGGCGAGCCGCGTCACGGCTGACGGAGGCCGAGTTTGGCCGGTGGCAGCGGTCTTTCCTGGCCGCGTGGCAGGAAATCGATCGCGAGCACGGAGCCTATGCCCCCGCGCTTGCTGCAGGCCTGACCACGGTCATGCCGTTGGCGGGCATAGCGGAACGCCGCGAGGTCAGCGCGACCGCCCGGCACGCCTTCGGTGCCGTCGCCGCAGCGCTGCCGGGCGATCCGGTGACCCTTGCCCTGCTGCTCATTCATGAGTTCCAGCACGTCAAGCTCGGCGCTGTGCTCGACCTTTACGATCTTTACGACCCGACCGACGGTCGGCTCTTCCATGCGCCATGGCGGGAAGACCCGCGCCCACTCGAGGGGCTCTTGCAGGGCACCTATGCGCACCTTGCGGTCACTGATTTCTGGCGTGTCCGTCAAGAGGTGACGTCAGGTGCGGCCGCCGACGTGGCTGGCCAACGGTTCGCGTACTGGCGTGCGCACACCTGTGACGCGATCGAGACCCTGGTGAGCTCCGGGTCGCTGACCCCGCTCGGGGAGCAGTTCGTCGACGAGATGCAACACTCGGTCACCTCATAGCGCCAGGACCCACCTGCCCTTGTGGCCTGGCGGCTCAGGACGAGGCCGGGCCCACTGCAGCCAGCGAGCGCTATGCGACGGCCCAAAGTAGGGCATCCCCCCTGGTCACCTGCTCTAAGGTCCTTTATTATACCTAATCAGGGGCGCTTCCAGGGTCGAATGGCGCCCGGTCGGCTGCGGGAAGGGCTGGGCTTAGGTGCCGCTTGATAGGGGAAAGCGCCAATGAGTTTGGGGCGCGATGTCAGGCCGTACTTCTTTCTGAGCTATGCGCGGACTCCCAAACGCGATCAGGCGGACAAGGAAGATCCGGATCGTTGGATTAATAAACTGTACAAGGATTTGTGCGACGCTATTTTACAAATGACAGATGCCCTGCCTGATGAGGCAGGCTTCATGGATCGTGAAAACAGGCTCGGCGCCGAGTGGTCGCCTGAGCTGACGGCCGCGCTTGCTACATGCCGTGTTTTCGTACCGCTTTACTCTCGGCGTTATTTTGAAAGTGATAACTGCGGCAAGGAATGGTTTGCCTTCGCGCGCCGTGAGGTAAATTACAGAGCGCGGGGACGCAAGCTAGCTAGTGCGATTGTTCCCGCTCTCTGGACCAGGGTCGAGCGGGACAGGATACCGGAGGTCGCCCAGTCCCTTCAGTACGACCACTCCGATCTTGGTGAGCGTTACTGCACCGAGGGCTTCTACGGAATCATGAAGCTGCAGAATTATCGCGCGGACTATCACCGGGCGGTGCATAGACTCGCCGAACGCATCGTCGCGGTCGGTGACGCGAGCGTGGCCCACCCCGATGACCAGTTCACCCAGGAGATGCAGCAGAAGGATTTTGAATCGCTCCAAAGCGCGTTCGGCCCGGCCAGCGTGCGGCGTACGACCAACAGCCAGCTTCACATCGCGGTGCTGGCCCATGACGTGACCACGCTGCCACCCGGCCGGGCCAGGGACTACTACGGCGCGACACCCCATACCTGGAGCCCGTACCGGCCGGACTATCCGCAGCCAGTCGCTGACTATGCGCAGGAGTTAGCCAAGAAATGCCTCGACTGCAAGCCCCTGATCGGGGCGGTTGAGGATGACCCAATGGCCTGGGCCAGCGACCGACAGCCGATACCACCGAGCCTGTGTCTGGTTGATGCGTGGGTGAGCCTGTCCGAAGCGCATCACGAACGGCTGGAACGCCTGAACGACGTCCGAGAGTCCTGGGTCAGCGTTCTTGTGCCCTGGAATGCCAGGGACCCGGAGATGCGCGCAGCCGAGCATGATCTTCGCGAGCAGCTGCACCACCGTCTGGGCCGCAAGCTCGCTGGCGTGCCGAGACGTTGCCAGATGGCAGCGAATGGAATCCCTACCCTCCAGGATTTTGGCCAGATTCTGCCCGAGATGACGATGATCATGCTGAAGAGATTCCGCAGAGACGCGCCTGCGCATCCGCCCGCAGGACCGGTACTAGAGCGGCCGCGGCTGAGAAGAGCCGACCCTGATGATTCCGGAGACTGACGATGAGCGAGCCCAGCCAAGGCCAGATCATTACCTTCTACTCGTACAAGGGTGGCACCGGCCGCACGATGGCGCTCGCCAATGTTGCCTGGATCCTCGCCAGCAACGGAAAACGGGTCCTAGCCGTGGACTGGGATCTGGAATCACCCGGATTGCATAAGTTCTTCCATCCCTTCCTGGACGAGTCGACGGTCAGTGCCACGCCAGGCGTGATTGAGATAATCAACGACTACGCGATGGCCGCACTCAACCCGAGGCCACGTGACGATGCCTGGCATTTAGAATACGCACGTGTGGAGCGGCATGCTGTTTCCCTGGAATGGAAATTCCCCGATGCGGGCAGGCTGGACTTTCTTTCTGCCGGGCGCCAGAATCGCGATTATTCTGCCGCAGTCTGCTCGATCGACTGGGATAACTTTTACGAGCGGCTCGGCGGCGGCCGGTTTTTCCGCGCGATGCGGGAGGATATGAAGCAGCAGTACGATTATGTCCTGATCGACAGCCGCACCGGCCTATCCGATGTCGCGGATATCTGCACGATCGAACTGCCCGATGTCCTGGTAGTGTGTTTTACGCTCAGCGATCAGAGCATAGAGGGAGCCGCTAACGTCGCTCGCCAGATTAGCGGCCGGTATCGCGACCGCAATATCACGGTTCTGCCGGTGCCGATGCGCATTGAGGATGGCGAGAAGGAGAAGCTTGACATCGGGCGTGCCTTGGCTCGGACGCGGTTCGAGGGCTTCCCGGCGGGATTGACCCAGGAGGGCTCAGCGCTGTACTGGGCCTCGGTCGAGGTACCCTACAAGCCGTTTTACGCCTTTGAGGAGACTTTAGCGACGTTCGGCGACGATCCGGCATCGCCAGCCTCGCTACTGGCTTCGTTTGAACGGATCACCGACTCGGCCACGGGCGGACAGGTTACGGCCATGCGCCCGATACCGGACGACCTCCGACTTCAGTACAAGGAGGCCTACGCCCGCCGCCAGCCGGCCGCCCTCACGCAGGTTTACCTGAGCTACGCACCAGAGGACCGTATGTGGGCCGACTGGATTGAGGCCGTGCTTACCCGCGCGGGATTCCGGGTCACACCGCGTTGCACGGTGACCAGAGCCGGCGCGGAAGGTAGTGACCTTCGCAGCGATCTCCTGACCGAACGCGACCTCCAGGGCGCTCCCCGGGCGATCGCGGTACTCTCGTCCGCCTATATGCATTCGGCCGATGCCAGATCCATCTGGAAGGCGCTGTCGGCCGTTGAGGCGGCCGGCACCCACGGGCAGCTAGTGCCGATCCGGGTTAGCGACGTCAGGCTCACAGAGCCGTTCACCGCGTACCCAGTCGTGGACCTGGCGCGGATGGACGCCAGCCAGGCGACCGCCAGACTGCTGTGGGCACTTGACCGGCCTGCGCAGCCGGCCGGAAGTATGGCGGCGCAGGCCGAGGAGCCCCGATTCCCTGGCACTATCCCCCCGATCTGGAATGTACCGGCCAGGAACGCTGACTTCACGGGCCGCGGCGCGACGCTGGAACTGCTGCGCGACAAGCTAGCCGGCGGAGGCGTGGCGGTGGTGGTCGCGCAGGCGCTATACGGGCTTGGCGGCGTGGGCAAGACCCAGCTCGCGCTGGAGTACGCCCACCGGTTCATGGCCGACTACGACCTGGTCTGGTGGGTGCCGTCTGAGCGGGCTGAGGAGATCAGCCTCGCGCTGGCGGATCTGGCCAGGAAGATGGGGCTCCAGGTCGGCGACAACGTGGCCGAGGCATCAGAGGCCGCCCTGGAAGAACTGCGCCGCGACACTACCCCGCACTGGCTGCTCATCTTCGACAACGCCGACGACCCTAAGCAGCTTGAGCCCTACCTGCCTGGCGGGACCGGCCACGTCCTGATTACCTCGCGGAATCAGGCATGGGGCCACGCTGCCGAGCCTCTGGAGGTGGACGTCTTCACGAAGGAAGAAAGCGTCGCGCATCTCCTGCGGCATGTGCCCAAGCTGGATATAGATGAGGCGCACCGGGTCGCCGAAGCCCTGGGTCATCTGCCGCTGGCGGTCGAGCAGGCCAGCGCCTGGCTGGAGCAGACCGGGATGCCTGCGCGCGCCTATATCGACCAGCTGGCGACGGAGTCCACCAGGATCCTGGCGCTGAATCAGCCGCCGGACTACCCGATGCCGGTGGTGGCAACGTGGAACCTTTCTTTCGACCAGCTACGTTCACCGGCATCCGTGCGCCTGCTGCAGATACTGGCATTCTGCTCTCCAGGGCCGATCTCCATGGATCTGCTTTACAGCGATGAGATGAACGCGTCCCTGCTGCCCTTCGACGAGACACTGGCTGAGAAGCTCATGCTCGGCCGAGTCATCCGGGATATCAGCCGGTTCGCTCTCATCAAGGTCGACCAGGGCACCAACTCGCTGACGATTCACCGTCTCGTCCAAGCCGTGATCCGTTCCCAGATGACAGACGAAGAACAGGTCGAGGCCAGGCACGAGGTGCACAAGATCCTCGTCGGCGCCCGGCCGCGCCAGGGAGAGACGGACGACCCGGCAAACTGGTCAACCTACGACATCATCTGGCCTCATCTCGGCCCCTCCCAGGCTGAGGAATGCGACGACCCGCGGACCCGCCAACTGCTCATCGACTGGGTTCGGTACCAGTGGAAGCTCTGTGAGTTCGAGTCCTGCCTGAACCTGGGCAGGCGTCTGGAGAATCTGTGGACCCGTGAGCTTGGGCCTGACCATCAGCAGACCCTGCACCTGCAGTTCCACATCGCCAATGTGCTGAGATCCGAGGGCCGGTTCGGTGAGGCCCGCGAGCTTGACACGTACGTCCTCGAGCGGCAGCGGGCCGTGCTTGGACCTGAACATCCGCACGCTCTGATGACAGCGGGCGGCTTGGGTGCCGATCACCGTGCACTCGGCGACTACCAAGAGGCTCTGGCCTCAGACCGACAGACCCACGAGAGCTTTAAGGAGCAGTTCGGCGAGGATTACCTGCGGACATTGCAGGCGGCTCACAACCTGGCGAGCTCACTGCGGCTGGTCGGTGACTGCTTCGCGGCGCGCGCACTCGATGAGGAGACGCTGGCACGTCAGCGGAGTGCGCTAGGAGCCGAGCATCCCTTCACCCTCTTGTCTGAGGCCAGCCTGGCCCACGATATGCGTGCCGCGGGCGCGTTCCGGGACTCAGTGAACCAGCTGCGTGTCACCCTGGAGACGTACCGGGCAGTGCTCGGCGACGAGATGCTGGAGACGATGCGCACCGCCACGAGCCTGGCTGTCTCACTGCGCAAGGCCGGGGAGCAGTCCGAGGCCATGAACCTGGCGTATGACACCTACGAGCGTTACAAGCGCCGCTATGGCAGCGACACGCCCGATGCGCAGTCGTGCGCACTGAACCTTGCCTGCGACTACGCAGCGGTCGACGACATGCCCAGGGCGCAGGAGCTGGTCACCGAGGTTAAGGCCGTGCACCAGGCCAGCCTGGGTCAGGACCATCCGAACACCATGGTTGCCGCCAACAACCTGGCGTGCTACCTCCGTTGCATTGGCCGGCTCCCGGAGGCGCTTGCGCTAGCCGAGGACACGCTGCGCCACATGCGTCGAAGGCTTGGCGACAAGCATCCCCTGACCCTCTCCTGCTCGGTCAACCTGGCAAACTGCCTGGGCGACTCCGAGGAGTTGGCGGGAGCCATGGCCCTTGAGCGTGAAACCATTTCACGACTGCAGGAAACGCTCGGCGCGGACCATCCGGACACTCTTATCTGCGAGGCAAACCTCGCAGTTACGCTGCGCGCAGCGGGCGAGGAGAAGGGGGCCGAGGAACTGAGAGACAGGCTTCTCGATGACTTCAGCCGGATCCTCGGGGCAGGTCATCCGGATATCTCTCAGCTGCGGAAGTGGCAGCGAATCAATCGGGATCTCGAGCCGCAGGTCATCTGACCAGGCGGCCGGCCATTGGTCCCTGGGTGATACCGCGATCACCGGGCTGACAGCCACCGGAGGATGTCCGGAAGCACGTCAAGCGCGCCGAAATGGGCTGCGCCAGCCTGGACGACCACGGCCGCACTGGGAATCTTGTCCGCAAGCCATCTGGCGTGGCTGGCTGGGGAGAAGACATCACTGGCGCCGTGCCAGAGCAGGACGGGGGTCGTAACGGCGGCCGGCTCGAAGCCCCACGGTGAGCAAAACGCCAGCACGTCATCGATCCAGCCGTAGTCTGACGTCCGCAGAGCCTCGGTATAGCTCTCCATCAGCTTCGACCGGATACCCCGGTCTGCGACCACCCGCCGGTCCGGGTCGGGCAGCTCCGCCTGCAGGGTTGCGATCAGGCTCGCCGGGTTGGCCCGGATGGCGTCCGCGGTCGCTCTCGTGTGGGCGGCGATGCCCTCGTAACCGTTCGCTGCCGCCGTGAACTCCAGGACATTCGACTGCGCCATCCCGTCGAACCAGTCGAGCCCGTCAGCCCCGTGCGGGGCCAGCCCGACCAGGACGGCAGCCCTTGTCGTGTGCTCGGGCAGCAGTGCGGCACAGGCCAGGGCATGGGGGCCGCCGCCCGACCGGCCGACCACCGCGAACTTCTCCAGGCCATAGGCATCCGCGATCGCCAGCACGTCGGCCGCCACGTCCGCGACCCTCCGGCCTGCCATGCGGTCCGATCCCCCGTAACCTGGCCGGTCGAAGGAGATCAGCCGGACGCCCAGCCGGTGCAGAACGGCGGATCGCGGGTGGGGGCCCAGCCGGCTTCCCGGAGTTCCGTGCAGGAGAAAGACTGGTCTTCCGTCGGGGTCGCCGTATACCTGGGTGGAAAGTCGCCTGTCGTCGGCCGCTCGCACCGTGCGCTTCAAGATCGTCCCTAGCCACGCCCGCGCCGCTGCCTCCGCTGCCTCCGCTGCGGCGACGCAACCTCCAGCATGCCGCCGCCGAGCCGACAACGGAAGAGATGCCACCGTAAGCGGTTTGGCCTGTCGCGTACCATCTGCACCGCTAGCCTGCTCTGCAAGCCTCTGGCCCAGCTTTCACCTATTTGGGAAGCCCTTGACAAGCCAAATCAGCCTCGGCGACTGTTCTCGTATAGCCATAATTCGGGTTATCGCCACAGATAGCGAGCGCTCATGATGATCGGCGGGTGTCGCCGGACGCCGTCCGGCGAGCTCATGGCCGCCGAGCGGGTGCTGCAGTACGGGCCAGGCACTGACAGGAGGAACAGACTGTGAAGATTGACGCCTTCTGCCACATCATGCCGCGTGCGTACTACGACCGGTTCTTCGAGCTGGATGAAACTGTCCACTCCGCGAACCTGCGGCGGCGGGTGTCGAACATCCCGTGCCTGGTCGACATGGATGTGCGCTTCGCTCAGATGGACGAGTTCGGCGACTACCGCCAGATCATCAACATCTGCGCGCCCCCCGTGGAGGATCTCGGCTCTCCCGAGATCTCCAGGGAGATGGCGCGGATCGGCAATGAGGCCATGGCCGACCTCGTCCGGTCCCACCCGGATCGCTTCGCCGGCTTCTGTGCCTGCGTGCCCATGGACGATCCCGACGCCGCCGTGACCGAGTTCGAGTACGCGACGGGCCAGCTTGGCGCGGTCGGCGCGCAGATCTACACGCATGTGCACGGCGAGGCCATGGATGACGCCCGGTTCGATCCGTTCTACGCCGCGGTGGCCGGGTTCCGCGGCCTGCTGCAGGTCCACCCGTGCCGCAATTCGGCGTGGGCCGACTACCCCACCGAGAAGCGGTCGCGCTACGAGATCTGGTGGACCTTCGGCTGGGAGTACGACCTGTCGGCCTTCATGGCCCGGATCGTGTTCTCCGGGGTTCTGGAGCGCTACCCGGATCTCAAGCTCCTGATCCACCACGGCGGCAGCATGGTGCCTCATTTCTCCGGCCGGGTCGGGCCGGGCTGGGACCAGCTCGGCGCGCGCACCCCGCCGGATCAGCAGGAAGATATCCAGGGCTACCCGCTGACCAGAAGGCCCATCGAGTACTTCAAGCAGATGTACGGCGACACCGCGATGTTCGGGGCCGCGCACGCGCTGCGCTGCTCGATCGACTTCTACGGTGCCGACCACATTCTGTTCGGCTCCGACAGCCCATTCGATCCGGAGCGAGGGCCGGGCTACATACGCGCCTCGATCAAGAACCTCGAGGAGATCGGGCTCAGCGAGGCGGATAAGGAAGCCATCTTCCGCGGTAACGTCACGCGCCTGACCGGGCTCACCATTAAGGCGTGATCCGCCGTGCCAGGAGGAGCCGGCCAGGCGGACGGCGGAGCCGGGCCCGGCGCAGGTACCCGCAGCCGGGCGAATCCCGCGGTGGCTGCCGCGGCTGGCGAGGGCGGAGCGTTAGGCAGCAGCGGGGTGGCGGCTGAGACCCGCGCGGGCCGGGTGCTGCTGCGGCGGTCCCGGCCAGCCGCTGGCATCGCGGCAGCCCTTGGCCTGTGGGCGCTGCTCACGCAGACGGGGCTGCTCAGCAGCGAAGGGCCGCTGCTGTCCAGCCTGGGGACGACCCTGGAGAGCCTGCTGCTCGGCCTGGCCATCGCGTCGGCCGCTGGCGCCGTGCTCGGCGTCGCGGTCGGGACTTCGGTGTGGGCCGATGCCGCGACAGACGTCATCGTGAGGATGGCGCGCCCGCTCCCGTCGCTGGCGCTCATCCCGATCGCGATATTGCTGGCCGGGCTCGGCACGACGATGACATCCGGCCTGGTCGCGTTCGCGGCGTTCTGGCCGGTCTTCATCAACGCGCGCTATGCGGCCCGGCAGGTCGAGCCGTTACAGCTGGACACCGGGCGCGCGCTGGGTTTCGGGCGATGGGAGCTGATCTGGCGGGTCGTCGTGCCGAGCGTGGCCCCGGCCATCGCCACGGGCGTCCGGGTCGCAGCGGGCATCGCCACGGTCGTCACCATCTCCGTTGAGCTGGTGGCCGGCACGGGCGGGCTTGGGGGGTACGTCATGCACGCACAGGAGGGCGGCGCGACCGCCATGATGTACGCCGGGATCGTGGTCGGCGGCCTTCTGGGGTGGCTGCTCAGCGTCGGCATCGGCGCGCTCGCGCGGAAGGCGCTTCGCTGGGACGCCGCGGCCGCCGGCCGGGCGGTGCCGTCATGACCCCCGTGACCGTCGGGCCAGCCGCGCGCCGCCGGCGCGCGGCCCGGCGGCGGCTCGGCCTGCGCTCGGCGGGCTGGCTCGGGGTGCTGGCCGTGGCGGCGGCCTGGCAGCTGACCTCCGTGGCCCTGCACAAGCCGACCCTGCCCACGTTCACCACCGCGCTGTCGGCCGTGGGCCAGGTGGTCACCGGCCCGGCGCTGACCGCCGACATCCTGCCCTCGCTGGCCCGCGCGCTGATCGGGTTCGCGATCAGCGCCGTGGCGGGCATCGTCATCGGACTCACGCTCGGCTACGTGCGCCGTCTGGGCGACTATTGCACCGCGGTCATCGACTTCCTGCGGTCGGTGCCGGCCCCGTTGCTCATCCCGCTGGCGATCGTGCTGCTCGGCCTCGGCGGCCAGATGGTCGTGGCCGTGGTCGTCGCCGCGGCCGTGTGGCCCGTCCTGATCAACGCCTTCGACGCCGCGCGGCGGACCGAGCCGCTGTACCTCGACACCGCGCGCTCGTGCGGGATCCGGGGCGTAACGCTGCTGCGGCTCGTGCTGCTGCCATCCGCGCTGCCCATGATCATGGCCGGCCTGCGGATCGCGCTGAGCACCTCCCTGGCGGTGCTGGTCGTCGCCGAGATGCTCGGCGCCAGTTCCGGCATCGGCTACTTCATCCAGGAGGCGCAGCAGACATTCCAGATCCCGCAGACCTACGCCGGGATCATTGTCCTGGCCGGCGTCGGATGGCTTCTGGACACCGTGTTCCTGCTGGCCGAGCACAGGCTGCTGCGGTGGGAACGGGCCGTGGCCAGGGAGCGGCATGTCTGAGCCGCCATTCCTCAGCGTCCTCGGCGTGAGCAAGAGCCTGACGTCGGCCGACGGGCGCGTGTTCCTCGTCAACCGGGACGTCACCATGACCGTCCAGCCCGGCGAGTTCATCTCGATCGTCGGCCCTTCCGGCGCGGGGAAGACCACGCTGCTGCGCACGCTCGGCGGCCTGACCGCCCCGGACTCCGGCACCGTCCAGCATCGCGGGGAGCCCACCCGGGGTGTCCCGTCCTGGCTGTCCATCGTGTTCCAGGAGTACAACAAGACGTTGTTCCCGTGGCTCTCGGTGCGCAAGAACGTGCGGCTCGCCGTCCGCGACATCCCCAAGGAGGCCGCGGACCTCCAGATCGACGAAGCCCTGGCCCAGGTCGGGCTGGCTGATTTCGACAGCCACTACCCCTGGGAGCTGTCCGGGGGGATGCAGCAGCGCGTGGCGCTGGCGCGGGCCATGGCCAGCCATCCCGAGCTGCTGCTCATGGACGAGCCTTTCGCCTCAGTCGACGCGCTGACCAGGGCAAAGCTGGAGGACATGGTCCTGGGCCTGTGGCAGCAGGCCCGTTTCGCCGCCATCCTCGTCACCCACGACATCGGCGAGGCGATCTACCTGAGCGACCGGGTCATGGCGCTGTCCGGACGCCCGTCCACGATCCTCTCCGAGGTCCGCATCGACCTGCCGCGCCCGCGCTCGCAGTCCGTGACCAGGGCGCTGCCCCGGTTCCACGAGCTCAGCACCCAGCTGCTGGCCCTGGTGGAACACGCCGGGCAGGAGATGCGGTGAGCGCGGTGAGCCCAGAAGCCGTTGCTGCGCACCGTCTGGTCGAACTCGACGATCTATCCCCCGAGTCAGTCCGCCGCCCGGAGTTCCGGGCCGGACGCTACCAGTGAAGGAGTCAGCCATGCAGAGGCCCGAAAGGATCCCCAGCGCATTAGGAAGAAGGACCCCAAGCGCATGGGGGCGCCGCGCCCTGACGTGCGCGCTGGCCGCGATCGCGCCTGCGGCCGCGCTGCTCGCGGCCTGCGGCAGCAGCGGCAGCAGCAGTTCGGCCGGCAGCCAGCCGTCCACAGGGACCCTCACCGTGGGGATCCCGCCGGTGACCGATCTCGCCAATCTCTACGCCGCCCAGAGCCTGGGCTACTTCAAGAGCCGGGGGCTGACCGTCAAGATCACTTACCTTAACGGCGGCGCGGCGCTGATCCCCGCCATGGAGTCCGGCTCGGTCAACATCGGCGAGTCCAACCTGGTGTCGGTGCTGCAGGCGCAGCAGCAGCACCTGGGCATCAAGTGCTTCGCCGGCGGCTGGCGGTCGCCCACCGCGGCGCAGCTGTCCCTCGTCGTCTCGCCCAAGTTCGCCGGCTCGGTCACGACGGCATCGGGGCTGGCCGGCAAGACGGTCGCGGTCAACGCGCTGAACAACTCCAACCAGCTGGTGACCGACAAGTACCTCCAGGCGCACGGGGTGAACCCGGCGTCGGTCCACTTCGTCGGGCTCGCCTACCCCGACATGCCCGCAGCCCTGTCCTCTGGGCGGGTCGCCGCGGCGATCATCGATGAGCCGTTCACCACCATCGTGACCACCACCCAGGGGTCGAAGATCCTCGCCGCCGAGCCCGACCAGGCGATCGCGGCGCACGCCCTCTACGCCTGCTGGGTGGCCCCGTCGGCCTGGCTCAGCGGGCACCGGCAGCTGGCCGCGAAGTTCGTGGCCGCCATCAGCCAGGCCAACAGCTACATCGCGGCACACCCGGCGTACCCGGCCACGATCCTGCCGAAGTACACGGCGGTCTCGGCCGGCATGGCCGGGCACGTGACGCTGCCCGACTTCACGACCCAGATGACCGCGGCCGAGGTGCAGCCGTGGGCGGACGCGGCCGCCGAATTCAAGATGACGAACTCGGTGATAGCGCCCTCGTCCATCATCACCAGCGTCCCCGCGTCCGGGGGCAGCTAGCGGGCGGCGGCGGCCCCGTCCGGGGCAGCGACGGTCGCCACCGGCGGCGGAACTTGGTACAAAGCACCTGAGAAGGTTCACGTACGCCCAAGGAGTCACCATGACGCTCACCGCCGCCAGCATCGCGGACTTCGGTCTCGACGCGAAGTACCGCGTCACCGACGGTGGCGTGCTCGTCACCGGTGTCCAGGCGCTCGTCCGCGTGCTGTTCGACCAGATCCGTGCCGACCGCCGCCGGAACCTCAACACCGCCGCGCTGGTCAGCGGCTATCCCGGGTCGCCGCTTGGCGGCTTCGACCAGGCGCTGCAGCGCACCGGGGTTTTGCTCGCCGAGCATGACGTGCACCTGGTGCCCGGGGTGAACGAGGACCTCGCGGCCACCGCCGTGTGGGGCAGCCAGCAGGACAACCTCGCGCCGCTGAGCCGGCACGACGGGGTCATCGGCATGTGGTACGGCAAGGCGCCGGGCGCGGACCGCTGCGGTGACGTCTTCCGGCACGCCAACCTGCACGGCGTCGGCACCAACGGCGGCGTGATCTGCGCCGTGGGCGACGACCCCCAGTCCAAGTCGTCCACCCTGCCGAGCGCGAGCGAGGCCGCGCTGTACGACGCGGGCATGCCGATCCTCGCGCCCGGCACGCCTCAGGAGGTGCTCGACCTCGGCCGCCACGGCTACGAACTGTCGCGCTACACCGGCTGCTGGACCGGCTTCAAGATCGTCACCTCCGTCGCGGACGGATTCGGCTCGGCCGATGTCGCCGTGGACAGGATCTCCCCGGCGCGGCCGGAGCTGGCCTTCGACGGCCAGCCGTGGCGGTTCGCGCAGCGGCCCACCTTTTTCCTGCCGCACACGCTCGACCTCGAGGCGGAACTCTACGAGCGCCGCCACCCCGCGGCGCGGGCGTACGCGGCCGAGAACGGGATCAACGCGGTGGAGGCCGACCCGCAGGACGCCTGGCTGACGATCATCAGCTCCGGCCGCACCTACCGGGAGGTGCGCCAGGCCCTCGCCGACCTGGGTCTGGCCCGCGACCAGGAGGTCCGCGACGCAGGGATCCGCCTGGTCCGGCTGGGGATGATCTACCCGCTGGAGCCGGGCATCGTCCGGGCCGCCGCCCGGGGCGTCGCGGAGATCCTCGTGGTCGAGGAGAAGCGCCCGTTCATCGAGCGCTTCGTCCGCGAGCAGCTCTACGACCTCAGCGAACGACCGCGCGTGGTGGGCAAGCGCGACGAGAGGGACGCTCCGTTGCTCCCGGTCAACGGCGAGCTGAACGCCGACCGGCTGCGCCCCATCCTGGCCCGCCGGCTGCAGTCACGGCTGGCCACGCCGCAGATCGTGGCCGCGGCGAACCCGCCCGCCCCGCGCCAGCAGCTGACGGTTCTCCCCGCAGCGCCCGCCCGCACCGCCGCGTTCTGCAGCGGCTGCCCGCACAACCGGTCCACCGTGCCCGGCGCCGGCTCGCCGGTCGGCGGCGGCGTGGGCTGCCACGCCATGGTCATGTGGCTGGACCGCGGCGCCGTCACCTATAGCCAGATGGGCGGCGAAGGCGCGCAGTGGATCGGCCGCGCGCCGTTCACCGACGTGCCGCACCTCGTGCAGAACGTGGGCGACGGCACGTTCTTCCACTCTGGCAGCCTGGCCGTGCGCGCGGCCGTGTCCGCCGGGGTGACCATGACCTTCAAGGTCCTCTACAACGGCGTGGTCGCGATGACGGGCGGGCAGGACCCGGCCGGGCAGCTCGACGTGCCGCACCTGTGCCAGGCCATGGCGGCGGAGGGCGTGGCCCGCATCATCGTCGTGAGCGAGGACCCGTCCCGCTACGGCCGCAGGCCCAAACTTCCATCCGGAACGCAATTGTGGGGCCGGCATCGCCTGGCCGAAGCCGAGCGTGTCCTGGCGGGCTGCCCGGGCGTCACGCTCCTGGTGTACGACCAGGCCTGCGCGGCCGAACTGCGGCGGCTGCGCAAGCGCGGCAAGGCGCCGGTGCGCACGCAGCGCGTGGTCATCAACGAGGCCGTGTGCGAGGGCTGCGGCGACTGCGGCGTCAAGTCCAACTGCCTGTCCGTGCATCCGGTGGACACCGACCTGGGCCGCAAGACCCAGATCGACCAGGCGTCGTGCAACACCGACTACAGCTGCCTCGACGGCTACTGCCCGTCGTTCGTGACGGTGCTTGCCTCGGGGGGACGACCCCCCCAGACCCCCCCGCGTGCCCCCACCCACCTCCCCTTCCCCCTTCACGG
>WNGR01004365.1_pt1 | contig 15769 bp, 12 predicted proteins | sample 5407581 | NCBI WGS metagenome assembly WNGR01 (sample SAMN13153383, study PRJNA577476) | soil metagenome | isolation source: 80 cm soil or saprolite under Garry oak tree replicate 2 | place: USA:California | collected 2016-06-15
GCGAGGATGGGAAGTGATGGTAGGCTCAAATTACCTAACCGTTCATTGTTACAGGCTTTGTTATGATCGCTCGCCGCAATCCACACCTGGCATCCCACTTTGTGCCCAATCTTCGCGAGCAACCATTGCAGGTGTGTGCGACACGCGATTCCCTCCCCGCCTCCTTTTTCATCGGCAGGCTGCCTGCTCCTTGCTTCGGCTCGCCTGACGAGCATGCAGGATTGCTTTGGAAGTGAAGATGATTTGCCCAGTTGAGAGGGTGTGGTATGTTGCTTCTCATCGCAGGTGGTATCTGTTGAAAGAGGTTGTCGTACCGACCAGCGACAGAGATGCTCGAGTTCCCAGGAGGAAATGCCAAGTGCTTGTGCAAGCGCGAGGAAGTGTGTACAGAACGAGAAATACGCCTCGATAGGATCATATGGTGATGCGCCATGTTCAGCCAGAATGGCCCGGCGAACATCCCCATAGAAGATGTGCCACCGCTCTTGCGCTTGGATATGCCACCAGATGCTCTGAAAGAAAGGCACTCTGGCCGGTTGGAGCTGGGCTCTCTGAACCTGCTGAGAAGCGATGAGCCCTTCCAGAAAGCGAACGAAAGCCTGCATACGCTGCTGTGCTTCGCGTCTCTCATCGGGAACACGGATCATCAAGCGTAGGAGGTGTGCAAAGGTCTCTTCATTCGGCACGCGCTGAACCAGTTGATTGAAAAACAGCCCTCCGGACATCCCTCGTAAATGGAACACACTCCAGCTACTGTGAGTTCGCTTTTGAAATATCGCGTTGAACGCTTTGAGGCTGATGATCCCATCAAGGAAGGAGTTCAGTATCTGGAGTATTTCTTGCTGGACAGGCGTTCGTTGGAGATCAATCGCTTGATCCTGCTGGACTGCGGTTCTGTCCGCTAAATAGGCCTTTTGTCTCGAGCGCCACCATGTTATCTGCTCACTTGACCACACACTATACTCTCCCTTTCCACTTTTATCGGCGACCGACACATCCACATGCAAATTTATGAATGCCTACCAACGGAATTTGCTAAACATTCATCTTTGGCCTCATCCATGCCGATACCTCACAGTATACCACAAATTCAATAGAATACAAAACTATTACCCATTTTCTCTATCACAAAAGGGTATATAGCCAGTAGGCTAACTGCATGCGTGAATATCTTGATCTTCCTACGATGCCGGAGTACGTCTCCATTAAAGAGGCGGCAAAAATGCTTGGAGTCTCTGACAAGAGAGTCTACGCCTACATTGAGGATGGACGGTTGCCGGCAGTGCGTGCCGCCCATGTCATCATGATCCCGATAGAGGAAGTCAAGAAATTCAAGCCAAAAATTTCAGGTCGTCCCCGAAAAAACACTCCTGATTGGCGCACCTCACCTGAAGATAACATGCTGCTGACAACCTCCATATTTGTGCCTGTGCAAGCTGATCAAAGAGAGAAGTTACAGCAAAGGCTTGAGGAGTTAAAGCAAGAGGGTGAGCTTGTTTTCCCTGGAACTGTAGCACGCTACATCATTTGGAGTAAGACCCATCCTGGTGCTCTGGAAATTCTGCTCATCTGGAGAAGTACAACAATGCCAGAAGAGGCTGACCGGGATGAGTCGCTAGAACGTTTTCAACAGATGCTGGCTGATCTGCTGGATTGGAAGAGTGCTCGATACGACGAGGGACAAATATTACTACACACCTAAATCGGTTCTCTCGTAAATAGCCATTTCATTCTCTTGGATGTCGCCAAGACATAACGCTTGTGTTGCAAAAACTCGCAGAGGAACGCAATGGAAGAAAGCTCTCCTTGCTTGTTGTGCTTAGACAGCCACGCCAGACAGCGGGGCGATGAAGGTGATCTGCCAGGTGATGTCTGCCTTGTTGACTCTCTGCATCTGTCCTTTCCGAATCATGTGCAACGATGGTCTTGCTCAATCTGGTTATTGAGGTATTTGACTTGCAGTATTGCCACGCTATCAGCCAACAGCCCTGTAGCTTTGAGGTTAGCAATGTCTTTGGGATAGATCGCATGCTTGTCGACATTGATCACATGAGGTACCGGTCTGGTGGTATTGGGGTCAGTCGCGTATATACCCTTCGTCTCTTATCCCCCTGCTACGTCGCGCAGTTCGTGAATCCATTTAAATGGACCAGCCCAGGCCATCTCGCTATCGAATTCTGGGATCAATTGTACCGCGTTGGCATCGCGACCGACACAGAGTCGCCAGCCTCGCACTTTCCCTTGTGCATTGGCGACCACATGCTGAAACGAGGCGAAGTCTAGGCGCTGTCTGATCCCTGGGCTGCTCAGTAAACAATCTACGCCAGGGATTGATATAAACAATGGAGCCTCAATCGGACCAACTGATAGCGTCAACGTAGATGATACGCCGGGCAAGCCAAAGGATATCTCTATAGAATCAAGAGCAGGAGCATCTAGGTGCAACCTCTTCCACTGTTGCATGAGTGTCATCAATCCATTCAGGAGCAAATCTTGTTCGATGGTGATTTGTGATAGCGGAGGACGCAGAACAGGAGCATTGCCCGACATAGCTGTTGGCATACAGGAAATGGCAACCGGAACACTGCTCTCACGCGTCTGGGAAACAAAGAAACGGGATGGAGAGGATTGCCACCAGACGAGCAATTCAGAAGCAGATAGAGGTTGGTCGTCTAAGGCTATTTCGCCAGTCACGTACTGCAAATAATCAACGAGTTGCCGCGCGGCGCTTCTCCCCAGCGTAATTGTCCAGGATGGCTGTGCATCTCGTGTGTATCCCTGGATGGTCGTCTGTGAGAAGCGTTGCCCATCGGCCCAGGTAAATTGCACCTCTTGCTGTTCTACAGATATTGGCCTGGTTGTAATCTTCAGAAATGTTCCGTTCGCAGCAAATGGCTGTGATATGCTGTCAGTCTGGGAGGTTGTCCAACGAAGCGCATGCCAGAGGCGAGAGGCCGGTACACGAACCATCGCCGACAGAGTGTGATATGTGGCTTGTGGAGGTTCCGGCGCATACTGGCCGCTTACTGGGAGGGAAGCTTCATAGGAGTTTTGCCGTTCCGAAATGGCATATTTCATCTTGTGCGCACTTTGGGCAACGACCAGCCGATTGCCAATGCGCGGGGCAGCTCCAATCCTGCGCTCGGCGGCTTGGCGTTTTTCCTGGGCTGTCTTTTCTGCTTTGCGTATTTCTGCATCGCTGGCTATTGCCTCTAGCCAGAGGCTCAGCTGTTTCAGTTCGTTTGCATTGACTGGTGATGCTTGCTCCCACCACCTCTGCCAGTCGCTTAGGATGCGCTCGACCAGCCGAGGTTCCGAGACGGCCAGCCCGTATTCGAGGTTGTTTTCCAATCCTGAGAAGGTGGCATTGCCCGATCCTACTATTGCCAGGTGGGTATCGAAGACCCACACTTTCGCATGCACATTGTTGATTGCGTGCATTTCAACGCTACCGCCTGCAAGCTCAGTGGGCCAGGCGAGCAGGTGTTGCAGCGCGGTGATATCGGAAGCACCGCTCAAGAAATCATCCGGCAGGACGTGAGTAATTACTCGTACGACTAAAGGCTGCGGGGTTAGACGTTTCGCCAGTGTGTCCTTGAGCATGGCAATCACGTCATCTTTGATATATGGGCCAACTATTAACAAATCGCGCTGCACTTGCAATAGCGCCTCGATTAGTTGTTCGCGCCAGGGCGAGCGGATTGGCTCGACTAGAGAAAGACGCTCGTCTGCCACACGCTTGCTCCTCTCTTACATGCTCACGCTTGCGCTGGTTGCAGACTCTGCCATGTTGTGCAGTGCCTCGATCACCAGGCGTTTATCGAGCAGCTTGTGCTCTATTTGATTGTAGTAGCTGCGCAGGCAGTGATAGCAGGAGTCGAGGCATGCGCATTGCTCCAGGCGCTCTAAGGCTGCTGCCGCCGCTTGTGGCAAACGCCGCGATAGGCTTTCGACGTAACCTGCGCCGCCTGGAACGTCATCGTAAAGAACGATCTGCGGTTGCAGCAAATCGCCGCGCGGCACTTCGCGATCAAAGCCGCCGATCTCACTCTCCTCGGTTTGCAGCGCGAGATTGGCCCCCAAGACGAGCGCGTTCCGCAATGTCGTCTGGAACTTTACCAAGTCATCCGGTGCTTGTGGGACAGGCCTGCCAGGAATATCGATTTCCAGGACATCGGTTTCGAGGCGGTACGCCAGGTGGAATGAACGCACAGTGCCGGAGCAATTCTTGCGATGGCGCTGCTCCCAGCCTTCCTGGTGTGGATCTTTCCAGCGGCCACAGGTGGTACAAATCTCGAATCCTGTCGGACCGCGACCTGTAGCGGTGCGAATGAAGCCGGTGTTGGTGACGAAAATGGTCGTATTGCGGTGATACGTCAGATCGAAGCCTGCCGGGCCGATACGCCGCTCGCCTGAAGCGCCCTCATTGACCAGGTACTCCTGGACGGCGTAGCCTTCCCTAGCGCGAGATTCTTCGGCGGCTGAGATCGCGCGATTCATAGCTCCCAGGAAGGAGCGGGTCTCCAGGTAGGAGTAGCGGGTCAACTCTCGCTCACATGACTCGCAGTATTGCGCAGTAGGGCTGAGGGTTGCATACCCACAGCGAAGGCAAATGCTATACTGCGTATCGCTCTCCGGAGCGTCACTACGCTGGAAATCGAGACCCGTGATGGAGTAGATATTACCGTCGCAGTACACGTGGTTGCCGGGTGCGAACTCGATGATGCCCATATCCTGGTTGCGTAGAAGCGGGTCGCGGCTCTCGCCAAGCGGTACCATGCGGAACTGATCGCCCACGAAAGCGTAGGCTGGCAGGAAGCCCTGACGTGACAGGTAGGAAAGCGGGTAGGCTCGCAGCGGGTCTGACTCCAACTTATACAGCAGGAGGTCAAGCACCTGTCGTCGTTTCTGTTGCTCCAGAGTCGGACGTCTCGTGGGGAGATCGTCCAACGCCCGGAGAATGCTGCGGCGCTCGATCAACCAGGGGCGAAACGCGCGTTCGATGGCAGTTGGAAAGGCGTCGATCACGCTGCCGACATAATCACTGTTCAGCCAGGGTAGGCCGCCAGCGTGCGTATCGCGGGCGAAAGCATCGGCAACTGCAGTCTGGATAGCACTGCGTCGCCGCTTCAATTCGGTGATGAGAGGTTGGATACCGACCAGCCGGTCGTCGTCATCTACAACCTGGCCGAGTACCGGCGGAAACTGGGCGGTGAGCTTTTCCAGGATAAGCGCGTGCAGGTGCCGCCGAATGATGCGTTGGTTATCAAAGCCAAAAATAGGCGCGCGAACAACGCCGCGTATCATATCAGCGGGCTTATCGTAGTAGTAGCTATCATGGCCGCGATGCTGCGCGAAGGCCGTAATGAGCGCGATGCGCTCGGCACGCCCGGCGCGCCCGCTGCGCTGGGCATAATTTGCTGGACTGGGCGGGATATTACGCATCATAACGGTGGGCAGATCGCCGATATCAACTCCCAGTTCCAACGTGGGAGTGCAGACGAGGACATTCACCTCTCCTCTGCGGAATGCGTCCTCGTATTGTTGGCGTGCTTGCCCATCAAGCTGGCCGCTGTGCTCATGTGGAGTTAACTGGATCAGTTGTCGTTCCAGGTAGCTGTGGACATAATAATTGTCTTGCTTCGGCTGCAATGGTTGCAGCGTCCCGGCGCAGTGTGTGGCTGGGCAGACGCCGCGTACAGTATGCGCATAGACACGGCGACAGGCGTTGCACTCATATCCCTCGCCTTTGCCCACTAATTCCAGCTCGATACGCTGGTGATCGACCATCAGCGCCTGCTGGTGATCTTCCGCTTTGCCGATAGTTGGCCGTTGCAGGTAGCCCAGTTCTTGTAAGAGACCTACAAGTTGCTGTACGGGCTCGATTGCGCTGGCATTGTCGCGCAGGCGTAGCACTTTGCGGAGATACACTTGAAATTGCGAAGGCGAACCCGCCCTGGTCGTTATCGGCAATATCTTATAAGCATGACCCTGTCGCACCGATGTCGAGCCATATCCGACGGGGCGCAAGTCACGATCAAAGCCTTCCACCCGTTCTTCCCTGAACTGGATCGGCGTCTTGAGAAGCGGATTATCCAGCGCGCGTCGCGTTCGCATTTCATCCAAAATCGTCGCACACAGGCCGTACAGTTCGTCTGGCTCAAGTTTACAGCGTTGCGCGATCTCAGAGGCAGCGGCGCTCTCTGCTAACGCCTCATGTAGGCTATGATAGTGGACGCGCATCAGTCCCAACCCTTCAAGAGAAACACGGCGGCTGCCGCCGCGCGCGAACTCGGCCAGGATGGGCCATGTCTCCTCGCGAATGCGTTCTTCCTTTTCATATTCGCGTTTCGCTGCTGGGAACAGTCCCAGGCGCACGCCGTAGGCGTAGACCAGCGTTGGTAGATCAGCCAGCCCGACAGCAACATGTCCCAACTGCCCTTCATCGTACAAGACCTGGTAGATCAACTGGCGTTTCGTAAACTGCCCGTGTTTGTCGCTCAGGTAGCCCGCCTGGAACGCGGCATCCTGCCGGTTGTCGGTGAAGATCAGTAAGCGGCGTTCGCGCTTCTCCAGGCGCTTCATCAGGGCGCTGGTCAGCACTGCGACGCTGGCAGCCACGCTCGTGCCAAAGGTGGTGACGACCTCGCGCGCACCGTAGCGGCCCAGGCAAGCCGGGCATTGCGAGATACGTCCCTGGTGGTAGAGCATTGTAATGACCTGGCCCTCGCAGCCGTTGACGCACTGCATTCGCGCTGGCATCTTCAGAGTAGCTTGCCCACACTGCCCACAGACGTAGATAGACTTGAGGGTAGCCGGTATGGGATTAGTGTTGGGAGTGACATCGCCAGGAGAGGGGGTAGGTAGTTCTTCCTCAGTGTCGTCGTCTTCGTCCGATGATTGCACGCTACGCTGAATGGTGACAGTCAGGCGCAGCGTGCGCGGTGTGCTATCAGGTAAGCCGTCAGGCTCAAGCGTGTAGGCGCGGGGAATGCCCGTGCGTGGGGGCTGATAGTGCTTGGTATCGCTGGGATCATCCTGCGGAGTAATGTCGCGATCTGTCATGCCGCGCCAGAAATCCTGGCCACATGAGCGGCAGACTTCGACGGGCAGGCAGCGCCCTTTGCAATCCGGGCAAAGATCGATACCAGCTTCCCAGACATGGCCACAATTGAGACAGCGTGTAAAGCCTTCCAGTCCACGATAGAGCATATGCACTTTGGGGCGCAGGCGCGGTCCCTGGCTTGTCGTCGCCAGTGAGCCAAGCAACAAATAGGCGGTGATCTCTGCAATCAGATCGCGCTGTGACACGCCGTGACGTTCCGGCTGCTGCTCCAGGTAGGCGGCCAATTCGTCCATCGAGCGTGGAATACTGAGAAAGCCATCGAGCAAGCGCAGCAGAGCATTCTCTTGCAGCAGTAGGCCCAGTTGCTCGCCCAGAGAGTCCGCCTGTGGAACGGAACGCCCACAGAGTTGTTGTGCGAGCGCGAGCACCGCCGCTTCGTTCATCGTGTCGAGGTGTTGCAGGAGATGTTCGTCAAGCTGTGGAGGCTGCGACCAGTAAGGGTTATGCAACGGCTCCGGTTCGTCGAAGCGTTCCAGGATGATTGACTCTGACGTGAATGCCTCGGCAAAGAGCTTGCTAGCGAATCCTGCCACCTCGCCGACATCATCCCCTTTCACCGTCGCGCTCGTGCCGACACAAACCAGCCCCCCAGCACTGCGGCTCACATGCTCTTTAAAGCGTCGGATGAGACAGCCGACCTCGATGCCACGCGCGCCGCCGTAGGTGTGGACTTCATCCAGGACGAGATAGTGCATCTGCTGGTGGCGAAAGATGCGCTGATCCTCGCGGCGCACCAGCAGCAATTCCAGCATGACATAGTTGGTCAGCAAGATATCGGGCGGGTCAGTCTGGATGCTCTCACGGCTCAGGCGTTCCTCCTTTGGCACTTCTTCCGGCTGCTCGCCCGCCGATGCGTCGTTGCGCTGCGTGTCGCCCGTGTAGCGAGCGAAGGTAACGCCTGTTCCCTTGAGTAAACGGCGCAGGCGTTTGAGCTGGTCATTCGCCAGGGCATTCATGGGATACATCAGTACCGCTTTGACGCCGGGCGTCGCTTTGTGTCGCAGGCAGTAGTCGATGATGGGGATGAGGAACGCTTCCGTTTTGCCGCTGCCTGTCGAGGAGGCCACAATGGTCTGTTGTCTGCTGACAAGACGCCTGATGCCTCGCTCCTGGTGATCGTAAAGCGTCCAGCCAGGGAAGATGCTGGCTGTAGTGGGCAGCAAAATGCCTTCCCGTGCCAGGTCAGTTACCGATGCGCTCCTGGTGAATGGACGGCTGAGACTGATGTATGGCCCTTTCCACAACAGGTATTCGCTGGTGATCTTCTTGTCGATCTGCCGCCGCAATGAATCATCCAGGATGGGGAAAGTGGTTTCAATATAACGCCGGTAGTCAGCGCAAATATCCTGAGCTAAAGCCAGTGGCTGCATAGTCTCCTCGTCTTTCTACGTGGTTAAAAGTACCATACCTGGTGTAGAAGTTCTTTATTATCTTGCCCCTTTGAGTACCGCTCGAGTATACATGATCGATCTGCTGAAAACAAGAAAGTCCGATGCATAACTATTTCTGCACCATATCCGAAATTATGTGTGAGCAGTCTCTCCTAAGCAACCATAATCTCCCAGCGTTGCTCGCTTCCGGCATTCCCAGCGATATCAGGAGGAACGTACGCTTACAAAAAACGAATTTGGGTCTTCACCTCGGCAAAAGTTCCCCTTCTGCGTTTGGGATCGGTTGAGATTACAGTAATCTGCCCAGTTGCTTCCATAGGCCTGAGAGCTTCTGTCTTGAACTTGTAGAAAGGTGTTTCTGCTATCACGTATTCTTCGACTACTTCAACGCTAACCGTTTGTCCTTTGAAATGATTGCTCAACATACCCTGTAGGATGGTATATTCTGGCTTTGAGAACAACAGCAATTGGTTTGGATTGGTGTTGTCCGAAAATTCATAGGTTCCAGTTGGGTCTACCTTCCACATCGATTCTTTCATCCTCTTCATGCCCAACAGGTTATTAGTGGCGAAGAAGAGGAAGTAGTCTGTTCTGTTGCGTTTGTTTCGCATACAAAACGAGCGGATGTATCGAATCCCTGCCACCTGTCGAAGTTGATCTTGATAAAGATTATGCAACTGGTCTTGGCGGTCTCGCGCCTTAACCGCTCTTTGCGCTATTCTCCGCCATTCTTGAGTTCCGAATAATGCGTCATATTGAGTATCTTTGGTGGAATATTTAGCAGTGAGGAAGCGATTGATCTCCTCGTACATGAAGGTAATCAAAACTTCGCATCTTGGGTGGCTCATCAGCTTTTTATAGTACTCATCGGCGTGTGTGAGTAACCGAAGGGATCAATGAAGGCGAACGTGGGCGCAAGGCGCAATTGCTGACTCTCTAGCTGAGTGAGTAGTTCGGTCATGGTCTCATCAAAAATACCTTCTGAGATTTCGTATGAAGCTGTTGAAGGGAGTTTACGCTGGGCTAATAACTGTTTGAGATGCTCGCAGCGGGCGTGTTCTTGCTCAATAAATAGGAACAGCACCTCTTTGGTGCGTATCGGAGCATGGATATGAGTGAGAAATGTATCGATGGCGATGATCGGCGAGCCTGGCTCGCCTTTCTCATACTCTCCAGGCCCGGCGAACCCGTCAAGATAGATGATACGGCCGTTGTAGGATGTCATGATTGGTAGCCAGGCTTCGAGGTAACGACGGAGAATTTCGTGCTTTGCGCGAGTGTGGTCATCAATCCTCCAAAGGACTGTTTTGTGAGCTGACATGTACCAACCTCTGGTTTTCCACCGCTTCTGGCTATGAAATCAAGGTAAACATGAAATGGATACATGGTGAAGAATTGCAAGCAGAGTACGCACATGGATAGGTAGCAATCTTCCCTCGTTAAGTGTACTCTTTTGCGATTAGATTCACAAGAGTCACTATGCTACCTATTAGGTATAAGCTACTATTTATCTTTGTTGAGGCAGGATGGGGAGTTCTTTTCGCTGGATGCGGTTGCGATCTTGATAGCTGACGTGGCAGGCGCAGGGCATACTAGTAATATCACCGGCACGCAGGAATAAGAAAGCCTCGGTCGGATCAGCCTTGCACGGGGTTGTCTTGACATGTGACATGCCATAGTGAGTAAGCATCGCTCTGATCCAGTGATAGAGCTGCTGCTGGCGATGCGCAGAAGGACGATATTTATGCGACTTCACGGCAGGTTCCATCTCAGTGAGCAGCGATGAGACGATCTCTTCTGGAAACGATGCCCGCAGTATGCCTGGCATCTGTGGCGAGAAGCGCAAAATGTCGATGGTCATGCGCTTGAGTCGTGGGCCAAGTATATCTGCCATCATTTCAAACAGTTCGTGATAGTGCCGTTTGTACCCCTCAATAGGAATGATTGGCCCCAGGCGAATAGTATGATCCATTGCACCGTTATCAATAGCCCATGCCAGTCCCTTTAAGCGTTCCTCAGGTGGCGCACCGCCCGGCTCAAATACAGTAGAAATGGCCGGGGCGTTCAGGCTGATGGCAAGTAAAGCCAGTCGCCCATCCAATTGTAAGTATGGCTCATAGACGCCCTTTGTCAGGAAGAACGCCACAATGCCGCACTCCGTTGAGAGGTCGAGGATAGTCTGGACGAGCGAGCCGTTGCCCTGCTCGTCCACGAACCAGGGGTCTTCCTCGACAGGGCCTCCAAGTTCGGCCCAGTTAACTACGCTTCCACGCGGCAGCACATCGAGTTCGGGAATAGCATCTTCCAGGTTCAAAGAGATACTTTTGATGCCCATACCCTGTAATCCACGTAGGTAACAAAAGCTGCACTCGGCAGGGCAGACACCCTGCGCGTAATTGCCTCGCAAGAAGCCCCGAATAGGAGTTGCCTCGCGCTCCTCCTCTTTGGAACGTGTTCCCGCTATCCAGGTTGTCTTCCCTCGCTGATAAGCGACAACTGGGGTCCATGTGCCGCAGGTTGTACCAGCACCGCCAACAAAAGGCGCAATAAACTGTGGTTTACCTCCGCCACCGCGCCTGCTTAGCAATAAGATGCGTACTTTGCGTTCTTGCTCAGATACATCAGGCCAACCTTCCCTATGCATAGCCAGCGCGATGACAGCAGTTTCGTTGCGCCCACGTTCGTCAAGTATGGTCACAGAGTCTGCAAAAGCATGAAGCTGCGTGGCCGCTTGCTGAGCCAGTTGTCGCTCTGTATCGTTATGTGCCGCGATAAGCAGCCTGGGCAAGCGTTGCGGCGCGACTCGCTGCCGGTTCGCCAGCAAACGCCACGCACGTGCGCCCATTGGCCCAGAAGAAACAGCGGCATCCAGCGCGATAACATCGGTAGCGGCCAGACGTTCGAGCATGATGGGAGGCGATGTAATACTATGTAAAGAAATATGCGCTTCATTAGTGATAGCTCTGATAGTTTGATTTACTGCCAGCATGACTCACCTCCTCATGAACAGACTTTTGGGCATCTGATTGCCAACAATCGAACAAATATTCTATCTTGATACAGTATACCCGAAAAACAAGGGAAAGTCGAGACAGCAGCACCAAGAACAGCTATAATACTCATCGGGAGTCAATACATATTCCTGATACTACAGCCATTATTGATGAGTCAATTACGTAGTATAGTTTCCTTATCTCATCATCCGGCCAGCCGTCGCTCATCAAGCCACTTCAATAGTGTCTTGTGAGTAGGAAACTCATCTTTTCGTTCAATCATTTGAAAAATTAATTCTTTTGCGATGCTCCCCAAGTCTGCAAGGTCTGATTCAAGAATAGCTTTTTCTCCTCCATGAGAAACTCCACTCCGCGTTCCATACAAGCTCTTTACCCGTTCCTTTAGTGCCACCCGGTTTTTTAATTCTGCCGTCAGAAGACGAGCGGTACCTTCTGCAACTTGATTTGCTAGAGAAGGACTAATTAAGGTCGTCCCTGAAGGCGTCAAAAATGTTTCTAAGCAAGTCATCAAGTTCAAGAATTCATTTTCTTTCTCAAATTGTGTCTGAGAAGTTGCGAACCAATGAATGCCATGCAGAAGTGTTTTCTCGAAATCTGTCATTTTACCTGGGATCTTCAGTACATCTGCAACTTTGAATATCCCAATCTGCTCCATTTTTTGTATGTTCTCTGGTGACAGTTCAAAAGGTTGCAGAGGGCCTTTATAGCTAGATGGAAGTTCATAACTCTGTCCATCGAGCGCGAGAGTGGGTGTGGTACGTATCACATTCACAACTTCTCCTTGCAGGCCGACTGCAATATTCAAATTTCTACTAGAAAGAACTGATATAGCGTATCTCAGTAGATCGAGAACATGTCGAACCTCTTCTTCCGCTCTTTCCCTGGCTCTTTGTGGTTCAGCACTGACATAAAATTCGGCGCACACAGTTCCTTTCAGGCTGTCAAGTCTTTGCTTTGTCCGGGAAACGTTAGCTTCCTTCTCTTCCGCCGGATTAAGAGTAAGCATAGTAATAGCTTTCATTCGGTCAAATAGGTCGGTAATATAAGCATCCGTCATTTTTCTGAAAGTGATCTTGCCCATCGGAAAGCTATCTGTGTACAAGCTAATACCTGCCAAAGGAACATAGATAATATATTCTCTAGAATAGTTATCAAATTCCTCTGTGAGATGATCAAAGAGACGACCTGCTGACTCGGTAGTTTTTCCTTCCTTAAGAAGAGTTGTAAGGATTCTTTGCATTGCCTTGCTGAGATACTCTGCTGAAAACTTTTCTTGCCATCCCTCTTGTTGTAACAATCGCCCAAGAAGCTTTTCATACTCATTGATTGCGTTGTCAACTAGCATGAAAACGATACCCTCAGCGTTTATCGAGCGTATAAGGCGAAAAGGTGTTTCGGGCAAAGAGGTATAGTCTTTCATAATCTGATTAATTTGCTCTTGTTCAGTGATTGCGCTGTTTGCTAGAGAAACAATTTGCTGAACTATAGATTTTCTAGATTTCTGATTCATATTTGATCACCCTGTCCCCACCATTTCATTCACTCTCACAAACGCTGCCATCACCCCATCCTTAACCTCGCGCCTGACAAGCGGGAATGTGTACGGTGCATACAAAATATGCTGTAACTCCTCTTCCTGCAATCCATATAGGTGCGCCACCAGCGCATCAATCTCGTTCTGTAAATGCTGCCGCTCAATAGGATTGGTTGCCACCCTCGCTGCTACACTACCCAGCAGCTCCTGGCGCAGTGTATCGAACTCCGCCCCAACACACACCAGCCGCGCTACTCTCGCGGCAATTGCCCGGCATTGGAGGCTATCAGGTACGAGTCGTGGTACAGGGAGTTGATAGACATAGAACATATTGACGTTTGCGCTGACCTTGAAACGCAGTGTTAAGCGATAATAGTAATGGGTAGGCGAATTGCCTCACCAAAGAAGTTACTCTTGACAGGGTACTTGCCTCATGGATAATGTAACCCAACGTCTGTTTGTTCCTACAGCGGAGGGAAAGAAATGAGGTCACACTTGAGCTATCGAGCCAAACGAGAACTGTTAGTACAAATCGCCCCTCGGTATCGGGAGGCATCATCAGCCCTTAAGGAGGTCATCCTTGACGAGTTTGTCGCCGCTACAGGGTATGCCCGCAAATACGCCATCCGGCTTCTGAACCACCCTGTCGATCTCAAGCTCACCATAGAGCGTCCACGTGCGCCCCGCTATGGCTCAGAAGTTCAGCAGGCGTTACACCTGACATGGACCGCTGCCAATCACATTTGCGCGAAGCGGCTGATTCCGTTTCTCCCAACCCTGGTTGAATCGCTGGAGCGGCATGGACATCTTCAACTGAGTGAGGAGAGCCGCAATCAACTCCTCTCCATGAGTCCAGCGACGGCTGATCGAATGTTACGGCCCTATCGAAAACAAGAGCGCCGTGGGATTTCTACCACCCGATCAGGAACGCTACTGAAAAAACAGATCCCCATCCGCACCTTCCAGGACTGGAATGAGGTCAAGCCAGGCTTCCAGGAAGCTGACCTGGTGGCTCATTGTGGTACCCAGGCGGAAGGGTCCTACCTGTACACCTTAACTCTGACTGATGTTGCCACTGGATGGACGGAATGCCTGCCTTTGCTCAACCGCGGCCAGGAGGCCGTTGTTGCCGCACTCAAGCGAGCGCAGCAACTTCTTCCCTTTCCTCTCCTGGGAATTGACACCGACAACGGAGCAGAGTTTATCAACATGGAACTGATGGCGTACTGTGAGCAAGAACAGATCACCTTTACCAGAGGACGTCCTCAGAAAAGCAATGACCAGTGTTACGTCGAGCAAAAGAATGGACAGATTGTTCGTCAAGTGGTCGGCTATGATCGTTTTAGTGGGGAACTTGCCTATCGGCAGCTCACCGAACTCTACCGGGCGCTGCGAGTCTACGTGAATTGCTTTCAGCCCTCGATGAAACTCCTGACCAAGCAGCGAGAGGGCAGTAAGGTACGCCGTACTTACGATCAGGCCCAAACGCCACTGCAACGACTCCTCGCCTCTGGCATCTTATCTGCAAAGAAGCAACAAGAGTTGCGTCGAATTACCGAGGCGCTGGACCCTCTGCGCTTGTTGCATCAGCTCGAACACTTACAGAAAGCACTCTGGCGACATGCCCTCACGTCCTCCTCAGAAAGCCAGGAGTCCTCTTCCACGCTCCAGTTTTCTGTACAGCTTGTGTCTTCGGAAAAGATCCCAGCTGAAGGCGTTCCTGGAACCTCTCCATCTCTGCTCAAAAAGGAGCGGAGAAAAAAGTATCAAAAAACTGGGCGACCTCATGATTGGCGCACACGGGAAGATCCGTTTGAGGGTGAGTGGGAGCAGATCACGTCCTGGTTGCTCGCCCACCCGGAACTCACGGGAGTAGACATCTTCCGTAAATTGGAACAACTCTCCCCAGAACGTTATCGACCAACGCAGGTCCGAACCCTACAGAGAGGTCTGGGCAAGCTCCGTGCGAGGCTCCTGGTCACCTTTGATGACCAGTGGGGTGAAGAAGTCCTCAATGGACAAACTCCGGCTCCAGAGTTGCGTGCTGAGGTCGTCGTTGGAGTTTCCTGATTCTCAGAGAGAGGAAGGGAACCATGCATTGCGATGCGTTCCCTTCCTCTCTCCGAACCTCTCTCCATCCTTCCGCGCTAGGGCTGGCGGCGCGCTCCGCTGAGGCCAGGGGGCCAGCCCCCTGGACCCCCGCTGAGGAGCACGGCCCTAGTATTGCCGACGAGCAGCACTTGCAGAAACGTCTTCGAGAAGGTAAGATATTCTCTGAGGTAACGACCTGTCTTCCATGAGGCAACGGGTCGAACAAAGCCTGCTAAAGTAAGATTATTCATGAGGCATCCTCTCCTCTCAAAGTAAGATTCTCCCATGAGGCAATGCGCCTACCCATTACTATTATCGTTCAACAGCCAGGATGGCCTTCTTATGCGATTTGTTTCTTTTATCAGTCAGGCAGCCGGCAAGAAGCGGTGTTGCAAGTAGGACAGCCCAGCTCGACCATACGCTTGGCGTTTGATGAGCTTCAGGCGGTTGATATGTCCTTCCACCGGTCCTGTGCTGTAGGGAAGCGTCAGACCCGCCACAATCGCCGGTTTGTCCCGCTCGATACTGCGAGCAAAGGTGAGGAATTCTCGCATGTGAGATGCGCGCACGTCTTTGAGCCAGCTCTCAAGTCCCTCACTGCTGTGGGAGCGAA
>WNGR01004106.1_pt1 | contig 15762 bp, 15 predicted proteins | sample 5407581 | NCBI WGS metagenome assembly WNGR01 (sample SAMN13153383, study PRJNA577476) | soil metagenome | isolation source: 80 cm soil or saprolite under Garry oak tree replicate 2 | place: USA:California | collected 2016-06-15
AAAACCGCCGACGAGATCTTGAACTCCCTCGCGGACTACCTCACCAAGCTCAGGCCAAGCCAGACGCTAAACAAGCAAGACTAACCATCGGAATTTAAGACGCGGCACACTAGTCATTTCGCTCTTGCGCCATTCCCGGGACCAAGCTTTGGGGGAAAGCGGCGCTCGGAATCGTCCATCTTGGCGTGAGCAGCTGCCGCGAGATCGATGCCGAGGACATCCGCCAGCAGGATTAGATAGAGGAGGACGTCTGCGATCTCTTCGCCGGCCCGTGTCTTCAGCGGCTGGCTTTCGGCCATCGCCTGCGCATCTGCCGCAGGAAGCCATTGGAATAGCTCGGCTAGCTCGCCGACCTCGCCGACGAGGGCGAGGATCACGGACTTAGGGTCGTGAAATCTTCCCCAGTCCCGATTATCGGTAAATTGTCGCATTCGATCGCGGAGAGCCTCAAGATCAGTCACGCCTGCAGCATCGCACGCCGCCGCCAGGGAGCCGCGCGGCAGGTTTGCTCTTCTCGCAGGTACATTCGGTGATGTGGGGTGGGATGAAATTGCAACGGGGGTGTTCCAGCGGCGTTACGACCCGCTGGATGTGAGCGTGTGTGTTGTCCGCGGGTCCGATGGGCTCGCTGTTGTCGACACGCGGTCATCGCCCCAGCAAGCAGATGAGATTCGTAAGGACCTGCGGGAGCTTGGCCGCTCGCCGGTCCGCTGGGTAGTGAACACGCACGCACACTTTGACCATTGCTTCGGTAACCAGCGGTTCGGCCCGGCCTCGGACGTGAACGCGCCGATCTATGGTCATGTCCGGGTGCCGGTCCATCTCGACAAGTACGAGCGGCCGCTGCTCGCGGAGTGGATCGCCCGGGGGGATGAGCCTGTCGAGGAGTGGCGTGCGGTGGTGATCACGCCGCCGACCGTGCTGGTCGGCGAGCGGCACGCACTCGACCTCGGTGACCGAACCATCGACCTGTTCCATCTCGGCCGCGGGCATACCGACAACGACCTGATGCTGCATGTTCCCGACGCAGCGGCGTGGCTGCTCGGTGACCTGATCGAGGAGTCCGGCCCGCCGTGTTACGGACCTGAAAGCTTCCCGCTGGAGTGGCCGGTGACCGTGGCCCACCTGCTGCTACTGCTCGATGCTGGCGATGTGCTGGTGCCCGGGCACGGCCGCCCGGTGGACCAGTCGTTCGTGCGGGCCCAGCACACGCAGCTGGCCGGGGTGGCGAATCTGATCCGCGAGCTGCACGACGCCGGCGTGCCAGTCAGCCGGGCTGCCGGCGAGGGCGGGCAGAGCTGGCCGCTGCCCGTCGCCGGGCTGACCGATGCGATCGAGGCCGGGTACGCGCAGCTCAGCCAGCCAGCCGCGTCGTAGGCCGGTTCACCCAGATTCGGGGCCGTCCCGGCCATCGCGGAAGAACACTCCCGGTTTGAACCCGGTAACGCTCAAATGCGTTTCTCCACAGTGGTGCCCGAGCACCCGTGGGCTGGCGGCGAACTCGCGACTGCAACAGCACCGGCTAGGTAGACGTGACACCGGCCCGCTACCTCGGTTAGCTAGCCCGGGCCCGGCCCGGCCGGGCCCGCCAGCGCGTCGGGCCCGGGGCGGGTCGGGCCCGGGACGGCGATCTCATTCGCGGCAGTGGCCGTGCAGCGCCCCCCGCCAGCAGATGCGACGAGGGTTGACAAGGCATCCGTGCCCGGCGCATTATCTAACAATGATAGGAACGCCTAAGCGTGATAGGCAAGCCGAACGGCGTGAGGCAACGCGACAGGAGATCCTGGATGCCGCCTGGGACGCCGCGCACCAGACCAGCCTCGCCGGGCTGACCCTGCGCGACATCGCGGTCCGGGTCGGCATGCAGCAGCCGTCGCTCTACTCGCACTTCCCCTCCAAGAACGCCATCTACGACGGGATGTTCGAGCAGGCCTGGCGGGCCTTCCTCGATCACGTCAAGGACGCGGCTGCTGATCTGCCCGCCGAGCCCCGGGAGCGGCTGACGGCCATCGCCGAGCGCTACTTCGACTTCGCCGTCGCCGACCTGGCGCGGCACCAGCTCATGGACGTCAGCGTCATCCCGGGCTTCAAGCCCAGCCCGCAGGCCTACGCGCCGGCCGTGGAGGTCTATGGCCTGATGCAGCAGGAGCTGCGCGGCATGGGGATCACCTCGGACCAGGACGCCGACATCTACACCGCCCTGGTCAGCGGCCTGGTCTCGCAGCAGCTCGCCAATGACCCGGGCGGCCAGCGGTGGCGCCGCCTGATCCCCAGAGTGATCGCCATGCTCGCCGACGACCTCGGCCTGCCCCGTACCGACGAGACACGGGAGAAGACACCATGAACCCCAGGACACCTGCCCTGCCCCGGCCGCTGGCCCTGCGCCTGGCCGCCACCGAATACCTCCGCTGCGCCGAGGCATTCCGCTCCCTGCAGCCAGCTCAGTGGACCGCCCCGACCGACTGCCCGGCCTGGGACGTCCGGCAGATGGCAGCGCACATGCTCGGGATGGTCGAGATGGCCGCCTCGATGCGGGAGAACTTCCGCCAGCAGCGCAAGGTCAACCGGGCCGTGGCGCACTCTGGCGGCACCTACATCGACGCGCTCACCCAGCTCCAGGTCAACGAGCGAGCCGACTGGAGCCCCGAGCGCATCACCGAGCGCTACCAGGCCCGTGCGCGCAAAGCCGTGGCCGGGCGCCGCCGCACGCCCGGGTTCGTCCGCCGCCGCGCCATGCCGCAGCTCAACGACATCAACGGCGCCCAGGAACCCTGGACCTTCGGTTACCTCATCGACATCATCCTGACCCGCGACCCGTGGATGCACCGCCTCGACATCGCCTACGCCACCGGCACGCCGCTGCACCTGACCGCCGGCCACGACGGTGTCATCGTCGCGGATGTCGTCGCCGAGTGGGCCGACCGGCACGGCAAGGACTTCGCGCTGACCCTGACCGGGCCCGCAGGCGGCACCTGGAAGAGCGGCGCCAACGGCCCGGCCCTGACCCTGGACGCCATCGACTTCTGCCGTGCGGTGTCCCGGCGCCCGGCCAGCGTCACTCTCGACGACCTGATGAACACCGAGGTCCCCTACTGACCCGCACGCCGGATGAGCTGCCCGGTGAGCTCGGCGTCTCCGCCGATGATTGCAGGATCTGCGCATGCTCCGCGGCGGAGCCCGTGAGCTGGTGCTGCTCCGCGAGGTGGGGGACTCCGGAGAGGTGGAAGTCCCGGCCGGACTCCAGGAAGCTGTAGGTCGGACGAGGAACGAAGAGGGCACCCCATGACCGGAGCATCGCCTCCTGGTGGGACGGCTCCCGGTGGGCCGCCTGCCACCCGACCTACAGTGCTGCTGAGCAGCAGCGACATCCGGCGACTGGTGACGATCACCGACGTGATCGAGGCGGTCGGGCTGGCGGCCCGCGAGCACGCCGCGGGCCCGATCTCCCGGGCCCCGCGGGTCGGCATCCCCGGAGGGGGGACGCTGCTCATGGCGGCGGCCTCTGCGGAGCGTGGCGGCGTCGCCGCGAAGATCGTCTCGATCGCCCCGGCGAACCGTGCGGCCGGGCTGGCCACGATCCAGGGCCTCGCGGCGTGGTTCGACTACGGCACCCGCCAGCCGCTGCTGGTGGCCGACGCGACGGCGATGACCGCGCTGCGCACTGGCGGGCTGAGCGGCGCGGCGACCAAGGCGCTGGCGCCGCCCGACGCCTCCGTGCTCGCCATGATCGGCGTCGGCGGCCAGGCGCAGTGCCAGGTAGAGGCGGTCGCGGCGGTCCGGCCGATCGAGCAGGTCCGGCTGGCGAGCCTGCGCAGGGAGTCCGCCGAGCAGTTCGGCCAGCAGCTCTGTGCGGTGTTGCCGGGCCGGAGGATCAGCGTCGTCGACGACGTCGCAGCAGCGGTTCGCGATGCCGACGTCGTCTGCCTGGCCACCACCTCCACCGCCGCGCTCATCGAGCACGCCGACCTGCAGCCGGGCGTTCACGTCAACGCGGTGGGCGCCTACCGCCCCGACATGCGGGAGGTGGGCATTTCGGTGTTCGGCGCGGCGAGCGTCGTCTGCGCCGACGACCGAGAGGGCGCTCTCCGCGAGGCAGGCGACCTGATGGACGCGGTGGCGCTCGGCGCCCTCGATCCGGCGTCGCTGCTGGAACTGGGCGCGATCATGGACCGCACGGGTGACGCGCCCGCCCGCGGCGACGGGCCAGGCGACGCGCCAACGGTGTTCAAGTCCGTCGGATCCTCCGCCGCCGACCTAGCTCTGCTCGGCCTGCTGCTGCAGCGGGCGCGGGCCGAGCCCGGCCTGCCGGCGATCGATTTCGCCCGATGACAGGCCGGTGGGTGCGCTACGAGCGTGCTGGCTGCCGGTGAGCGGGCTTGCTGCGGCAGGATGCTGCCATGCCTACCCACGTTGCCCTGCTGCGCGGCATCAACCTCGCCGGCCACAACAAGGTCGCCATGGCCGACCTGCGCCAGCTCGTGACCTCGCTCGGGCACACCGATGTCGCCACCTACATCCAGAGCGGCAACGTGGTGTTCAGCTCGGAGCAGGCCGACACCGCGGCCCTGGCGGGCGCCCTGGAGCAGGCCATCGCCGCGGAACTCGGTGTGCAGATCCGGGTCGTGGTGATCTCACGCGAGGAACTGGCGCAGGTGATGCGCGACAACCCCTACTCCGACGAGCCCAACCCGAAGGTCGTGCATGCCGTATTCCTGAGCGGCCAGCCCGGGCCCGACCTGGAGGAGCGCGTCGCGAACGCCCGGGAACGGGCCGCGCAGAAGCAGAAGGACAGCCGCGACACCGCCCAGATCATCGGCCGCACCATCTTCCTGCATACCCCGGACGGCTTCGGCCGCAGCGAGCTGGCCGCGCTGGTCGTCCAGGCCGCCGCCAAAGCGCGGCCGGGCGGCGTGGTCGGCACGGCCCGCAACTGGGCCACGGTCACCAAGCTGCTCGCCATGTGCGACACCTGAGCCTCAGCTGGCCGCCTCACGCAGCCGGGCGAACTCCTCGGCCAGGGACTCCGCGTTCCAGTGCGCGTTGAGCCCGCTCGGGTTGGGCAGCACCCACAGCCGGGTGTCGTCCGCGGCCTGCTCCTGCGGCCCCACGGTGGCGCGGGCCTGGCCGAATGCCGTGCGGTAGGCGGTGACGCCGACGACCGCCAGCCAGCGCGGGCGCAGCCGCGCGGCCTTGGCCAGCAGCTCCCGGCCGCCCTCGCACAGCTCCAGCGCGGTGAGCTCGTCGGCGCGGGCGGTGGCACGGGCGACGATGTTGGTGATGCCGAGCCCGAGACCGAGGAGCTGCTCCTGCTCGTCGGGCCGGAACTGGCGCGGGGTGAAACCGGACCGGTGCAGGGCTGGCCAGAACCGGTTCCCCGGCCGGGCGAAATGATGCCCCGTCGCCGCGGAGTACAGCCCAGGGTTGATGCCGGAGAACAAAACCCGCAGGCCCGGCGCGACGACATCGGGAATGGTCCGGTCCCTCGCCGCTACCAGGTCGGCGGCCGTCGGGCGCGACGCCCGGCGGGGAGCCGTCACCGGCGGGGACTCAGCCACGACCCAACCATAGAGCGCCTCGCATCGAGCAGCCATCGCCAACGTTTGCATGATCCAAAGGAGCGGCGGTTTCGCCACCGGGTCATGGAACCGCGGGGTGGCCGTTGGCAGCGACAATGGGGTCGTGGTCACGGTGGAGCCGGAGCGGTTCGAGGAGATGGTCGGCGCGGCCCTGGACTCGCTGCCCGACGAGCTCGGCCGGCTGATGCGCAACGTGGCCGTGACCGTCGAGCACGCCGCCGGCCCTCCCGGGTTGCTCGGGCTCTATGAGGGGGTGCCGCTCACCGCCCGCACCACGGGATACGCGGGCGTGCTGCCGGACCGGATCACCATCTACCGCCGGGCGATCTGCGCGATCTGCGCCACCGAGGCCGAGGTGGTCGACCAGGTGCGCCGGACCGTCATCCACGAGGTCGGCCACCATTTCGGCATCGACGACGAGCGGCTCGATGAACTCGGATGGTGAGGCAGCTTCTAGGGCGTCGGCTCGGGGCGGTCGGCACCGGTCTTGGTCTCCGGAGACTCCGGCTCGGGCCCGGCCGGCGGGTCGGCTGGCCCGAAGGCCGAACCGCCAGGCGGGGAAGCCGGGCGCGGCGGCGGAACCCGGGACGGCCGGAAGCATGATGTGCCGTGCGCCGCCCAGGGTGGCCGGGGCCGGCCGTCCAGCCGGTCCAGGACGATCAGCGTGGCGGCGCGCATCCCGGCCAGCAGCCCATCGCGCCGCAGCGTGAAGGCGTCGTCGTCCACCAGGCTCCGCTCGGCCCTGCGGTGCAGCAGGCCCAGTTCGGTGGCGGCGAGCTGGTATTCGGACATCTCGCGCAGCCCCGCGAGCCCGGCGTGCAGCCGCGCCCACTGCCGGGCCTGGCGCCGGTCCAGCAGGTTGCTCAGCATCACGATGTCGAACTCGGTGATGACGCCGGTCGGCTCGTATCGCGGAAGGTAGTGCTGGATGAGCCCGATGATGCGCCGCCGGTCCATGATCACGGCGACGAGCACGGCGGCGAAGACGACGGCCAGGAATGCATAGAAGACGGCGAGCCTGGCCACACCGGAGGACAAGGCCGTGTTCCACAGCGCGTGCAGCGCCACCGCGGCGATCCAGCCGACGCCGATCGCCCAGTATCCGGTCTGGCGCTTGGACATGGCTGCCCACGCCACGCCCAGGCCGATCAGCGAGCTGAACAGAGCCTGGCACAGCGGCGAGACCACCCCGCGCAACAGGAACGTCGCCGCCACGCCCTCGAAGCCGTAATGCGTCGCCTGCGTGTAATAGAAGATGTTCTCGATCAGCGCGAAGCCCAGGCCGACCATGCTCCCGTAGACGACCCCGTCCGACGTGCCGTCCATCTCCTGCGGCAGCCGCAGCAGCAGCCCGACAAGGACGGCGCCCTTGAGTGTCTCCTCCAGCACCGCCACGCCGATGGTCGTCATGGCGGTCTCGGTGGCGAACCCGTCCAGCCGCAGCGTGGGGGTAGTGAGCAACTGCGTGCCGGCGATGGCGCCGATCAGCCCGATAAAGGCGGCGGCACCTGCTCCCCAGGCGAAGACGAAGACCAGGCTGCCGGGCGGTTCGGGCTCCAGCCGGTCCAGGTAGAGCACTGCGGCCAGCAGCACCGGGATCGGCAGCAGCGCGAGAGTTAAGCCGATGCCGGCCGACACCGCGCCGCCCGCTGCGACCGCGGTCAGCGCGATCAGAGCGAACAGGCTGCACCCTGCGACGCCGACGATAAACCCGACCGGCAAATGGCTGGGCCGGCCGGCGGCGGCCTGGGGGTCAAACTGCGTCACAACCGCAGCATAGCCAGACAGCCATTACGCCACGGTCAGCCAATGGTGAGCCTTCTCCCGGCTACTGCCGAGAACCCCTAAATCGGCATGATCCGCTCACCTGGCGGGTGGCCACGCATGGGGCGAAGCGGTCAGGCATGGGGCGAAGCGCGTGGCCACGCAGAGGCGAAGCGGACACATATAGGGCGAAGCGGTCAGGCATGGGGCGAAGCGGAGTGGTCGGGCATGGGCGATGTGACGAAACGGTCCCGGAATGTATCTGGGCCGCCTTGCGCCGGCGGGGGAACTGGCCCGCGGAATCGTGGCCTGATTTCATCGTGTGCATGTTCGAACCGGCGGGCCTGCTCGAAGAACTGAACGACGAGCAGCGCCGGGCGGCGACCCACGACGGCGGCCCGCTGCTGGTGCTCGCCGGCGCCGGCACCGGCAAGACCGGGACGCTGGTGGCCCGGGCCGCCTGGCTTCGGTCGCAGGGCATCCAGGCCAGCCGGATCCTGCTGCTGACGTTCACCCGCCGGGCCGCCGACGACATGCTCGCGCGGGCGGCATCGCTGGTCGCGCGCGGGAAGGGGGCGCCGGGCACGCAGCAGGGGGAGCCAAGGGTGGCAGCTGAGGTGGAGGAGGTGGAGCGGGCCGCGCCGGGAGGGCGGTCGGCGCGGCTGGGCGCGGAGCGGCCCGGGAGCGCGGCGGACCGGATCTGCGGCGGCACCTTTCACGCCATCGCGCACCGGATCATCCGGACGCACGCAGAGTCGTTTTCGCTGCCGCCCGAGTTCAGCGTGATCGATCCGGCCGACATGACGGACGTGCTTGATTCGCTGCGCGCCGATCACGGCCTGGTGGGCACCGAGCGGCGCGCGCCCCGGGCCGCCGTCTGCGCCGACATCTACACCCGCTGCGTGAACACCCAGACGACGATCGCGAAGGTCGTGGCGAACGGTTTCCCCTGGTGCGCCGATTTCACCGAGCAGCTGGCCGGCCTCTTCCGCGGTTACGTGGCGCACAAGCGCCGCCACGGGCTGGTCGACTTCGATGACCTGCTGCTGATGTGGCGGGCGGCGCTGGCTGACCCGGCGGCGGGCCCGGCGCTGCGCGGCCTGTTCGACGCGGTGCTCGTGGACGAGTACCAGGACGTCAACGCGGTGCAGGCGGAGATCGTGCGGCTGCTGCGGCCGGACGGGAACGGGCTGACCTGTGTGGGCGATGACGCCCAGGCGATTTACGCCTTCCGCGGCGCCGACCCGGAGCACCTGCGGGGGCTGGCCAGCGCCTACCCGGACCTGGCCGTGATCCGCCTGGTCCGCAACTACCGGTCCAAGGACTCGGTGCTGCGGCTGGCCAACGTGGTCCGCCCGCAGTCCGAGGGCCTCGAGCTCGAGCTGACCGGCCTGCGCGGCAGCGGGCCCGCGCCGCAGCTGGTGCGCTGCCATGACGAGGCGACGCAGGCCCGCGAAATCGTCGCCCGGGTACTCGACGCGCATGAGTCCGGGCGGCAGCTGCGAGAGCAGGCGGTGCTGGTCCGGACGTCGCATCACACCGATGTCCTCGAAATCGAGCTGTCCGCCCGCCGCATCCCGTTCGTGAAGTACGGCGGCCTGCGGTTCACCGAGGCCGCGCACGTCAAGGACTTCGTGGCCGCGGCGCGTGTGGTGGCCAACCCGGCGGACGACATCGGCTGGTTCCGGGTGTTGCGGCTGCACGAGGGAATCGGCCCGGCCCGCGCCCGGCGGATCATCGACACGCTGCGCCTGGGCGAGCCATTTCCCTTTGATCGCTGGCCAGCCGCCGAATCTAGCGTTCCGGCCCGGGCCCGGGCTGCGGTGGCGGACACGATCACGGGCCTGGCCTCCGCCGCCGCCCTGGAGCGCACCGCGGACCGGGCCACCGCCATCCTGGCCGCGCTGGTCGGCCCGCTGAAGGCGCGCTACCCCGACGCCGGGCCCCGCCTCGCCGACCTGGAGCGGCTGGCCGACGCGGCGGCGACCCGGCCCTCGCTGCATGAGGCCCTGGTCGAGCTGGCGCTCGATCCGCCCGTCTCCGCCTCTGATCTCGCCGGGCCCCCCGGGCTTGATGATGACTACCTGGTCATCTCCACCGTTCATTCCGCCAAGGGCCTGGAATGGCCGGTGGTGCACCTGCCGCAGCTGGTGGACGGCGCGGTGCCCAGCGACATGGCGCTGTCCAGCCCTGAAGGCCTGGCCGAGGAGCGGCGGCTGTTCTATGTGGCGGTGACCCGGGCCCGCGACGAGCTCTACCTGTACGCGCCGTTGCGCATGCATCACCATCGCACGGCCCGCGACGACCGGCACGGTTACGCGCAGCTCAGCCGGTTCCTGGACACGCGGGCGCAGGCGCAGTGCGAGATCACCGACGCCCTGCCGCCGCGCCCGGTGGTGCCCCGCATGGCCCGGCTCACGGTGACCGTCGACGCGGCGCTCGAAGCCCTGTGGGACTAGTTACCCGCGCTCGATGAGGCCGCGCAGGTAGGCGGCCTGACCAGCGTGCTGGAGATCGTCGGAGATCACGCTCACCAGGCGGACACCGAGCGTGACCGGCGGATCCCAGGCCTTGTCCACGATGCGGTCGAGATCGGCGTCGGTCAGGCCCCGTACGTACCGGATCGTCACGGTGTGCACCGCTTCGTAGTACTTGGTCAGCAGGTCCCCGGACTCGACCTGGACCGCCGCGACGGCCTCGGTGCCGTGCCCATATCCGGTGGCCGAGGAGGTGAAGGGCAGCCCGAACCTGTCGGCCCAGGTGGGCTTGCCCGAGGTCCAGACCTGGCCGGTGCCGGCCACGTCGGCGATGTGGTCGTCCTGGATCCGGGTCAGGTGCCAGACCAGCCAGGCGATGGAGTTCGCGCCGCTTTCCGGCCGGAACACCAGCTGGCCGGGTGTCAGCCCGTCGACCGCCTCATGCACGGCCTGGTGGATTCTGCCGAAGGCGTCAGCGAGCAGGTCGGCGATGGTCATCAGCGTGCTCCGATCTCACCAGGGCATGGACGTGCTGGTGTGGTGCGTGAGGGTGTCGATGTCGCTCGTCTGCCAGGATGCACAGGCTGACCCGGCCGTCGCGTTCGACCGCCCTGGGCTTGCCCCGCGCGGCCATCGTGGAGACCAGCAGGTCGTCGCCGTCCATCACGTAGTAAACGACGGTCATGGCCGGGCCGTGGTCCTTGCGGGCATAGCCGAAGACACAGGTGCGGTGGTCTCGTACGAACTGCCGTCGTTGTGCCTGATCCACGATCGCACCCTAGTGTCCGGCATTCCACTTCCGCGACACTTGGCCCGGGGCCCGGTCACTTCCAGTTTCCTGTTTCCTGGGCATCGCGGCGGTGCGCGCAGCACAATATATAGAAGCACTGGCAATTTTATCGAATTTGTGTTCCAGTAGATGCGTGAGTGACGTGGTGCTGCCGGAGTGGTGGATCTACCCGACTCAGTGCGGGAACGGGCACGCCTGGGGGCCCGGCAGGGTAATCGTCTCCTGGCTGCCGTGCCAGTGCGCGCCGGCCCGCGCGGCGATGGCGCGCGGGAGCGGGCACCGGAGCATCGCCTGCCGCGCGCCCGGATGCCGGTTCGTCTGCTACGAGCCGCCGCACGACCCGGGGCCAGAGCCGCCAGGCGCCCCGGGTTCCCGTTTAGCTGCCGGGCGCGGCCGGTGGCGCAGGCCCTCCCGTACCATGCTGGCGAGAGGGGTGCCCCTGTGTCCGTGGCGATTCTCCAGATCGGCGAGCGTATCCGCGCGGAGCGGGCCAGGAGGGGGATCAGCCTGCGGAGCCTCGCCCGCAGCGTCGGGTTGTCGCCGAGCCTCATCTCCCAGATCGAGACGGGCAAGTGCCGCCCGTCGGTAAGCACGCTGTACGCGATCACGACCGCGCTCGGCGTGTCGGTGGAGGACGTCTTCGAGGACCCCGGCGCGCCCGACGGCAAGGCCGCGGTGGGCGAGCCAGCGGCGGTCGAGGCCGTCAGGGTCGCCGGGACTGAGCGCGAGGTCCTTGAGCTGGACTCGGGAGTGACCTGGGAGCGCCTCGGCCACGTGCCGGGCAGCCACGTTGATTTCCTGCGGGTCAGCTACGCGCCGGGCGGCAGCTCGTCGGGCACAGGCCGCCTGATGCGGCATGTGGGCACCGAGTACGGCTACCTCGTCGAGGGCGAGCTGGTCGTCACGCTGGGGTTCCGTTCGCACCGGCTGCAGCCGGGCGACTCGATCAGCTTCGCCTCATCGACGCCGCACTCCTACCGCAACGAGGGCACGGTCCCGGCGGTGGGCATCTGGTTCGTGGCGGAGCCCGACTAGGCCAGGGTGGGGCTGGCCACAGGGAGCCCGGGGGGATATCCGTTCAGTATTTATTTACACTAGCCGTTGATTATCTCTTAACTTGTGGCGGAGCCTGAGAGTGCCGAAAGCGAGGCGGCGGCCGATGGCAATACACACCTTCGGACCCAACGCGGTGGACTGGGAGCAGCGGGTCGATCTGGCCCGGCTGCGCGGTGAGCGCCTGGCCCGGCTCCGGGCGCAGCTCGAGAAGTCCGAGCTTGGCGCCCTGCTCAGTTTCGACTTCGCGAACATCCGCTACATGACCTCGACCCACATCGGCACCTGGGCGATGGACAAGCTGATCCGGTTCGCCGTGCTCCCGCGCGGCGGGGAACCGGTGGAGTGGGACTTCGGGTCGGCCGCCCGGCACCACCAGCTGTACAACCCGTGGCTGGATCACACCCCGGGCCCGGCCACTCCCGAGGGGGCCAGGCAGACCGGCGCCCGGGCCGGCATCTCCACCCTGCGCGGCGCGTTCCATCCGCAGGCGGGGATCGCCGAGGACGTGGCCCGCAAGGTCGCCACCGTGTTGCGTGAGCACGGGGTGGCCGATGCTCCGCTCGGCATCGACGTAGCCGAGATGCCGGTGCTGGCCGCGCTGCGGGCCGAGGGCATCGAGACCGTGGACGGCCAGCAGGTGTTCCTTGAAGCCCGCCGGACCAAGACCCCCGATGAGATCTCGCTGCTGGCCCAGGCGTGCTCCATGGTCGACGCCGCCTACACCGAGCTGTATGAGTTCCTGCGGCCGGGGGTGCGCGAGAACGAGTGCGTGGGTTTGGTCAGCAAGGTCCTCTATGACCTGGGCAGCGAGTACGTGGAGGGCGTCAACGCGATCTCGGGCGAGCGCTGCTCGCCGCACCCGCACGTCTACTCCGACCGGCTGATCCGCCCGGGTGACCCGGCGTTCTTCGACATCCTGCACAGCCACCTGGGCTACCGGACCTGCTACTACCGCACGTTCGCGGTGGGCAGTGCCTCGCGCGCGCAGCGTGACGCCTACGTGCGCTGCCGCGAGTACATGGACCAAGCGATCGCATTGGTGAAGCCGGGGGCGACAACGGCCGATATCGTGGCGCTGTGGCCGCGGGCGGAGGAGTTCGGCTTCCCCGACGAGACCGCGGCGTTCGCACTCCAGTACGGTCACGGCGTCGGCCTGTCGATCTGGGAGAAGCCGATCTTCAGCAGGCTGGTGTCGCTGGACCATCCGGAGCCGCTCGAGGAGGGGATGGTGTTCGCGCTGGAGACCTACTGGCCTGCGGCGGACGGCTGGTCCGCGGCCCGAATCGAGGAGGAGGTCGTGGTCACGGCGTCGGGATGCGAGATCATCACGAAGTTCCCCGCCGAGGAGCTGCTGGTGGCCGGGCGCAAGTACTGGACCGCGGGCGGGGCGCTTAACACGCTGCGGGAGAGCCAGTCGCACCTGAACACGGCGGCCGGGCGGGGCGAGGCCCGCGGCGACGGCAGCAGCGTGGCGGGAGGTGTCCGATGACTGTCGTCGACGCCAGCGCCAGCGCCCTCGAGGCGGACCAGCTGCTCGCGCTGTACGAAGAGATGGCGCTGATCCGCGCCACCGAGAAGGCAGCGCACGACTTGTTCCTGTCCGGCCTGGTCAAAGGCACGACGCACCTGGCGGCTGGTCACGAGGCCGTCGCGGTCGGCGCCAGCGCCGCGCTGCGGCCTGACGACTACGTGTTCGCCACCTACCGCGGCCACCACCACGCGATGGCGCGCGGCGCGTCGCCAGTGGAGTGCCTGGCCGAGCTGATGAGCAAGGGCACCGGGCTGTGCAAGGCCAAGGGCGGCTCGATGCACCTCACCAAGGCCTCCGCCGGGATGCTCGGCTCGTATGCGATCGTCGGCGCGCACCTGCCGATCGCCGCCGGGGCCGCCTGGTCGGCCCGGCTGCGCGGCACCGGCCAGGTCGCGGTGGCGTTCTTCGGCGACGGCGCCACCAACATCGGGGCGTTTCACGAGGCGCTCAACCTGTCCGCGGTGTGGGCCCTGCCGGTGCTGTTCATCTGCGAGAACAACCTCTACATGGAGTACACGCCCATCAACGAGGTGACCGCGGTCGCCGATCCCGCGGCGGGCCGCGCCCCGGCCTACGGGATCCCCGCGGAGGTGATCGACGGCAATGACGTCCTGATCGTCTGGGACGCGGTGCGGCGGGCCGCGGAACGCGCGCGCAGCGGCCAGGGGCCGACCGTGCTCGAGGCGAAGACCTACCGGCATTTCGGGCACAGCCGCACCGACCCGGCCAGCTACCGGCCGGCCGCGGAGGTGGAGCAGTGGCTGAGCCGTGATCCGCTGGACCTGGCCCGGGCGCGGCTGAGGGCACTCGGCGTGCTCGACGAGTCCGTGGCGGCCGCCGACGAGAGAGCCGCCGCAACCGTCGCGGAGGCGGTGGCCGCGGCCAAGGCGGCGCCCGGTCCCGATCCCGGCGACGCGCTGACCGACGTGTGGGCGGATGGAGGCTCGGCATGGCGGACCTGACCAACTCGACGGCCGTGATCACCTACCGGGAGGCCGTGGCCGAGGGGATCGCGCGGGAGCTGCGCCGCGACCCGACGGTGGTGTGCCTGGGTGAGGACATCGGCGCCGCGGGCGGCGTGTTCAAGACCACCTCAGGGCTCTTCCAGGAGTTCGGCAAGGCCCGGGTCTGGGACACGCCGATCTCTGAGCAGGCCATCCTGGGCGTGGCCATGGGCGCGGCCATGACCGGGATGCGGCCGGTCGCCGAGATCATGTTCTCCGACTTCTTCGCCTGCTGCTGGGACTACCTGGCCAACGAGATACCGAAGATGCGGTACATGACCGGGGGCCAGGTCACGGTCCCGCTCGTGGTGCGCACGGCGAACGGCGGCGGCCTCGGATTCGGCGCGCAGCACTCCCAGGCCGTGGAGAACTGGACGCTGGCGATCCCGGGGCTGAAGATCGCGGCACCATCCAACCCGGCGGACGTTATCGGGATGATGGCCGCGGCGGTCCGCAGTGACGACCCGGTGGTCTTCTTCGAGCACAAGGGCCTGTTCGCGAGCAAAGGGCCGGCGGCGCCTGAGGGCCATGTGGTCGAGCTGGGCCGGGCGGCCGTGGCACGCGAGGGCACCGATGTCACCCTGGTGGCCCTGGCCGCGACGGTGCCGATGGCGCTGACCGCGGCGGAGCAGCTGGCCGCCGACGGCATCTCCGCCGAGGTGATCGACCTGCGCTGCCTGGTGCCCCTGGACATGGCGGCCGTGCTGGGGTCGCTCCGGCGCACCTCCCGGCTGGTGATCGTGGAGGAGAACCCTTACCAGGGCGGCTGGGGCGGCACCGTGGCGTCGATCGTCGCGGACGAGGGCTTCGAGCTGCTGGACGCCCCGGTCCGCCGGGTGGCCGGCGCCAACGTTCCGCTGCCGTTTGCTGACGTGCTGGAGCAGCAGGTGATCCCGACCGTGGAGACCGTGACCGAAGCGGTCCGCACGCTGACCGCTTACTGATCGGCTACTGACCGCTTTAACTCCTGCGGTCCGTTCCCCATGCCAGGAAGCAGGTGAAGGAGCCATGGCCATCGGGCCAGCGCGTCAGCGCAGATGCAGATCCGGGCTTCGCAGCAAGATGCTGGCGGTGGGGGTGGGCGCGGCAGCGCTGGCCCTGGCCGTGGCGGGCTGCAGTGGCGGAGGTAGTTCCGCACCGACGGGGGGCACCCCGATGAAGGGCGGCACCGCCGTCTTCGCCGAACCGCCGTCGACCATTCCGAACTACATCTTCCCGTACGTGAGCAGCGCCTACATCAGCATCAGCAACATCGACGATCTCCAGTACCTGCTGTACCGCCCGCTGTACTGGTTCGGCCGCAGCGGCCAGCCGGCGGTCAACGATTCGCTGAGCCTGGCCAGCCCGCCGGTCTTCAACGGCACCAAGGTCACGATCACGCTCAAGCACTACCTGTGGTCCAACGGCCAGCCGGTGACCGCGACCGACGTGATGTTCTGGCTGAACATGGAGAAGGCCGAGCCGGCCAACTACGGCGCCTACACCGGGTTCCCGGCGAACGTGAAGGACATCACGGTGGTCAGCCCCACGCAGCTGACCATGACCATGGCCAAGGCCTACAACC